>Ga0209656_10000006_pt1 | contig 191050 bp, 175 predicted proteins | sample BogFormECP12_OM2_FD_188239 | JGI IMG/M metagenome (GOLD analysis project Ga0209656, IMG submission 188239) | Bog forest soil microbial communities from Calvert Island, British Columbia, Canada - ECP12_OM2 (SPAdes) (version 2) | ecosystem: Environmental > Aquatic > Freshwater > Wetlands > Bog ...
GCCCGGGACATTCCCACTCTAACGTCGCAAAGGGCGCGCCGTTAGAATGGGCCACCCGAAAAGTCCGGGCTATTTCTGGAAATCCGTCTCTGGGGAGACGGGCCAGCATTGAGGAAATCTCCACACGTGCGTTTTTCAAGCGCTGATCCCTCGCTACAATCTGGCACCTATCGGGTGCCCCGGCCTTTCTGCGCGTCTGCGGGAGGGTGCGCCTGCTTGTCACATCCAAAAGGAATGAATCATGAAACCAGAAGCAACTAGCGTTACCGTTCACCTCGCCGGCGGCAAAGAAATTTCATTTGAAACCGGAAAGCTCGCCAAACAGGCCGGAGGCGCGGCTGTGGTCCGCCTCGGCGAAAACGTGGTGCTCGCCACCGCCACTGCCAACGCCGATCCGCGCGAAGGCATCGACTTCTTTCCGCTTACCGTGGATTATCGCGAATACACCTACGCCGGCGGACGATTTCCCGGAGGCTTCATCAAGCGCGAAGGGCGCATGAGTGAACGTGAAGTGCTGACCAGCCGGCAGATTGACCGTCCGGTACGGCCCATGTTTGCCGAGGGCTTCAAGTGCGAGACGCAGGTGATTGCGTTCGTGCTGTCGGCCGACAGTAATAACGATCCTGACGTTCTGGGCATCAACGGCGCTTCGTGCGCGCTGACGCTTTCTGACATTCCGTTCCTCGGGCCTATTGGCGCGGTGCGCGTGGGGCTGATTGACGGGCAGTTCATTGTGAATCCGACCTACGACGAGATGCGCGGGGGGCTGGTCAACATCATGGTGGTCGGAACGGCCGACGGGATCGTGATGATTGAGTCGGGCGCGAAGGAAGTGAAAGAAGAGACCGTCGTCGACGCCATCGAGTTTGGCCACACAGAAATCAAGAAGATTTGCAAGGCCATCAACGAACTGCGCGAAAAAGTTGGCAAGGCCAAGCGCAAAGTCGAACCGCCGCAGTTCGATGACGCGTACTACAACGATCTGCGGGGAAAGATCGGGGCCGAGCTGGCCGACGCGCTCGATACCAAGAAGCATCCCAAGGCTGAGAGCTACACGCTGGTCAAAGACATCAAGAAGAAGCTGGCCGCCGCGCTCCCGAAGACGGGAAGCGACAAAGATGACGACGTCGCCAAGAAAAAGCTCGACCATTATTACGAGGCTCTGCGGGAGCGCATTTTCCGCGAGCAGGTAATCAATCAGAAGCGGCGTCCGGATGCGCGCGCGTTCGATGAAGTTCGCGAAATCTGGATTGAAGCGGGCGTGCTGCCGCGCACTCACGGCAGCGCGATTTTTACTCGCGGTGAGACGCAGGCTTTGGTCACGACTACCCTGGGCACCAGCGACGACATGCAGCGGCTAGAGGGCTTCGAAGGCGAGGCCAAGAAGCGCTTCATGTTGCACTATAACTTTCCGCCGTTTTCGGTTGGAGAAGTTGGATTTATGCGTGGCGCAGGACGGCGCGAAATTGGGCACGGAGCGCTGGCCGAGCGGGCGGTTTCGGCCGTGCTGCCGACTGAAGAGAAATGGCCATACGCCATGCGCGTGGTGTCGGACATTCTGGAATCGAACGGGTCATCGTCAATGGCAACGATCTGCGGCGCGTCGATCGCGCTGATGGATGCGGGGGTTCCGCTCAAGGCTCCGGTGGCAGGAGTGGCGATGGGGCTGGTGAAGGAAGGCGATGAGTACGTGATCCTGACCGACATCGCGGGCGCGGAAGATCACTACGGCGACATGGACTTTAAAGTTGCCGGCACGAAAGATGGCATTACCGCGCTGCAGATGGATATTAAAGTGGCCGGCATCACTTCGCAGATCATGCGCGAAGCGCTGGCGCAGGCGCAGCGGGGAAGGCTGCACATCCTGGGCAAGATGGACGAAGTGATCACGTCGGGACGGGAAAAGATTTCGGATTACGCGCCGCGCTTCTACACGGTGCAGATCCCGGTCGACAAGATTCGCGATCTGATCGGGCCGGGCGGCAAGATGATTCGCAGCATCGTGGAGCAGACCGGAGTGAAGATCGACGTGGAAGATTCCGGGCTGGTGAAGGTGGCGTCGAGCGATCAAGAGTCGGCGGCAAAGGCGCTGCAGATTATCGGCGATATCTGCGCGACGGCCGAGGTAGGGAAGACTTATCTCGGCAAAGTCACGCGGCTGGCGGATTTCGGCGCGTTCGTCGAGATTCTGCCGGGCACCGACGGGCTGCTGCACATCAGCGAAGTGGCGGAGCATCGCATTGCCGATGTGCGTGACGAACTTAAAGAGGGCGACCAGGTGCTGGTGAAGGTGCTGGCCGTCGAAGGCAACCGCATCCGGCTGTCGCGCAAGGCGATTCTGAAAGAGCAGCGCGCAAAAATGGGCGGCGGGGAAGTGCCGGCTCCTGCGGGCGACTTAGCGCCGGCGGCTGAGGGGCAACCGGCACCGATACAAGCGTTGACTGGGTCGCTGGTGATCGAGGGCGGTGGCGATTTTCCGGATGAGCCTTCGGATGAGCCGAACTTTAACCGTGACGGGCCACCGCAGGTGAGTGCGGGCGGCGGCGCCGATCGTCCGCGCAGCGGAGACCGAGGCGGCGATCGCGGGCGCGGCGGGCGTCCTGGGGGCGGTGGACGTGGTCGCGGCCGTGGCGGACGTCCTGGCGGCGGTGGTGGTGATCGCGGCCGTGGCGGGCGTCCCGGTGGCGGTGGTGGCGGAGGGCGGCACTAGAACTTCTTCGTCGCGGATATTCACCGATCACACGGGTCAATCGACGCGAACTGAACGACAAGGTTGAACGACAGGGGCCGCTGCGAAAGTTGCGGCCCTTTTCCTTCTCGCGAACAAGATGGTCGCGGGCGACATTTGGGAGCGGAACTTTGGCGAACCGAGATGCGAAGTATTGGATCGAGAAGCTTCAGCTTGAAGCGCATCCTGAAGGTGGGTATTTCCGGCAAACGTACAAGTCCGATCTGCTGCTGGCGAAAGAGGCGCTGCCGGCTGGGTTTACCGGGCCGCGGGCGGCGTCGACAGCGATTTACTTTTTGCTGGAAGGCAGGAACTTCTCGGCATTTCACCGGCTGCGGTCGGATGAAGTTTGGCACTTCTATGCGGGCGATGCGCTCATCGTGCACGTGATCGAACCGGACGGGAAGTATTCTTCAGTGCTGTTGGGTCTCGATCTTGATGCGGGGCAGATCTTGCAGGCCGTGGTACGGGCGGGATGCTGGTTTGCGTCGCACGCGGCGGATTGGAATTCGTTTGCGCTGGTGGGATGCACGGTCGCGCCGGGGTTCGATTTTGAGGACTTCGAGTTAGCGCAGCGAGCGGAGTTGCTGGCGAAGTATCCGCAGCACCGGGAGTTGATCGAGCGACTGACGCGGGAATAGGAGTTCCCGCATCGGTCGTCGCTGTGTGCCATGTCAGGAAAGCATGGCGTGCGAGTCACTGCGTGTAAATGCCCATTTCAACAGGTCAGCTCGGCGATCCCCGGAAAATTTGCGTACCGCTCGTGCGCACGGGCGGCTGCCGCGACGGCAGCCGCCCGCGAGGATGAGTTAGTGGCGGTCCCGGTCATCATCCGGATGTTCGTGGCGCCACCGCCAGTATTCCGCCTGTTGGCGAGCCCTCAGGCTGGAGAATTCCCGATGTGCTCGGTGCCGAGACTCCTCCCAGGATTGGTAAGTACGGCCTTCGCGCTCGTCCCAGGTATGACAATCCCTATGGTCGCGGTCGTAGTATCCATTGTTGGGGCAGTTTTGATGCCGATCCCTGGCCTGCAGGCCCACAGGCGCAATCAAAGTTGCACCCAGCAGAAGCGAACCTAAACACCAATGCAGTCGTTGCACTGAATTTCTCCCGAAGCGGAACTCCATGGTTTGGACCCGCTAATTCCTTGTACGCCGCCAACCTTGTGCGAGGCTGTACACTTTTGATCACTTCGGGGATTCCAGTCGGCATTTCACGCACTGACGTCTCTTGCGGGCTGGGCCCCTTCGACTGTGGCTCAGGGCGGTCCGCGCTACGTCACTCACTTTACGGCGGCGGCTTTCTTAGGGAACATTTCTCCGATGCGCTTGATTTGCGCGCCGACTCCCTTTAACTTTTCTTCGATGTGCTCGTAGCCGCGGTCGATGTGGTAGACGCGGTCGATGATGGTTTCGCCGTCGGCCACGAGGGCGGCGAGCACGAGGGAGGCGGAGGCGCGCAGATCGCTGGCCAGCACGGCGGCGGCGCTGAGGGGAGTCTTGCCGCGGACGACGGCGCGGCGGCCTTCAATCTTGATGTTGGCGCCCATGCGTACTAATTCCTGCGCGTGCATGAAGCGATTCTCGAAAATATTTTCGGTGATGATCGACGTGCCTTCGGCCTGCGTGGCCAGGGCCATGAATTGTGCCTGGCAGTCGGTAGGGAAGCCAGGGTGCTCTTCCGTGGACATGTCGGCGGCGGTGAAAGGATTGTCGCCCATGACGCGGACGGAGTCGGCGGAAGACTTGGTTTTGACTCCGACCTCGTGAAGCTTGCTGAGAAGCGCGTTGAGGTGTGAGGGATCGCATCCCGCGATGTTCAGATCGCCTCCGGTCATGGCGCCGGCGATGATGAACGTGCCGGCTTCGATGCGGTCGGGAATGATGCGGTGTTTCGCGCCTTTGAGTTTGCTCACGCCTTTCACTCGAATGGTCGGTGTGCCGGCGCCGGTGATCTTGGCTCCCATTTTATTCAGGAGATCGGCGAGGTCGGCGACTTCCGGCTCGCGGGCGCAGTTCTGGAGTATGGTTTCGCCGTCGGCGAGGGTTGCGGCCATCAGCAGGTCTTCGGTGCCGGTGACGGTGATCTTGTCGAAAACAATTTCCGCGCCCTTGAGACGGTCGGTGCTGGCTTCGACGTAGCCGTGCTCCTGCGTGATTTTGGCGCCGAGACGTTCGAGTCCTTTGATGTGAAGATCGATGGGGCGGGCTCCGATAGCGCAGCCGCCGGGGAGCGAGACGCGGGCTCGTCCGCAGCGGGCCACCAGCGGGCCGAGGACCAGCGTGGAGGAGCGCATGGTCTTGACCAGATCGTAGGAGGCTTCCGGAGCGGCGACGGTGGCGCAGTGGATCGTCGTGCGGTGCTGGGCGCGTCCGTAGCCGAGTTCGACGTCGGCGCCCATGGCGGCGAGCAGGTTGCGCGTGGTCTGGATGTCGCGCACCTGCGGAATGTTTTCGAGGATGACGGGCTGGTCGGTGAGCAGGGCGGCGGCCATGCAGGGCAGCGCGGCATTTTTCGCGCCGCTGATGTGGATGGTGCCGAGCAGCGGCTCTCCGCCGCGGATGACGAACTTGTCCATGGGTAGGTCCTGGGAAATTATTCTAGCGGGGAATCTTGGTGCTGGCAGGTAATCGGGAGGGCACGGGCTGCGGGGCGTAGCGGAAAAAGCTTGAACCACAGAGGGCACAGAGGGACACAAGAGAATTCCCCACTTCTCGCGCAAAGGCGCGCGAGAAATGGGGCACCCTCTAATTCTTTGCTATGGCGATCGCCTGGCGGACGTGGCCTTGGGATTTCTTCAGCGCCGCGGCGGCTTGGGATTTGTTGACTCCCGCAGCCAGCATGACGACCGCGACCGGAGTTCGATTGCCGCTGGCTTCGAGGGCGCGGCGGGCCGCTTCGTGATCGGCTCCGGTGGCTTGTTCTACGATGCGGATGGCGCGCTGGACGAGCTTTTCGTTCTTGGTCCAAACGTTGACCATGAGATTACCGTAGACATAGCCGAGGCGAGCCATGGCTCCGGTGGAGATCATATTCAGAACCATTTTATGGGCGGTGCCGGCCTTCATGCGGGAGGATCCGGCGAGGACTTCGGGGCCGACTTCGGTGACGATGGCGAGATCGGCGGCGCGTTCGAGCGGAGAGTTGCGGTTGCAGGTGAGGGCGATGATATGGGCTCGGCGGCGGCGGGCGTATTCGATGGCGGCGATGGTGAAGGGAGTGCGTCCGCTGGTGGCGATGCCGAGAACGATGTCGTGCTTGCCGGGTTTGCGCTTCTTGATTTCGGCGACGGCCAGGGCGGTGTCGTCTTCGCTGGCTTCGGTGGAGGCGCCGAGGGCTTTCGGACCTCCGGCCATGATGAACTGCACGGTGCGCGGGTCGGTGTTGAAGGTGGGCTGGATTTCGGAGGCGTCGAGAGCGCCGAGGCGTCCGCTGGTTCCGGCGCCGACGTAGATGAGGCGTCCGCCGTGGCGGAGGCCGGCGACGACGAGGTCGATGGCGCGGGCGATCTGCGGGAGGGCGCGGCCCACGGCGGCGGCGACGGTTGTGTCTTCGCGGTTGATGAGGCGAACGATTTCGAGAGCGGACATGCGGTCGAGATCAGTGGCGGTGGGGAGAATCTGTTCGGTCGGGAGTCGACGTAAATCGGATTTCGTTTTGCGGGTTCGAGTCAAGTCGTGCGCCTTTCGGGGTCGTAACGAGAGCGGAACTATTTTAGAGCACGGCACCAGCCTAACGTTGTCATCCTGAGGCCTGCGCTCTTTGCAGGCCGAAGGACCCCTGCAACGGGCGGGAGTGCACAGGTCCCTTCGACAAGCTCAGGGCAGGCTCTTCGCAGCAAAGAACGCGGCTCAGGATGACAAAACTTCATTTGATGACAGGATCGTTTTCAAGAGCTTCGACAACTGCGTCGTGGAACATGGGGCGGACTTGCTTGATGGCTTGATTGGAGCAATCGGGCCAGGTGCGATTCGTCAGCAGAATAATCGAGACTTCGCGGTCGGGATCGATCCACAACGACGTTCCCGTGTATCCCAAGTGGCCGAAGGAGCGGGAGCCGAAATATTTTCCGGATTGCGAGGGCGCGGAGGGAGTGTCCCAGCCGAGGGCGCGAGATGTGCCGGAGGGCGCGGCTTCGCGGCGGGTGAAAAGCGCGACGGTCTCAGGGCGGAGGATGGGGCGTCCATCGTGGAGCAGGGCGTGGGCGAAGCGGGCGAGGTCTTCCGCGGTGGAGAACAGGCCGGCGTGTCCGGCGACGCCGCCGAGGATGAACGCGTTTTCGTCCTGCACTTCGCCTTGGATGATTTTCTTGCGGAAAGTGCGGTCGTCGGCTGTGGGAGGAATCTGCGGCCGCGTTTCCACGGGCGGGTTGAAAGTCGTGTGGGTCATGGCAAGCGGGCCGAAGATTTCGCGCTGACAGAAAACGTCGAGAGACTCATGGGCAATACGTTCAAGAGCTGCGCCCAGCACTATGAATCCAATGTCGCTGTACTCAGCGTGCGTGCCAGGGGCGGTCGAAAGAGAAGTGGTGAAGGCGGCGCGCAACAGGTCGTCGCGTGAGTGCGCTTTCAGGAACAACTTCTCGTAGGCGGGCAGGCCGGAGGAATGGGCGAGGAGCATGCGGAAGGTGACGTCGCGGCGGCGAGGGTCGGGTTCTCCGCAGGCGTCGGCCATGAGTTCGGGGACGATTCCGATGACCGGAGCTTCGAGTTCGAGCAGGCCACGCTCGTAGAGGATGGCGGCCACGGTTGCGGTCGCGACGGGCTTGGTGAGGGAGGCTAGGTCGAAAAGCGTGGCGATGGCTGGTAGAGGAGAATCTGTTTCGTACGTGAAATGGCCAAAGGATTTGAGTGCGACCAGACGGTCCCGGTGCGTGACGGCGATCGATGCGGCAGGGAAGGCGCGGGCTGAAATCGCCTCGTCCAAAACTGAGAACGCTGAAGAAAAAGTCTTGTCCTGATGCTCGAACGCTTGGACCAGAGTTGGAAGCGGGCTGTTCAGGGCTTATGCGCTCGCAAAAGGATTTCGTGACCTGAACGGGTTATAGCAAAGTTGGCGGGATGGGTAAAGCTTCAGGCGAACAGAAAGATCTTTACCACAGAGGACACAGAGGAACGTCGCCCGCGGAACCCTGTCGGAAGGGAGCGGTGTGCCGCAGACCGTACATGCTTACTTGAGTTTCTTGAGCGGCGCTGGCGAGTTGTGTACAGTCAAGAGATCATCCTCACCATGAAATCAAAATTGTCTTTCTCCTGCGTGGCGTGCGCTCTGATCGGGGCGCTCGCGTTCGTCAGCATCCAGGCGCATGCCGATGCGATTCCTCCGTCGACGCCCAACCGTCTGGGCGGAGTCGACGCGGTGATTGAGAAGGCGATTGCGGATGGCAACATTCCAGGAGCCGTGCTGGTGGTGGGGCACGACGGGGCGGTGATTTATCGCAAGGCCTATGGGAGCCGCGCGCTCGAACCGCGGCGCGAGCCGATGACGCTGGATACGGTATTCGATCTGGCCTCGCTGACCAAGGTAATCGCGACCACGACGGCGGTGATGCAACTGGTCGAGCAGGGCAAGGTGAGGATGAACGATCCGGTGGCGAAATACGTGCCGGAGTTTGCGCAGAACGGGAAAGAGGACATCACAGTGCGGCAGTTGCTGACGCACTATTCGGGGCTGGCGCCTGATATTGATTTGATGCCTGAGTGGGAAGGGAAGGACACAGCGTACCGGCTGTGTTTCGCCGAGACCCCGGCGCAGGCGCCGGGGTCGGGATTCGTATATAGCGACACGAATTTTATTGTGCTGGGCGCGCTCGTGGAGCGGGTGTCGGGCGAGACGCTAGAGGCCTACACGGAGCGGCATATTTTTGTTCCGCTCAAAATGATGCATACGCGGTTTGTGCCTCCGGCGGCGTGGAAGGCGAAGATTGCGCCAACAGAATATGACGAGCATGAGCACATGCTGCGCGGGGTGGTGCATGATCCGAGGGCGCGGCGGATGGGCGGCGTGGCGGGACATGCGGGGCTGTTTTCGACCGGGGATGATCTGGCGAGATTTGCGCAGACGCTGCTTAGCGGCGGCGATGGAATTCTGTCGGCGCTTACCGTCGAGAAGATGACGTCGCCGGAGACGCCTCCGGCAGCGCCGGTGCTGCGCGGATTTGGGTGGGATATTGATTCTCCGTTCTCGTCGAATCGCGGCGACTTGTTGCCGGTGGGATCGTATGGGCACACGGGATGGACGGGAACATCGATGTGGATCGATCCGACGACCCAGACTTACATCATTCTGCTGACCAATGCAGTGCATCCGCGCGGAAAGGGGACTGCGATTGCGCTGCGCTCGAAAGTGGCGACCGAAGTGGCGGCGGCGCTGAATTTGACGGCGAACGAAAAAGAGGCGCTGCGCTGGAAGAGCATTACCGGGTACAACGAGGCGCTGAGCGCGGCCCGGCGGATGAGTGTGCGGAATGGAACCGTCAAGAATGGGATCGACGTGCTGGAGGAGCATGGGTTTGATGTGCTGAAGGCGACGGGCCAGATCGCCGATGCGAAGAACGCCGATGCGAAGAGCGTTGATTCGCAGGATGTCGATGCGCAGAGCGTCGGTGCGAAGAATCCGGATGCGAAGAAGCACGTCGGGTTGGTGACCAATCAGACGGGCGTCGACGGCCAGGGGCTGCGGACGATCGATGTGCTGGCCAAGGCGCCGGGCGTTTCTCTGGACGCGATCTTCAGTCCGGAACACGGGGTGACGGGGACGCTCGATACCACCGACATTAATAATTCGAAAGATGCGGCGACGGGCATTCCGGTGTACAGCGTGTATGGCGGGACGGATGCTGCGCGGCGTCCGCCGGCCGATGTGATGAAGAATCTGGATGCGGTGGTGTTCGACATTCAGGATGCGGGGACGCGGTTTTATACCTACGAGACGACGCTGGGATATTTTCTGGAGGCGGCGGCGAAGGCGGGGATTGAGTTGATTGTGCTGGACCGGCCCGATCCGATTACGGGGTCGTTTGTGCAGGGTCCGGTCGCGGACGCGGGGCGGGAAAGTTTTACGAATTACTGGACGGTGCCGGTGCGGCATGGGATGACCATGGGCGAACTGGCGAAAATGTTTAACGCCGAGCGCGGCATTAACGCGAAGCTGACCGTGGTGCCGATGGAGGGATGGCAGCGTGGGGACTGGTTTGATTCGACGGGGCTCGGGTGGGTGAATCCGTCGCCGAATTTGCGCAGCGTGACCGAGGCGGCGCTGTATCCGGGCGTGGCGCTGATTGAGGGTACGAATGTTTCGGTGGGGCGCGGGACGGACACTCCGTTTGAACTGGTGGGCGCGCCGTGGGTCAAGAGCAGGGAACTGGCGGCTTACTTGAACGGGCGCGGGATCGCGGGCGTACGCTTCGTTCCGGTGACGTTCACGCCGACGGCCAGCGTGTATAGCGGGCAGACCTGCTCGGGAGTGAATGTCATTCTCACAGATAGGAACGGGTTTGACGCGCCGGAACTGGGGATCGAGCTGGCGGCGGCGCTGCACAAGCTGTATGCGGCGGATTTCAAGATCGAACGCATGAGCGAGTTGCTGGTGAATCAGAGCGCGTATGATGCGCTGGTGGCGGGGCAGGATCCGCGGCGGATCGCGCAGGAGTGGCAGGAAGGGCTGGCGGCATTTCAGAAGGTGCGGGAGAAGTATTTGATTTACAAGTGAATATCCTTGCCGGTCAGTAAGTGGAATCCCGATGTTTTGCCATAATCAGCTTGATAATCTGGACTTTTGGCCCGTGAGAAGCAAATCCGGCGGCGGTTGGGTCGGAAATTTCACAATCTGAGGTGATAAATCGCATGGCGTTCCAGTGCAGTGGTGGGGTGCCACGTTAGAGACCGAACTCAATACAAGTAGGGACCGGCTACCGGACGCGGTTCAGTTCTTGGTAGCGTTCCAAGTCCCAAAGTCCCCATTCGTGCAACCTCCGGCAGGTGCTGTGAAGGTCCCAGACGCGGAAGTGAGATTAGAATTCACCGTACCGGCAAACACCACGATTTGGCCATTTTCGTCCAAACTAAGGGAGAGACTCGTTCCAGTCAGGGTACCCGATACCGTTGCGGTTGATGCACAGCCGCCAGAGAAATTGAACGATCCAGCGATGTTGTCTCCGGATTGTACGAGCGATCCAGTTCCAGTACCGTGCGCTCCGAGGAATTTCTGAGAAGCTCCGCTGATTGTCCAGCTGCCCGTCATCGTCGCGTGCGACGAAGAAGTACCACAACCGGTAGTTAAGATGGTCAAGCAAACGAAGAATGCTAACGCGGATTTCATGGTGTCCAGCGGAGGATTATAGAGCACGTACGAGGCTTTCACCGAACGGTATTTGTCGTAATCAGGCCGGTTACACCAGAACTCCACCTATGCGATCAACATCTTGCCTGAGCACCTGCACCCAACGGCGAAGGCAGGATGGTCGTTCGGCCCGCTCAGGGCTTTCTCGCGGAAAAAGCGCGAAAAACGGGGCACACGGCAGTCCTCAGTTCTGGCGATTCGGGTAGGAGCCGGTGATGGGCTGACGCTTAAGCAGGTCGTAAAAGCCGCGGATGGATTGTCCGTCTTTCAATTCCCAAACCAAGCCGTTGGGGACAAAAGCTGCTGCGCCGCCGTTGGGAAAATCGCCAAATTGATCTTGCGCTCCATGCATGACGCGCGGTTGATCGAGGCGGCGATTCACGGCCACGCGTGCTTTTTCAACATCGGGGCTCATGAGATTTGTCATCTGCACGCCATTCGCAGAGACGAGCACGAGATTTCTACCCGGCGCCGCAGGATCGATGACGCCCATCAGATCGTAATCCCCCACCAGAGCTTTCCTTTTGACGGAGTCAATCACCTGGCCTGCTTCGTTCATTTCGTGAGTGTTGAAAGGAAATCGCCCCTGCAAGGCATCGTTCGGGTTCCGGCGCGCGATGCCGTCGGGGTCGATGACGTAAAAACCGGCGGCGCGGCATTGGGCTATTTCTGCAGAATTAGTGGCGGTCACTTTTCCGGTTTTCGCGCTGGTATGGCATTTGATGGTCACCGGCTTCGGCGGATAGCCTTTTTCAATCCAGGGCTTCGAGCGGGGATTCGTGTTCCGCACCACGATGATCAGACCCAGTTCTTCCGCCGCTGCCTGGAAACTTGCAAAATGCCCCTCGGGCATCCCGGTGGATGGTAGGTACATAGTTCGGAATCCTACGACGGAGGAGTCGGTTTGTCCAACGAGGAGTGCGTCATGGGAATACGAGATTCAGGGCGGATTGGGCGGGCCTGACAGGAGGGTTGGCGGCATTTCAGAAGGTGCGGGAGAAGTATTTGATCTATAAGTGAACTGGTGGTGGCTGGCGGTGGCCACCGTTCATCAGTGTGACCCACGTCACTGACAGCACGTGCTCATTCGTGTGCCATTAGGGCGTCTGCTCGCCCGTCCGAGTACAAACCAACCTCATGGAGGACGATCTATGAAGAATCTATTCTTTGTTGGACTATTGGCGTTGTTATTCGTATCGATGGCAGCCGTGGCGCAGAGCCCTTTCGACGGCACGTGGAAATGGGATCCAAGCAGCGTTCAGTGGCCTGAGAAACCCGATGTGTTTTTGCTGCAGAATGGAATGTTTGAGTGCAGGAGCAGCGTGCCACCGGTCAATGTTAAAGCCGATGGGACAGACCAGAAAGTGACTGGGGATCCTTACAGAGACGCTGTGAGTGTAAAGGTTATCGACGACTACAACGTCGAGGAGACGTCCAAGAAAGATGGCAAGGTAGTCGTACTCGTGAAACGGTCGGTCTCAGCCGACGGAAACACGCTGACGGTCAATTGGACCTACAGCGGCAATCCGAGTGGAGGACCGCAAACCGGCAATCACACGGACAAGCGCGTCGACAAAGCACCGGCAGGTGCAAACCTGATCTCCGGTTCGTGGCGCATGGAAAAAGAGGACCAGTCGGCCGAGTCCCGAACCTGGACCTTCAAGGTGAATCGGAACGAGCTGACTGCGACCACTCCGACTGGTCTATTCTACGCCGCCAGGCTGGACGGAACGGACGCTCCCGTCAAGGGCGATCCCGGAGTCACCAGCGTGTCAGTGAAAATGCTTGGCAAGGATACGCTGGAGGAGACTTTTAAGCGCGATGGCAAGGTCATCATCGTTGAAAAATCCACGGTCGCAGCCGATGGCAAGACCCTGAAGCTGATTGACGACGACAAACTGCATGGAACAACTATCAAGGGCGTCGCGCAGAAACAATGAGCGGTGTAATTGAAAGAAGGCCCGGGTGCAGGCCGCGCCTTCTTTAGCGAAGGGTGGAAGCGAAGTTGTTGTAATCATGAACTATGTTCATGACCGGGCCCGTACATATCGCGAGATAACTCTCGCCACAAACCCCGCATCCTAGCGGCTAAGCCGTGGTAATCTTGGCCTTATTGCAGGAGGCGGGCGTCGCCTCGGGAGGTGCTGATGCGAATGCTATGGACCGTTTTGCTGGTTTCGGGGATGGCGTGGGGACAGGCGGCGGATACGGCGAAGCCGGCTGATGCAGCGGCTCCGGCTACTGCGGCCGCGCAGGCGAACGGTGCGGCTCAGGCACAGGCACCGAGTGCTCCTCCGGCTGCGGGCGCCGCGTCCGAGGCACCCGATCCGAATGCAGCCGTGATTCCGGCGGGGACGAAGATTCCGCTGCTGCTGAAGCAGGCTATTTCGACCAAGAATGCGCGCGAGGGCGACGCCGTGTATGCCGAGACGGCATTTCCGTTTGTGATGAACGACCGCATCCTGGTGCCTCCGGGGACGTATATCCAGGGCAAGATCACGCATACGGAGCGCGCGGGGCACGGGAAAGGGCGCTCGGAAATCTTGATCCACTTTACTTCGATGATTTATCCCACCGGCTACACGGTGATGCTGCCGGCGTCGGTGGAGAATACGCCGGGGAACGACAGCAACGGAGTGAAGGATAAAGAAGGGACAATCCAGGCCGACAAGGATACCGGCAAGCGGATTGAAGATGCCGCGAAAGGCGGCGCCATTGGAGGCACCGTGGGCGGAATTGCCGGCGCGGCGGCCGGAGGCTGGAACGGCGCGCGCTACGGTGGCCTCGCCGGACTCGCGGGCGGCGTGGCGTGGGCGCTGCTCAAGCGTGGTCCGGACGTGAAGCTGGACGTGGGGACCTCGATCGAGATGGAAGTTCAGCGGGCGATCCCGGTGGACGCGAGCCGGATTCAGGTGGCGAAAGCGGGATCGTAATTCGTTGTTGATGTAAGTGGCGCGAAACGACCGCGCCTTCCATTTTCGTGATGGAAGCTCCTTGCGCGGCCGCTGCTGCTGCGGAGCGCATGGGGTCCTTCGCTTCGCTCAGGATGACAGAGTTGCTCGGGCATCAAGGCAAGCAACGTATTCGCGCGCGATTTGCGCTCCGCATCTTCCTGGCTGCTATACAATCCGCGATAGGAGTGTTTTCGTGCTCCGATCGTGGAGGTTCCTGTGGAAGTTATCGGTGGCTTCGGCACTGTTGTTATCGTTATCGTCGTTATCTACCTGCTCAGTTCCATCAAAATTCTTGCCGAATACGAACGGGGCGTCATCTTTCGCCTGGGCCGGTTGCTAGCCACGGCCAAAGGACCGGGCATCGCCCTGGTTTTCGCGCCGATCGACCGTATCGTGCGCGTGTCGCTGCGGCAGGAGGCGCTGGAAGTTCCGCCGCAAGACATCATCACTCGCGATAACGTCACGTTGAAGGTGAACGCGGTCATTTTCTTGCGAGTGATTGATCCGAATAAGGCCGTGGTGGAAGTTTCGAACTATGTGTACCAGACTTCGCAATTCGCGCAGACCACGCTGCGGTCGGTGCTGGGCGAGCAGGAACTCGACGAACTGCTTTCGCATCGGGAAAAAATCAATCTGCGGCTGCAGAGCATTCTCGATACGCACACTTCGCCGTGGGGAGTGAAAGTCACCAACGTTGAGGTCAAGCAAGTTGATATGCCGGAGTCGATGCTGCGCGCCATGGCCAAGCAGGCCGAGGCCGAGCGCGAGAAGAGGTCGAAGATTATTCACGCCGAGGGCGAGTTCTCGGCCGCGCAGCGATTGGTGGATGCGGCCCATCTGCTGGCCACCGAACCGGTCAGCGTGCAGTTGCGCTACTTGCAGACTCTGACCGAGATCGGCGTGGAGAAAAATACGACCGTGATCTTCCCGGTGCCGGTGGACTTTTTCTCTGGACTGCAGAAGCTTCTGGGAAAAGGCGACGACGCGGCGCCGGCGAAGACCGCGTAGAAATGAAGACTGTGTAGAAAAAGGAGCCGGGCAAGTCGCGCGCCGCAAGTTGCCCGGAGTGGAGCTATGGCTTCGTCACAAGATACGGAAATTACGCTGGGAACGGGTAAGCTGCTGGTGCTGTTCTTTGGCCTGGTGGGAGTGTGCGCGCTTTTCTTCGCGCTCGGATATTCGCTGGGACGGAAGTCGGAGCCGATGATTCCGACGACCAGCGCGGCCGTCGCTCCGCAAACGGCGCCGGGCACGGGCAAAGCGAGCAGCGCCGCCCCGGCAGCGCCTGCCATGACGTTCTATAAGTCAGTCGAGCAGAAAGACGCCAACCCTGAGTTGACGCCGGCGGCTGACGCGAAGACGGATACGACGGCCGCGGCTGCTCCTGCGAATCCAAATGCGACGGCGGGACAGGCCGCTCCGTCCAATGCTCCTGACCCCACTACCACCCTGCCGACGGCCGGCTATTTCGTGCAGGTGGCTGCGGTGAGCAAACAAGAAGATGCCGATTCGCTGGTGGATGCGCTGAAGAAGAAAGAGTATCCGGCGTTTGTGGCGGCGCCGGTCGCAACTGACAAACTGCTGCGGGTGCAGTTGGGGCCGTTCTCAGAAATCAAAGACGCCGAGGCGATGCGCACGCGGCTGATCGGCGATGGATATAGCCCGATTCTGAAAAAGTAACGGTTCCAGAAAGCATCTCCCACCGCCGGTGTTCCTACAAAGCGGTCAGGCGGGTAGATCTCTTACATTGACACTCGTCGATTCTCGCGATATTTCTAGGTTGATCCTTTCTAGTCCAGCCATGTCATCCGACGAAGTTTCGCTCGACCGTGCGCTCCATGCCATTGCCGATCCCACGCGGCGCCGGATTCTGCAGGCGCTGAGGGAGGGCGAAGCGGACGCAAAGTTACAGAAGGGAGGCGAGGCCGGACACTCCCTTTGCGCGGGGGACATTGAAGAACGCGTCCGCCTTTCGCAGCCAACGATTTCTCATCACATGGCGATCCTGAGCAAGGCGGGGCTGGTGGAGGCGACAAAAAAAGGTCAGTGGCGCTGGTACCGGCGCAATGAGAAGGCGATTCGCCTGATGGCGAAGATGCTGCGCGAGAAGCTTTAGCCACAGCGGCCAGAGCCGTGAGTCGGTGTGCGACTTACGGCCCGACTGAAGTCGGGCCCTTCCCGTTCTGTCCTCGGCTCTAATGAAGTCGCGCCTTCCCGTTTTACTTCCCTCACGCATTTCCCATCCTAACGTCGCAAAAGGCGCGACGTTAGGATGGGGCACCCAGCAGTTTATCTTCCAACACATCAATTAGGGGGTGCCCAGCGCCCAGCGCTCGAGGTCTCCGGTGGAGCGCAGGAGGCCGAGTTGGCTGCGCTCGAGTTCGAAGGTAACGTCCTGGAGCGCGATGAAGCGCTCGCTGGCTTGCGAGCGGGCGTCGTCGAGATCGTGCAGCGTGGCTCCGCCGGCATCCATGCGAGTCTGGACGGTGGTCAGATTCTTCCCGGCAATTTCGAATTCCAGTTGGGCAACTTCGCGGGCGGCTTGCATCTGTGCGACGGAGCGCTGCAGGCGGAGGGTTTCTTCCGACACCTGATTACGAGCGGCTTCCGCCTGTTTGGTGGCTTTCACGGCATCGGCATCGGCGGCCTGGGCGCGGTAACGCTGCGAAAGGTTAAACAGGGGAAATCGAATATTGACGCCGATGGTCGCGTTGTTCTGCTGGTAGCTGCTGGCCACGCAAAGAACTTCGGTTGTGAGTGGAGATGGGGTGCACGGTTTCGATGGGATGTAGTAGTTCTGATAGTTGTTGAAGCGTGACAGCAAGGCGTATTGCGCGGCGAAGTCGAGGGTGGGCAAGAGCGCCCGGTGTTCGCCCTGGGCTCGCAAATACTGGGCGCGAGCGTGTTCGACGGCGGCTTCCACCGAGGGATTGGAATGGGCGCTTTCTTTGGCCGCGTCTTCTGTAGGAGGCAGGGCGGGAGCGGTGGGGATGGAGTCGGGGTCGGTCTGAATGTTGGCGGCGGGAAGTCCAGTGAGTTTGGAAAGGTGCTCGCGCAGCACGTCGGCGGCGCCTTGTGCCTCGGCAATGCGCAGGCGGATGCGCGCCGCGGACAGGTGAGCCCGGGTGCCTTCAATTTCGCTGTCGACGCCTTCTTTGACGCGCTCGGCGACCGCGGCTTGCATCTGGTTAGCGGCGGCCTCGGTTTCCTGGAGCCGGGTTAGGCGCAGTTCCCATTTGGCGAGCTCGGCATAGCTGAGGGCCGCGTCCTGGATGACCTGGTTGCGCTGGTCTTTGGTCTTCAAGGAAGCGACGGCGGAATCGGCTTTGGCGGCGCGCATGAAGTCGCGCAAGGCGGGATTGAACAGCGCCGATTGTGTGGTTAAGTTAAACAGGGAAGGCGCCGATCCCTCCAGCCCGAGGGGGAATCCGTATGAGTATCCCAGACCCGCTCCGGCGGAAAGCTGCGGGATGTAGTTGCCGCGGAGTTCCCGATAGCCGGCGGAGGCGTGCGCCTCGTCGGCGGCGGCAATGGCCGCTCCCGTCGCATGCGACAGCGCGAGTTCGACGACGCGCTTGAGAGACACGGGTTCGGCCAGCAGCGAGGCGGGAAGGAGCACGACTGCCAGAATCCACTTTGCGGTGCGCGCACCGCGGCTCGAGGTCTTCATTGCGTCCCTTTCAGTGTGATCTGGAAATGATTTCATGAACCATTGGCGAGATTTTAAATGTCCCGGCAGTCGGACGGAGCAGTTTCGGAGGCGCGAAGGGAGGGCCGCGAAGACCCACCCTTCGGCACGCTCAGGCCAGGCTTTCTCGCGCAAAGAACGCGCGAGAAATGGGGCACCCTCACTCGTGGCGTCCAAGATCCCCAGAGTCCCGGTTAGTTTCAATGTTCGACTCGTTTCAAATCTTCGCGGGCACGGGCGTAGGTGTGAGACAGGGCCAGTGCGGCGCGGTATTCTTCGGCGGCAGCGCGACGGTCTCCTTGCTTTTCCAGCGCCTGGCCCAGCAGATCGTGCGCCTTGAAAGCGGGACCTTCTTCGACAGGAGCTGTGAGATAGCGGCGAAGCAAGCGCACGGCCATGGGATTGTCGCGGCCGAGATGGATCAAGAGGCTGGCGGCGTCCATGAGCGCTTCGGGACGGTCGACCGGGCTGGACTCCATGGAGCAAAGTGCCTGGTCCATTTCGTCGAGGCGTTTGGAGCGAGCCAGGAATTGTGCCAGATGCAGCCATGTCTGCGCAGTTCCGTGACTGGTCTCAATGGCGGCGCGGTAGGCGCGTTCCGCGGTGGCTTTGTCTTTATCTTTCTCGGCGATCTGACCGGTTACGTAGTTTGCCACCGCGGGATTGAAGGCGGCGAGCGCCTCGGCCTGGGCTCGGGCCTTGTCCTTGCCTCCGCCGACGATGCCGGGGGCGGAGTTATAGAAATCGGCGAGGTCGGCGCGAGCTTCCCAGTTTTTGGGATCGAGTTCGACGGCGCGCTCGAACTCCGTGCGGACCTTTTTCACCAGGCCAGCCGCGGAAAGAAATCCGGCGCGGTCAGCTTTCTCGCCATAGATTCGGGCCAGCCACAGATGGTAGAGACCCTTCTGAGGATCGAGGGAGATCGCGCGTTCGCAGGCGGCAATGCCGCGGTCCCACTCGTCAATCATGAAGTAAGCGCGGCAAAGCAAATTGTAGGATTCGGCGTGCGGGGCGGAGCCGCTGACCTGCTGCTCCAAAGTCTGAATCGCTTCATCGGCGTGACCGGAGGCGAGCAGATCTTTGGCAGCGGGCGCTTGCGCAGCGAGCAGCGGAACGAAAAAAATCAGAAGCAATGACAGAGAGCGTAATTTCATCAATCGGCAAGTCTCGTATCGGACGGAATTTGTTTTTCCCGAAACGCGGCCTTCCCAGAATCTACGGAACCACCTTGACGGCAGCGCCGTCGAACAGGGGCTTGTCTTCCGCCGGCAAGGCCACCGAATCCCCTTCGGAAAGGCCGGAAGTGATCTCGACACGAGTCAGATTCTGCAGGGAAAACTCGATGGTCTGGCGCTTCAGGTGGTTGCCGAGGATGCGGTAGACGTAGGGCTTGGCCTCATCGATGCGCAGGGCGTCGCGCTGAAGGGTGAGGACGTCGCTGTGTTCGGCAACCACAATGGTGACGCCAACGTTGACGTTGGGCAGAAGCCGGAGATCTTTATTGTCAAGGGTGCAAGTGGTCTCGCCAACATTTCTGGAGATGCGCAGCTTCACCGTTGAGGGGATGGTACTGACGGTTCCGATCCAGGTGCGGCCGGGAACAGCGTCCCAGGTGATTTCGACTCTTTGTCCGTTCTGCAGGCGCCCGATGTCCGGTTCGTCGACGAATGCCCGCACCAGCACGCGAGACAGGTCGGCTTCCTGCAAAAGCAATTCGCCGGCTTGGACGAAGGCTCCTTGCTTGACGGGAAGGGAATAGACGATTCCGTCGAAAGGCGCACGCACGCCGGATTTATGCAGAGCATCTTCCGCGGCGTCGTAGGCGGCTTGGGCTTCGGCGGCCTGCGCCTGGATTTTCGCGACCTCCGGCGGGGAATAACGCTCCCCGCGTTTCTTCTGGGCTAACGTGAGATCGGCCTGCGCGCTCAGAACAGCATCTTCCGCCTGACGAACTTCGCCCGGCGAAGCGGCACCTGCTTGTTGCAGGCGACGATAGGCCTCAAGATTGTGCCGCGCTACATCGACCGCGCTGCGGGCTTTTGCCAGTTGGGCGTCTACGGTCAGAACTTCTTCCCCAGTGCCACCGGTTTTCAGCGAGGATTGATCGGCCTGCGCGGTCTTGACCTGAGCCTGGGCGCGCGCAGCCTGGGCGCGAATGTCGGCGTCGTCGAGTTGCAACAGCAGTTGCCCCTTCCGCACGTGGTCGCCCTCCTTGACCAGCAACTGCTTTACCGTGGTCGAGATGGGCGCATGCGCTTCAAAATTCTGGATGGGCTCAATCTTGCCGTTGGTGGAAACCAGGCTGCGGATTGGACCGCGCTGGACGGTGGCGGCACGCACCTTCAGAGGAGTCTGGTGAAAATATGAGTACAACAGTGCCACTACTGCCAGAACTACGAGCGTGAGCCAGATCCACCGCGGCCAGGGCGGCGTGTTCGAATTGTTTGTCAATGCCAACCAGTCGTTCTTTCAGGGTGCGGCAGGAATATCTGTAAGTAGTAATTTACCATTCCGAAGGCAGCGGCAGATACACTACGGCGCCCCAAGCACGGTATCTGCTTGGATGCGGGAACGCGGCTGCGGGTTCAATCCGATTCGGGCGCCGTCGGGTCGGGTTCGAGCGAATCTGGGCAAACGCTACAATAGGGCATGGCTAAATCGCCCCGTTATACGCCTGAGCATGCGGCTGCGGGTCTCGACGAGAAGTTTCCCGAGATTGAGACCTGGCCCAACCAATTTCCGGGATACGAGATTATCGTGGACGATCCTGAGTTCACGTCGGTGTGTCCGAAGACCGGGCTGCCGGATTTTGGCGTGCTGGCGATCCGGTACATGCCGGATAAACTCTGCCTGGAATTGAAGTCGCTGAAAGAGTATCTGCAATGCTACCGGAATCTCGGAATCTTTCAGGAGAACGTCGTCAACCAGGTTCTGGAAGACGTGGTGAAATGGGCGAAGCCGGTGTGGGCGGAAGTGCGAGGCGAGTTCCGTCCACGAGGCGGGATTTCTACGACGATCGTGGCGCGATGGCCGCGGCCGAAGGGGCGCAGATCAAGGTGAGCGCCGCCGCAGTCAGCGCGAGGCAGATGCTGCACGCGGCTGGATGCGCGCAATCTCTTCGGCTTGCTCGGCCATGACGCGGCTGACCTCGTAAGCGCCTTGCAGGTTCAGCCAGAACTGCTCAGTCGTTCCGAAGAAGCGTGACAACCGGACCGCGGTATCGGCGCTGATGCCGCGGCGCTCCAGCACAATGTCGTTGACGCGAGGCGCGGGAACGTGCAGGCGCTTCGCCAGTTCGTAAGCCGAGATGCCCAGCGGCTTGAGAAACTCTTCCCGCAGGATTTCGCCGGGGTGAACTTTCCAGTGTGGCGCCCCTTTTCTTTGAATGTCTTCTTGTCCCATACGGCTCACCTCATGTGCATTTCACAACGATGTTTCCTAGTGATAATCCGTAATCTCGACTTCGAATGCGTCATGACCGCGCCACACGAAACAGATACGATACTGATCGTTGATGCGGATGCTGTATTGCCCTGGCCGATCGCTTTGCAGCTTTTCCAACCTGTTTCCGGGAGGACACTTCAAGTCGTCTAAGGCCGCAGCAGCATCAAGCATGGCTAGTTTCCTTTTCGTTACGCTCGCTGGAGGCGATCCTCGGGTTTTGCCGGTTCTCCAGATTTCCGCCGTCAGCTTGTTGGCGAAAGTCCTAATCACGTCGATATAATAACGAATATCGTTAATAATGTCACGCGTTATGATCGGGAAGCGGCTGGCGGAGCCGCCGTGTTATATTCGCTGGACCCGTGGCTCAGACCGATCTCCAGCCTCGCACCGCGCTGGTTGTCCTGACGGCGCTCAATCTGCTCAATTACGTGGATCGCAACGTGCTGTTTGCGGTGCAGCCGCTGGTGAAGGACGAATTTCATCTGACGAATGTGCAGATCGGCTACCTGACCAGCGCCTTCCTGGGTTTCTACATGCTGGCGGCGCCGTTTGTGGGACCGCTGGCCGACCGCTACTCGCGAAAACTCATTATCGTGCTGGGCGCGCTGTTCTGGAGCGGGCTCACGCTGCTGACGGCGGTTACACACAACTACACGGAGTTGCTGGTGCGGCACACGCTTGTAGGCGTGGGCGAGGCCACATTTGTGACCATTGCGCCGACGTTTGTCGCGGATCTGTTCTCGGAGGAGAGGCGCGGGCGCATTCTGGGCGTGTTTTATCTGGCGATTCCAGTGGGATCGGCGGCCGGTTATTTGCTGGGCGGGAATCTGGCGCCGCACTACGGCTGGCGTTTTCCGTTTTATGTCGCGGCGGCGCCGGGATTTCTGCTGGCCATCGGAGCGTCGTTTCTCACCGAGCCAGAGCGTGGCCAATTCGACTCCCACAAAGACGAAGCCGACTGGCTGCCTGCGGGATTTCAAGGCAGCAGTTTGCAGCGGTTCCTGATGCGGAACTACTACTTCATAAGGAAGCTCGGGTCCGATACGGTGTTGAATCCGGCATTTCTGACCGCAACGCTGGGCATGGCGATGATGACGTTCTCGCTGGGCGGCATTCAGGTCTGGATGCCGCAATTTCTCTCTACCGATCGGGGATACACGCTGGCGGCGGCCAACTTCGCGTTCGGCATCATCATTGTGGTCGACGGCATTTTCGCGTCGCTGGCGGGCGGATGGCTGGGAGATCATCTGCTGCCGCGGATGAAGAGCGCTTACTATTTCGTCTCGGCGGCGAGCATGTTGCTGGGCATGCCATTCATGATTGTGGCGTTGTTTGCGAAGGGCCGGTTGATGATTCCCGCAATCGGAGTGGCCGCATTCTTCATGCTGCTCAATACAGCCCCGCTCAACGCCGCTGTCATCAATTCCGTCGGGGCGCACGTTCGCGTCACGGCGCTGGCGGTCAACCTCTTCATCATCCACATTCTGGGCGACGTGCCTTCGCCGACTATGATGGGATGGGTGGCGGACAAACGCTCGCTGCAGGCGGCATTCATCCTGCCGGTGATCGCGATGGGGATTTCTTCTGCCATACTGTTCTATGGGACGAAGTTTGCGCCGGCGGTTGCGGTTGACGGAAAAGGCCTGAACCACTAAGGACACGAAGGCGCACGAAGGAGATCCTGAGACCCAGCGCGAATGTCTTATTTTCATTGGATAGCGGGAACAATTCTGGCGCTGGCGTGGTTTTCCCGCATCGTGGATGCTGCTCTCGGTATGCCCAGCGTGGCCGATGTTTCCCTTCCAGAGTGGGACCGGAATCCAGTTTCGCCCGGGGGCAATCCCCGCGTTTCCATTATCGTACCGGCCCGCAACGAAGAGGACATTATTGAGCAGGCGCTGCATACTCTGCTGGCGCTCGACTACGACAACTACGAAGTGATCGCCGTCAACGACCGGTCGACCGACCGGACGGGCGAGATCATGGACAGAATTGCTGCAGACCCCCGCTTCTCGCAAAGTACGCGAGAAACGGGGCACCCGAGGCTTGCCAGCTTCCGGGTCGTTCATCACGGGGAACTGCCTGCGGGCTGGCTGGGAAAACCCCATGCCATGTGGACGGCTGCGAGCCAGGCCACGGGCGACTGGTTGCTCTTCACCGACGCCGACGTGCTGTTTAAGCCAGACTCACTGCGGCGGGCGCTGGCCTACGCCGAGAGCGTGCCCGCGGATCACGTGATTTTGTTTCCGAAAATGATCATGAAGCGGCCGGGCGAGTACATGATGATCGCTTTTTTCCAGACGATGTTCATGTTCGGACACCGGCCGTGGAAAGTGGCAGACCCGAGCACTGACGATCACATGGGCGTAGGCGCGTTCAACCTGGTGCGCCGCCGGGTGTATGACGCGGTGGGTACCTATGCGGCGCTGCGCATGGAAGTGCTCGACGACATGAAGCTGGGCAAGGTGGTGAAGAACGCGGGTTTCGCCCAGCGCAACGTGTTCGGCGGAGATTTGATTTCGATCCGCTGGGGCAAAGGGGCGCTGGGAATCGTCAATAACTTGACGAAAAATTTTTTTGCGGTGCTGTCGTTTCAGTGGTGGCGCACGGTGATCTCGGCGTTCGGGATGGCGTTTCTCAACTTCGGTCCGTTTCTCGGAATATTTCTGGCGCATGGGTGGGCGCGCGTGCCCTATGCGGTCGCCCTGGGATCGATGTTTGCGATTTACGTCGGAATGTCCCGGCGGGCGGACGTGCCTCCGTATTACTTCCTGCTGCATCCCGTGAGCACGGCGTTGTTCATCTACACGCTGTTGCGCTCGATGGTGCTGACGCTGTGGAATGACGGGATCGAGTGGCGGGGAACGAAGTATGCGCTGGAGGAATTGCGCAAGGGGATGGTTTAAGCGCCGACGGCAGTAAGGCGGGCAGGATCTGGATGCGATACCGTGCGGCGAGCCGCGATCCCAAGAAGAAGAATTAACGCTGCGGCAAATATGGCGTTGCCAATGCGGAAGCTGATTCCCGCATTGCCAACCACGGGTGGATGAAGGAATGCATGCCAGGCATAGGCCAGCGCGGCGCCGCCAGCCAGAGCCAGCCGATGCTGACCGTTCCAGCCTTCGCGGTGGCTTAGAACCGACGCCGTCGCGATCATCGTCAGATCCAGCAATACGTAGATGCCAACGGCCCGCCATCCCCACGCGCCGGGGACGAGCAGGAATATCGAGCCTGCAACCAGGGCAGCCGCGCCCACAAGCCATGGGCTGGGGGTCCAGCCGGAAGTGCGAGGCGCCGATCTGACGGGCAGACGAAAGGCCGCAAGAATCACAATTACGCACAAGATGGCGGACCATGCGAACTGCGCTTTGGAAGCCACAAACTGATCGTGTTTGATCTCAAACCGCGTCGACGCGACCGCGGCCAGGGCGAATAAAATGCCGGTGACGGTGAGGCCGATTCTTCCCAGCCACGGAGTTGTGGCGCGATCGGGAACCAGCGCCTCGGCCAACGCGATGGAAACGGAAATACTCCACACCGTGTGCAGTGTGAGCACGAAAATCGTCCACCAGGCTCCGATTCCGAGCGCGGGGATATAGGCTGGCCGCAGCAGATGTAGATTGAGATGCAGATAGTTGGGATTGAACAGAGACTGCGTTGTGAACGCCTCTTCGAACACCGCGTAGGCAAAGGCTAGAACGAAGATGCTGGGCCATCCGCGGCCGGTGCGTCGCACGGCTTCGCGGATGAGCAGCGCGCCGCCACCGTACATAGGCGCCAGGATTACGAGAGCGCCCAGCATTTTGATGGACAGGTCACCCAGCAGATATTCCGCAACCAGCGGGGCGACAAAGAACAGTCCGATTGCCGGCGCCACGCGCCTGAGTCGGGAATTCGACATACGTCTGATGTATACGCTGTCGAATTGTCCCGTGCAACTTGGCTGCTGCTTACTACTGCGGGTCGTCGCCTTCTACGTCGTAGCCGTAGGTTGCGGTGGTGTTGGGCGTGGCTTTGGTCTTCGCGGGTTTTTTGGTGGGGCGAAGGTGGCCGGCGCTGTAGTGGCCGCGGTTTTCGACGTCGTAGTTCTTGGGCAGGGCGGGAATCATGGCTGCGCCCCCGGTGATCTGGCTGATGTGGTTGAGGATGATTTCCGGGCGGCCGTCGTAGAGTTTGACCGGGCCTTTAATTTCGATCAGGCGGCCCGCCAGGCGGCGGACGTCGCCGACATCTTTCAGATCACGGGAGAAGACCACCACCGTGAAAGGGCACGCCATGTGATCTTCGCAGAAGTCGAGGAAATGAACGCCGCTTGCGCCGACCTTGACGCTGAGCACTTTTCCCGCGACGCACCTGGTTTCGCCGACGTGCTGGCCCGCTTCGTGGATCGCGATGCAATCGGAGGCGAACAGTGGTGGAGTCGCCAGGAGCAACAATTTGAGTAGGGCTTTCGCTGCGTGGCTGCGCTCCATGCTTTGATTTTAGGATGCCGCCGCACGAAGCCTGTGACGGGAAGAAAAAAATGTGCACAACCCTCCCGGAATGGGACGGACCTGGCACCGCGTGCCCGTCTTGCTCACACCTTCTCAAATCACTGCACGAACTGCCCGCCTGGCAGGCAGGCGGGCATAGCCGCCGCAGTGACTACTATCTTGCTTGTCCCGCTCGTCGGCGCGTTTGGGTCCGGGGGCGCAAAGGCCACAACTGTAGGAGCCTCCGGTCCCACCGTAGTGCAGTTGACCACGTACGGCTGAGTGGTCAGCGTGTAGCTGTAGGTCGGTGGCGGGGGCGCCATGAGGCCGTTGGTCCAGTCCACGGGCAGCGGAGTCACGGTGGTCGGCGGCGCCGAAAAAGTGCCGGTCGCAATAAACTGATCGTCCTTGCCGTTGTTGATCGCGGTCTGGGTGAGGGTGATGGATTGAAGATGTCGACCGCTGCCGCTTCCACAGGACAGGATGAGGGAAGCGACCACCAAAAGGAGGAGGAGAACTGAAGCCTTACGCATGGCATCCTCTTTTCAATCTATTGTAAGCTGCGCAGTCAAGACGGGAGTGGTTCGAACGTCACGTTTCTTAAGAACCTTTGCACAGGGAAGGAGTTGCCCGCTCGCCGCGAAGAAGATGAGGCTTGGACCGGAGACGGGCTGGAATGAAAACGAGAAGGGGACTGGCACATCCAGTCCCCCGGGCTCGAAAGTTCCTGACGCTGGAAAAACTCGGCTCTACTTGAACGACTTGACCGCGGAAGCTTCGTCGTCTTTCACGTCGAAGACGGTGTACAGTTTCGTGATCTGCAGCAGGTCGTTGACCTTCTTGGTGAGGTTGAGCAGCTTGAGTTCGCCGCCCTGATTCTTGGTGGTGGTGAAGGCGCTGACCAGTTCACCGATGCCTGAGCTGTCAATGTAGTTGACGTCCTGAAGATTCAGAACAATCTTTTTGTTGCCCTTGCTCAGCAGGTCGCGCACTGTGTCGCGGAGAATGACGCTGCCTTCGCCGAGGGTGATGCGACCGCTGCAGTCCACAATCGTAACTCCATCCACCTGCCGACTACCAACCTTCATGCTCACTGGGAAGCCTCCTTGCCGCCCGCGGTTGGCCCGTGGACGTGCTTGATTAATTTAAGTTCGGTGCCCGTTTCGGAAGGGCGAATTTCGACCGCATCCATAAACGAGCGCATAAGAAAAATTCCGCGCCCCGATGTTTTGAGCAGATTCTCGGGCGCCAGCGGATTCGGGATCTTGCTCAGATCCATCCCCCGGCCCTGGTCGCGAATCGTAATGATCAGGTCGCCGCCCGTGCGCTCAAAAACGAGTATTACCTTCTTGTCCGGGGCATACGCATTGCCGTGCAACACCGCATTCACCGCCGCTTCGCGCACGGCCATGGAAATCTGCATAATCTCTTCGTCGGCAAAACCAAGTTCGGTAGCGACGATTGTGGCCTTCGCCTCCGCATTGTCGATCGTCTCCAACGAGGAGTCGAGCGTGTACGAAACCCGTTGCTCGGTCATGGCCATGTGACGAAGAGTAAGAGCGATTATACGGCCTGCACGGCCATTCCGGCTTGCCGGCCGCAGCAGGCGCTCGCTAGAGACGATTCCCAGCGAATGCGGTAGTTTGCCTGTCGGATGGCCGAGTTGTCAATGTTCGGGTCGAGAGATCGTGGTGCAGGCTCGCCCGGCTGAACTGTGCCGGGTTCGGGATCGCGCGTCATGCAAGGCGCGAGTTTTTCAGAGGAGCAGTTACGGGATTCCGGCGAGGGCTTATAATCTGGCGTCGTGACTCCGGCATCGGCACCAAACCTGCGAGAACGGCTGCGACGAATGTTCGTCGCGGCGATCGTTGTTGTGGTAGCGGTGGCGGGGGCGGCGTATGTTCTCGACTACGTTGTTTTCCGGATCAGGGCGGCTATGAACCGAAACGCTTACGGCTCGGTGATGGTGAATCACTACACCGCCGTGCTGCAGAAGAACGGAAAGACGACATTAACCTTCGATCCTCCGCAGCCCTGGATTTGCGTGAACGCGCTGTTTCCGCATGCGGGATCGTTGCCCTGCTGGTATCTGTCCCGCTATCCCGATCAGCGGACCAATATCTGACAACGGCCTCCGGCAACTGGCAACAGTAGCCGGACTCACGCTTCACAAAAACCAAAAACTGCCTTGATGCCGTCCACTTCGATTACATTGCCCGCTTCGAGCTGCTTTTTGCCGCCCTCGACCACGACATCATTCACTTTGACCTTTACCTTGTCTCCGGAAGCAGCGATGTAGTACCCATCCTCGGATCGGTAGATTGACGCCGCCACGTGGGGAGCGAACCAGCGCTTCAGCCGAATCCCGGCCATCTTCGATTTTCCGATTACGGTCAGTCGGCTGGTCAAAACGTAGTGGTTCTGGTCGGTTCGGCCTTCCATGATGGTCAGCGTGCCAATGGTCTGATGGGCTACGTGCGCGGCAGGAACCTGACTCTCAGAAATGCCTTGGTTCTGGACTGCCGCAGAGCCGCCCGAGGAAGAGGCCGCGACTGCCATAGAAATGAGCTCTTTCGCTTTTGCCGTGTCCAAAAAAGCCGTGCGATCGAGCTGCGGCAGCTTGGCTTTCGTCCCTGGCGCTTGCCCGCCGACGGTGCTTACAGATCCATGCCAGACCTCTTGTTGATCACTAAATTCGATGGTGTGCTTGCCGATCAGGGCTTTGTCTCCGTCCTTCAGCACTACCTTGCTAATACGTTGACTATTAACGTACGTGCCATTAAAGCTCTCATCATCCTCAAGCACATAGTGACCGCCTTCGGAGTAGACCTTGGCGTGATATCCGGATACGGCAGGATTATCGATGCGCAGGACGTTGTCTGGCTGACGGCCAATGGTTACCGTGCCGCCGGAAAGAGGGACCTCTTGTATGACTTGGTCCTCAAATTTGAGAAACAGTTTTGCCATTGCCGGGCTCCAAGATGCGCAATTTGGAAAGACAACTGTGTTGCTGCAGCGGCAGCTTCCCGTAGCGCTACGATTCGACGATCACCATCTATTGTGCGTACGAACGGACGCGAAGAAAGAGTACTAAGGTACCCGGCTCCTGTTTGGGTTCCCGCGCGATGAGTTCCTCCATCGCTCGATTTGACGGCTTCGCCGCCCTAGTATCGCTGTGGAGTAGAATGTTCCGGCATCAATACCACCGTGAGGATTTCATGCGAAACAATTTGGCATGCCGTGTCTGTGCGGTCGCGATCTTGCTAGCGCTGACCTGCGCCGCGTTCGCCGCGGCCAACCAATCTGATCCCCGATTGCAAAAGGCCTATCGATTTCAGCAGGGCGGATGGACGTATGTTCACCTCGAAGGGTCGGCGGCGGACATTGGGTTTCAGCACGGCTACCTGCTCGCGCCGGAAATTGCCGATGCCTTTGAGGCGATCAAGCTATTCGATACGCGCGAGACGCAGCGCGATTGGGAATTCTTCCGCACAACGGCGCAGCAGATGCTGTGGCCGCACCTCGACGCCGAGTATCAGCAGGAACTGCAGGGCATTGCCGACGGCGTGAAGGCCCACGGAGTGAATCTTGACGTATACGACATTGTGGCGCTCAACGCGTTCGAGGAAGTGCCCGACTACTATGTGCCGTGGTTGAACAAGCAGAACAAGTCCGCGAAGAATCCCAAGCTCGCAGCTCCCGGCAATTGCAGCGCGTTTATCGCCACCGGCAGTATGACCAAAGATCACCAGATCGTGATCGCTCACAACAATTGGACAAGCTACTTGGCGGGCGAGCGCTGGGTGATTGTTTTCGACATCCAGCCCGAGCACGGCAATCGCATTCTGATGGACGGCTTTCCCGGTGTGATTACCAGCGACGACGATTTCGGCGTGAACTCCGCCGGCATCATGATCACGGAAACGACCATCACGCAGTTTGAGGGATGGGATCCGGAGGGCAAGCCGGAATTCATGCGGTCGCGCAAGGCGCTGCAATACGCAAACAGCATTGATGACTATGTGAGTATTATCAAGGAAGGCAACAATGGCGGATACGCTAACGACTGGCTCATCGGCGACCGCAAGACGGGCGAGATCGCGTATCTCGAACTCGGCCTGAAGAACACGCCGCTCTGGCGCACCAAGGATGGATATTTCGTCAGCTCGAATTTCGCCCGCGATCCCAAGCTCATTCACGATGAGACCACGTTTGATCCTAACGACGCGTCGTCGTCGCCCAACGCGCGTCACAGTCGCGCGGAAGAAATCATGCAGCAGTCCAGGGGGAAGGTCGACGTCGCCCTCGCAGAACAGTTTCTGTCAGACCATTTCGACAGCTTCGAGAAAAAAGAGCAGGCCAACGAGCGCTCGCTCTGCGGTCACGTGGATGCATCCGCGCGCGGGGTAAAGGAGTGGGAGTGGGCTCCATACAATCCCGGCGGGGCCGTGCAGGGCAAGGCGACCGACAGCACCATGGCCGCGAAGATGAGCTTTGTGGCTCGGGCGGGGCATCCTTGCGGCGCGGATTTTCTGGCCGCGGATTATCTGGATCATCATCCTGAATTCGCGTGGCAGAAGCCGTTGCTGCACGACATGAAGGCGGGGCCGTGGACAGTGTTTACGGCGGGGCAGAAGCAGTAGACCGGATACATCGTACCGAGCAACGAGAAAAAGCAGGTTCCTCCGCCCCTCGCTTTCGCTCGGGGGTCGGAATGACAAGGCTTCTAGTTGGCGCGAGGCCTGCCGAATACTGAATCGTCTCGATAAACAATTTCGATTGGACTCCAGGGCGGGGCGACCCCTAAAGTCCTATGCGTGCAGCCCAGCCGTACACGAACTCGGGGATTATTGCGCCGGATGAGCCCGCCGGAGCCGCTCACGTTGTTTCGCCCTCCATTTCGCAATTACCAGTTTGATAGCGCCTACGACGAGATGTTCATCTCGCCGGGCGTGCCGCGCGAACACTATCAGGCCTTGTTCCAGAACCTGCTGGAACTTCCTCCAGAGGAGTTACGCAAGAGCCAGCAAGCCGCCGACCTCTCGTTTCTGCACCAGGGCATTACTTTCACGGTCTATGGCAATGACGAGGGCACGGAGCGGGTTTTCCCCAACGATCTTCTGCCGCGGATTATTCCCCACAAGGAATGGCAAAAAATTGAGAACGGGCTCACGCAACGCATCGCCGCGCTGAATCTTTTTCTGGAAGATATTTATCACCACGGAAGAATTCTGACGGATGGAGTCGTGCCCCGGGAACTGGTTTATAGCTGCCGCCACTTCCGGCGCGAGATGCGCGGTCTCACGGTTCCACGCGGAATTTACGTGAGCATCTGCGGCACCGACCTGGTGCGACTGCCGGACGGCAGCTTCGCCGTGTTGGAAGACAATCTGCGCGTGCCCAGCGGCGTCTCGTACATGCTGGCGAACCGGAAGGTGCTGAAGAAAGTTTTCCCCACACTGTTCCGCGACTACGGCGTCTCCCCGGTCGATCATTATGCGCAGGCTCTGCTGGCCACGCTACGGGCGCTGGCCCCGGCGAGTTCATCGGCGCGGCACGAACCAAAGGTCGTTCTGCTGACGCCGGGGGTTTTCAATTCCGCCTATTTCGAGCACACTTTTCTGGCGCAGCAGATGGGCATTGAACTGGTCGAAGGCCGCGACCTGCTGGTGCACGACAACATCGTTTATATGCGCACCACCGCGGGCCTGCGGCGCGTGGATGTGATCTACCGCCGCGTGGACGATGATTTTCTCGATCCGCTTTGTTTCCGGCAGGATTCCAGCTTGGGCGTGCCCGGATTGTTCAACGCCTACCGCGCGGGCAATGTGGTGCTGGCCAACGCCATCGGCACTGGCGTCGCCGACGACAAGGCGCTCTATGCCTACGTGCCCGCGATCATCCGCTACTACCTGGGCGAGGATCCGATACTCGCCAATGTTCACACCTACCTGCTCAGCGACCGTTCGCAACGAAGCCACGTGCTGGAGCATCTCGACGAACTGGTCGTGAAGGCGGTGGGCGAGTCAGGCGGTTACGGCATGTTGATCGGGCCGCACAGCACCGAGGCGGAAAGGGAAGACTTCCGGCGAAGGATCGAGGCCGAGCCGCGAAATTATATTGCGCAGCCGACGCTGAGCCTGTCGCGGGCTCCGTGCTTTCTGGACGGCGAAGTGCAGGCGCGGCATGTCGACCTGCGTCCTTATATTTTGTATGGCGAGAATGTAACGCTGGTGCCTGGTGGGCTGACGCGCGTGGCGTTGCGGCGAGGATCGCTGGTAGTGAATTCGTCGCAAGGCGGCGGCAGCAAAGATACGTGGGTGCTGCGCGCATGAAGGTCGGGGAATGAAGGAACGGAGGCAAACAACCATGCTCTCCCGGGTCGCGGACAGTCTGTATTGGATGAGCCGCTACCTGGAGCGCGCCGAACATACGGCCCGGCTGATCGATGTCGACCTGCAGTTGCGGCTCGACCAATCGCCGGAAGCCGGCGCGGGACGCTGGCTGCGGCTGCTGGAAGCTTCGCAGGTTCCGCCGCCGGAGGACGGAAAGATCGACGCCGAATCGCTGACTCACGTCCTCACGCTCGACCGGACGAATCCGTCTTCCATTTTGTCGTGCGTGGCTGCGGCGCGGGAAAACCTGCGCCAGGTGCGCGAGCAGTGCAGCACGGAAATGTGGGAGCAACTCAACCGGCTGTACTTGCAGGTAAACAGCACGACAGCGAGCGAAGCCTGGCTTCTGCATTCCCATGTATTTTTTCGCGCTGTGCAGGAGGGCGCACACCTGTTCCAGGGAGTGACCGATTCGACCATGTCGCACGGCGAGGGATGGCAGTACATTCAGCTGGGGCGGTTTGTGGAGCGTACCGACGAACTGGCGCGGCTGATCGGCACGCACTTCGGGCGGTTGCCGCATCCGCTCGATCAGGCGGTGGAGAGCGAAGAATATCTCGAGTGGGTGGGCCTGCTGAAATCTTGTGCTGCCTTCGAGGCGTATTGCAAAACGTATACGGCGGAAATCCGGCCGCTGCGCGTGGCCGAGTTTTTGCTGCTGAACCCCGACTTCCCGCATTCCGTGCGGTTTTCCGTCGACCGCGTGCATGGGGCCCTGGTCGCCATTGGAGAACTTACCGAACGCAAGGCGGAGCAGCCCGCGCGTCTGGCGGGCCGGTTGTGCGCCACGCTGAGTTTCAGCCAGATCGAGGAAATTATGGCGTCGGGCGCGAACGGCTATGTCGACAGCGTGCGCTGGCAGTGCGCGCAGGCCCACACGGCCATCCAGCAAGTCTACTTTGATTATGCTGTGGAGTCGGCGCTGGTGTCATAAGAACTGGTTTTGGAAAGGGCACGGCTTCAGCCGTGCCACTCGGGCGGTCAAAGAGAGGGCTTCAGCCGCTGAGGGCGGCGCTAAGCCGTTCGCACAGAAAGAGGAACTGTGATTTATTCCGTCCGGCATACGACCACGTTTCGCTACGAACCCGCGGTGCGGGAAAGTGTGATGGAGGTGCGTCTACAGCCGCGCAGCGACGGGGAGCAGCGCTGCCTCAGCTTCAACCTCGCGGTCGATCCGCCGGCGAACGTGATGCAGTACCGCGATTTCATGGGGAACGTGGTGCATCATTTCGACATCGCCGAAAAACACACGGTGGTGAAAGTGACGGCGCAGTCGGCTGTGGAAGTGCAAAACGCTCCCGCGCCGCGCCCAGCCGACAGCGGCGACTGGGCCGATCTGGACGCGCTGGTCGCGGGCAACGATTATTGGGAAATGCTCTTGCCCAGCCACTTCGCGCAATCGAGCGCGCCGCTGGAGCAACTCGCCGGCGAACTCGGCTGCGAGCGGCGGGGGAATCCTCTGGCGCTGCTGACGGAACTCAACGAGGCGATCTACAAGTTATTCGCCTACGTACCGAACAGCACGAAAGTCGATTCGCCGATTCAAGACGCTCTGCAGACGCGGCAGGGCGTGTGCCAGGATTTTGCCCACATCATGATCGCGCTGGTGCGCCGGGTGCAGATTCCGTGCCGCTACGTCAGCGGCTACATGTTTCATCGCGATGAAGACGAACAGGACCGCTCGCTGGAAGGCGCGTCCCACGCCTGGATTGAGGCGCTGGTGCCGCGACTGGGCTGGGTCGCGTTCGATCCGACCAACAATCTGGTAGGAGGCGATCGCCACATTCGCGTCGCCATTGGCCGCGATTATGCCGACGTCCCCCCGACGCGCGGCGTTTACAAGGGCGAAGCCCAGAGCGAACTGAGCGTGGCCGTAACCGTAAGCCCCGCCGACACCGCGGCTCCCGAGCCAGTCATGCCCAGCTTCGTGGTCCGATCAAGACCAGTGCTGGTGCGACCCACGACGCGGTCAGAGCAGGAACAACAGCAGCAACAGTAGGATTAGATGGCGGAGAGGGTGGGATTTGAACCCACGATACCCGTTAAGGTATGTCCGCTTTCGAGGCGGATCGTTTCAACCACTCACGCACCTCTCCGGAAAGCAGCTATGAACCGTCAGCTATCAGCCGTCAGCAAAAAAGCAGGTTCCTCCGCCCCTCGCATTCGCTCGGGGGTCGGAATGACAACCATTGTCTTTGGCCCAACCACTGTCTTTGGCCAACGACAAATGTCTTTGGCCAACGACGAACGACCAACGGCTAACGACGGCTCTTAAAAAACGTCTGCAGCACTTCGGCGCTGCGGCCGGCCAGCACTCCGCGGCGAACCTCGATCTTATGGTTCAGTTGCGGATGATTCAGGACTTGCATCACCGAATGCACGGCCCCGGCCTTAGGATCGTCCGCGCCATATACGAGGCGCCGGATGCGGGCATGCACCAGCGCGCCGGCGCACATGGCGCACGGTTCAATTGTAACAAACAGTTCGCAGCCTTCCAGACGATGGTTACCAATGGTGGCACCGGCTTCGCGCAGCGCCATGATCTCGGCGTGGGCGGCCGGGTCGAAGCCGGTGATGTTGCAGTTCCATCCGCGGCCTACGATGCGGCCCTCGCTTACGACGACCGCGCCTACCGGGACTTCTCCGGCTTCGAGAGCGCGCTGGGCGCAGCGCAGGGCTTCTTCCATCCAGAGCTCGTCCGAATAAAGCTCATCGGAGGCGGTCTTCGGACTTGCGTCTTTGGTCTTGGGACTGTCGGCTGCGGACGTTTTTTCTGACGGCAAGCGGCGTAATGCTCCGCCAGTATTTTAGCGGGTTTGCATGCAGCAGCGCAGGTAGACTAGGGCAGAGAATCAGAATCCCCGCATCATTTCGGCGGAAACTAGATCACGCTCAGCACGGTTCGCACCACTTCAGGCACGACCGCATGCACGACCGCCGGAACCACGAGGCTGACGACCGGGTAGCCGATCACGACCACGGGCAGGACGATCAGAAGCCAGGTTCGAGTCGGCAGGTTTGTGAAGTAGGCCTTCATGGCGTCCTCTCTTTCTGTAAGTACGGACGGACAGCAGGAAAAGTTCCCGCCAGCGCGCTCTCTCCCGGTGGCGCTGACCTTGCAATGAGTTACGCCCGCTCTGTAGGGTTAGACGTACGACAAGGAAGATAGTCAGCAGCGGGATTGGCGGCGACGGAACGGGCAAGTTTCGGCGATTGGGCGGTTAATGGTATGCTAGCGGCGTCATGGGAATGCCGAGTTTGCTGCGCAAAATCTTCCTCGTCGACCTGCTGCAGGGGCTGAAGATCACGTTCCGCTATCAGGATCCCAAGGAAATCTATACCGAGCAGTATCCGCTGGAGCGGCCGCAGGTGGCCGAACGCTATCGCGGGGCGCCGCGGTTGAACGTCAACCCAGACACTGACGAGACGATGTGCATTGCCTGCGACCTGTGCGCGGTGGCGTGCCCCGAGAATTTGATCGTAGTCTCCAGCGCACGCAACGAGCAAACCCGCCGCAAAGAACTTACCGACTTCACCTACGACCTGAGCCGCTGCATGTTCTGCGGCCTCTGCGAAGACGCCTGTCCCGTCGACGCCCTCGAACTCACGCAGGATTTCGAGCTCGCCAGCTACACCCGCGAAGGCTGGATCTGGGACCGCAAGACGCTGGAAAAAGGTCCGCAGCCCACGATGTATCAGAGGTAGCCGTTGCCCAAAAATGCTTGTCATTCCGAATCGGGCTGAAAGCCCGGTGAGGAACCTGCTTTTCCCGACACTCTCATCTCCGCCGCCTCACCCCACCCCGCCGCCAGATCCTCCCACGTTGGATTCTCCTCATGAATCAGCGCGACCTTCTTCTCCCGCCGCCATTTCTTGATCTCAGTCTCGCGGGCAATCGCGTCGCCGACGTTCTGAAAAGCGTGAAAGTAAACCAGCGGATGCACGCGATACTTCTGCGTGAACGCTCCGCCCTCGCCAGCCCTGTGCCGCGAAACCCGAGCCATAAGAAATCCCGTCACGCCGACATAGGTCGCTCGGCTCTTGCTGGCCATGATGTACACGTAATAACGCCGCTCAGCCATCGCCGCTCCAGAGCACAGCAGGTTCCTCCGCCCGCTTTCAGCGCGCGTCGGAATGACAAGATATTAAGGGTCGACTTAGATTCTTGGCTGTAACGGCTGTCACAAGGGCCGGCTGTGCAAAAGTCAAGTTTTACCGTCGCCCACGTCTTGTCATTCCGAATCGGGCTGAAAGCCCGGTGAGGAACCTGCTTCTGCTTGTTCTACGTGCCTCGGTGGTGATCCGCCTACGAGGGCTGTTGCTGCGTCATGCAGTGCATCGCGCCCAGGCCCCAGATGAAATCTCCGGAATAGATCGGCACAATTTCGCGCGTAGGGAACAGTTCGGCCAGAGTGTTGAGCGCGATGCGGTCGTTAGGGCGATTGAAGACCGGAGCCAGCACAACTCCGTTCGCGATGTAGAAATTAGCGTAGCTGGCGGGAAGGCGGCGGCCTTCGAAGACGACGGGCTGCGGCATGGGCAGCTCGACCACGGTCAACTGCCGGCCGTCCTGGTCGCGGGCGGCTTGCAGGCGGCGCAGGTTGGCGCGCAGGGGAGAGTGGTTGGCGTCTTTAGAATTCGGCTCGACCATGGTGACGACGGTTTGTTTCGAGATGAAGCGGGTGAGGTCGTCGACGTGGCCGTGGGTGTCGTCGCCGAAAATGCCGCGACCCAGCCAGATGGTGTGCGGGGCGCCCAGGTAGTCGGCGAAGGCCTTCTCGTAGTGGACGCGGGCCATGTGCGGATTGCGCTCCTGCACCTTGCTGAGCAGGCATTCTTCGGTGGTGAGGATTGTGCCCGCGCCGTTGACGTCGATCGATCCGCCTTCGAGGACAATGCGGCTGCCTCCTGAGAGCGGACGAATCTCGCGCGGATAGGAATGAGGGTGCCCCATTTCTCGCGCGTTCTTGGCGCGAGAAAGCCTGCCCTGAGCTTGTCGAAGGGTGGGGATTTTCGCCATCAGGCTGCCGATTTTGTCATCGTGGCGCCAGTTGGAATATTTTGCCCAGGCGTTGAAGCGAAACTTGAGAGCGAGCGCAGCCGAGCCTTGCTCGGTCTGTCCGGGTCTGAGACCCGGACCCACATGGTCCTTCTGGCCACGCGTCAAGAAGATGCAGCCGGAGTCGCGCATCCAGATGCGATTGGTCGGCCAGCGATGGAAGCGGATGTTGGCCGAAGGGGCATCGGCTCGTTCGAGCACCCGGCGCGCTTGTCTGGCCGCAGCCGCATCGTTGACGATCAACTCAACCCGCTCACGATTGGCCAGGTTGCGGATAATCTCCGCGTAGACCCAGGGAATCGGCTCGAACTTGCCCGGCCAATCCCCGCGATAGTGAGGCCAGGCGAGCCAAGTGGCGGCGTGGGGCTCCCATTCGGCCGGCATGCGGTAGCCGAGGGACGCTGGCGTGGCTTCGCCAACACCTAAAGAAGCGCTTGAAGATGTGCGGGAGGCTTTGGCCACGGTGGATTCTCTTCGGTCGTTCTAGTCAATCAATCGATTAGTAATCGGCGCGTACGCGTCGATGCGTCGGTCGCGCAGGAAGGGCCAGTTGCGGCGGATGTCTTCGAGCGCTTTCAGGTCCACATCGCCGACTATGATTTCCTCGCGATCATGCGATCCTTCGGCCAGCACGCGACCGAAGGGATCGCAGAAAAACGATCCGCCCCAGAACTCGAGGCCCTGCCCCGGAGCAGACTTGCCGCGGATGTTGCCGGTTTCAAATCCCACGCGGTTCACCACCGCGACATAGACGCCGTTGGCGATCGCATGGGCGCGCTGGATCGTACGCCAGGCGTCGTGCTGGGCCACACCGAATTCGGCCTTCTCCCCCGGATGCCAGCCGATTGCGGTCGGATAGAACAGCACCGTCGCGCCTTGCAAGGCCGTCAGACGCGCGCCCTCGGGATACCACTGGTCCCAGCAGACGAGCGTGCCAAGCCGTCCGGCGCTGGTGTCGAGCGCACGGAAGCCGAGGTCTCCGGGAGTGAAGTAAAACTTTTCGTAGTAGAGCGGATCATCCGGAATGTGCATCTTGCGGTAGAGGCCGCGCAGCGAGCCGTCGCTGTCAAAGATGGCGGCCGTGTTGTGGTAGACGCCGGCCGCGCGTTTCTCAAACAGCGAGGCGATGATGACGACGCCGTTCCTGCGGGCTGCGGCGGATATTTTTTCCGAGGTCGGTCCCGGGATCGACTCGGCCAGGTCGAACAGCGAGTGATCTTCGCGCTGACAGAAATACTGGGTCTGAAAAAGCTCGGGCAGGCAGACTACTTGCACACCACGTCCGGCGGCGTCGGCGACGCGGCTCAGCGCCTTTTCGAGATTCTGTTCTGGCTCCGGGCCGCACGACATCTGTACCAGCGCCACGCGAAATTTGTCAGGGGGCACGCGTTTCTGACCTCCGCGAACAAATATAGCAGGAGAGCCGTCAGCGATCAGCGGTCAGCCGGTCGCAATCCTGACGGGAAGACAGGATCCCTCCCGAGCAGTAACATCCAATGTCGGCCTCGGTGAAGAAGTCACAGCAATTTGATCTGTTCGGAGCGGAGGAAAAAATAATGCAGACTCGAGGACTCGCGGGTTTCGCCGCGCTTGCGCTGTTGGCATTGAGCGGAGCGTTGACCGGCCCCAAGCTGGCGGTCGCACAACTTCCGTCTGAGGCTGAGAGAGGGATGTGGAGCGCGGAATGGATTACTTCTCCGGATGGTCAGCAGCGCGATCTGTCGGTGCTGCACTTTCGCAAGGTGATTGAGCTCGGGCAACTGCCGGAACGTTTCCTCGTGCATGTGAGCGCGGACAATCAATTCATTCTCTACGTGAACGGGAAGCGGGTGGGGTCCGGTCCCTCCAAGAGCGATCTGGGGCACTGGAGATATGAAACCTATGACATCGCGCCATGCTTGCGCCCGGGAAAGAATCTTCTGGCTGCAGTGGTCTGGAATTTTGGTGTGCTCACACCGCTGGCGCAGATCAGCGATCGCATCGGATTCGTTCTTCACGGAGACGGCGCAGCCGAGCGTATTGCCGACACCGGGTCCAGTTGGGAAGTAGAAGAAGAGAAGGGGATTCAACTGCTGCCCACTCCGGAGGCCGTCCGAGACCAATATTACGTATCCGAACCGGCAGAGCGCATAGACGGGGCCGCGTTGGATTGGAACTGGAACGCCCCGGACTCCAACTCCGGGGGAGGATGGAAGAAGGCGGTAGCGATTGGAGGTGGGGCGCTCTTGGGATCGGTGCCGCAGGAGAATAACTGGCAACTTGTGCCCGACCCGCTGCCTGCCATGCAGATGGAATTGAGTCCTGCCGGGCAAGTTGTCCGCTCGACCGGCATGGAAGCTCCTGCAGGTTTTCCGGGAAAAGCATTTACCGTACCGCCGCATTCCAAGGCGACAATACTGATTGACAACTCGCACTTGACCACGGCTTATCCGGAGCTGACGGTGGGCCACGGCCGGGGGTCGACGATACGGCTTACCTACGCGGAAGCTTTGGTCGACAGCAACGGCGAGAAAGGGAATCGCAACGAAATCTCGGGGAAGCACATACAGGGAATCATTGACGAGTTCATTCCGGACGGCGAAAACAACCGGACATTCATCCCCCTCGCTTGGAAAACCTGGCGTTATGTGCAGATGGACATCGAGACTGCGGATCACCCCCTGGAAATCGAGAATTTCCGCACATGGTTTACCGCGTATCCGTTCGAACAACGCGGGCATTTCGCGTCCGACGACGATTCGCTGACCCCGATTTGGGACATCAGTTGGCGCACCGCCCGGCTCGACGCGCATGACACTTACATGGATACGCCCTACTACGAACGCATGCAGTACGTGGGGGATACTCGAATTCAAGCGCTGATTTCCTACACCGTGGCCGGCGACGATCGCCTGGCGCGCCAGGCCATTCAAGCCTTCAACAACTCCCGCATTCCAGAGGGCCTTACGGCCAGCCGGCATCCCACGTCCGTCCGGCAGATTATTCCGACTTTTTCGTTGCTATGGGTGGGGATGGTCCATGATTTCTGGATGTACCGGTCTGATCCTGAGTTCGTGCGCGAGCAGCTTCCCGGCACGCGCGCGGTGCTGGATTGGTTTTTGAAGCGCCAGCGGCCCGATGGCCTGTTAGCGAAAATTTCCTGGTGGCCGTTCCTGGATTGGGGCAAAGATTTCGACTTCGGCATGCCGCCGCAGGACGATGACGGCCAATCGTCAGGAATTACGCTGCAATTCATCGAAGCGTTGCGCTACGCCGAGGAGATGGAGTCGGCCTTAGGCGATAAGGCAAGGGCCACGCTGTATCGCAATGCCGCGCAGCGGGCCTCGCAGGCTGTGTACAAGACCTGCTGGAACCAGCAATATGGCTTGCTGGCCGATACCCCGACCCAAAAACACTTCAGCCAGCACGCGAATATTCTGGGCGTATGGCTCGACGTGATTCCTCGCGAACAGCAGAAAGGGGTGCTGCGAAGAATCCTTTCCTCGAGTGATGCCGGCTACGCCGACCCCGGCCCTCTGCCCTCGATGACCGGAGCAACTTATTATTTTCGCTTCTACCTGGCACGCGCACTCGATCACGCGGGAATGGGAGACGAATACCTGAGGTTGCTGGGACCGTGGCGCGAGATGGTATCGCATGGGTTGACGACCTGGGCGGAGACGCCGGACCCGACTCGCTCTGATTCTCACGCCTGGAGCGCGCATCCGAACTATGACCTTCTGACCATTGTCGCGGGCATTCGTCCGGACGCACCGGGCTTCGCCTCCGTGAGGCTGGCGCCGCACCTCGGATCGCTCAAACACGTCTCCGCCGCCATTCCCAGTCCGAAGGGAATGATCGAAGCGGAGTACACGGTGGAACCCTCTCTTGTGAAGGCAACGATCAGCTTGCCGGCTGGAGCGTCCGGCGAGTTGCTATGGCATGGCCAGATGTTCAGCCTTCACCCGGGGAAACAGGAATTGCAGTTGCCGGCGGACACAGGTCGCTGATGAAGGTTCTCGGCACAGCACCGAAGCGCCACGTGGCGTCCTTTCACATTGTTCCTGTAAAGTAATTTGTCGGGGAAATTGGTTCCGTTTGGGAGGTTCACGTTGAAACACGGCAATCATGGCAGTTCAAAGGCTTCACATCAGGGGCAGGCACACGCAGCCGGTGGTGAGGGCAAGGACCGTCACCTGCACAATCCCATCGAAGACCGGCTGATTCCGCTGGAGCCGCTCGATCTCGGCAAGGTGCATTCGATTGACGAGCTGGTGCGGGCGATGGCCAAGACCGCCTTCACCGGACGCCAGCTGGGCGAGGCCGCCGACGTGCTCGAGGCCATGGCGCTCGACGAAGACGCCTTCATCGTGATGACTCTCGCCGGAGCCATGACCGTGGCCAAGCAGGGGCTGATCGTCACCGAGTTGATTGATCGCGGTATCGTCAATGCCATCGTCTCGACCGGCGCTCTCATGTGCCACGGCCTGGTCGAGGCCACCGGGCGGGCGCACTTCCGCGCCAATCCTGAAGTCTCCGACGAGGAACTTTACGAGCAGGGGTACAACCGCGTCTACGATACGCTCGAGCCTGAGCAGAATCTGGACGACGTCGAAGAAGTCATGTCGGCCGTGCTCGAAGCCTGGGACCATAACGAGGTCATGTGCTCGTACAAGCTGAACCATGCCATCGGCGCGTATCTGGCCAAGCGCGACAAAGATCATCGCGGCATTCTGAAATCGGCCTACGAACAGGGAGTACCCGTCTTCGTGCCGGCGTTCAGCGACTCAGAACTTGGTCTCGACACGGCGCTGAACAACCGGCTGCGGGAGTCGACGGGACGGCACAAGATCCGCTTCGATCCCTTCGAAGATCTGGAGCACTTTGCCGCGACACTGCTCCGGCAGAAGAAGCTGGGGATTTTCACCATCGGCGGCGGCGTGCCGCGCAATTGGTCGCAGCAGTTTGGTCCGTTCATCGAACTGCGGCACCGGCGGCTGGGAGAGAACGTGCCTCTGAAGCGCTACCACTACGGGTTGAGAATTTGCCCGGAGCCGGTTCATTGGGGCGGGCTGTCGGGCAGTCCTTATAGCGAGGCGATTTCGTGGGGCAAGTTCGTGCCGCCGTCAGAGGGCGGGCGGTTTGGCGAGGTTTTCGTGGACGCGACCGTTGGGCTGCCGATCATCGTGGCCGCCGTGCTGGAACGTCTCGATAAGGCCAAAAAAGGCGGCAGCGCCCGCAAGGGCGCCCGGGCCGCGTCTCGGAAATAGGTAAGAAGGGAATTTGAAGCTGGGGCTGGAGAATTGTCCCGAGGCGGCGATCAGGCGTTGCTCTCGCACACGGTCGGATCCTGGGCGCTGAAATCCGGGGCGGACTCGGTGCGCTGACTGTCGTGATTGCCCGTTCGAAGGCGTCGATAGAGCGGCGCAAGGATAGTATTTGCAAGCACTTCCGACTCTGCCTGAAACCAATCCTGCAAGGCCTGGCCTTCCTGCTGGCCACGGGTTTCGTAGAGCTGCTTGGCGCGCGACCGCACCTTGCGCTCCACCAACTGCACCATCAGGGTCTGTTGCTTCTTTCTGCGGGTTGCGATGTCCACTGCTACTCCTCGATCTGTGTCTTTCCTGCTACTTCAATAGTACCCGATTCCTGTTAACGGAGGATTACATCAGGGTAGAGAGTGCGTTACTAAAGTATCACTGCCATCTTAGATGCTGACTTCTTTCGCGTCGATTCACTTAATGGCATTGTTTTCATTTACTTAATGGAGCAATTGGGCCCAGATCCGCGCAGCTGCGCATGGACTGATCCCTGATGAGAGCTAACTCTTTGGGATACAGAAGTTGGACGTAGAAGGGACACCGGCGGAAGCGGGCAGCGACACATCCGTGGATACTTTGAAGCCAGGGAAGCTCCCCGGCTTGTTAGTCGAAGATCAACACGGCCGAGGCGATGACGGTGGTCCAGAGACCGCGCTTGTCGCCCACGGCGGACTGGGTCACGTTGGCGGTACGCACGATTTTGTTGGATAGGCGGTAGATCTGCTTTTTCTCGTCCCAGGAGCGGTCGGGATCGAATTCAACGTTGAGCGTAGTGGCCAGCATCTCGGCAGCGAGTTCCTCGGCGTATTCGCCAGCGGCGTCTTCGGTCTCGCCAAAGGAGTGGTGCTCGCTGAGATAACCGTAGGTGTTGCGGTCGGCGGGAATGGCGACGCCAATCGACGAAGCCAGCAGACGGTGGGCCTCCCGCGTGGAGTTTTCCGCGACCACGGCGAAAACGACTTCGCCCGGATGCAGGTACTTCACACCTTCCTTGCGGGCCAGCAGTTTGCAGTTCGGCGGGAAGATCGAAGAGACCCGAACCAGATTCTGGGCAGCGATGCCGGCGTCGCGCAGCGCCAATTCGAAGGAAGTCAGCCGCTCACGATGCTTCCCAACTCCCTTGGTAAAGAAAATCCGCTTCGGAACCATGTCTTTGCCCAAATCCGTGATCCTCCGACAAGCAAAAATTGAGACAGGGAGAATGGACAATCTAACACAATGTTTCGTAAAGGAAGTGTGAATTTGCAGGCGTGCCAGAAAAAAATGCGGGGAGGCGCTGGCGCGCATCCCCGCTTGTTGCCCGGAGTTTCTAGGGGGAGGGCCCGGGCAAACGTTTTTTGACGCGTCGCTCGTTTTTCCGCCTGGACGCAAGAGCGTCGTTACTTGGCGGCAACGGCCTTGCTCACCTCAATGTTCGTGCCGTCCACGGTGCCGGTGACCGTCGCTTTCTTGCCCGCCTGCTGGTCGAGCAGCGCCAGCACCGCCTTGTCCGTGGTATTCAGCACATAAAGCTTGTCGCCCACGACCAGCGCATATTTCGAGCCGTGCGCCACGCAGGTTCGGGTGCACTCGGCTGGGGTGCCTTCCATGTGCTTGGCGCCGCACATGGCGTCGCCTACTTCGCCGGTGAGCGTTTGTTTCCCGGCTGCCATTGCCGGACTCAACAGGAATAGAGTCGCCGAGCATACCCATGCCGCAATCCAGATCGAATGCCGCCAACCATACCTCCAGCTACGGTTCATCCCAGGTCTCCTTCCAACTGATGCAGCCCGCCGTGGTGAATAGCGCGGGCTTGCGGCCAGTGTATCAATTCACCCCCATTCTCAAACGCTCCTGCGGCCAGAGCACGAGGGCCGGGACGAGGCCATAAGACTAAGGGCAAAGAAGCGATCTGGAAAAACTTCCCGGAACTTGTTCCAAAAACCGAACAAAGCACAGGGACCGCCAGGCTCGCGCCTATTTAGGCGCTTTTGCCGAGTAGATCAGATCGACGTCGACCGTCTTTTCGCGGATGTTGGCGGTTACGTGCGGCGAGACTTCCCAGTCGAGAGTGGGCGGGAGAACCTTCTGAGCGGCGGGCAGGTATTCACTCAAGTACGTCGAATCGTAAACTTCGCCGGGGCGGATTTTCCAGACCGCGCGGAGTTTCGCTGTCAGGCTGTTATCCAGGCCGCGGAATTCCAGGTCGCCCATGTGATAGACGTAGCCTTCGGTCACGACCAGGTGGAGGATGACGGTGCTGGCGGCGTCGTCAAACTGCGCGTCCGCTTTGATCGTGGTGGTGACGAATCCGTGCGAGCCGTAGAGTTTCTGGATGTCCTTCAGGTTATCGCCAAGGCGAACCGTATTGGCGGGCTGTCCGGGCTCGGCGCGCACCATTTTCTGCAGCGTGTCGGTAGGGAACTCGTGATTGCCCGACCATTCCAGGCCTTTCAGCTTGTACTGTTGGCCGGGAGTCACGGCGAAAGTGACGTCGACGATGGTCTGGTTGCGCGGCCCATCTTCGTTGTCGGCAGCGGGCTGCTTGATGACTTTGGGCTCGGGCTCGCTGAACTGTGCCTTCAGGTATCCACGCGCGTAATAAACCGGCAGAAGTTGACGCTGGACAAGCAGATTCAGCCGGGTGCGGGAATATTCGCGGTCCGGAAGTCTCTGGGCGGCGGCTTCGAGAGCGGGAATGTCGTCAGCGTCCGCACCCGCGAACTCGATCTTACGCACCTGGATTAGAACGTCGGTCACATGGTAGTTGATCGAGTCGACCGGTCCATCCGTTTTGCCCGCACGCAGATATTCGACGTGTCCGGGGATTGAGTTTTCCACCAGCATGGCTTGCAGGACATCCGAAACGTCGCCTGCCAGGCGGCCCGAGAGCGGCAATTCTCCGTCGAACAGCGGGGAGTGTTGCTGGATGCGCTGCTTTAGTTCGGCGTCGGTGAACCAGACGAAATCCTCAAAATGCACGGGGACGAACTTCTGGGCGTCGGTCACCTGCAGTTCGAGCTTGGTTCCCGCCGACGAATACGTGAACTTGTAGGCGATCTCGGTGAAGACTCCCATGTCGCCCAAACGGCGGGCCGCTTTCTTGAAGTCGTCATCGTTGACGGCGGCTCCCATCTGCAAGCCGGTCGCTGCGGCGATGGCGGCTTCGGGGAAGCGTTTGCTCCCTGTGACTTTAATCGCGATCAGCTGCCGCGCGGACGCCGGCATTTGTGCCAGCGGTTTTTGGGAGGACGTGCCTTGACCGATCCCTGGCAGACAGAGGCCACCGACGACGATGACTATCAGAAGCAGAAACCTGGGGATCGCCTTCGTCATCGCTTGTTCATCGCTTGTTCATCGGCTTGTTCATCGGCTTGGGATGTTCGCCAACTCTTCCGTGGATTTGTGTTTCACCGCAATCTCGATGAAGGCGAGCGCCGCGCGGCTGAGAGCCTTGTCCTTGCGGAAGACCAGCGCCAGGTCGCGGCGCACCTGCGCGTCCGCGATGGGGACGGCGGCCAGCACCTTGGCGCGCACGTCCTCCTCGACGTTGGAGCGGGCGATGAAGCCGATGCCGACGTCGGCGGCTACGAAGCGCTTCAGCAGTTCGCTGGAGTCGAGTTCCATGGTGAAGTTCGGCTTCAGCCGGCGCTCGTGAAACATCTGCTCGATGGCATCCCGCGTATGTCCAGCCTTGGGGACAACCAGCGGATACTTCGCCACTTCGGCAACGGCCACCGCCTTCAATTTTCCCAGAGGATGTTGCGGCGGCGCGATCAGAATCAACTCATCCCGATGGATGAGCACCACGGTCAGGCGGTTGTCCGTCACGGGAAGCGAAATCACGCCGAAGTCGACCGAGTTGTCGATGATGGATTCGAGGATTTTTCCGTAGTCGGCGCGCTTGATGTTCACCGAGACTTCGGGATACTGCTTCTTGAAATCGGCAAAAACGTAGGGCAGGATGTGCAGGCAGGTGCCCTCATTCGCTCCGACTATGATTTCGCCGCGGGGCACGCGCTCCATCTCGGCAATGGCGACCAGCATGGCCTTGCGGGCATCCAGCGTTTCCTCGACATATTTCTGAAACGCCTTGCCCGCGGCCGTCAGCGATACTTTTCCCCCGGAGCGATCGAACAGCTTAGCGCCGACTTCTTCCTCCAGCCCGCGAATCTGCGACGAAATGGCAGGCTGGGTGCGGAATCGCTTCTCCGCCGCCCGCGAAAACGAGGCGTGCCGCGCCACTTCGAGGAAAGTTTCGAGCTGGTCAAAATCCATAGAAAGCTCTCAGCTGTCAGCTATCAGCTGTCAGCCAAGGCAGTTCGTCTCAGATATCCAGCTGGCCGATGCGGGTTCGCTGAAAGCTGAGAGCTGATGGCTGACAGCTTCCAGTATAAAGTCGCGTTATCGCCGCTATAAGAACAATCGAATTGCCAGCATCCGCGGACTCGCTTTAGACTCTTTCGTCCTGCACAACGCGACCGATTGTAGCAGCCGGGTGCCCCATTCTAACGTCGCGCTCTTTGCGACGTTAGAGTGGGAGTTCGCAGGACTCTCCGCAACCGTTCGCCCAATTTTTGAAGAATTTGCTCCCGGCAAGGAGTTTTCATGACCGACCCCAAGGCTGTTCTCGAGTTCGCAAAGAAGAACGACGTCCGGATTCTCGACCTGCGATTCACCGACATTCCCGGCCTCTGGCACCACGTTTCTTATCCCGTCGGTCAGCTGACGGAATCCTCGTTCGAAGAAGGCTTCGGCATTGACGGCTCTTCCATTCGGGCGTGGGCCGGCATCCACGAGAGCGACATGCTGCTCAAGCCCGACGCCAACTTTCATCTGCTCGATCCTTTCACCGAGGTCCCCACGCTGGTGCTGGTCTGCGACGTGGTCGATCCCGTGACCAAGCAGCGCTACGATCGCGATCCCCGCTACATCGCGCGCAAGGCCGAAATCTACCTGACGTCCTCCGGCATCGCCGACACTGCGCAGTTCGGCGCCGAGGCCGAGTTTTTCATTTTTGATAATGTCCGCTTCGACCAGCGCGAGAATTACGGCTTTTACTTCATCGACGCCGAAGAGGGCCGCTGGAACTCGGGCAGGGAAGCGAACAATCTCGGCTACCGTCCGCGCTACCGGGAAGGCTATTTTCCGGTGCCGCCCACCGACCATTATCAGGACCTGCGCTCCGAAATGGTGCTGACCATGCAGAACTGTGGCATCGACGTGGAGTGCCATCATCACGAAGTAGCTTCAGGGGGCCAAACGGAGATTGATCTGAAGTTCGATTCCCTGGTGCGGTCCGCCGACAAGATGCTGCTCTACAAATACATTGTGAAGAACGTGGCCAACCGCCAGGGCAAGACGGTCACGTTCATGCCCAAGCCGATTTTCGGCGATAACGGCAGCGGCATGCACACGCACCAATCGCTGTGGAAGGCCGGCCAGCCGCTGTTTTCCGGCGACGGATATGCCGGCCTGTCGCAGCTCGCCCTCTGGTACGTCGGCGGCTTGATCAAGCATGGACCGGCGCTTTCGGCGATCATCGCGCCGACCACGAATTCCTATAAGCGCCTGGTGCCTGGCTTTGAAGCGCCGGTGAGTCTGGCCTACTCGCGGCGCAACCGCTCGGCGGCCTGCCGCATTCCTATGTATTCGATTGCCCCCAAGGAAAAGCGTGTCGAGTTCCGCCCTCCGGACCCGAGTTGCAATCCGTACATGGCGTTTGCGGCCATGTTGATGGCCGGTCTCGACGGCATCGAAAACAAAATGGATCCCGGCCAGCCGCTCGACAAAGACATTTACGAAATCGATCCCGAGCAGTTGTCGGCGATCCCGTCGATGCCCGGCTCGCTCGAAGACGCCCTCGACGCCCTGGAGCGCGACCACGCCTTCTTACTAAAAGGCGATGTGTTTACGGAAGAGTTATTGCGGACTTACGTGGATTACAAGCGCTCAAAGGAAGTGGACGCGATCCGGCAGCGGCCGCATCCGTATGAGTTTGCGCTGTACTACGATATATAGGAGCAGCGACGATCCGCGGGGAAGATTGTTCTCATCGAGCGCCAAATCGGCCGGAAAATGCGATCCTCGGCAAGATCCATCGGAACGCATCCGAAACATGCGATACTTTCACGGATATGCTGCGACGTTTCTCGAAACGCTTGGCCGCGTTCATCACAGACCACATAACGTGGGAATTCCTGGTGGCCTTGCTTGCCAGGCCTTGGGCGTCGGGAGTCACCGCTGTTCTGGCGGCAGCCGCAACCGTAGCGGGTTGGGCCCACAAACAACCCCTGTATGTCACTCTGCCAGCAGAGGCGGTACTCGGGCTTGCCGCGTGTGCGCTCCTCATTTCGCTGTCATTGAAGCGAGAAAGGATCTCCGAAATTCGTTTTGACTACCTGCCGGAGCGATCCCCGGAACAGTCTGGCTGGAAACTGGTGATGAGTCAGGGAGTTAACCAACCGACGTTCACGCTGGCAGGGGACCCTCCCGATACCGAGAAGTGTCTTTATGTTCGGAGCAACGACCATCGGATCGAGAGCTACGCTCTCGATCGCGGACTGGAACTGCATGAGAGCCTATGCAGCGCCGTGGAATACTCGGCGAAGCTAGCGGACCCTGATACGTCGATCGTCTACGCTCAAGTACGGATGACATCGAGAGAGGGGAAAGGAGACAAGGATGGCTGGATCGCACACAAATTCGATACGGACGCCAGCGTAAGAAAAGAGCCCTACCCAGAGGAGTGGAGCGTCATGGTCCCCGGCAGGCCTCTTCCAAAGTCGGGCTGGCGATCCTTCATGTGGTCCTTGCCGGAAGAGGTTGAGCGCACGTTCGGGACCGAGGGAGGGTGGGTCTACAAGAGACTGTTGCGAATTAGACTGCGCGGAACCCTTTCAATCACACCGATTCAGCTACTAGAGTAGACAAAATCCCTGCTTGCATCCGCTCTAGTCGCGGCATATACTGATGTATATGCCAAAGAGACAAGCACGTCCGCGGGCGTCGGGGCCGCAGCGTTGCGCCAAGCTTTTCATGAACAACCGCAGCCAAGCCGTGCGGCTGCCCAAGGACTTTCAGTTCAACACGGAGGAAGTATTCATCCGCAAGGAAGGCAGTGAAGTCGTCCTGTCGCCCCGCCCGGCGGATTGGTCGTCCTATCTTGCCGAGGCTCCGGTGGCCTCGGCAGACTTCATGGAAGGTATCGAAGACCTGCCTGTGCAGGAGCGGAAGCCGTAATGCCGCGCTACATGCTGGACACCGACACCTGTTCCTACATCATGAAGCGCTCCAGCGACGCGGTCCTGAAACGGCTGCACAAGGTTCCGGTCAGTGACGTATGCATCTCTGTGATCACGAAATCGGAACTGCTGTACGGCGTTGAGCTGTCCCCACGACGAAAGCACGATGAAGCAGCCCTGTATGCTTTTCTGCGCTACGTTGAAATTCTGGACTTCCCCGATGACGCGTCTATTCATTACGCCAGGATTCGCGCGGACCTAAAGACGGCTGGCAAGATGATTGGCGCGAACGACCTGTTCATCGCCGCCCACGCCCGCAGCCTCGGCTTGACGCTGGTCACAAACAATACGCGAGAGTTTGGCAGAGTCCGCAATCTGGCGATGGAGAACTGGACCATCGGAACCTAACGCTACTTCAACTGCTTCTCAATCGCCCCCGTCACTTCCTTTGAATCCGGCGTCACCGCTGGCTCGAAGCGCTGGATTACCTTCCCATCGCGATCCACTAGGAATTTGGTGAAGTTCCACTTGATCTCTCCGGCAAGGCCTGCGCCCGTTTCCTTCGTCAGATAAGCGTACAGCGGCGCTTGATCCGCGCCTTTCACGGAAATCTTCGAGTACATCGGGAAAGTCACGCTGTACTTGCGGGTGCAGAACGTCTTGATCTCCTCGTTCGTCCCAGGTTCCTGCGCGCCGAAATTGTTGGCAGGGAAGCCGAGGATCACGAATCCCTGGTCTTTGTATTTTTCGTAGATGGCCTCGAGCGCGCTGTATTGCGGAGTGTAGCCGCACTGGCTGGCGACGTTCACGATGAGCACGACCTTGCCCTTATAGTCGGCCAGCGGCGCCGGCTTGCCGTCGATGGAGTTGAGTGTGAAGCTGTAGACACCCGAGCCTGCAAACAGCGATGTGGCCATAATCAGCAATGCTCCGAAAAAAAGAAGATAGATTCCGAGTTTCCCCGGCTTTTTGGATTGTGTTGAAGACGATGGTCTCATTCCAGACTCCTGTGTAGCAAATTTATGCAGCTAGAGGGCTGTTCCGAAGGGGTGAGATTTGAAGATACGAGGGAAACGACACAAAACGCAACAGAAGAAATGTGAATTCTGTGTCTCGCAGGGGTTGTGGATCGGGATTAAACGGCGGTTCGTACGGTGCTTTCCTTAACCACCCGCTCCAGCAGTCGCATGCGTTTGCCGGGAAGGGGGACGTCAGTCAGTTGTGGACGGGCGACTTCGCAGCTGCTGACGGAGAGAAATGCATCTCCCATGCAGTCCAGAGCGGAGGCGGAGCGGCCCAGCACCATCAACAGATATTTCTGCGCGATCGGACGGTCGGCGGGATGGATCAGCGCCCACCAGCGCCGGATGGATTCCTGCACTTCGGGTTCGCTCTTTTCACCTACTACGAGGGAATCGATTAGCCGGTAAACCTTGCTCTTGATCGCTTGGTAGGAGACAGAAATCTCTTGGGGCATAGGGTTCCTGGTTTGGGGCTCGCTTCTCCATTGTGCAATCCGCCAACCAAACCCATACCCCCTGTCTTGGCATGGTTTACGCTAATTCCGTAATATGAACGTACTATGAATGGAATAAATCGGGGTATGGGATATGAATTCTGGAAGGAAGCTGCCCCGATTTCACGGTCATCTCGCGGCGGAGGTCGGGCCCGAAAGCGGTAAAATCCTGCGCTTCGCCTGAGAAAACCGCCTTGGCCGGACCACTCCGAAACGAATCCGCCTAAGCTCTCCAACTGCTCCCGCTGCTCAAAGCCGAACCGGAAGCCATGTTACGCAGCCATGTGCAGGTTACAATGACTAGCGTGATAGCTAGCTAACGCATTGAAAACACAGCTTGTCAGTGTATATCTAGTGCATATATACTGTTACTAGCTCGATAACAAGAGCTAGAGAGCGAGAAAAGACAATGGCGGGAACGAAAAAATCGACTACCGGCATGGGCTACCTCTACGAAGCCAGCAATGCGTTTCATGTCCGCTACTACAAATCGGTGACGGACGGCGACGGCCTGACTGCGCTGAAATCTGTTAGCGTACGCCTCTGCGCGAAAGACGCGAAACATCCGAGCAAGGATTGCAAGGAGGTCCGCGATCTGCGCCTGCAATTCATGGCCACGGTTAATGCTGAGAAGCCGGTCGAGGGGGACATGCTGATTTCTGATTTCTGGCCCCGGTTCATCAAACACTGCGAAGAGGAAATAATGCCCGACAAGAAGCCACGACTCCGGCGCTGTACGACAAAGGGTTATCGGGCGCTGTACAAACGGCGGCTCGAAAAGCACTTCGGAAAGCTGAAACTTTCGGAGTACAAATCCAGCATGGGGACCAGGTATCTTGACTCGCTCACGTCAAAACTCGGACTCAATTCGCTGAAGCATATCAAGGCCCTGGGAAATTCCATCTTCGAACGGGCGCTCATTGAGGAGCGGATCAGGATCAATCCGTGGCGGGCTGTGGAGCTGCCGAAGATCAAAGCGCCGGCCACGAAGCATTACACACCAGAAGAGGCCGACAGGATTCTGCTCGCGTTGGACGGTCACGTCAACGCCCAGTTGGCGTTCCAGTTTGCCTGTTATTGTGGGTTGATCCCGGGTGAGATTTCGGGACTCAAGTGGGAAGACGGGGAAGGCGACGTGTTCCATATCCAGCGGGGATTCGTGCGCGGCGTGTTGGATGATCCGAAGACCGCTGCGCGTATTGCGCCAGTGATGGTTCCATCGCAGGTACGCATGTATCTTGAAGCGTGGTGGGAGAAATGCGGGCGACCAACTGAGGGATGGATCTTCCCGAATCGCATGAACACGCAGCCGATGTACATGAATAATCTGGCCGTGCTAGTGGTAAGACCGGCGCTCAAGAAAGCAGGGATCAAATGGCATGGCTGGTATGCGTGTCGGAGATCGTGCGCCACGTGGATAATCGAGAACACGAAAGGGAACGCTGCCCTGGCTCAAGCGCAAATGCGGCACAAGTCAATGCAAACCACTTTGAACATCTACAAGAAGGGAATCACACCTGCCGCGCATCATGACGGCATTCTGATCGACGCATTTCCGCAAAAAGCGCTCAAGAGTTGAGCGTAGGTTCGGCTGTAGAGTGCTCAATCCAACGATTCCTAGACGCCCAGGGCGATTTCCCTCTGGGCGTTGCTGTCTTGAGTCACTTCGCTTCTGGAGCACGGGAAACGACTAGCGCGAGATAACTAGACTCGCGTAGTCTGTAACGTGTTGAGTCGACAGTATGCTCCAAGCGTCATTGTATACGTATCGTATACGGAATCGGGGCAATGAACAGACAGCGGTTACTAAATGTAACTAGTTACTAAAAGTAACTGTTGCAGGTGGGTGCAGATGTCGTGCTGTTCATTGGTTCATCCACTAGGGGTAATGAACCGATGAACAGTTGCTAGCACTGCTGCGGAGAACTTTGTTCTCTCCGCAGTGCGCTGGTTGCTACCTGTTCAATGAACGTTCAATGAACCGATGAACAGAGCACGTTACTTCCGTTCAGAAAATCGTCGATTGTTGTTGACGACTTCGTCGAACATTTCGTACCGTCCAAGATAGAACGTAGCAGAAACGGGGCCACCAACCCCCAACGAGTAGCGAAGTCCGAAACTGACTTCGTGACGAGGAAAAAGACGAGCACAGCCGGCTGCTGTGCGGCAGTGGAACTTTTTCCGAATTCACGGAGACTTGGTTTTGGCTCTAATCCCCACAGTCAATTTCCTCGATATCGCACGCGCAGGTTTTTCGCGCGGTCTTCGGCAATTCGTCGTTCTGAAACCTGGGAATAAGATTCCCATTGAGGACGAATGGCAGAAGGCTCCCCCGATCGACGATGAACTAAAACTCACCTCCTTACTGAAGAATCACCCCAACAATTGCAATTGTGGCGCAATCACGTCCCGACAGTTGAACCTGATCCTAGACTTCGACGACATCGTGTGGTTATTCGATAACTGGCCGACCGCGACTTGGCCTGAAACCTTCGTCGTCAAGACGGGAAATGCCGGTTTGCAGATGCACTTTTGGCAGACCAATCTTAGCCGGGAAAAACTCAGCAATGCCGCTCTGAAGAATCCTAAGAAGGGTGCCTTCTCGACGAACGTGATGGAAGTTTTGTTCGATAGGAAGCAGGGACTCCTCCCCGGCTGCCTGCACCCTAATGGCAGATTGTATGAAGTCTTTAAAGATAAACCCCTCGCGCCGATCCCAGATTACGTTGTCGAATGGGTGCTGAAGCTGCTCGACAAGAAATCCCCACTGGTGAAGCCCGGCCAGGTACGTCCGATCCGGCCTGACCTCGACGTTGAGGGGAAGTTGCGGGATGCCGGTCTGAAGTTCACACGCATGGAGCGGGATGGCAAGGTTTACCTGAACCACCACAAAGATATGGGAATGTGCCTTGTGAAGGGTGCCTCTCACGAGGGCGATGGCCATAAGAATAAAGACAACAACCGCTGCTGTGCATTCGTTATCGACCCAGCAACTGGCGGCTTCTGGTACCAATGCTTCGCCGGGTCTTGCGAAGCGACGCCGCAGAAGACAAAGAAGGCCCTCAACGCACTCGGCCTAAAACTGGAGGATTTGCTGGTCGAGCGGTGGCGGCGATTCTTTGATTCCCGAGCGGACTTCGAGAAGTCCGGCGACCTCATCTGGCAGGTCGAGGGGATCAGCTATCAAGGCGAAATTACCGGCAACGTCGCCCTCCAAAAGAACGGCAAAAGTTGGCTCGTGATGAGCAAGATGCGCGCCCTACTCTCCGGCAAAGACTGGATGAGGCGCAAGGTAGCAAAGGCGGCACGTGTTATCTACTTCATTCCTGAAGTTGGGCGGGCAAGCGTATATCGCCGCCTGAAGGCGATGCAACTCGACCAGTATCTGGATCGGACGTTGTTCGTCCGCACTTCCGCGCTCGGTGTGCCCGACCTGCTCAACGAAGAAATTATGGAGGCTTGCGCCGGGGCAGACGTGTTCATGGACACGCTGATTAGATTTCTCGACGGGCCAGAAAACAATGCCGAAGTCATCAAGGAGTTCGCCGAGAAGGCGTTCGCTTTATTGTCGGTCGCACGGAATATCGAGATCAATGCGCACACACTGAAAAGCTACGCTGACCGAGATGAAATGGGGCCGGAAATGTTCCGTGGCTCCGGCGATATTACGGCATTCCTATCGAATGGCTACGGGCTCATGCAAACGAACGCCATAAGAAACGAAATCTTTGTCAAATGCCTGTTCAGTCGTGATTTGCCGGAGGATCCGCCTAGCTTCAAATTGCAGGGGCGTGAAGAGAACGGTGATTCGATCATTGATAAGGAGCACGACTTCCGCCTCGTGGACGCGGACGCCGGTGCATTGAGCGAACACAGAACTAATCCAAAACTGAAGAACCTGACCGAGGAGATGGAGGCGAGACTTCGAGAATTATTCCCCACACATGGATTTCGAGAAATCGCAGAAATCCTAGGCGTTAAGAGCCATGTCACAGTCAGTAATTGGGCAAAGGAATTGGGACTGAAAAGGAAGAAGGATAAACAGGTCGAAATGAAGGAAAAGAAGGTGAAGGCCACGGAAGAGTTTGTGGATGCAGCAATACGGAAAGCTGTTCAGGTTCAGGCTGCGGAACAAAAACGCCGGTCAGACCAAATACCTGACGCAGTTAAGGAAAGATGGAAGGAAAAAGAAATTGGAGGATCAGATGAGTGACAAAGTCCGCGTTTTTGGCATTTACCGCACCGGGTGGACCGATCCGGCGAAGGCGAAGTTTCTCGAACGCATCGTGCTTACGCTCTACCGTCGCGGTGCAATGACCACTGGCCGTCTGCACGATTACATCCGGGCTTCCGTTCACGGAGACGAACTCTTCCAAGAGGCACTAAAAGCCCTCTGTGAATGGAATCTAATCGAAGTGACGAAGCGGCCGTGGGGCATCGCACACCTGGCCGGAAATACGCAGGAAGGCAACGAGGCCGCCGAACTTTCACTCACCAAGACCGGCGAATTTCATGGGATGCACTCGGCCTGCGATGAGCAGATCGCCAGCAGGGGTTAGGACCAAATGGAAGACCTTCTCAACGTCGAAGAGGCAGCCAAGTTCCTGCGGGTCTCGCCACGAACGATTTACGAGATGACCTCGGCTCGGGGCCGCGCCCGCCGGGAGCACCCCCTGCCTGTGGTCAGAATAAACAGCAAGTGCATGTTGTTTCGACGGGAATCGCTGGAAGCTTGGGTACGGGAACAGGAGCAACGTTAGATGGGTGGCAAGCGAAAACCCGATGCTGTAATCGCGCAACGTGTCGCAGATGCAGTGCCACGCCTGAATGCTGGCGAGCCGGTGCCCGACGTTGCCGAGGGTTTGAACGTGCACCGGAGCACGATCTACCGGAACCTGAAAAAACTGACCGACACACTGAATGCAGGCTCCATCGAGGAGCGGCTTGGCCAAAAGGCAGTCTTCGAATTCATGGAGCAGTGTTTGCTTGAGCAGAACCTGCCTGCTGAAACGGTTCGGGAATGGCGGAACATCCGAAGCGAGATCAGCAAGCTCATGGGGTGGGACGCCCCGGCACGCACTTTCAGCACCCGCGTTACGGTCGGCGTCGACCCTACGACGATGGGCCTGTACTCGCGATTCCTGCATGAGTGCCGGAACCTAATGCCCGAACAGATGGAAGACGTTTTCCAGTTCATGCGGTCGCTCCCACGTCACGACATCGACATGACGCCACCACCGAGAATGGCGCTGCCAACAACGGATGTTGAGGATTTTGTAGAGAGCGATCCACTATGAACCTGCTTACCGTATTCACGCTGGTATTGGGGCTGACCGCAGCTTGGTATCACAAAAAGCTGATCGTCGAATACCTAGAGCCATTCGCGCGGCTCGAACATTCATGCGTAATCATTACGCCGCCGGGCATGGGAAAGACGGCTTTGGTCATTGCGACCTGTATCTACATCTTCATATTGGAACCAAAATCCCACATCATCGTTCTGAGCAACGCGGATTCCTTGGCCTCCATGATCGTTCGCAACGTCCTTTGGGCATTGCAAAGTGAAGCGGTGCAAGCCGTCAGGAATTTCACTTTCAAGAAAGCTGGCGAAACGGAATTCACAATTGACGGCGGGGATGGCCGTCCCTCGTGCCTCTCCAGTGGGACAAGATCGGTGCTGGTTGGGGCCCGAGCCACTCATCTGATCGTCGATGACGGCGTGAAAGACCAAGACCAAGCTCTTTCGCAGACGATGGAAAAGATTTGGAGCAACTATACGCAGGTCGCGGAGTCTCGGATCGTCGCCGGGGGCCAGGTCCTAATCGTGGGCACTCGGTGGGGGCTAAATGATTTGGTGGGCCGCATCGTTCGTCGCGCACAAAAGCATCGCGAAGCGCGGCAATTCAAAGTTATTAACCTAGCCCTTACGAACATCACGGGCCGTGACTCCTACGAATTCGATACGCGGGAAGGCGGTGAGTTCCAATGAAACTCATCGGCATATACGACACGATGTATCCATGGCCGGGACAACCGTTCAGTGTGACCCTGGCTGCTGCCCGTCAGCGGTTCTTCGATAAAGGGCCGGAAGCTTACGGCCAGCAGGACATGGGCAAAGGATCCGATCCGTTGCGTGCGATCTTCCAGCGCCGATGGCTGCCAATCATCGACGACCTGAATACATCGAACATCGTTGCACCGTTCATGTCTGCCGATACGTCGATGGGGCATAACGATCCGCTGGCCATCGTCACTGGGCTGTTGATGACCACAGGCCACATTCTGATCGTGGACGTGTTCGAAGAGGTCATGGAGGTCGGAGCGCAGAAGCGAATTCTCAGAGAGAAATACGAAATGACATGGGCGCAGTTCAAGCTTCAGCCGATGCTGATATTGGAACAGGCCAGCAGCGCGGAGCCAATCGCCAGTGACCTACGTGAGGACATGGGAGCGCAGATCGTCATTGAACTGCATCCTGTCCATCGGTCGAAGCAGATGCGGTACATAGCGATCCAGGGGGCGGTGATGAGTGGCCAAGTGCAGATTTATAAGCACTGCATGAACGCCGAGAAACTTCTGACCGACATGGCGAACGCTCCCTACGACACGGCGAACGATCACATCCCGGACGCCGTGGCCCAGTTGGTCGCGCACATCAAAAAGCAGCACATAAAAATGGATAACAAACCGCACGTGCTGCCGCGCCAGCTTTCGGCGGTGGAGCAGGTGCAACTTGCCCTGGCGGAATCCAACTCATACCCAACACGGCTGTCGAAAGGCTTTTCAGATTTTGAAGGCAGCTTCGAGCGGGAGGACTGGTAAATGAACATTTCAGAAAAACTCGCGCAGATGGGCCGGACCCAGTTGGTTAAGGATACCGAACTCCTGCAACGCCTGCTGTTCCATGCACGGCGGATTGCGGGTATGAAAGCGAAACGGGAACGCATCCGCATGGAGGCGGTTGCAACTGAGATCGAATTGCAGCTTGACGATGCCGCCGCAGCCTTGCAGCTTCCAGCGGACGATCCGCGAGTGATTGCCAGCGTCATCTTCCACGCACAGAGGAATGCGGAACGTAAGGCTGAAGCGGAAGAAGAAGAATCTTATCCATCCTTTCTAGGTGGTGGAGATTGGTAAAGGAGGAACTATGGACACCGAAACACTCGCAAAGGAAATAGAGGCAATCAAAAAGGAAGTTCCGGAAGATCAACTACTTCTTTTTCTGCTGCTTCGCCTGTGCCACGCCGTAGAGCAACTGGGGACCACAACAAGGAGAATCCAATGACTAAAACAACATTCCAAGAAACTCAAACCTCGGCGGCTAGCAATTACGAATCCGCTGGAAAAATCACTCTCACCGTCATCAAACCCGGCATGTCGAAGAATAAACGCTTCTATCCGGCCAGCGTTTTGCGAAACAGTGTCAGTGTCTTCAAAGGCGCGAAAATGTTCACAGAACATTCGAACCAGAACGGTGTCAAGGAGTGGGTCGGCCTCCTTGATGTTTGCTGGGCCGAAAGCGATGGCACGATCAAGGGCAGCGGGCAAATCATCGACCCGCTGTTCAAAAAGAAGTTGGAACTGCTTGCCAGTGCCGGGAAGCTGAACCAGATGGGAGTCAGCATCTCCTGCGTTGGGACTTCGATTGACGGCGAAGAGGATGGCGTCGCCTGCAAGGTCGTCGAATCCCTTGACGAATGCGCGTCAGTTGATTTCGTGGCACGTCCCGCTGCTGGTGGCCGGGTCGATGCCATCGAATCCGCAGAGACAACGAATCAGAACCGCCTATCGGCTGCGTTTCAGAAACTCGGGCTCCCACCCCAGGAAGCGGCTATCGCTGCGAGTCCTGTGCAGAACGGCACGGATGTAACGGTGCGCGGGCGTGGGGCACGTCTTATGGAAGAGCTGAACGTGTTGAATCCGGAGCGGTAAAAACCTTTCAAAGGAGAAACGATAATGGAAACTTTACAAGATGCACTCAATAAAACGATCGGTGACAGGGGCGTCATCGACCAAGATGAATTCGCCAAACAGATGGAGGCAAGTAGACCAGCAGTCGCGTCGTGGCCCGTTGATCGGCGTAATCCTGCGTCTATTTCTCGTGAACTCAGGAATCTCGAAGGTAACTTCGAGGCCACCGAAATTGACCGCGAACGGGCAGAGCGGGAGCTTAACAGCCTCACCGGGGCGCACGCGAAGATCACGAAGCAGCTTGCAAGTCTGAAGAAACACGAAAGCGAACCTCAAGTGGCTGCCGCCATTGTCACTCTGAAAAACAAACTGTCAGAGGTTGAGGACGCCCTCAACCATCCCCGGATTGGGGTAAAGGCGATTCTCGAAACTAAAACTAAAATCGCCGTCAGCAGGAAAGCCCAGATCGAAGACTTCCTCGCCTCGCGACCATTCGATGGAGCTCCAACGAATCGGGAAATGCTCGACAAGGACCGGGAAATCCAGCAGATTCTCGACGATGTTGCGCGTACCGTGGACACGAATATTGATGGACTACAGGAAATCGCTGGGCGGTCATCGACCCGCCCGATACCGTCTCAGCACGCGGGATAAAAACAAGTTTGCCGCCTCAGAGATCGTCCCTGGGTACTCCTTTCGCGACCGGGACTCAGACGATGCTTAGGCTCTCGGGGCGGCAATTCAGATTCTCGGTGGCCTCACCTGAAAAGACCCCGAGAAACGCCGGGGTGTTGGGGACCTTTCAGAGGCAGGTGCGATCATCACCTGTTTCACTTTCACCCCAACACCCCGGCCCAAGTTTTTCCCAAACACGGAAGGTGAATTAGACTTGCTCGACTTTTCTTACTCTTACCCCAGTCTCGTCCATCTCGCACCTAATGATGCCTTTGCCGGATGTCGGCGTAAAAGCCTTCCTTAGGACCGACAGCAGATCCTCTATATCCACTTTCACCTGTTCAGGCTCCGGCTTATGGTTGACCCTCACTAGAATCTGAATCTCATACGTCGTCATGTCTTCGGCCATGTCAATTTGACTCCTTCCTCAAACCGCGAGTGTAGCAGGATAGTCCCTTGCGGCATGACACCATCCGGTGGGAGAATACTGCCGTCTTTTGGAGGGCACCATGAAAACTCTTGTCGTACTTCTCTGCGCGACCTCGATTCTGGCCTGGGCGAAAGACACTCCCGTTGATGTGGAAGTCAAAGCAACTCATGCGGTAACACATGAGGATCAAAGCAGTGGCGCGATAGTCCGTAAGGGCCTAATGGGTGACAACGCTCCGACTCGGCAGGTCGAATCCTTCAACCTCGATACTGTGATAAACGGCGAGCATGTACTGCTTGTCTGCGATGATCCGAAGGCTTGCGAGTCTCCGGCCTTGGGAACATACAAAGGAGAAATGAAGCACGACAAATGGATCAAACTTACTTTCAGGCTGCCATTGAGTAAGAAAGAGGTTTCACGCCAATACAAGATCGCGGGAAGCTGGTAGTTTCAGGTGTCTACTCAATAACCGGGTTTGGCATTTTAGAGATGTAATGCAACCCTAGATTTGCGGGCTGCTCGCGCGAGATCATCTGCTTTGGCTCCACCGAACTGCTTACTGCACAACATACGCTTCCGCGTTGGAAGTGCAAGGCAAGATTAGAAATCCGGCTGTGGTAGACTCTCGCGCATGAGTGACGCGAAGAAGCTCGCCGATCTGGAAAACGAACTCCGGGAGCTAATAGGTGAAGATTCCCGTCGGCTGTCAGAAGCCAACATCAGTATGTCAGAGGCTGATATCAGGATTGAGTTAGAGGATTGTCGTGGTCTCAGGACAAAACCGCCGCAAGTATTGCCGGAGCTGTGGGACCCCGACGGGAAACTCCGTCGAGTTGACGCGGAGATTATTGCGCTGAGGAAGCGCATAGACACTGGCAAATCCTAGCGTTTCAATCTCTACTGACCCACTCGACTTATTGCACACGCATTGCTTACGAGTCATTACGACACGTCAGATTTCGAGCATTTTGCTGCGACTTGATACGTCCTAAGCTGTTGATTCTACGTAACTTGTGCGATACAATGTTGCGCTCTGCTCAACCTGGATTTTCGTCGAGCCCTGCCCTGGCTGAAGACGGGCGGTCTTGGATCCGGGATCTCTCTACGCAAACTCGAACTGATTTTCGGAGGCGAAATGAAACGGTGGGCGTGGCTTCTGGCAATTCCGGTACTGATCTCGGTAGCAGGGGCGCAGATTTCAGCGTCTCTGAACTCTCAGCCGGCCCCTGCGCAAGGCAGCAGTTCGCCGGACAGCGGGCTCGATGCCGATTCCGGCGACCGGATGTTCTTCCCGCACGATATGTTCTGGGGTTGGGCGCAGCTCGACCTGGCGCCTCCGCACAACGAGATCGATCCCGACCTCTGCTCCGGTAATGCGAAGCAGTATGGAGGGATCAACGACCCCTGCAGTCTGTTCGCGCGTTATATGCTGTCGGGAATTCTGGAGGTGCGTCCTTTTGGCCGCGGGCCGCTGCGCCGTTTCATGGTGTACGGAGCGCCGACATTTCTATTCGGCAAGACCATCCCGAAGACGCTCTACACCTGGTCGCCCGACGCCATCGGTATTGAGCATTCCTGGGGAGTTGGCATCTATCTCAACAAGGGCTTCGAGTTCCGCGTGACCCAGCACTTCCTGTTCGACCGTCTGGGCGCTCGCAACACTTATCTGGGCCCGGCTGACCTGGGCAACAACGGGCCCTGGGGACGCTACGTGACCGTGGGCGTGCGTAAGACGTTTGGTACGCGCCGCTGGTAGGCCGGCAAGCGGCCCAGTCCTGACGTTATGCCGCGATCGGTGCGGCCGGCCGTAGCAACCGCCGAATCAACCACACGATCAGCGCCACGAACAGTCCAAAGAAGATGAACGGAGTCAGAAGGATCAGAACGATCCAGCCGGGGCCACCCATGTTGGTGACATCGCCGGCTACGGTGGCGGCAGGGTCACGGCGAATCCGGCCCCCGAACACGGTAACGTCGCCATGTACGCTGACCCCCTTGTCGAGGCGGATATCTCCGCCGAAGGTCGTGGCGTCTCCGCCCACCTGTCCCTGGTCTTCGATGACGACGCTGCCGCCAAACGCAGTTACGTCGCCGGACACATGTCCGCGCACCCGGATGCTGCAGCCGAAGCAAGTTGCCTCGCTGACCTCTTCGCCCGGCCCGACGTTGATGTTGTGTCCGGCCTGTGTAAGCTCGTGAGAACCTTCGGCGAACGCCGCTGCGGCGAAAGCCACGACGAACATCAGCCACGCCAACAGCCGTAGCGAAGGGCGGATATCAGACCTCATAGAACCTCCTGAGGCGGATGCCAGACCTCGGAATCATCAGCTGAATTATGGCACAGGGCAAGAATAATCTGCTGTTTATCCGCCAGTTCTTTATAATTGTCGGTTTTGTAAATCGCGGCGCGAAACTCTTCATAGCGGAGGTTGCTTATGGCTGGCACTTATAACGGCGTAGCGGTACCGGCGGACGGAAAGAAAATTGGTTATGCCAACGGCAAGTATGACGTTCCCAACAACCCGATCATTCCCTTTATTGAGGGCGATGGCACGGGCCGCGACATTTGGAAAGCCTCGCTGCGTGTGTTCAATGCCGCAGTGGAGAAGGCGTATAAAGGCAAGCGCCGCGTTGCGTGGTACGAAGTGTTCGCCGGAGAAAAAGCCAAGGCCAAGTTTGATACCTGGCTGCCCGATGATAGTGTCGATGCTGTGCGCGAGTTTCGCGTCGCCATCAAGGGCCCGCTGACCACGCCCGTGGGCGGCGGCATCCGTTCTCTCAACGTAGCGCTGCGCCAGATTCTTGACCTTTATTGCTGCGTGCGCCCGGTGAAATATTACAAGGGTGTGCCCTCGCCGGTGAAGCATCCCGAACGCATGAACGTAGTGATCTTCCGCGAGAACACCGAAGACGTTTATGCCGGGGTCGAATGGGAGGAGGGAACTGCCGACTGTGCCCGCCTGATCGAGTTTCTCAACAAGGACATGCTGAAGGGCGGCAAGAAGCAGATTCGCCTTGACTCCGGCATCGGCATTAAGCCGATTTCGATCACTGGAACCAAGCGCCTGGTGCGCATGGCCATCCAGCACGCGATTTCGAACGGCCTCAAGAGCGTCACGCTCGTACACAAAGGCAACATCCAGAAATTCACCGAGGGCGCATTCCGGCTCTGGGGATACGAGGTTGCCACCCAGGAATTCCGCGACAAAGTCATAACCGAACGCGAGAGCTGGATCATCGGCAACAAAGACAAAGATCCGAATCTGACGGTGGCGCAGAATGCGGAAATGGTTGAGCCCGGCATGGAGTTCGCTCCTCCGGCCTTTCGCCAGGCGGTCGAAAAAGAAGTGAAGGCAGTCCTCGACGCCATTTACAGCACGCACGGCAACGGAGCGTGGAAAAAGAAAGTCATGGTCAACGACCGCATCGCCGACTCGATTTTCCAGCAGATCGTGACCCGCCCCGAAGAATATTCGTTATTGGCCACACCAAATTTGAACGGCGACTATATTTCCGACGCGGCTGCCGCGCAAGTAGGCGGCCTCGGCATCGCTCCCGGCGCCAACATCGGCGACGGCTACGCTATTTTCGAAGCGACCCACGGCACCGCTCCCAAGTATGCCGACAAAGACGTGATCAATCCCGGCTCGGTGATCTTGTCGGGCGTCATGATGTTCCGTCATCTCGGCTGGAGCGAGGCCGCCGACCTGATCGAGCAGAGCATGGAGCGGACCATCGAGCAGAAAAAAGTCACGTACGACTTCGAGCGCCTGATGCCCGGCGCCACCAAAGTCAAAACCAGCGAGTTCGCCGACGCCATGATCGAGAACATGGGCGCGGGCGTGCTGGTGTAAGCTGTCCGCTATCGTTGAAGCTGTTCGTCTTTATGGAAAAGCGGCGTTGTGGAAGAGCGGCGCTTTAGCGCCGCGTTCGCAGCGAAAGAACGACGGGCTTTAGCCCCTGAAGTCCTCATAGAAAGGAATCATCCCATGCGCAAAAAAGTCACCATCGTAGGCTCCGGCAACGTGGGCGCGACGGCCGCTCATTGGATCGCCTCCAAGGAACTCGCCGACGTCGTTCTCATCGACATCATTGAAGGCGTCCCGCAGGGCAAGGGACTCGATCTGCTCGAAGCCATGCCCATCGAGAAGCGCGACTCCTATGTCAGCGGTACCAACGATTACAAAGACACGGCGAATTCCGACATCGTCGTGATCACCGCCGGCATCCCGCGCAAGCCCGGCATGAGCCGCGACGATTTGCTCAACACCAATTGCAACATCATGAAAGCGGTGGTCGGCGAGGTGGTCAAGCATTCGCCGAACTGCATCCTGATCATCGTTTCCAATCCGCTGGACGCCATGGCACAGGCCGCCTACAAGCTCAGCGGATTCCCCCGCGAGCGCGTCATCGGCATGGCCGGCGTGCTCGATTCCGCGCGCTTCCGCGCCTTCATCGCCGACGAACTGAAAGTCAGCGTCGAGAACGTGACGGCCTTCGTCCTCGGCGGACACGGCGACACCATGGTGCCACTGCCACGCTATTCCACGGTCGCCGGCATTCCGATCACCGAGTTGATCGAAAAGACCAAGCTCGATGCGCTCGTCCAGCGCACGCGCGACGGCGGCGCCGAAATCGTGAAGTATCTCAAGACCGGCTCGGCCTATTACGCGCCGTCAGCGGCCGCAACCGAGATGGTCGAAGCCATCCTCAAAGACAAGAAGAAAATCCTCCCCTGCGCCGCCTATCTGCAAGGGGAATACGGCATCAACGGCCTCTACGTCGGCGTTCCCGTAAAGCTGGGCGCGAAGGGAATCGAGCAGATCATCGAGATCAAGCTGACCGCGGAGGAAAAGGCCGGCCTCGACAAGAGCGCCGCCGCGGTGAAGGAGTTGGTGGGGGTGATCGGAGTCTAGCCCAAGGTCCACAAACCGGGAAGGGCACGACTTCCAGTCGTGCCGCCCTCGCTGCATGCAGGGACTCGGCTTCAGCCGCTGAGGGCCACGCGTCTAGTGGGTGAATAGGTGATTTACACCTTCTCGATCGTCACCTTCTTCAGCACCACATCCTTGTTCGGCTTGTTCTGGCGGTTCTGGGGAACTCCGGTAATCTTTACGGCAACGTCCTGCCCCTCGACCACTTCGCCGAAGATCGTGTGCTTGCCCGTGAGCCACGTCGTCGGCACCGTGGTGATGAAGAACTGCGAGCCGTTGGTGTTCGGTCCGGCATTGGCCATGGCCAGCTTGCCCGGCTGATCGAACTTGTGCGGCGAGCCCTTGGTCTCGTCTTCGAACTGGTAGCCGGGGCCGCCGGTGCCGGTGCCCTGCGGATCGCCGCCCTGAATCATGAAGTCGGGGATGACGCGGTGAAAAATCGTTCCATCGTAGAGCCGGTCTTTCGATTTCTTGCGCGTCACGGGATGCGTCCACTCGCGCTTGCCTTCGGCTAGTTCCACGAAGTTGGCGACAGTTTTGGGCGCCTCTTTTTCAAAGAGGCGGCAAACGATAGTTCCTTCCGATGTTTCAAAAATGGCGTAGGTGCCCGCGGGACGGCTCATGAATATTTATTCTCCTTTGGTAGATGGCCTTTGATTTTAGCAGGACCGGCCATGGGCACCGTCATGCTGAACGTGAATCAGCTCCGAAGAATTCGCTCAAACCTAATTCGAACTCGCCGGCGCCTTCGGCGTGGTCGTCGCGGGCTTCTTCACCGTGGTTCCCGCCGCCGGCTTAGGAGCGGTTCCCGTACTGTGCACAATCGTGATGTGGTTGATCTTCACCGGACGGAACGGCTTGTCGTTCGAAGGATCCCTGGCCATGGCGGCGATCTGCTTCACCAGCGCGACACTGGCTTCATCGCACTGGCCGAAGATCGTATAGCCGCCATTCAGGTACGCCGTTGCCACTTCAGTAATGAAGAACTGTGAACCGTTGGTGCCAGGCCCCGCATTGGCATAGGCGAGTCTACCCGGTTTATCAAACAGCAGGTCGGGGGACGTCTCGTTCTTAAACTTGTAGCCGGGATCGCCCGTTCCGTTGCCCGCCGGATCGCCGCCCTGAATCATGAAGCCGGGGATCACGCGATGGAAAATCGTCCCGTCGTAGAGCGGCACGCCGTGCTTGGTGGCGCCGCTGACGGGATTCTTCCAGTCCTTGGTCCCGCTCGCCAGACCAATAAAATTCGCCACGCCCACCGGCGCCTTGTCGGGGAACAACGTGCACGTCAGCTTGCCGGCAGTTGTGTCGATAATCGCGGTCGGCTTGGTCGCCGCCTGGACAGGTGGTTTGGCGGCCGTGGTCGGCTTGGCCGCCGGCGTGCTTTGGCCCTTCGTCGAACTCGTCTGTGTCCAGGCAGCCGAGGCCGCCACCAACATCGTTACGATTGCGAATGTCTTACGCATGGATTTTCCTCGCAGAATGCAGAATATTGCTTCAGAAGTAAGCATTGTACGACAGCGGCGGCTATCGTTTCTTCACAACGACTGAAGGGAATCGTCAGCTTACTTTGCAGCCGCCGTCTGCGCCTGCATGTCGTGGCTCACGCCTTGCACTTCGCGAAACACGCGCATCAGATTTCCACCCAGAATTTTCTTAATATCGTCGGCGCTGTAGCCGCGGTCGAGCAGGGCCTGCGTGATCTTCGGCAAATCGGCGGCTGAGTCGATGCCTTGCGGCGTCGCCCCGCTCACGCCGTCAAAGTCAGAGCCCAGACCGACGTGATCAGCTCCCGCAACTTTTGCGATGTGGTCGATGTGGTCGATCAACGACTTCAGCGGCGGCCGCGGAATCTTTGCTGCCCACTCTCGCTCAATGCGATCTTCGTCGACGTAGCTGACCGTCTTGCCCTCGGCTTTCATTTGATCGACATACTGCTGCACGGCGGCGGCCTGATCTTTCGACTGCGCCAGCATAGCTTTGCGGTAGTCTTCGTCAATAAAGCCGTTGAAGAAATTGACCTGCACCACGCCGCCATTGGTGGTCATGGCCTTCAGCATCTCGTCCGTCATGTTGCGCGGAGCATCCACCAGGGCCCGCGCCGACGAGTGCGACGCGATTACCGGAGCCTTGCTGGTGGCCATCACATCCCAGAAGGTTTTGTCGGCCACGTGCGAAATGTCGACCATCATGCCCAGCCGATTCATCTCTAGAACGACCTGCTTGCCGAAATCGGTGAGGCCGTTGTGGTGCTGCACTTTCGCGTCGTCGATATCTCCGGAAGAGTCCGCCCACTCGTTGGTGTTCGACCAGCTCAGCGTCATGTAGCGCACACCCAGCCGGTAGTAGTCGCGCAGCAGGTGAATGTCGTTCTCGATCGAGTGCCCGCCCTCAATGCCCATCAGTGCGGCGAGTTTGTGCTCTTTGTGCGCCCGGTCAATGTCGTTGGGCGAGAAACACATCATCATGCGATCGGGATGCCGCGCCGCCTGTTCGTAAACCGAGTCGATCAGATCGAACGTGTGGCGCGCGAAATGCCCCTGGTTCGTTTCCGGCTCGACCCAGATGGAGAAAAACTCCGCGCCCAGGTTTCCGCGCCGCGCCTTGTCGAGGCTGATGTGGCCAACGTCCTTCGGATCGGTCGAGCCGATATCGAAGCCCTCGTCCAGAAAACGCTGCGGCGTATCGGCGTGAGTGTCCACCACCAGCGCGGAGTCGTGCAGCTTCTGGGCACGCTCGCTGACCACGATGTCGGATGTGGCTCCCGATTTATCTGGAGCTTGAGCCGCAGCAAAAGAAGCCAGCACGAGAACGAAACAGAGTCTGCTTGTCATAAACTTGTGGCCCACCGAACGAAGCGGTGCGGGCAGGTCCCGATTGTATCGCCAACAACACAAGCCGACAAAACTTCGCTGAATGACGTCATCCTGACCGCAGCCGTTCTTCAGGCGGAGGGAAGGATCTCGCGCGCTGCGTCAAAGAGTTCGACTGCAGCGCAGCCAGCGCCTGCTCTACACTGGTCTCCAGCGGCAGTTCAGTATCGATCACCGTCTTGGCGTGCGTAATCGACTCGAAGCGTGCCTTCACCTCGAGGTAGAGTTGGAAGTCGCGATTTCCCGCGGGATGCGCGCCCGCATCCGCCGTCAATCTACGCCGCGCGGTCTCGTCCGAGCAGACGCACTCGATAATGCGCCACGGTTGCTGCATCGAGGCGGCCGCGTTCATCACGTTCTCAATCTGATAGCGCCGCGAGAACGGACGCCCATCGAGAAAAATCGCGCCTGCCGGATTTCGCTCCAGCAGATATCCGGCGGTTTCCAGCATAATCTGAAGGCAGAAGTCGTCCTGCCGCGTGGAGTATTCAATTTCCTCCGGCAGAAAGGTCGCATGCCGTATTTCGTCCTTGCTGACCACCCGGCCTGCCGTGCGCGCGGCCAGTTCGCGGGCCAGCGTGCTCTTCCCGCTGCCGGGAAGCCCCGCCATTAAAACAATCATAAGAAGAGAATCGTAACGGATGTGCTGCGGAAGGTGCTACCTGAGAACTAAAACTAGAAACCAGAAACTGGAACTCTGAAACCGCGCTTCCTACTTCGTCCCGCTGCCCAGTGCGACCTGCGCCTCGGGCTTGTCGCTGTCCGGATGTTCGTCAGGATGTTCCACCGGAATGATGTCCTGCGTCTCGCGCCAGTCGGAGTAGAGCCCGCTTACCATGATATGAAACACCCACTGGTGGCGCTCTTCTTCCGGTTCCACCAGCCCGAGCGCCTTCATGTAGAACAGGTAGCGCTCCATCCAGTGAACCTGGTCCTTACTCATGCCGCGGCGCTGCAAGTCAACCGTCACGCCCGCCAGATGCGATGAGGCCGTATCGCCGTCGGCCGGAGCCGCGTTTCGGTTGTGGCGCCGCAGTTTCTTCTGCACCTTCACCGTCCGCACCGCTGAGTTCACCTGAATCTGCTGGTGGAAGCGGTTGTAATACGCCTGGCTGAGATCGTTCACAAAATCCAGCGTCCACGGACGGCAAAAACGCCGCGAAGGATTCAGCCGCGGATCGAAGCGCAGCGTCTCGCCCGCGCGGATCTCCAGCAGGGAACCGTCAGCCTTCAAAGCCTCAAGCTCGGTCTCATCCTGAATGCGCGGCAGTTCCAGCCGGTTGATCTCGGCATTCTGAATCAGCAACGATTCGTGCGACGGACGGAACATCGGATTCCAACGCAGCCAGCGGAAATGCCGGTGGTGCGAACGCTGCGCGGTAGCATGATGCACCGCGAAGGCGCTACCCGACAGCCCGCCGCACACCAGGGCCAGCAGCAGGAAAGTCGCGAATTGGAAGTTAGCCGTGCGTCTCAAGAATGCTTCCGTGGTGCAGCGGGCAATCATGCCCGCCCCAGCGCCCTCACAGCTCGTGTTGTGAGTAGCGGCTATTCTATGCCATGCTGTCAAGCGGTCCAAACCCAAGCCTGACTGAAACCGTTACTTGAGTACCCAAAGCAGCATCTTCAACGTGGTTACCCGCCTTCCACGAATGGAGACGCCCAACTGTTCTATCGGCAAATTACGGGCCATTCTTGAGGGCATGCCACGGCCAGCTATGTGCTCGGTTAGCAACGACTTGGTGCGGTTCGATGAGGTTCACGACGCGCGGGTTGGGCGATTTCGTTGCACACTGACAAAAATCAGCGCCGCAAAAGGTCACCCAGCGCCTGTTTCATGACCTGTCCGCCCACCTCGGAAATGGACTTGGTCAGCGGAATATCTTTGGGGCAAACCTCGACGCAATTCTGGGCGTAGCCGCATTCCTGTATGCCGCCATCGCCCATCAGCGCCGCCAGGCGTTCGCGCTCCAGCGCCTTGCCCGTGGGATGCGTGTTGAACAGTCGCACCTGCGCGATTGTAGCCGCGCCCACGAATCCCGTGTCTTCGTTAAACTGCGGACACGCCTCCATGCAGCAGCAACATGAAATGCAGCGCGAGATTGGATAGGCGACTTCCTGCTCCTCGGCCGACATGCGCGGGCCGGAGCCGAGATCGTATGTGCCGTCGATCGGCACCCACGCCTTCACGGCCTTCAAATTCTCAAAGATCACGCTGCGATCGACCGCCAGATCACGCACCACGGGGAACTTAGAAAACGGCTCCAGCCGGATCGGCTGTTCCAGGTTGTCAATCAGCGCTGAGCAAGCCATGCGCGCCCGCCCGTTGATCAGCATGGCGCACGATCCGCACACTTCCTCGAGACAATTCGAGTCGTAGGTGATCGGCGTGGTCGCCTTGCCGTCGCGCGTCGACGGCTCGGCGGCGATATCCATCAGCGCCGAAATCACATTCATGTTCGGCCGGTAGGGAACTGAGAACTCCTCCCAGTAGGCCTTGGAAGTGGGAGTGTTCTGCCGCTTGATTTTGATGATGACGGATTTATCAGCCATTAGCTTTAGCTCTTATCCACTTTACTTCGGCGCAGGGTTCGCGCGTAGTAGCGATCCCGAACCTCCGGTGATGCGAAAAATCTGTAAAAACGGTAGGCCTCAAAAAAGCAAACTGCTGACGCGCCAAGGACAACCGCGAGACCGATGATTGCCTCTGTCCTAGCCCCGTCCGCAAATCGGCGTAGATCGTCCATCAGGCTGAACGAGGAACCGACGAGAATCAACCCGGCAAGGCCGGCAAGAACCGCGACTACCAACGAAGCGCCAGCCAAAACACAGTCACCCCGTTCCATCAGTACTTCCTCGGCCGCGGCGGAATCAGCGACGTGTCCACCGATTCGAACTCAAACTTCGGCTCATCCGCATCCGGCGCGAAGTATGCCTTCGTCGTCTTCAGCCAGTTCTTGTCGTCGCGCTCGGGGAAGTCCGGCTTGTAGTGCGCTCCGCGCGATTCGTCGCGCATGCCGGCACCCTGCGCAATCACCCGAGCCAGCTGCAGCATGTTATAAAGCTGCCGGGCAAACACCACCGTCGTATTCGCCCACTGCGTGCGGTCGCTCAGATTGATCTTGCGATAGCGCTCCAGCATCTCGACCAGCTTTACGTCGGTCTGCTGCAGGTTCTTGTTGTAGCGGATGACGGTGCAATCCTTGGTCATCAACTCGCCCATTTCGCGCCACAACTTAACCGGATTCTCCGACCCGTCGGCCTTCATCAGGTTCGCGTTGATCTCTTCCTGCCGCTTCTTCTCCGCCGCGAAGCATCCATTTCCGTCAGGCAACGCCTGCAGCCCGCGCGCATATTTCACCGCGTTCGGCCCGGCGATCCCTCCGCCGTAGATGCACGACACCAGCGAGTTCGCGCCCAGCCGGTTGGCCCCGTGATATTGATACTCACACTCGCCCGCCGCGTAAATTCCCGAGATGTTCGTGGCCTGCTTGAAATCGATCCACAGTCCGCCCATGGTGTAATGCATGCCGGGAAAAATCTTCATCGGCACGTCGCGGGGATCGTCGCCCACAAACTTTTCGTAGATTTCCAGAATTCCTTCCAGCTTCTTATCCAGAATCTTGCGGTCGATGTGCGTCAGGTCGAGATAGACCATCGGCTTGCCGTCGATGCCGAGGTTATTCTCGTACACGACTTTGAAAATCGCCCGCGTCGCCACGTCGCGCGGCACCAGATTGCCGTACTTCGGATACCACTCTTCAAGAAAGTACCACCGCTCTTTTTCTGGAATCGACTTCGGATCGCGCTTATCTCCCTGCGTCCGCGGCACCCAGACGCGCCCGCCCTCGCCGCGCGCCGACTCCGACATCAGCCGCAGCTTGTCTTCTCCAGGAATCGAAGTCGGATGCACCTGAATAAACTCGCCGTTGGCGTAGTAGCACCCTTGCTGATACAGCGCCGATTGAGCCGACCCGGTACACACCACCGAATTCGTCGACTTGCCGAAGATCGCGCCAATGCCGCCGGTGCAGATAATGATCGCGTCAGCCGGGAACGTTCGCACTTCCATCGACCGTAAATCCATGGCGCAGATGCCGCGGCACACGCGGCTTCCGTCAAGCACCGCCGACAAAAACTCCCAGTGCTCGTACTTCTTCACCTTGCCTTCGGATTCGTAACGCCGGACTTGTTCATCGAGCGCGTAAAGAAGTTGTTGCCCCGTGGTCGCGCCGGCGAACGCTGTGCGGTTGTACAAAGTTCCGCCAAAGCGGCGGAAGTCGAGCAACCCTTCCGGCGTGCGGTTAAACGGCACGCCCATGCGGTCGAGCAGGTCAATGATCCCGGGCGCGGCCTCGCACATGTCTTTAATCGGAGGCTGGTTGCCCAGAAAATCTCCGCCGTACACCGTGTCGTCAAAATGATTCCAGGTGGAGTCGCCCTCGCCCTTCAGATTTTTCGCGGCGTTAATCCCGCCCTGTGCGCACACCGAGTGCGAGCGCTTCACCGGCACAATGGAGAACAGGTCGACGTTGGCGCCCATCTCCGCGATCTTGATCACCGCGGCCAATCCCGCCAGGCCGCCGCCTACAACAATGATTTTCGGAGTCGCCATCTTATTGCACCGGCCTTCCGTAGCTTGCCGTCTGCTCGGCTGCTTTGTGGTTGGAATGGACGATCGCACGGTTAGGCTCGTCGTCAGCCAACGGACGCGAGCGGAACGAATACAAGCTCGCGAACCCCGCTCCGCACAGCACCATGAAAAATACAACGCAGAGGCGCAACAGTCTCTTCTGCGCCTTGTCTCCCGACACAATCCCCCACTTCGCCGAGAACAGCCAGATGCCGTATGCGAAATGCCACGAAGCCGCCACCAGCCCCACCACATAGAACAGGAACTGCGCCGTGTGCATCACTTCCATCTGAACCTTGCCGAACGACGCCATCGGATTGTCGTGCAGATCGACGCCGGTAAACCGCATCGTGTAGGTGTGCCACAGGATGTAAACGAAGGCGATGCCTCCCGTCCAGCGCTGTGCCGTATACATCCAGTTACCGCTCCACGGGTAAGCGACTGCATTTCCGTCGCCGCGATACCAGATGTAGAAGCCGTAGAGCGCGTGAAACAGAATCGGCAGCCAGATCCCGAACAGCTCCAGAAAAAATACCAGCGGAAGATTCGCCAGAAAGCTGACCTGGCGCGCATAGGCAGCCGGTCCGTTCGGCCCGATGGCGGTCGAGTTCGAAATCAGAATGTGTTCAACCAGGAATGCGCCGACCGGGACTATCCCCGACAGGGAATGCAGCCGGCGCAGAACGAACGAATATCCCTGACCAGCTCGCAACGGAGCCACGCCATCTCGTATCGCGGGAGCAGTAGAACTGGCTGACGCCACGTAGCGCTCCTTAAAAGTTCGGCTATGAGAAAAGAACCTCACATTATCCGGCGGCGAGAGAAGTGAAGTCAAGGAAGCATGTGGAGTGGACACTCCTGTCCGCTGCTTTTGACTTTTGGTCTTTCGTGATCTTCAGGAAATCCGGTCGCACCATTCCAGAAACTTCCGAAACGCCGCGCCCCGATGGCTGTACCGCGCCTTCTCTTCTACGCTGAGTTCGGCAAACGTTTTTTGAATTTGCGGAAAATAAAACAGGGGATCGTATCCGAACCCGCCCGTGCCGCGCGGAGAGTCGAGAATCATTCCCTCGGCCGTCCCGCGAAACGTGGCGAGCGTCTGCCCGTTGCGCGCCGCGGCCAGCACGCAGACGAACCGTCCCGTTCTTTTCTCTGGCGGAACCTTCCTCAGCTCCCGCAGCACGCGGGCGTTGTTGGCCTCGTCATCCGTATTCTCATCGGCCAGGTGCGGCTGATCGGCCGCATAGCGGGCCGAATGCACGCCCGGCGCGCCATTTAGCGCATCGATCTCGAGACCGGAATCGTCGGCCACGACGATTTCTCCCATCGCGTGCCGGCTATATTCCTCCGCTTTCTTGCGCGCATTCTCTTCGAACGTGTGACCATCCTCAACGACCGCTGGCAGGGAAGCAAAGCCGGGAATGCCGCCAATTTCAATCCCGTGAGGCGCGGCCGCGCCCGCAAAGTCGCGGAGCTTCCCCGCATTCGAAGTGGCAATCAGAATTCGCCGCATGAGTCGGACCTCAGACCTCGGACGTCAGACCTCAGACCCGGACAGCTGAGGTCCGAGGTCTGAGGTCTGACGTCGTAACCGTGCCACCACACTCCAAACAATCACCCAAATCACCGTGACCAACGAAATCCATCCCCCTACCGCGCGATCCCAGGTCCGCACGAACGTGATCTGCACGCGATTCATCCTGGCCTCGACCGGAACCAGCATTTGCCCCGTTCCCACCCGCGTCCTTGTCTCCACCACGTGCCCGTTCACTTCCACTCGCCACGCCGGATACTGAAACAGGCGCAGAGCCAACTGATCGGGCGCCGACATCTCCGCCATAAAGGTCCGAGACTCCGCATCCCAGCGGTCCATGCGGATTACGGCATGCGCCGGACCCTCGACCGTCACGGTGGGCGCGCTCTTGTCGATCGCCGCCGGATCAGCGCCAAGCGGCGTGTACTCATCCACGCCCTCATAACCTGCGCCCGTCGCCATGTTGTCCTGCATCTCGCGCAGGTCGTCGGCATGGTCCCACCACGGCGTCTGAACTCGCTGCCACGCCATGATTATCAATACGATCGAGATCACACACACGGCCCCGCGCCACCACCAGCGCCGCAACCCGACGGCTACGAAAACAGAAAAGATCATGCTCAGGCACAGCATCCAGCGCCACGGAAACTGCATGAACTCCATCTTCGGAAGAAATCTCCACAGCACCCCTGCCACCGGAAACATCAGCACACTACAGGCAATCGCCCAGCCCAGCAGGACATTCCAAAGCCCGCGACTGGTTTCGCGCCACTGCCTCGCCGCCCAAGCCGCGGCGAAGGTCACCGCCATCTCGAAAACCGCCATCCACGAAATCACACGGTTGAACGCATCGTGATCGGCATCGGTGGTGTGAATGAACAAGAAATTATCCGCCGGACGCGATCCTGCCGAGACGGCCTGGACAATGTCGATCCAGCGCTGCTCATAGATCGCCGGCAGCAAATAAAACGCCGCCAGACACGCCCCCAGCGCCGCTGCACCGGCGCCCACGAACAGCAGCCGCGCCGAGCGCCGCTGCCACGCCAAGAGCACAACCAGCAGCGGCAGCGAGTAGTGGATCATTACCGCCGCCGGGGCGTTGGTCAGCCATGCTGCCGCCAGCATCAGCGCCAGCGGTACGATCGCTTTCCATCCCTCATCTTCGTCCGCGGCCTTCAGCACCAGCAACAAGAGCAACGGCACCAGGCAGCTCGCCAGCAGCTCGGCGAACGCGCTGCGCCAGTAGACAATCACCAGGTGGTAGGGGTTTACCGCATAAAGCACGGCGACGAAGATGGCATCGCGCCGGTTGAACCGCTGCGGATCATGCTTCTGCGGATTCAGCCAGCGCCGCGCCAGCAGAAACATCGAGACGCCCGCCGCCACCAGGACAATCCAGATGTAAATGCAGGATGCCAGCGTCCACGGGAAGATCGCGCTCAGCGCCGCGCCCAGAGTCCAGGACGCAGGAGGATAGAAAACGAATCGCGGTTCGCCGTAGCCGAAATGAGCCAGCGCGGCCCACCGGGGATAAAGAATCCCATGCTTCCATTGCGCCAGCACTTCGAGCCACGAATACAGATGAAACTCAACGTCGTGTCCCGAAGGCGTGCCCAAGAAGAAGAACGGAATCTCCACGGCAAAGGCCGCGGCCCCAATCGCGAGCAGCGGCGTCCACCGCAACCGGGCCTCGCGCGGATCGTTCCTGGGACGATCGTTCTCGGGACGAGGGTGCCCCGGCGGCTCACGCAAAACACGCCCCGCCGTGCCGATATTTCCCAGATTCACCCCTTGCCGCCCAAAAAGCGATGCGCGCGATCTAGAAAGTAGAGCCTAGATTTAACCCAGATTTAACACGGCTGAAACCATCGTGCAATGGACTTCGACTACCGTACTCGCATTGGGGTGGAACAGACCACGAAGATTGAAGGGCTCGTGTCAAAGACGGGGCCCGGGTCCTTCAGTTCTTCGGAAGCTCACCGCCGCCAAAGCCTCCCGTTCCCTCACGTTCTCGCCCGCCACACTGCCCGCCCGTATCACTCCTTGAAGATTATCTGCCCACGACCTGCCGCGGGAGGCTTTTTCCAATCGGAGTATGGAAAGAGTCAATACTGAAAAAGCTGCGCAGTAGTGGGAACTAGTGACGCACAGAGAATGACCGCAGGATGAAAACTATGTGTGGAAGGCTAGACTGAGGTTTCTTGCGGGCTGCGTTGATGCTGCAACTCAGAGAGAAAATCGTCCTGCTGCAACGAGGTGCCGCGCCGCAGCAATTCAAGCAAAGGATCTTCCAGTTCCTCGCCGGAGTCCTCCGCTTTCTTTTCTCCGGGTTCGAACTGGGTAAGGTCGGCAACCAGGGCGCGCGGAGAAATGCTCATCTCCAGCATGGTCGCTGGACAGCTGCGCAGAAAGTTGATCAGCTCCCCGACCTGCGCCCGTTGCTCCGGCGTGCGGGAAGGGAACTCGACTCCCATGCCGTGTCCCGGATGAGTCACCCGCACCATGCCTTCGGTGTGCACCTCATGGTTCGGGGCCTTCAGGCAAAGATCAACCAGAGCGCGCTCGGGAAAGGGTGCGTCGGTTTGCACGTAGCAGCCACCCAGGCTCAGGTCGGTCAACTTGCAATTCGGAACTGCTTCATTGGGGCCCGCGCCCCCCGTGCTGACCGCGGCTTTCAGCCAAGTCTTCAACTCAGCCGAAGAAGTTTCCGGAAGATCCAGAAAATGAACTCCGGTTTGCCCGTTGGGGTTCGCCCACGCCACCTGCCCGTGGGCATCGATTTTCAGGGCGCCATCCGGCAACTCAAAGTGGAAAGCCAGCAACGCTCCCGGAACCTGGGCCTCTGCCGTCAATACATCCATCCCGGTCTCCGACAGATCCAGAAGGATGCCATCCACCTTGCGAGTGTCGGGCAGCGTGATCTCCACCGCCGCCTGCACCGGAACCCGAACCGCCCGCCGCCGCTCCCGGCTCAACAGAGCCGCCGCGGCCCGCAGGCCGGCTTTTGCGGCATCCTCAGAAACCGGCTTGTAGAGCACGAAGTGTGCCCCGCCGCTCAGGATGTCGCGCACCTTCGCCGTATCGGCCACCAGCGCAATACTTAAGGGTTCGGTGCCCAGCTTCTTGGCCTGTTGCAGCACGTCCTGCGACGTTTCCGGATTGTCAAAATCGACAATCAGGGCGTCGAACTTCTGCTGCTGGATGCGGGCCAGCGTAGTTTCGTGGTCGCTGGAGCGGTCCATGGCAATGCCGAACGTGGGCAGAACTCTGCCCAGAACGGAAGCCGTGTCGTCGTCGGTCGATACCAGCAGTGCCTGAAGCGTCATAAGGCGATCGAATCCCAAACGTCGAAGTGGTTACGGCCAGCGAGGAGCTGCAGGCCGCGCTGCCTTGGAAGAAACCGCGCCCGCGGAACCGGCGCCTGCTTTGGCGGACATGGCATCCCCCAGAGAGGCCTCGTCTACTTCCGCCAACACTCCATTGTCATCATCATCATTCTCAGCCAGCAAGGGTGCTACTTCGCGCAGCTTTTCAGCCGCCTGCTGGAGCATCTCGATCTGCTTGCCAAGTTGGGCGTATTTCGCCTGCTTCTGCCGCAGGACCTCATGAATATCTTTCATACAACCCCCTGTTGGCAATGTAAGTAGGCCGGGCCGGGCGGGTCAACGGTAATCCCAGCCGCCAGATTACCGGGGTAACGGAGGGACGAGACGGTGCAGATTACGGATCGGATCGGAGGCAAGAAAAAACCCCGCCTGGCCGGGGCGGGGCTTCAATTCAGGAGGTTTCGGAAAACCGGCTTATGCTTTGAGACAAGCCTCCCTATCTTTACCCATCCGTTATCCCGTCAGCGAAGGCAGCTTGGATGCCGATCCCAGCAGAAAGATCGCCCCGACAACAATGCTGTAGGCCGAGGTAAGCAGCGTAAGACTGCCCGTCGCGTGTGCACTGACCGCGCTCAGCACGGAGCCGAGCGTCCGCGAAAACGGATTCTGCGATCCTGCCGGCGACAGCCACGCCAGCACCCTGTCCGCGGAGAACAATCCCGCGGCCGCCCCGCACATCAAGGTATTCATCAGCAGCAGGCCCACGATGAACATCAGCAGCCCAAGCAGCCCCGCGGCCGTCCCGCCCAGATTTGCCGCCATCAGAAACAGCAGGATCTGCGTCGGCGTCTCGGCCCCGAGTCCATGAATCACGCCCACCAGAAAGGTCGAACTCGTGCCGTATCCGTTCTTAAACACCTGCGGAGCTTCCACCCTGGTTCCGCCAAAAATCCGGCTCAGCCGCCAGTAGACCCACAATGCTCCATTCGCCAGCAGAGTGATCCGCGTGCGCGGGTGGGCGTGGCCGTGCGTTGACGAACCAAAGAACGACGGGCGGAAGAACGTGCCCAGCACGTAAAGTCCCAGCACCAGCAGCGTGACCCCCACCAGCCGCTCCGCCCAGCGATCGCTGGCCGCCGGTAGCGCAATGCGGAATACCACGGCCGCCGAGCCCAGCACGGCTATAGTCGTCGCGTGGCCGGCAACGTACAGCAGGCCGTAGCGCATGGCGTCGCGCGCCTTCAACTGCACGCTGCTGATGTCGCTGATGGCGGCGATGTGGTCGTAGTCCAGTCCGTGCCGAAAGCCCAGCACCGCAGCCGAGAGCAAGGCCAGTCGAAGATTGACGGGATCGACCAAATAAAAAGTCCACGCGGCAGATTCGCGGGCGCATTCCGCGCGTCCAACGCCGTACTTTTAGGCTAGCACACTACGGGCCAGAAACCGGCGGCCGCTGGCAGATCTTTCCCGGGCCGGTCGTTTCCGGATTAGTCGTTTCCAGGCCTAATCTTTCCTGGCGGGATCTAGCTTGGGAGGATCTTTCCTGGCTGGATCTTTCTCGGGCTGGTCTTTCTTCAAAGGCTCTGCCTTGACCGACGCAACCTTCTCCGGCGCCGGACCAATCAGTTCCCGCAGCCGCCGCGAGAGAATCGCGGCGAGGGATTGGTAAAAGCGCGACCCCAGATGCGGGAACAGTTCAAACACCGACTGCAGAGTTGGGCGATCGAGGTAATAAGCCTCGACTTCTTCCTTGGCGACCACGTTGGCCGTCGCGGGCAACTCGTCCAGGAACGAAATCTCGCCGCAGGCCTCGCCCGGATTGATAACGAGTTGCGTTCCCATCGACGGAATCTGCACCGCGGCCGTCCCCTTCAACAGCAGATACACGCCATGCGTTCGCTTGCCCTGATGTACCAGGAGGTCGCCCGGCTTGAACTTCAGCCGAGCCGCTTTATCGGCAATCAGCGCCCAATCGTTGGGCGTCAGATACACCAATCCCCGCTTGCTGGCCGACAATACAGACACATCTTGCTGCTGATTTGCCTTCGACATGGCGCGCTTACCCGATATCCCGGCAGACATTCCGGTGGCGATTTGACAGATAACAACAGGGCTGGTCAGAGATTAGCAGAAAGGCTGGAGGAAAACGCACACCCGCACCCGCGAAGTCACCAAGGGTTACATCAGGCGCCGTGGCCAGCCAAGAAAGGGGACGGAAAGTGGTGCGCCCTGAGAGATTCGAACTCCCGACCTACTGGTTCGTAGCCAGTCGCTCTATCCAGCTGAGCTAAGGGCGCAATTTGAATGGGCTAGAAAATCCGCCCCTTGATTGTAACGAATCACGATTGTAACGAATCACGGTTGGAACGATTCACAATTATAGCGAAGAATCGTTTGCTTGAAAAACTCGCTGACTGACGGGTAGTGGTGCAGCTTGAGTTGGGGGATACTTCTAGGTTGTCATGCTGGAGCGGAGCCGAAGGGATCTCGCGCACAGAGCGGCTCAGACTGCAGCCTTTCCTGGCTGGCGTGGAGGAGGCCGCCCGAAGTAATTCTTTCCCGGGGCCGGGCAATTCCTACCCGGGCAACCAGCCCGGCTGCTCTTGTTTTGAACGGTTTACCGATGGCATGTGGTTTGCAGTAATCGGGGACAGACGAAGTGGCGCGCAACGGGGTGCTTCAGAGAATAACTTCGGCCAGAGGTTTTCTGTGAGCACCCCTTGCTTGTTCTTCAGGCGCCTGTCGGCCCTCCCCCGGGGTGTAAGAAAGTCAAATTCTTAACCACAGTGGACACAGGGTCTCACAGAGTAATTCCTCCGTGTCTCCCGTGGTAAAGCTCTTGTCAGCCGTTCCTCAGGCCAGCGCCACCGGCTCGCGCACATCAATTCCGGCGTTGCGCAGCAGCTTCGCGACCGCATCCTGTTTCATGCGCGAGGCATCGAATTCCACCCGCACCGTGCGCTCTTTCGCGTTGAACTGCACCCGCCGGATGCCATACACCTCGCGCATCGCGTCAATCGCGCGCATTTCGTTCTCGCCGGGAATCGCTCCGTAATTGAAAACCACTTCCAGATAAGTCATGCGTTCACGCCCTTCGGTCTTCGGTATGATGGATTCGCAAGCCCCGGCCGGTTCGCCGGATGAATCCAATATAGAGCATACCTGCTCTAAGAGCATACGAAGCCCCGGAGGGACTGCCGATAATAGCCCGCCAGTTCCACTGGCGCGAATCGGTGACGAACTCGGAGAGACGCATCCCGTAGGGACGCCTCAACCAATGACCGCCCCAACCCCCACCGAACGCGATCCAGTTTGCGGGATGAACGTGAATCCTGCCACGGCCAAACATGTCCACGAGCATGCCGGAAAGACGTACTACTTCTGCTGCGCTGGCTGCGTGGAAAAATTCAAGGCCAATCCTCAGGGATATCTGAACCCACCAGCTCCAAAGTCCTCAGGCTTGGTCACGCTGGGAATGCCAGCGCCGAAACCTGCCGCAGCCGCTCAGATGCTTGGAGTCACGATCAGTCGGGCACCTCAGGCCGATACGAAGCCCGAGGTCCAAGGTCCGAGGTTCGAGGTCGAGAGCCGGAAGCCGAAGTCCGCAAGCCCGATTTCCTACGTCTGTCCCATGTGCCCCGAAGTGCGCGAGTCCAAGCCAGGGGCCTGTCCTTCCTGCGGCATGGCCCTTGAACCCGACATGCCCATCGCTGCCACGCGCACCGAATATACCTGCCCCATGCATCCCGAAGTCGTGCGCGACCAGCCCGGATCGTGCCCCATCTGCGGCATGGCGCTCGAGCCGCGCACGGTCACCGCCGCCACCGGAGAGAATCCCGAACTCGTCGACATGACGCGAAGATTCTGGGTCGGTGTAGCCCTTACCGCACCGCTGCTCGCCATCGCGATGGGAAGCATGTTGTGGCCTCGCGTGTTCATGGGAGGAATTTCCGTCACGCACGGCGATCATGCCGTCGAAACGCCGTGGCGCACAATTCTGCCGTGGCTCGAATTCCTCCTGTCCACACCCGTCGTTCTCTGGTGCGGTCTCCCCTTCTTCCAGCGTTTCTGGACCTCTCTGGTCAACCGCAGCCCGAACATGTTCACCCTGATCGGGCTCGGTACCGGCGTCGCCTACATCTATAGCGTGATCGCGACCATCGCCCCCGGAATTTTCCCCGCGTCCCTTCGCGCCATGGGCGGATATCCCGACGTCTACTTCGAAGCCGCCGCCGCCATCACCACGCTCGTCCTGCTCGGGCAGGTTATGGAGCTCCGCGCCCGCAGCCGTACCAGCGCCGCCATCCGCGCACTTCTGCATCTCAGCCCGAAAACGGCGCGCCTCGTCACCGGCGATGGCGAGACGAAAGGGACTGGCGAGTCTACAGAAAAAGAAAAAGACATTCCGCTCGAACGCGTCAAGCCCGGAGACCGTCTGCGCGTGCGTCCCGGAGAAAGCGTTCCCGTCGATGGCGTCGTGCTCGAAGGCCGCAGCTCGGTCGACGAGTCCATGATTACCGGCGAATCCATCCCCGTCGAAAAATCTCCGGGCAGCCAAGTGATTGGGGCGACCATCAACGCAACCGGCTCGTTCATCATGCGCGCCGAGCGCGTTGGCTCCGAAACCCTGCTCGCGCGAATCGTGCAGATGGTCGGCCAGGCGCAGCGCAGCCGCGCTCCTATTCAACGCCTCGCCGACCGCGTGGCTGCCTGGTTCGTGCCCACGGTGGTTGCAGTTGCCGTCATCACTTTTGTTGCGTGGTTCTTCTTCGGCCCGCAGCCGCGCCTCGCCCACGCGCTGGTCAACGCCGTCGCAGTCCTCATCATTGCCTGCCCGTGCGCCCTCGGTCTCGCCACGCCCATGGCGATCATGGTCGGCACTGGCCGCGGCGCCCAAGCCGGAGTCCTGATCAGAAATGCCGAAGCCCTCGAGACTCTCGAAAAAGTCGACACGCTTGTCGTCGACAAGACCGGCACGCTCACCGAAGGCAAGCCGCGCCTCACCCGTGTCACACCTGGCGGCGACCTTTCCGCCGACGAACTGCTTCGCCTCGCGGCGAGTGTGGAGCGCGGCAGTGAGCATCCGCTGGCCGCGTCGATTCTGGCCGGAGCGGCGGCGCGGGGACTCACGCTCGCCGAGGTGCAGGAGTTTCGTTCTTATCCCGGCAAGGGCATCAGCGGAGTGGTTGAGGGCAAATATGTCGCCGCCGGCAACGAGCCATTCATTCGCGACGAAAACATTTCCGTGCCCACCCCTCCGGAAGACTGGCTGCGGGCCGGGGAGACCGCGATTTATGTCGGCATCGATAGAAAGTTCGCCGGCTGGCTTTGTACAGGCGATCCCTTAAAAGACCGCCTTCCGGAGACCGTCAAGGAGTTGAGAGCCCAGGGTCTGCGCGTGGTCATGCTCACCGGAGACAATCGTGCAGCCGCCAAAGCCGTAGCAGAGGCCGTCGGCATCTCCGAATTCGAAGCTGAAGTCCTCCCCGAAGGCAAATTAGAAATCATCCGCAAACTGCAACAGCAGGGAAGAGTCGTCGCCATGGCCGGCGACGGGATCAACGACGCTCCCGCTCTCGCGCAAGCCGATGTCGGCATCGCCATGGGCACCGGCACCGACGTCGCCATGGAAAGCGGCGGCGTCACGCTGGTCAAAGGCGACCTCACCGGCATTCTCCGCGCCCGCAGGCTGAGCCGCGCCACCATGCGCAACATCCGCCAGAATCTTTTCTTCGCCTTCATCTACAACGCCATCGGAGTCCCCATCGCCGCCGGTGTGCTTTATCCTTTCTTCGGTATCCTGCTCAGCCCGATTTTCGCCGCCGCCGCCATGAGCTTCAGTTCCGTCTCAGTCATCACCAACGCCCTGCGCCTGCGCCGCGTGAAGTTATAGGGAAGACTACGAAGGAATCTAGGCACCGCCGTGGAAGAGCGGCGCTTTCAGTGCAGCGGAAAAACTTGACGCGGCGGTCAGCCGCTGAGGCATTATCGTTCTACAGCTTGCTCAAGAAATCCGTGATCTGCGGCTCCGTCCAGTCCACCGCGCCAATGAACTTTCGCCGGATCAGGCCGTCGCGGTCTACAATGTAGGTCTCGGGAAATTTGAACGTTCCATAGAGCGCGCTGCTCTTCTGGTCCGGATCGCGCACGGTGAGCAAATTCACGTTGTGATCTTTCAAGAACTGGCGGTAGGCGTTCTCATCCACGTCCACGCTGACGGCCAGCACGGTCACACCCTTGGCCTTCATGCGCCGCTGCATCTCCACCAGCGAGGGCATTTCCGACACGCACGGCGGACACCACGTCGCCCAGAAATTCAGCACCACCACCTGCCCGCGAAACTGGCGCAGCGTGACTTTGCCTGGACCGTCCTGGACGGCAAAATCCGGCGCGCTCGCTCCGATCCGCGGCGGCCGTGTCCCGCTATAGCAGCCCGATAGCGCGAGCAGCAGAAGGCAGGCCAGCAGAGCGGCAGGGAACTGGGCAGTGCGTCGCACATAGTTATAATAATGGATTCGGTATGCTAAAGGGGTAGGGAAGCGCACGGCTTTCAGCCGTGCCGCCAGATTCCGTCGAGAGTACGGGCTTTTAGCCCCTGAGGTCCGCTAGTTTCACCTGCTTCCTCTATGGTCACAACGGAAACAATCGCCGAGCGTCCGACGATCTCAGTCATCATCCCCGCGCGCAACGAGGAAGCCAGCCTCGCCGATTGCTTGCAGTCGCTCGTCTCGCAGTCGGGCGTGGATTTTGAAATCATTGTGGTCGACGACCACTCCACCGACCGCACTCGCGCCATCGCGGAATCATTCCCCGGAGTGCGCGTCCTCGAAGCCGGCCCGCTGCCCGCGGGTTGGACCGGCAAGAACAACGCCGTCACCTGCGGCGCGCGCCAGGCCCGCGGCGAGTGGCTTCTATTCACCGACGCCGACACCGTGCACTTGCCCGGCTCTCTGGCCGCTGCGTTAAAGGAAGCCCAGGAAAACGGCGCCGAATTGCTCTCGTATTCGCCCGAGCAGATTGCCGTCACTTTCTGGGAGATGGCGACGCTGCCGGTGGTCTTCGCCGAACTTGCGCGGCAATATTCTCCGTCGAAAGTGAGCGACCCGGCTTCTCCTCTGGCCGCCGCCAACGGCCAGTACATCCTGATCCGCCGCGAAACTTATGATGCGGTAGGCGGGCACGCCGCGATTGCGGGAGACATTCTAGAAGACGTCGCCCTCGCCCGCGCCGTAAAACATTCCGGCCGGAAGATTCGCTTCCGCTACGCCGCCGACCGGGTCCGCACCCGCATGTACCGCAACTACCGCCAGCTTCGCGACGGCTGGACGAAGAATCTCGCGCTGCTGTTCCCGAATCCGGGCTGGCTCGCGGTGAAGACTATGCTCTGGTGGGGGCTGGGGTGGGGAATTCTTTTCGGGCCTTTATTCATGCTTCTTGGCGCTGTGCTCACAGATCGTGTAGCGTCGCTCGGTCGGCTGAACAACATCTTTGTGGCGCTTGCCGGTGTTGTGAAGCATTGGTGGTGGGCGGTGACCTTGATTCCGACTTTCGGGCGCAATCTTGCGCGGCTCAGACGCGCCAACTTTGATTTGGCTATGGAATGGCTCGGAGCCCTCTTCGGCATGCCCATGTTCGCCTATCTCTTGCTGCGCTCGAAGCGAGCCCACGCCAACGGCAGTGTCTCGTGGAAAGGCAGAACCTACGGCCCGAAAAACGTGCCGGAAGACGCCCACGCAAAACTCCGCAGTCAGACTCCCACTCCCGCAGGACGACTCTCATGAAACTTATGACCCTCATTCTGCCGACCGTTCTTTTGCTGGCGCTACCTGTCCACACCACTCCGCCCGCAGCCCGCGGAGTGCAGCCCGAAGCCGCGATCACCGCGCAGGAATCCGAAGCCAGTGCCCTGTCGAGCCAGGTGACCATCGAGCCCGGCCTGAGCATCGGCCCCCTCAAGCTGGGCGACACGCGCGATCGCGTCCTCGATCTTTTCCCCAAGAAAGAAGAAGACCTGGAGTGGGAGAACCGCTGCGGCACCACCCTCGACTGGGTCGATGCGGATAACCGCACCGGCCACGGCGACCTGTTTATTCGCCTGAAGAAAGGAAAAGTCTTCCAGATTGAGTCCACGACCACGCGCTTTCATACCGCCGAAGGCATCACCACTTTCGATCACGCCGACAAAGTCGCGAACGCCTACAAAGACCTGCGCGCCTTCACTTTGCTGACCACGCCGGTCCCAGCCCTCGGCGACCGCCCGCTGGTTTTCTGGATCGACAAGAAGAAGGGAATCGCCTTCGCCTTTGCTTACTATCCTGCCGAGCACAAGCGCTATCTCTACAAGATCATCGTCTTTGAACCCAACAAAACGTTTTGTCCGGAGGAAGAAACCACCAACTCTCCCAAGTGGCAGCCTATTCCTGGCTATACATTGGAACCTCCGCCGGAACTGGCGCCAAATTTATACTGAATCTGTTGGTTGTTGTTCTTGATTTACTGGCAACTGGCCACTGGCAACTGTTTTCTTATGGTCTATCTCACGCGCAAAGCCGAATTTTCCGCCTCGCACTACTACCACAATCCCGACTTCACGCCGGAGGAAAACCGCCGCATCTTCGGCAAATGCAACAACCCCAACGGCCACGGGCACAACTACACGTTGGAAGTCACGGTGAAGGGCGAAGTCGATCCCCGCTCCGGCTTCGTCGTAGACCTCAAACAACTCAAAGAAATCATGCACCGCGAAGTGCTCGACGCAATGGACCATCGCTTCCTGAATAAAGAAGTCCCGGAATTCTTCACCCAGATTCCGACGACGGAGAATCTAGCCATCGCATGTTGGCAGCGCCTGAAGTCCAAACTCCAGCAAGCCCGCCTGCACCGGGTGAGGGTCTACGAAACCTCCGACCTGTTCGTCGATTTCTACGGAGAGGAGTAGAGATGCATTGCTGATTATTGATTGTTGATTGCTGATTAAAAACCACATGGCGCAAGCAGAAAGTTGAAACCTTAGGCTTTCAATCAACAATCAAAATCAACAATCAACAATTGCCTTATGATCGCTCATCTCACCCGCCGCTACCGTTTCTCGTCGTCCCACCGCCTGCACAGCGCCGACATGTCCGCTGCCGAAAATGTCTCCATCTACGGCAAGTGCAACAACCCTCACGGGCACGGCCACAACTACACCCTCGAAGTCAGGGTCAGCGGCCCCGTCGATGCCAGCACCGGCATGGTCTGCAACCTGGTCGATCTCGACGGCTTTGTCGAAAGGGAAGTGATCTCCCGCTACGATTTGCAGAATTTGAATACGCTGCAAGAATTCGCCCAACTTGTGCCCACCACGGAAAATCTCTCGGTCGAAATCTTCGAAATATTGCGGCGTGGCTTTCAAAAGGCGCATCTTGAAGGAGTGAGACTAGAAGAAACCATGATGAATTCCTTCGAATACGTCGGCGCCGCAGAGCCGCGAAAATAGGACTCCATGAAACCAGCCCCGACCGAACAAACGCCGATTGAAAAGAAGAAAGAAGCACCTACCCTTACCAGCGCCTCCTACGAAGACCTGGTCCACGAAATGCTCGTCCGCCTCGGCGAAGATCCCAGCCGCGAAGGCCTCGCCGCCACTCCCGAGCGCGTCCACAAAGCCATGAAGTTCCTCACCAAAGGCTACCAGGAGGACCCCGAAGCTCTGCTCAAAGGCGCCCTCTTCACCGTCAACTATGACGAGATGGTCATCGTCAAAGACATCGAAGTCTTCAGCCTGTGCGAGCACCACTTGCTGCCGTTTTTCGGCAAAGTGCACGTCGCCTACATCCCCAACGGCCGCGTCATCGGCCTGAGCAAAATCCCGCGGCTGATCGAACTGTTCTCGCGCCGCCTGCAGATTCAGGAGCGCCTGACCACCCAGATCGCCGAGACCATCCAGAAAGTCATCGAACCGCAGGGAGTCGGCGTTGTCATCGAAGCCCGCCATCTCTGCATGATGATGCGCGGCGTCGAAAAACAGCACTCGGCCGCCGTCACTTCTTCAATGCTGGGATGCTTCCGCAACGAGGAAGAGACGCGCTCGGAATTCCTGTCTTTGATCCGACAGCGTCCCAACGGCCCATAACGCGGGCCTGTTTAGAGGTCCAGTCCTTTGCCGTCGACCATGATCTGCGGATTGAAAGTCGTTCGGATCTCGACCCCACCCGCACGGGACAGGAACAGGACTTTTCGATCGTGAGTCGAGATCAAGGGCTCACCGGTTGACATGGTTCGCGGAAAGCAAAAAAGCAATCCCCTGACCGTCCCGTTCGCGGAACGCGCAATTTCCACACGCGTCGGAGCAGCCTTCCGCCGCGAACTCGCGAACAGAACGCACTTCGATTTCAGTGTGGCCTCTCGCACCCCTTCGAAATCTGACAAGTCGGGCCCCGTCACGGCGATTTCGAATTCCTTCAGCGCCGGCGGATCGCGCTCCACGGGCGCGCCTTGCTGATCGTGTCCGAGTAACGCCGCCCGCCGGAGCGACGCCTCTCGCAGCGTCCGCGATGAAACCCAGCGCACATAAAACTCTGTGGTTTCCGATCCGTCGTCCTTCGATTCCGTCGAGTGATACCCACGCAATTCATCTCCCGTGGGCCCCATATCCGGCACCTGGGACTCGACCGGCTTCCTGGTCCAGGAGAAATGTCGCGCCCACGGAGAGTCATACAGAATCTTGCGCACATCATTCCGGTCCCACTCGTTACGCTGCTTCCCGCTCCACGGCCCATCCCCGAGGGCCGCCTGTCCCGTGGCCAGGAGCGCCACGACCAACAGACTTCGCGTCGCATGAAGTTTTCCTGGCAAGCCAATCATGTCCAAGCCCCCAGCCCACCCAAGCATCCGAGAAGCATCCTGCCGCCCCCCCGACAAAGTCAAGCCGGAAATTCGGTCCCGGGTGGACCATTTCTCGCGCGCACTTTGCGCGAGAAAGCCTGCCCTGAGCGGAGTCGAAGGGTGGGGATTCGACTTCGCGATTGCCAGAAAGTTCCTAGTCCTGCGATAAGATGTCTCGACGAAAGAAGGCCCAATCCCTTTGCCCCAAAGCGCCTCAAGCAGGATCCCGAAATCCGCCCGCCTCGGCGGCCAGGTTGCCCTCGTTACCGGCGCCACGCGCGGCATCGGACTTGCCCTCGCCCGCGCCCTCGCCGCCGAATCCTGCAACCTGATCCTCACCGCTCGCGACGAGAAAGCCCTCAACAAAGTCAGCAGGGAACTCGCTTCCACAAAGATCCAAATCCTCGCCCACCCCTGCGACGTCCGCGACCCGCACTCCGTCGACGCTCTCTTCCGCACCGCGCGCCAGCGTTTCAAGCGCCTCGACATCCTCATCAACAACGCGGGCATCGCCCACCCGAACCTGCCCATCGAGAAACTTCCGCTGCCCATCTGGAAAGACGTCCTCGAAACCAACCTGACCGGCACTTTCCTCGTCACCCAGGCCGCGCTCGCCATCATGAAGCGCGGCGGCACTATCGTGAACAATCTCTCCATCGCCGGCAACCGAGTCTTCCCCGGCTCCGCCGCCTACAACGCTTCCAAGCACGGCGCCCTCGGCCTCACCAACACCCTGCGCCTGGAACTGCGCCCGAGCGGAATCCGCGTCATCGCCCTGCTCCCCGGCGCCACCGACACCGACATCTGGACGACTCTTTGGCCCCAGGCCCCACGCCGCAAAATGATGTCCCCCGAAACCGTGGCCCGAGCCGTAGTCGATGCCATCCTGCTGCCGGCTAACGCGACCGTCGAATCCCTGGAAATCCTTCCCAGCGCCGGCGCCCTTTAGATGGACGTGGAAGAGCGGCCCTTGAGGGCCGCGTAAGGGCCGGGTCAGGAATGCGGGCTTCAGCCCCTGTGGTCCCCGCTCACCTTTCCTCCCAACCCAAGTCCAATTACAATTGCGACCGCCAATCCATCCGTGGAGGAACTCCCAAATGATGAAGTCTGAATTTCTTGCCGCCGCCCTGCTCGCCGCCACTCTCGCTCTGCCCGTGAGCGCGCAGGACGCCATGAAGAAGGATCAACCCGTCAAGCCCGTCGACAGTCCGTCCAAGGTCGTCCTCGACTCCTGGAACGACATCGGCCGCAAGCTCATCGCCATGGCTGAAGATTTCCCCGAAGACAAATATGATTTCAAACCCACGCCCGCCCAGCGCAGTTTCCGGGAACAACTGGTCCACGGCGCCGGCGCCAATTACTACTTCACCAATCCCGCGATGGGCAAGAATCCCCCTTCCGACGACGACATGAAAGCGGATCGCTTCAAGACTAAGGCCGAAGTCGTCGCCTTCGTCAAGAAAGCTTTTGCCGACGGAGCCGCCGCCATCCAGGCCAAGGGCGACAAGGGCATGAACGACTTGATCGTCGATCCCTTCGCCCATCAATATGTCCGAATCTATGATTTCGCCTACGGTTTCATCGAGCACTCCGGCGAACACTACGGCCAGTTAGTCGGCTACTACCGTCTGTCTGGCCTGGTCCCGCCCGAGTCGCGCCCCAAGAAGTGAGGAAGGTAATTCTGTAAGGGTGCCCCATCCTTCTTTCGCGTTCTTTGCGAAAGAGGGTGGGGAATTTGACTTGAGTCCCTAGACCCTACCGGTACGCGTACGGATTCCTTCTCCTCCGCTCCGGAAACAACTTGATCAGGACGATTCCAGCGACGATTCCCCCCACGTGTGCCCACACTGCAATGCCCTCGGAATCACGACCTATGCGCCCGATTTCCAGACCGGCAAATCCTTCCAGGAACTGCAGCACGAACCAGTATCCCAAGATGATCCAGGCCGGAATCCACAGAAGAAATATGAGGAACCACGTCAGCACTCCCGCCCGAGGATTGGTTAGCCGGACCGCTAAGCACAGCAATAAAACGAAGACTACGATCAGCAGACGCGCACTGGGATAGCGCATCCAGAGCGGCACCACCAGCGTGAACAGGAAGAAGGCGGTCAGCACCCGCGCCCGCGGATACAGAATGAAATAGGCCCCCAGCACCCCCGCAATCGCCCCGCTCGCCCCCACCGTCGGAACCGTCGAGTGGGGATAAATCGCAATTTGCGTGGCCATCGCCAACATCCCGCAGAGCAAATAAAACACCAGGTACGTGAAGTGTCCCAGGTAGTCTTCAACGTTGTCCCCAAAAATGTACAGGAACCACATATTGCCCAGCACGTGCATCCAGCTGCCATGCAGAAACATCGACGTGAAAACCGGAAGCACGACCTGCTCCAGTGTGTACCGGTGCGACCCTCCCAAAAACGCCGCCAGATGCGCGGGGACTTCCCCAAACTGCCGGGCGAACAACTCCGCACTTCTAGGATCGGTGACCTGCTGCAGGAATTGAAACAGGTAGATAAGAATGTTGAGGCCGATGAGGAAAATGTTCACATACGGCGTGCTGTATCGCGGCTGGTCGTCCTTGATGGGAAACATATCGGATTTGGTAAGGTAGTTGTGGCGTCATCCCGAGCGCAGCCGTTGTTCCGGCCGAGCGAGGGATCTGGCGCGTATCGCCACCGCCTTCGGCATCTTCGCGCAGGCCGTTCTCTATTATCTATACAACTTATCATCCTCCTCATGAATGCCGTGCTCATCATCGACAAGCCCGCCGGACTCACCTCGCACGACGTGGTCAACCGCGCCCGCCGCATACTCCGCGAGCGCGCCATCGGCCATCTCGGCACCCTCGATCCCATGGCCACCGGCGTCCTTCCGCTGGTCACCGGCAGCCTAACCCGGCTCGCGCAGTTCTATACTGCCTCCGAGAAAACCTACGAAGGCACCATCCGCTTCGGCTTCGCCACCGACACCTATGACGCCGAGGGCGAACCCACCACCACTCCGCAAGAGGTTCACCTGCGCCCCGAAGAAATCGAAACTCTGGCTGCCCACTTCCGCGGAGTGATCGAACAGATTCCTCCGCCATTCTCCGCTAAAAAAATCAAAGGTGTCCCCGCCTACAAACTCGCCCGCCAGCAAAAAGAAGTCGTACTCAAGCCCGTGCAGGTCGAGATCAAGGAATTCGAAATCCTCGCCGTCGAGCTCGATCGCGTCCGCTTCCGCGCCCGCGTCGCCTCCGGAACCTATATGCGCTCCGTCGCCCACGACATGGGCAGGGAACTATCCTGCGGCGCGCATCTCGAATCCCTTCGCCGAACCGCGGTGGCCGAGTTCACTCTCGCGGACGCCCACACCCTGGACGAGGTGGCAAATCTCTGTCATCCCGATCACCACCATTGTCATCCCGACCGGAGCTTCCCTCTCCCGGAGGGAAAGGGAAGCGTAGTGGAGGGACCTGGTGTTCCGCCCACTTCCGATCTCGAAGCCCTCTTCGTCCACCCCCGCAAACTGCTCCCCCAATTCCCCTCCGTCACCGCCGACGAGCCCACGGTCGCCCGCATCCGCAGCGGACGCACCATCAACCTCCCCGAACTCTCCCGCGCCCGCCAGGTCAAAGTCTTCGCCGGCCAGCGTGACCTCATCGCCATCGCCACCCGGGTCGCCGGCACGTTGTTCCACCCCAAGATTGTCTTATGTGGGGCGGACACCCCTGTCTCTCGCCTGCGACCTTGACGCTTTCTCCCCGCGGCCTTTACTGTGACGTTGTCGCCCCTGATGAAACTCTCCGTCGTCATGCCCGTCTACAACGAGCAGGCCACTCTGCGCGAAGTGATCGCGAAGGTTCTCGCCGTCCCCTTGGGTATTGAGAACGGAGCCGAGATCGAGCTGATCTGCGTCGACGATGGCTCCAGCGACAACTCCCGCCAGATTCTCGCCGAGCTCCAAGCCGCCCATCCCCAACTCCGCGTGCTGCTCCAGCCCAAGAACATGGGCAAGGGCGCCGCGCTTCGCCGTGGCATTCAGGAATCCACCGGCGACTACGTCCTCATCCAGGACGCCGACCTCGAATACGATCCCTTCGACTATCCCGCCTTACTTCATCCGTTACTTGAAGGTAAGGCCGACGTCGTTTACGGATCGCGCTTCCTCGGTTCCGCCCCGCACCGCGTGCTCTATTTCTGGCACTACGTTGCCAACCGGATCCTCACCCTGATCTCCAACGCCCTGACTAACATGAACATGACCGACATGGAGACCTGTTACAAGGTCTTCCGCCGCGAGATCCTGCAGTCAATCCCGATCGAAGAGGACCGCTTCGGCTTCGAGCCCGAGATCACGGTCAAGATCGCCAAACGCCGCCTGCGCGTCTACGAAGTCGGCATCAGCTACTGGGGACGCACCTACGAGGAAGGCAAAAAGATCGGCTGGAAAGACGGCTTCCGCGCCCTCTGGTGCCTGCTGAAATACACGCTGAAGTAAATCGGGAAATGGGAGTGGGAAGGCCACGGCTTCAGCCGTGCCGTTGGGTTCAGGATCGATGCAACGTCCGATAACAGGTATTATGTAAACTACGCAGGGGAGATCAGCAGATTGCTGTCCGCTGCCTGCTGGTGCCTAGGCGATCACCTCAACGGCCTCTTTGTTTCCCCACTCCCGGATTCCCTTGTCCAAGGTCGCCAGCTTGCCGCGATGATGAATCGCCAGGGCTAGCAGATACGCGTCCGTAATCTGTTGATGGCCCACGACCCGATGCTGCAAATTCGCCAGCGCGCCTGCCAGAGCAATGTCATCCGGCCAGAATTGATGCGCGGGATGTTGGGTGTTGAGTCTCAGAGCATCAATAGCTTCCTTGGGCGAGACTGCGCGGGCAGAAAAGGACGGATTGGACAGGATACGCACGAAGCCTGCCTCGACCATTGGACAAGTTGCCCATCCCTTCGCAGCATTGCTGGCAAACCACTTCTGCACGCTTTCGTGGAACTTGTGCCCCGGCCACGACAACGCCAGCAGCACATTCACATCAAGAAGATGGGCGGTCATCAAAGGGTGGTCATTCCAACTCGGATTCGAGCTCTTTCACCCGCTCGGGAGCTATCCTGGGTGAATCCGGAGGAACGTCGAAGACAACAATCCCGTTAACAATGCGCGTGGGTGTGGGAGTGGAAAGCCCCTTTCTCACCAGTTCCGAGGCGGCTTTCCCTAAAGCTAACGATCGAGCTTCAGAGTACCGTCGGACCATTTCCATGACATCATCATCAAGATTGAGAGTGGTGCGCATAGCCACACCATGATGCCACGCACTCAATCCGATGTCAAGATACTACAAGACGCATCATTCGTCGAAAGCTTCGCGTCAGGCAGCCCATTCTTACATCTTGTACTTCCCCATGTCGTCGTCGCCCAGCCCTTCCAGATACTTCCGCAACTCTTCGCTGGTGACCCGGTCGGTCATGTTGGACGCCAGCTTCGAGGTCTTCAGCACAACTTCCTCGACAAAGATCGGGCAATCCACCCGCAGCGCCAGCGCCAGGGCATCCGACGGTCGCGAATCGATGCTGATCACCTCGCCCCCGCGTTCCAGCCAGATGACCGCATAAAACGTGTCCTCGCGCAGTTCGGTCACCACGACTTTGTGCACCTGCGTTTCCAGCCCGGTCAGCACGTTCTTGATCAAATCATGGGTCATGGGCCGCGGTGTGCTGACCTTCTCCATCTCCAGCAAAATCGCGTTCGCCTCGGGAACGCCCACCCAGATCGGCAACACCGTGTCCCCGCCTACATCCTTCAACACGACAATCGGCATATTTGTGACCGGATCCATCAACAGGCCGCGGATTGTCATTTCTACTTCCATGGGGACCTCCTGCCGGATGCCATTCTTATACCACCAATTCGCCCAGCAGGCTGTTGGGAAAACTGCCGGTGACCAACACCGGCGCGTAGGTTCCCGACTTGGGATTTTCGCTCTGCGGGGCGGTGAAATTCAGCGTCTTATTGTGCGAGGTACGGCCGACATATTGGCCTCGCGCGTCGTTCCTGACTTCAACCATTACTTCACATCTTGTTCCGATATATTTCTTGTAGCGAGCGATCTGAATCTCGCGCTGCTTGGCCATCAGCACCTCGAGCCGGCGCGCTTTCTCTTCCTCGGGGATCGCATCTTCCAGTTTCAGTGACGGCGTATTCGGACGCGGCGAATACTTGAAGGCGAAAACCGCGTCGTAGCCGACTTCTTCCAGCAGGTCGAGCGTCTGAGCGAAATCCGATTCGGTTTCGCCGGGGAAACCAACGATCACGTCGGTGGTGATGCTGATCTCGCGCTTCGCGGCCTTCATCCAGGCAATGCGCTCGAGGTATTGCTCGCGGGTGTAGAGGCGCTGCATGGCGTCGAGCACGCGCGTCGATCCACTCTGTACCGGCAGGTGGACGTGGTCACAGAGCGTGGGGACAGCGTCGATCGCCTCGACGATATCGCGGCCGAAGTCGCGCGGGTGCGAGGTCATGAAGCGCACCCGCCGGATGCCCGGAACTTCTCCCACGGCGGCCAGCAATTCGGCAAACGATTTCCTCTTAGCCGGATTCCCTTCTGAATCCTTGTACGAATTCACGTTCTGGCCGAGCAACTGAATTTCCGTGTAGCCGAGATCGGCCATCTGGCGGGCTTCGGCGAGCACCGACGGCGAGGTGCGGCTGCGCTCCTTGCCGCGCGTGTAGGGCACCACGCAGTAGGCGCAGAACTTGTCGCAGCCTTCGATGATGGTGATGTATCCGCGATGCGGATTGGTGCGGGCCGTGAATTCGGTTTCGAAGCAAGCGTCGGTCTCGCGGTCGTCGAGCCCGGTGATCCGGATGAGCGAGTCGCGAGCCGCGAGCGCCGAGTCGCGAGTCTTCCCCACTGAGTCCCGAGTCGCGAGTCCCGAGTCGCGAGTTTTTGCTGCTGAGGGTGCCCCACCCTTCGCGGTTTTCGAAGGGTGGGAATCGATGCTGCCGAGAGCGGGTGATTGGAGCGTGGTGCTCCGCAGCTGCGCGCCTTCCAGTTGATGCAGCATCTCCGGCAACTTGCGGTACGACGCCGATCCGCACACCAGCGACACGTAAGGCGCGCGCTCGAAAATTTTTTCGCCCTCCTGCTGAGCGACGCAGCCCAGCACGCCAAAGGTCTTGCCCTGCGCCTTGTATTTCTTGTAATCGGAGAGCCGGTTGAACACCTTCTGCTCGGCCTTGTCGCGGATGGAGCACGTGTTGTACAGCACCAGGTCGGCCTGCTCGACCGTCTCCACCTGGCGATAGCCTTCCTGCACCAGCGTCCCCACGACTTTTTCCGAGTCGTGGACGTTCATCTGGCAGCCGAAGGTTTCGAGGTAAAACGTCTTCTGCGCCGCGGGTTGTGGATTGCTTTGTGGAACCCCAGACATATAGGGAAAGTATAACGCGGGGAGAGCTTCTAGCTGCTAGCTACTAGCTTCTAGCCAAACCAAATCGCGCGGGTGCCCCATTCTAACGTCGCGCCCTTTGCGACGTTAGAGTGGGGATTTTTGATTTGGATGGACCCTCATGACTTAGGAACCCTAGGAGATTGAGGTTCGTGGAATCCCACCCTTTGCAAAAAACGCAAAGGATGGGGCACCCGGCACCCGGCCGTCGGCTCCGACTCCGACAGCCGACCGCGCGCCAAGAAGAAAAATTCCGAGGTTCAGTTCTTACCTGAGTTATAATGTAAGCATGCAGCGACAGATCACTTCAGTAAGCACAAAAGGACAGTTCGTCATTCCTTCCGAGATGCGGGCGTCGTTGGGTATTAAGCCGGGGACACGTATTGCCGTGACCCAGGAAGGATCGCGAATCGTGCTGGAACCGGTGTCGGAGGAACTGGTCGACAAAACGCGCGGGCTTTTCTCCGGCAAGCCTTCGCTTTCCGAGGAACTCAAGCGCGAGCGGCGGCGCAAAGAGCGATGGTAACGTACGTCCTGGATTCGAGCGCGATCCTGCGCTACCTGGACAATGAAGCGGGCGCGGCGCGGGTGGCCGAGCTGATCAAGTCTCATTTGGCGGGGAAATGCGCAGCGATCATCGCCGCTCCGCATTGGGGCGAGATTGCCGGGATCACGTGTAAGGTTCATGGGGAGCAGTCGATGGAATTGATGCTTTCGCGTCTGGATGCTTTTGGGCTCCAAGTTATTCCTGCGGACGCCGATCGGTGTGTAGCCGCAGCGCTCATCAAGGTAAAGAGCGGACTGCCTTATGTGGATAGCTTCGGGGTGGAACTGACGGCGGAAGCTGCGGACCGAGTCTTTGTAACCGCGGACTTTGATTTCAAGGTTGTGACCCGCAACGTGAAGATTGAGTTCCTGCCTGCGAAGTAGTCTCCTGCTGAGCTCCGAAGACCGAACGAATCAAAAACCACGACCAAAGCGACAGACAAGGCTTGCCCTGAGCGAAGTCGAAGGGAGTGTCCTTCCCACACAATCAAAACCAAGATCAAAAGCGACGGACAGAGCCTGCCCTGAGCTTGTCGAAGGGAGCGTCCGTCCCACACAGGTCGAGAAATGTCTGGTGGATGCGCGGGTCGTCGGAGAGTTCGGGGTGGAAGGTCGCGGCCATGACTCTTCCCTGGCGGACAGCCACGGGAGTCTTGTCTTCGCCTTCGGTGGCGAGGATCTCGACGCCCTGGCCGACGTGCTCGATTTTGGGGGCACGGATGAAGACCATTTCCAGCGGGGATTCGCCGGACTCTGAGACAAGCCGGCCTTCGCGAATGGAGCTGTCGATCTGGCGTCCGTAGGCGTTGCGGCGGATGCGGATGTTGAGGGCGCCGAGTCCTTTTTGTGAAGGATTCTCGACTTCGGTGGCGAGCAGGATCGCGCCGGCACAGGTGCCGAAGGTGGGCTTGGCGTGGACGAATTGTTTCAGCTTTTCGAATCCTTCTTCGCCGAGGAGTTTGAGGAACGTGCCCGATTCGCCGCCGGGGATGACGAGGCCGTCGAGGCCGTCGAGTTGTTCGGGCTTTTTGACCAGCACAACTTCGGCGCCCAGCTCTTCGAGCCGGCGGCGGTGGGCGTCGAAATCGCCCTGCAGGGCCAGGACTCCGATTTTCACGATGGGATTATTTTACTGGATCGGTGTCGGTGCGGCGGGGCTACGCCGCACGCGGGACCGGCTTTCCGCTCGATGCCCGCGAGATCCCTTCGGCTTCGCTCAGGCAGGCTCTTCGCTCCGCTGAAAAGCGGTTCCGCTCACGATGACGCCGCCAGGAACAGTGGCCTTCGTCCCCCAACTTTGACACGCCTCTTTGAAATTGTAATCTTGCCAGCCTCAGACTTCGAGGCTACACTTTTGGAAGACATTCGTCCTGCATCATTCCGTGAGGTGAGGTCCTAATGTTGACACGGCCACTTCAGCCCGTGCTGTTGCTCGCGTTACTCTCCTGCACAGCGGCCGCGCAAGTGTTGAGCTTCCCCACGTCGCCAATGGGCAGCGGCGCGATGGCGGCGAACGCGCTTCTAACCGCCGAGATGGACTTCAATCTCTTCACTGTCAATACTCGGGATCCAAACGGCACTCTGGTGGAGAGTGCGAGCGCTTCCGTTTCCAAGCTAGACCTGAAGGCGCCGGGGAAAGCGCGCCGGGAGTACGAACAAGGGTTTCAGCTTCTGATGAAAAAAGACTTGCAAGGTGCGGTCGAGCACCTGGGAAATGCGATTCAGATCTATCCCAGTTTTGTGGCGGCGCACAATGCGCTGGGCTCGGCGTACCTGGAGCAGGAGCAGAACGAACAGGCTCGGGGAGAGTTTGATAAGGCGGTAACGCTGGACGATCACCTGCCGAATTCCTATTTGAATCTCGGATGTGCCCAACTGGCGCTGAAGCAATATCCGGCGGCGGAGGAGTCGCTGCGCAAGGCCTCGTCGATCGCGCCGCTCGACATTCAGTTGCAGCTCGCGCTGGCTTATGGAGAGTTTGAAAGCCACGATTATCCGGCGGCGATTGAGACGGCGCATCAGGTGCATGAGCACAAACATAAGGGCGCGGCGCTGGTTCATTATTTCGCCGGCGCGGCCTGGGCGGCGCAGGACAATCTGGTCGAAGCACAACACGAAATGGAAACGTTGCTGCAGGAAGATCCGAAGTCAAGCTCGGCCGAGCAAATCCGCCAGATTCTCGGGCAACTCAAGACGGAGCAAGTTACGCGAGCCGAGGCCAAGCTCCACCCCGTGGAAAAGCTGACGCTGTCGCTCGACACAACGGAAGCCCCGCATCCGGAACAAAGATTACGGCAGGCTCAACAAGTATTGCAGGACATCAAAGAGAGGACGCAGATCGCCGAGGCGCAAGCGGATCCGGACGCCACTTGCGCAGAGTGTGGGACGACGGCGGGCGAATCCGTGGTTGCGGCGAATCCGAGTTCCAAGGTGAAGAAACCGGCAGTGGATTTTACGGGAGCGACGTTCCGCTCGGCCGTCGACGAGGTCTCAATATTTTTCGCGGCTACCGATCATGGAAAGTCCGCGACCAACCTGACCGCATCCGACGTCAAGGTTCGCGATGACAACCGGCCTCCGCACGCGATCCTGGGGTTCCGGAACGAGTCCGAGTTGCCGCTGCGCCTGGGACTGATCATCGACACCAGCAACTCAGTGAAGGACCGAATCGGGTTCGAGCAGGCGGCGGCCACGAAGTTTTTGCAGGCCGTGGTTACGGGCAAAGACGATCTGGCCTTTGTGGTGGGCGTGAACAACTCGGTGCTGCTGGTGCAGGATTTCAGCGATGACCAGGCGCGCATCTCACACGCGATCAACGAACTGGCACCGGGCGGCGGAACCGCACTCTGGGACGCTGTCGGTTATGGCGCGGGAAAGCTTGCCCAGCGCGCTGAAGGCCAACCGGTCGCGCGCGTCCTGATCGTGATTAGCGACGGCGAGGACAATACGAGCAGCGCGACTCTGAAAGAGGCCATCGCCAGCGCGCAACGCGGGGAAGTGGCGGTTTATACGGTCAGCACCCGGGACGAAACAGAGGTAGATCCGAGCGCTGAGATTGGCGCCCAGGCGCTGCGAACGCTGTCGGAACTGACCGGCGGCACGGCATTCATTCCCGGTTCGATTCGTGGTCTCAAGGGAAGCCTGGCCGAGTTGCAGCAAGTGATTCGCGGACGCTATCTGGTCTCCTACAAGCCGGCCGCTTTCCAACGGGACGGGCGTTACCGGGCAATCGACATCGAAGCGGAAAAAGATGGGCACAAGCTCAAAGTGTATGCCCGCAAAGGCTACTACGCTGTGGCGCCGCAGGCTGCTTCCGACGCCCGTTGATTGGACAAGAGCGTCCGCTCCACATCTTGTTTAGATCGCGGGCTTGCGCACAGCCGCTCCCAGAACATTGCCGGGGCCGGATTCCTGGACAAACGCCACGAGTCTCACGTTCTTGGGATCGGTGCCGGGCGCGAGTTTCAGCTGCACGTCCTGGCTGAAGCTTTTTCCCTTGGAGAGCTTCCCTACTTTCGTGAGCTGCTGCACGACCGCAACGTGGATCAAGTGCTTCCCGCCGTTTTCACCTTTTAAGACTTGCGACTCGACGCGATCGAGAGCGACCGCGACATAAACGTCGCCGCCGTGTTTCTCAGAATTAACATCGGTCTCGATGCGCGCCCGCAGAATGGAAGAATTTCCGGAGTCCACGGTCACCTCGCCAATGCGTACCGGGACCTTGGGCGCGGCGGCTGCCTTCTGGAAGATATCGGTCATCTGCTGCTGCGGGTAATTGATGCGAATCTGCTCGGTCCCATCCACGATGATTTGCGGAGTGTAAGAACTCTGCTCGTGGAGAACGCTTTCGTAGGCCGCCTGGCGATCGGTCAGGGCAGGCGAGGAGTTCGGATCCTTCCAGCCGTCATGATCCCAGTAGGTCACGTGCTCGCTGAGGACGATCAGCTGAGCGCCAGGAATGGGTTGAAATTCGTCGAGCGTTTTGATCATGACGTCGGCGGGGGGACAGCTTGAGCAGCCTTCGGAAGTGAACAGCTCGACGAGAACAGGATGGGCGTCTGGGCTCGTGGTCGGAGCCGTGGAAGCGCTTTGGACTTGCGGAGCTTGGGCGTTGGCGGCTTGGAACAGGAGGCTAAAGATCAGAAACGCGAGTACAAGAGACGACGCTGAGCAGCGGCGCGACATGCTGGTGATTTTACCACTGTCGTGAGCAGTCCACGATTTGCCGGTTCGAGTTCGTGGTACTCACCTGTCGAAACCCAAGATTCCGGCGTGGTTCGCGAGGTAGAGGAAGACCAACAAGACGATGTTGGCGAGAGCCAGGAATGTGCCGACGGCCAGAAGTCCGCGGACGACGCCGCGTTTGCCGGTTGGCAACAGGAGGAGGGCGGCGGGCAGAATGGTGAGAACCTGGGCCATTCCGAAGTACGCGAAGTATCCGAGAGTTGCGCCCATCAGACCCCATCCGCGTTGCTCGGTGCCGGCCCGCGTTGTGGCGACGATCAAACCTTCCACGATCAGCAGCGACAGGGGCTGAAGAACAATTCCAAGGAGGACACCCATGCCGATCTGCAACGGAGAGGATGTGGACTTCATTGCGCCTCCTTTGTTGCGCCACCTTCATTTGTCTCCTGGCAGCGGCGGTTTCCGGCGTCGCCATTCGGGGAGGGCCAGCCGTGGGTGGCGAGTCCGCTGGAAACTGCAAACCAGGCCCACTCCGTGCGCAGGCCACCGTCGTTGCTCAGCATCAGGCCGGGAAGACTGGTCGACGTGCTGCTCACGCCCCATTTCTTTCGCCCATCCGGGGTGACGGCGTAGAGCAGATGGTAGTAGGAGTCGACATAGATTGTGCCGTCGTCGGCCACTACCGGGCTGCCGTCGAAATAGTCGTTGGTGGTGTAAGTGCGCTCGGATTTGTAAGTCCACTTCGTAGCACCCTTTTTATCGAGGGCAAAGAGGAAGCCCGCCGCGAAATAGACCGTGCCGTCTGCAGCCACCGCGATGCCGCCGTTAATGACTCGCGCACCGGAATAAAAGCGCCAGAGCTCGTGACCCTGGGGATCGAAAGCGAGGGCGTGGCCAGACGGCACGTTGACGACGATGGTGCCGTCTGGGGAGACGACGATTTGGCTCACCTTCGCCAAAACCGAGGTATTCCAGAGCTTCTTTCCCTGAGCGGTGACGGCGATGATTTCCGGAGCCGATCGCACACCGGTGTATGCATAAACGGTGCCGTCGGGACCGATGGCCGGCGGGACCGGGTTCCAATCGAAGCCGCCGGTGGCAAGGGTCCAGCGCACTTGGCCGGCGGCGTCGACTGAGGTCAGCGCGGTGTTGCCGGTCCTCGGCATGGAGATAAAATAGGCGGTGCCGTCGCGCGACAAAGCCGGTGGGCTGCAGTATTCATCTCTGGGCATGGACCATTTCAACTGACCGGCGCGAGTGTACGCACGAAACCACGACTGGTTATCGCTGGCTCCGACCAGGCTGGATCCAACCAGATAGACGGTTCCGTCTTTGCTGACCGCGCAGAATTGAACGTTGATGTCGGGCACGAAGGTGCGGCGGTCGTTGATGTCGCTGCCGGAGGAGAAGTGGTAGTCCTTGTAGTACTCCACCCCATCCGGCGCCTGGCACGCGGGAATGGGCCGAAATTCCCCGCGCGGCGCTTCCAACTGGGCGGGCGCTGGTTCGAGCGGGGCCTCGGAGTTGACCGGGATCATGCGCCGACGAGCCATCTCAACCTTTTGGATAGCAAAAGGCGAGCCGATGGCGGCGGCCGTCGAGATGAGATAAAGCGCGAACAGAGTCCGGAGGCGCATTAGGGACTAGGGTAGCAGCACATGGGGTTCGCGGGAGCGGAGTTGGAGCAGAGCAGCACCCTAGAAGAAACGGCTCGCATTCTTACCCAGTTCGGACGCGCGTTGGGCGCCGGGTTTATATACATCGGCCCACGATTCCGCCAGATCGTGCCAATGTGGATTCATCGACTCGATGAGGCAAATCTTCTTGCTCCGCCGCCATCCTTTAATTTCCTTCTCGCGATTGATCGCTGCGTCGGGATAGACAAAGCACTCGTAATAGACGAGGCGCGTGAGGTTGTAGCGGCTAGTGAAGCCGGGCACGAGTTTGTTTTTGTGTTCGAAAACACGTCGCCTTAGGTTACCCGTGATCCCCGTGTATAGCACATGGGAGCGTGGCCGATTGCTCATGATGTAGACGTGGAAACGCTTGGGCTCGGGCATGCGCCCTCCTGAAATGCGTCATCCCGAGCGTAGCCGCTTTTCAGGCGGAGCGAGGGATCTCGCGCGGGGCTCATCGTGGTTTGTAGCATGGGGCGCTTTGCCTTGTCTGTGACAAGTGAACATTGTGGAAGTGCACGCGGGGTTGCTCCGTTAAGCTCCGCGCGAGATCCCTCGCCCCGCTGGTGAAAGCGCGGGGCTTCGGGATGACGCATTTTTTGGGGACACCCGCATGCCCAACGTCATCCTGCGTCTCATTCGCGGACATGAGTGCTCAGATCAGCTTGTAGGTGCTGGTACGGATCGCCATGCCCTCGTCTGAGCAATTCTGGGCGATTTGTTTCCAGCCAACCGTAAAATTCCAAAACGTGATCGCGGGTGCGCTCCTCAGGAGCACGTTGTAACCACAGCTGGATCAGGGTCGCGCGGCGTTCTGAGTGTTTTTGTTTCGCCATCTTTCATTTAGCCCTTAGTCACCAGCCGCGGGTTTGGAGCATGTGGGCTTCATCTAAGCCCGAGACGGCCAGGCCTTTCATGGCGCCCTGCAGGTCTTCGCTGACTTCAAGTAATACTTTAGGGTCTTGAAAGTGAGTGGCGGCTTGCACGATGGCTCGGGCGCGCTTCTCCGCTTCGACTGGGTCTGCGAACGTGGTGGAGTCTTTCATGAAAATGCCTGAGCCTACGAATACTGCTTCGGCCCCGAGCTGCATGACCAGGCTCGCGTCGGCGGGCGTCGCGATTCCTCCGGCGCTGAAGTTTGGGACGGGGAGCTTCCCTGCTTTGGCGACGATGCGGATCAGCTCGTACGGCGCCCCGTGCTCTTTAGCCTTGGCGTAGAGTTCTTCTTCGCCGAGGACGGTGAGGATTCTCATTTCCTGCACGATCTGCCGGATGTGCTTGACGGCGTGGACTACGTCGCCGGTGCCGGCTTCTCCCTTGGTGCGGATCATGCAAGCGCCTTCGGCGATGCGGCGCAGGGCTTCGCCGAGATTGCGGGCTCCGCAGACGAAGGGGACTTTGAAGGCGTGCTTGTCGACGTGGTGAGCCTCGTCGGCGGGGGTGAGGACTTCGGATTCGTCGATGTAGTCGACGCCGAGTTCCTGGAGAATTTGGGCTTCTGCAAAATGCCCGATGCGGCACTTGGCCATGACCGGGATCGACACGGCGGCCATGATCTCGCGAATCTTTTTGGGACTCGCCATGCGGGCAACGCCGCCTTCGGCGCGGATTTGCGCGGGGACGCGTTCCAGGGCCATGACGGCGACGGCGCCGGCTTGCTCGGCGATGGTGGCCTGCTCGGCGTTGGTGACGTCCATGATGACGCCGCCCTTGAGCATTTCGGCGAGGCCGGTTTTGAGACGGAGACTGGTGTTGGTGCCGTTGTTATTCGACATGTGGGAAACCGTGTGGATACCTTTTCGCAAGCGCGAAGGATGGGCGCTGTATCGCCTCGAACTATCTATTTTACATCGTAGAGCGGAGTTTTAGAACGCGGCGCTAGCGCTGGCAGTGTCCTAATTTCCTTTTTGCCGCTGATTCGTCTTGAGCTATCGGGATCAAAATCCCCACTCTAGCCGCCAAGAACGCGGCTAGAATGGGCCACCGTCAGATTAACTTTATTTCGGATCTTATTTCGGATCAACGGTCGGGGTTTTCTCGGTTTCGACTGATTTCAACAATTCTTCGTCCGCCTCTTTGTCGCGTTGTTCGCCATTCAGGCTGATGAATCGCTGGCTGGCGTCGTGGATTTTCTGCTCGGCACCGTGAAGCTGGCTCGACACCGAGACGAACGTGATGCTGACGATGACGACGGCCGCAGCACAAAGAACCAGCGCCCCGAGCCAGGCCGGGCGGTTCATAAACAGCAGCGCGATCGAGGCGACGACGATGCCGATTTCGCATGCCAATTGCGCCCACTCGTAGTGCTCGGCCGCCATGGAATGGACTCGAATGGCTGGCTCGTAGGACTCCGACCATTCCAACGCCGCTTCCTTTTCCGTATCGAGCGCACGGATCACTGTGGCGAAACCGACAAGGTCTTCGTGTGTGGGAATCTCGGCATTGAGGTTCTTGGCATTCTCCAGACGGTTCACCCGTGCGGCGCGCGCCACGTCGGCTGAGGAGATTTGACCCACCAGTTTTCTCGACTCCTCGTCCCACTGCTGGAAGCGCTCCGGGTCGGGATTCAGCGCGTGCAACTGCCGCAGCTGCGCTAAAAGCACGCGGTACTTTGTCGAGATAGCCTGGTATTTCATCGAGGCGTTGGTTTGTTCGACCATGGTGGCGATGAGTTCAGTGCGCTGGCCTCCGACCAGTGCCGCACACAGCGCCAGCAGCACGCCCAGGCAAGCCATGGTGATGCCGAGATACTTGCCCAGGTGCCCGGCGTGCCCGGCATGCTCGATGTGCTCCGCTAATTCGTCAACTTCCGCCATATCATCGTCACTCTGTTCCACGCCGGGTTGCCCCGGGGGTTTTATCCTTCGTTTTTACTACCTCTCAACAAATTTGCCGAACATTTTTTCCGGGTCGATGGCGATGAAGGTGCCACGGCTGCGGGCTAGGACTTCGTTTCTTTCGTTGCGGATTTCCGCTTCGTTGATGTGCTGGCGTCCGTGGACGGCGACTTCCCTGCCCTCGACATGCAGCGGTTTGTGCAGGGGGACGGGCTTGAGGTATTCGACAGTCATCTCCTTGGTGAGGGCGATGACGTGGTGGAGCTTGTTGACCTTGCCCATGGCGTCGTCGAGGATGGTGGCGATGATGCCGCCGTGGCAGTGGCCCGGCGGTCCGGTGTAGCGCTTGCTGAGGCGGAATTTACAGACGAAGGTCTGACGCTCTTCGTCGAGGGTGAACTTGAGGTGCATGCCTTCGGGATTATCCTGGCCGCAGGCGAAGCAATAGTTCTTCTGCATTTTAGTGTAGCGGGTGTCGTGGCCGTGGATCTTTCGGGGCATGGTCGAGATTAAACCACAAACGCCCGGGTGATCCTGCGAATTTCATGGCACAGGAGGAATTCCTGCATAAGACTTTTTCGTTGAGTTCTTCATCATCCTCGATCCCGTCACTCTTTTTCCTCAAGAAGTCCCTTGCTTATTTCACGCGTGGCTGTGGTACACTCGCCGCCGACCGTTGCTCGCGCTGTGGGGCGCAAGGGCGGCCGTGGGGAAATCCGTTTGTTTTGTCCTTTAGGGTTCTGGAGGGCTGGGGAATGGGCCTCGCGTTAATGGTTCTGATCTGGCTGATCACTCTGATCAGCACATATTTCTTCGTCGCCAAAACCTGGTGGCTGCCGGTGGGCGCTTCTGCCGCCACGGGATGGATCGACCGTCAATTTGGTCTCACCTTCGTGATCATGGGAATTGTGTTTCTGGCGGCACAACTCGCCCTGGGCTACATCGTGTGGAGATACCGCGAGAGTCCCTCTTCGCCTCCGGTTCAGTATTCTCACGGAAACAACACGCTGGAGATCACGTGGACGGTGCTCACCACAATTCTGTTCATCGGGCTCAACCTGATGGGCAGCAGCGTGTGGGCGAGCCAGCGCTTCGATCCTCCGGAGGCCGGAGCGGTGCAGGTAGAAGTTACCGGGATGCAGTTTGCCTGGTACTTCCGCTATCCGGGGCCCGACGGAAAATACGGCAAGACCAGCTTTAGCCTGATGGATCCATCGGCCGGCGGCGAGGCCGCCGTGGGACTCAGCAATAACGACCCTGCGGCGAAAGATGACGTGGTCACGGGGACGATGTATCTGCCGGTCGGCCGCGAAGTCGATTTGAGTCTGCGGGCCGTGGATGTGATTCACAGCTTCTTTGTGCCGCAGCTGCGCTTCAAACAGGATGCGGTTCCGGGGCTGAACATTCACATGCACTTTAAGCCGACGGCCATTGGCGAATATGAAATTGCCTGTGCCGAACTGTGCGGGCTAGGGCATTACAAGATGCACGGCATGGTCCACGTCGTCAGCCCAGAGGATTTTGACAAGTGGCTGGCGGCTCGGGAGGCGGAGAAACAATAACATGGCGACCCCGGCTACGGTTCACGCGCACGCACCTCAGGGCTTCATCCGGAAATACATTTTCAGCCTCGACCACAAAGTCATCGGCCTGCAGTATTACTTTCTGGCGCTCACGGCGGTGTTTGTCGGGATGTTTTTGTCGATCCTGATGCGCATTCACATGATTTGGCCGACGGCGGTGCTGCCGCTGGTGGGCGAAATCAAGCCGGAGCAGTATCTGGCGCTGATGACGATGCACGGCACGATCATGGTGTTTTTCGTGCTGACGACGGCGCCGCAGGGCGGATTCGGCAATTACATGTTGCCCATTCAGATCGGTGCGCCGGATATGGCGTTCCCGGTCCTGAACATGCTTTCGTTCTGGACAACGTTCGTCGCGTACATGGTGATCCTAGCCGCGTTTTTCGTGGTGGGCGGCGCTCCGCTGCACGGTTGGACGGGATATCCGCCGCTGAGCGCAATTCAATCGTCGGGGCCGGGCGAGGGACTCGGCGCTGATTTGTGGATCACGAGCATCGCGATTTTCTGCGTGGCGTCCCTGATGGGCGCGCTGAACTTTATCACTACCACGCTCGACCTGCGGGCCAAGGGCATGACCATGATGCGCCTGCCGCTGACCGTGTGGTCGTGGTTCATCACCGCGATTCTCGGGTTGCTGGCGTTTGGCGTGTTGCTGTCGGCGGGAATCCTGCTGCTGATGGACCGCAACCTCGGCACCAGCTTTTACGTGCCGCTGGTCGTGGTGAATGGTGTGCAGATGGCCCACAAAGGCGGATCGCCGCTGCTGTGGCAGCATCTGTTCTGGTTCTTCGGGCATCCCGAGGTGTACATCGCGATTCTGCCGGGCATGGGCGTGGCGTCGCAGGTGCTTTCGACGTTTTCGCGTAAGCCGATTTTCGGCTACAAGGCGATGGTGTACGCCATGCTGTCGATCGGGTTCTTCGGGTTCATGGTGTGGGGCCATCACATGTTCATGAGCGGGATGAGCCCGTACTCGGCGTTTGCATTTTCGCTGCTGACCATGTGCATTGGCGTGCCGTCGGCGATCAAGACGTTCAACTGGCTGGGAACAATGTACAAAGGGCGCATACGTTTCAGTACGCCGATGTTGTATGCGATCGGCTTCGTGTCGCTGTTTGTTTCCGGAGGATTGAGCGGGCCGTTCCTGGCGCAGCCGGTGCTCGACATCCAGCTGCACGACACCGCTTTCGTCCCGGCACACTTTCACCTGATCATGGGCGTGGCCGCGATCTTTGGAATTTTCGCGGCGACCTACTACTGGTTCCCGAAAATGTTTGGGCGCATGATGAACGAGACGTGGGGGAGAGTGCATTTCTTCATCACGCTGGCGGGCACCTACGCCATCTTCATGCCCATGCACTATGCGGGTTTAGCGGGGCAGACGCGGCGCTACTCGCAGTTCACCGAAGTGGCGTATCTCCAGAAATTGATTCCGCTGAACACGTTTATTACCTATGCCGCGATCATCACCGTGGCGGCGCAGTTCATTTTCGTGATCAACCTTTTCTGGAGCATGTTCAAGGGGCCCAAGGCCAGCGACAATCCGTGGGAAGCGACCACGCTGGAGTGGACGACGGCGACTCCGCCGCCGCACGACAATTTTGGCGGTGTGACGCCGGTGGTGAACAATGGGCCGTATGAGTACGGTGTGCCGGGCGCGGCGAAGGATTATGTGATGCAGACGGACCCGGCAACGGGGGCGGCGCATTAAGGTGACCAAAGACCCACTTCTCGCGCAAAGGGCGCGCGAGAAATGGGGCACCCGGCCACCTAACAATTTTTCGATTATGGCGACTTATACTCCAGCGACACCGATCGATCACGTGGGGCACGGCCACAAGCCGCCGGCGCCGCCTGCGGGTGGGGGCGATGACGGACGCGGCGGCGGGGACGGGCCGAATTACGGGGCGAGGCTGCGGCGGGCACGGCTGGGGCTGATCTGCGCGATTGCCACCGTTTGCATGGTGTTTATCTCGCTGACCAGCGCTTATATCGTGCGGCAGGGGCTGCCCACGTTTGACGGCTCGTCCAACAGCTACGTGCGCGATTGGGGCCAGGTGGATTTGCCCTGGCTGCTGCTCGCGATCAATACCGCAGTGCTGCTGGTCAGCAGCGTGACCATGGAACTGGCGCGGCGCAATGTGGCGCAGCAGGCGGCGCTGGCGCCGGTGAAATCGATTCCGGGAATTTCGCTCGGGGACGAGCGGTCGTTTCCGTGGCTGGGGATTACGATTCTGCTGGGAATTGGGTTTCTGGCGGGGCAATGGCTGGCCTGGGCAGAACTGCACGCGCGCGGATTCTTCCTGGATACGAATCCCAACAGTTCATTTGTGTTTCTGCTGACGAGGGCACACGCCGTGCATCTTGTCGGGGGGATGATTGCGCTGTTGTGGGCGGGAAGCGCTTCCCTGCTGCACAGGCCGGTGGAGTCCCGGCGGATCGCGGTCGACATCACGGCGTGGTACTGGCATTTCATGGCGGTGCTGTGGATTTATGTGTTCGCGTTGTTGGGATTGGCGCGGTGAATCCTCAGCGGCTAAAGCCGCGGAGAGTGTGGCCGAAGACGGCGCGGCTTAAAGCCGCGCCCTTTCAAAGCAGATGGGAAAGGGGAACTTGAAGAATGGCTGATGCCACGCTTCAGCATGATGCGGTTGGACACGGGATGCCCGGAGCTTACGAGGCTCCACTGTTTGGCGCTTATTCGAAGAAGGTGGGGATGTGGCTGTTCCTGGCCTCGGACTCGCTGACCTTCGGAGCGCTGCTCTTCGCGTTTTGCTACGTCCGGATTTATACGTCGTGGCCGACGCCATTTCACGTGCAGAGCATCATCAATTCCACCATCATGACGGCGTGCCTGCTCTCGAGCTCGCTCACCATGGTGATGGGGGTGTTTGCCGCGCAGCGCGGCGACCGCGTGTGGACTCGCAACTGGCTGCTGGCCACCATGGCGTTTGGCACCGCATTCATTGTGCTGCACGGCATGGAGTGGACCAAGCTCATCGGCGAAGGGCTGACCCTGCCGATCTTCCCGAAGCCGGCGACGGCAGCGGTCGGAGAGATGGCCGACATCTCGAAGAACACGCCGCAGTTCGCGGCTACATTTTTCGGCCTGACGGCGATGCACATGCTGCACGTGACCGTGGGCGTGATGTATCTGGGGGTGGTGGCGTTTCGCAAGTGGTTCCTGCCGGTTCTGGGCGTGCTATGGATCGTGGGATATTTACTGATTCCATCGGATAACGTGTTTCATTGGGGAATTCATGTGCTAGGCCTTGGGCTGATCGTGGCGGCGATCATCCTGTTTCTGAAGCCGAAGGATTATGATGCGCAGGATGTGGAAGTGGCCGGACTGTACTGGCACTTCGTCGACTTGGTGTGGATGTTTATTTTCCCGCTGGTGTATTTGCTGTCGACCAAGATTATGTAGCGAATCAATGCACCTCGGGGGCTAAAGCCCTCAGGAAAAGGAAAGCTTGATCGCAGCGCTAAAGCGCTGCGCCACCCAAAAGCGAGGATTCATTCGATGCACGATACCGCGACAGAAGAATACTCCGGGCATGACAGCAAAAGTCAGTATTTCTGGGTGTGGGGAGCGCTGCTGGTACTGACGGCGATCGAGGTGGTGCTGGGATATAAGCAGATCTTCGAGCCGGTGCGCATGCTGGAGGTGCTGCTGGTTCTGTCGATCATCAAATCAGCGCTGATCATTGCGTACTTTATGCACTTGAAGTTTGAGCGCGCGATCATGCGATGGATGCTGGTGATTTCGGTGACCGCGTGTTTTGTCATCATGTACTTTTTCTTCTTCCCGGATGCGGGGAGGGTTTTGCGGCTGGGAGTGCACTAGCTGGCCATGAGATTCGCGGCGAAATTTCGTTTGGCTTTTTTGCTGTTGCTTGTCGCTCTTTGGACTGCGCCGGCATTTGCGCAGGGCTGTGCCATGTGTAATGCGACTGCGAAGGCTACGCCGAAGGAAGGTCAGCGGGCGCTCAACCGCGCCATTTTTGTGATGCTGGCGCCGCCGGTGGCAATTATGATTTTTGGATTCGGTTTTGCCATGCGGTATGGAAGGCGGCGCGACCGCGAAAACGACGAGAACCACGACTGAGCCCCGCGAGATCCCTTCGGCTCCGCTCAGGGCAGGCTCTTCGCTCCGCCTGAAAAGCGGCTGCGCTCGGGATGACGCGCCACAACTTCTACTCAGCTTTCACAATTGATTCCTCGCGCGACGCAGCGCCACACTTCCCTGCTTTATAATAGAAAGATTCGGTAGGCCTCGCGGAAGGCTCTGAGCGCGTGCGCTCGGAGCGTAGGCGAGGAGTCCCGGCCTTTATCCGATGTCTTCTATCGCTACGCACCCCGACTCGAAACCCACTGGTTCGGCTCCCACCGAAAGCATTGTGGTGCGCGGCGCGCGCGTTCATAACCTCAAGAACATTGACTTTGAGATTCCGCACAATTCGCTGACCGTAGTCACCGGGGTATCCGGGTCCGGCAAGTCGTCGCTGGCGTTTGACACGATCTACGCCGAGGGGCAGCGGCGGTATGTGGAGTCGCTGTCGGCCTATGCGCGGCAGTTTCTGGAGCGGATTGAGAAGCCGGACGTGGACACGATTGATGGGATCGCCCCGGCGGTGGCGATCCGGCAGAAGAATACGACGCGGAATCCGCGGTCGACGGTGGCGACTGCAACCGAGATTTACGATTACTTGCGGCTGCTGTTTGCGCGCGTGGGGCGGACGTACTGCGCGAGGTGCGGGCGCGAGGTGAAGAAGGATACGGTCGACGAAGTCGCCGACGCGATTCTGGCGCTTGATCCGGAAACGCGCCTGCAAGTGTTGTTTCCGCTGCAGCGGCCGGGGATGGGCCCGCAGGAAGCGGCGAGTAAGGCGGAGCGTACTTCTAAATCGAAGAAATCCCCACTTCTTGCCAAAAACGCGAGAAATGGGGCACCCGGGTTGAGCGAGGCTTTGAAGACGCGGCTGTTTGATTTGCGCAAGGGCGGCTTCAACCGGCTTTATCAGGCTGGTGAAGTTTATGAGTTCTCTACACCGGAGTCTTTGCTCGATCTCAACTTCGACCTGCCGGTGTTTGTCCTGGTTGACCGCCTGGTGGTTTCGGCCGAGGCTCGCACACGGATTGTGGACGCGATTGAGACGGCTTATCGCGAAGCGGGCGAGGTTATTTTCGAAATCCCCGGAATTGAGGAGCAGGACGCGGTGCCGGGTACGAGTGCCCGCTCCACACGCGTGCTGCGGTTTGCGCAGCGGTTTGAATGCAAAGACTGCAACTTGCGGTATGAGGAGCCGGAGCCTCGGCTTTTTTCTTTTAACAATCCTTACGGGGCATGCCCGCGTTGCCAGGGATTTGGCAACACGATCGACTTCGATCTTGATCTGGTGATTCCGGACAAGATGAAAACGCTGAGCGAGTGTCCGATCGAGCCGTGGACCAAGCCGAAGTATCGTCCGCTGTTTACCGATCTGAAGCGGTTCGCCAAGCAGGCGGGCATTCCACTCGACGTGCCGTGGGCGGACCTTGAAGAAGCAGACAAGGATCTTATCCTCAAGGGGGAAGGAAAATTTCTGGGCGTGCGGGGATTCTTCCAGTACCTGGAGCGCAAGAAATATAAGCTGCACGTGCGCGTATTTCTCAGCCGCTATCGCGGATACTCGCTGTGTCCGGAGTGCAACGGGTCGCGGTTGCGGCTGGAGGCGCGGCAGGTCAAGGTTCAGGGGCGGAACATCTGTGAGGTTTGTGCGCTGACTGTGGAAGACGCGCTGCGGTTCTTTGAGCAGGTTGAGCTGAGTCCGGAGGAAGCCGAGATTGCGGACAAGCTGCTGGAGGAGATTCGCGAACGGCTGCGATTTCTGAACGACGTGGGGCTGGAGTATCTGACGCTGGACCGGCTTTCGTCGACGCTTTCGGGCGGCGAAGCGCAGCGCATTCAGCTGGCGACTTCGCTGGGGTCGCGGCTGGTGGGGACGTTGTATGTGCTGGATGAGCCTTCGATCGGGCTACATCCGCGGGACACGCACCGGCTGATCAAGATTCTTCACGATCTGCGCGACCTGGGAAACACGATTCTGGTGGTGGAGCACGATCCCGACATTATGCGGGCGGCCGACCGGATTATCGATCTCGGGCCGGGAGCGGGCGAGAATGGCGGCAAGCTGGTGGCCGAGGGGACGTACGACGAGATTCTGCATAATCCGGTTTCGTTGACGGGACGCTATCTGTCGGAAGAGTTGCGGATTCAGGCTCCGGCGGTGCGGCGCAAGCCGGGGGCGCAGCAGATTACGATTCGCGGGGTGCGCGCCAACAATCTCAAGGGCGTGGACATCAGCCTGCCGCTGGGCATGCTGGTGGCGATCACCGGGGTTTCGGGCTCGGGCAAGTCGACGCTGCTGCATCAGGTGCTGTACCGGGCGCTGGCGCAGGCCAAGCAGCAATCCGGCAATGGGGCGAGCGGGCCGGCGGCGACATGGGAGAGTCTGGAGGGCGATCAGTTTATCGAGGAAGTGGTGCTGGTCGACCAGTCGCCGATTGGGCGCACGCCGCGCTCGAATCCGGTGACGTACATCAAGGCGTTCGACGCGATCCGCGATCTGTTCGCCTCCCTGCCGGAGGCGAAGAAGCGCGGGTTCGGTGCGGGACATTTTTCTTTCAACATTCCCGGCGGGCGCTGCGAGACTTGCCAAGGCGACGGCACGGTTACGGTGGAGATGCAGTTTCTGGCCGACGTCGAGTTGATTTGCGAGGAGTGCAAGGGCACGCGCTACAAGCCGACGGTGCTCGAGGTGCGATATCGCGGCAAGAATATTCACGAAGTGTTGAACCTGACGGTGAAGGAAGCGCTGAAGTTTTTTGCGGAGGCGCCCAAGATTACGGAAAAGCTGCGGTCGCTGGAGGAAGTTGGGCTGGGATATCTGCGGCTGGGGCAGTCGGCGACGACGCTTTCGGGCGGCGAAGCGCAGCGCATGAAGCTTGCTGCACACCTGCAGCCGGCTACGCGGGAAACCGGCCGGGCAGCTTCAGGCGCCGAGCCGCGGCTCAAACGGCGGCTGCTCTACATTTTCGATGAGCCTACGACGGGGCTGCATTTTGACGACGTCAGCAAGCTTCTGGCGGCGTTTCGCCGTCTGATTGAAGCAGGCGGATCGATTGTGGTCATCGAGCACAATCTGGAAGTGATTAAGACGGCGGACTGGGTTATCGACCTGGGGCCGGAAGGCGGAAGCCGCGGCGGCAAGATTGTGGGGGCCGGGCCGCCGGAAGACATCGCCCGGCTGGCGGGCTCTTACACGGGAAAGTATCTGGCGCGTATGCTGAACGGTAATGGTGCCTCGCGTTCCCATGGCTCGTAGATTCGTGGTCGGTCGATGGGTCGCGGCCGTCGTACTACTGGCATGCATGGCTGTGCTCGCCGGGGCGCAGGCCGCGAATTCCCCTGCGACTTCAGCGAACCAGGATTCTCCAGCGCAGGAACAGCCGCAGTCGCAGCCTGAGGGCTATTCCTCTAGCGTTCATCACAAGACGAAATCAAATTCCGGGCAAGTCCATCACGCTACTATCGCCGAAGAAGCCGCGCCTCCGCCCGAACTCACTCATGCCGAAGAACTGATTGACAAACACGACTACCTCGGGGCTGAGCCTTTGCTGCGCAAAGTGGTGGGCGATGATCCGGCGAATTACGTGGCGTGGTTTGAATTGGGATTTGTGGAGAACGGTCTCGCGAAGACGGAGGACTCGATTGCGGCTTATCGCAAGTCGGTGGCGGCGAAGCCGGATGTGTTTGAGTCGAATTTAAATCTGGGACTGCAACTGGCCAAGAGCGGCCAACCGGATGCAGAGCAATACCTGCGCGCAGCCACGCAGCTCAAGCCCACAAGCCGCGTCGCCGAAGGCCAGGAGCGGGCGTGGCTTTCTCTGGCTCATGTGCTCGAAGCGGCCAAACCGGACGAGGCCATTGCCGCCTACCGGCAGGCTGCAACGTTGCAGCCGAAGGATGCCGAACCGCACCTGGCGGCCGGACTCCTGCTCGAAAAACAGCAGAAGCTTCCGGAGGCTGAGAACGAATTCAAACAGGCGCTGGCGCTCGATCCTTCGTCCGACGCGGTGACGGGGCTGGCCAACATCTACATGCGGAGCGGCCGTTTGCCCGAGGCGGAGGCGGAGTTACGCAAGCTGGTGGCGGCGCATCCTGATCAAGCCGACCCGCGCATTCAATTGGGGCGCGTGCTGGCGGCGGAAGGCAAGAATGACGACGCGATTACCGAACTGCAAGCTGGCGCGAAGCTGGCTCCGGCGGATGTTTCGCTGCAGCGCGATCTCGCTGATCTGTACATGATCGCCAAGAAATACGATCAAGCCGAAGCAGCTTTTCGCGCGCTGCTGACTGCCCATCCCAACGACGCCGAGCTTCACCAGAGTTTGGGCAAGTCGCTGCTCGAAGAGAAGAAGTTTGTGGACGCGCAGAAGGAATTCCTGACGGCGGTGAATCTCAAGCCCGACCTGGGCACGGCCTACGGCGACCTGGCCTTTGCCGCCAACGAGAACAAGAACTATCCGCTGACCATCAAAGCTTTGGACACGCGGGTGAAATACTTGGCCGAAGAGCCGGTCACTTATTTCCTGCGGGCTTCCGCCTACGACCATCTCAAAGACGTCAAGCGGGCGGCGGCGAATTATCACCTCTTCCTCAACACGGCTCACGGGAAGTATCCTGATCAGGAGTGGCAGGCGAAGCACCGGCTCATCGCCATCGAGCCTAAAAAATAAGCTGTTAGGGACTGGATCATGCTTGGGACGCGGTATCTACGTTGGCTGTGGGCGACGATCACGCTCGTGGCCTTGGTTGTGGGCGCGGCGGCGAGTAGCGATCTGTCGGTCGAAGAGCTGAAGGCCCGGCTTGATTCGACGGGCATTGGCGGCCGGCCTCACCTGTGCGTCCTGATCGCGCAAAAGCAACTGGAGGAGGCCGACAAATTGTACGCGGCCGACGAAGTCGAGAAAGGACAGGGCGCGTTGGCCGATGCCGTGACTTACGCGGAACTGGCCAGGGATTACGCGATCGAATCGCACAAATATCAGAAGCAATCCGAGATTGCGGTCCGCGCCATGACGCGCAAGCTGACCGCCCTGCTGCATTCGCTGGGTCACGACGATCAGGCACCGGTCGAGGACGCCATCCGGCGCCTGGAAAAAGTGCGGGATGATCTGCTCAAGGCCATGTTTCCGAAAGGAGTGAAATGACGGCTTCCCTGCTGCGGTCGGGTTTGTGCGTGGCCGTGTTGCTGGCCGTTGGGCCGGTGGCACAGGCGCAGCGCCATCGCGAGCCGCTGACGGACTCGGAGATCGACCAGATTCGCGACGCCAGCTGGGAGCCGAAACAGCGGCTTACGCTTTACCTTCAGTTCACACGGGAGCGGCTGGTGAAACTGGAGCAGATGCGGAGCGATCCTAAAACCAAAGACCGGCCGCGCCGGACGCACGACATGCTCGACGATCTTCAATTGCTCTACGACGAACTCAACGACAATGTCGATACCTACGTCGACCGCCGGGACGACATTCGCAAGCCGCTGAAAATCATTATCGAGGCGGATACGGAGTTCCAGGCCAAGCTGCGCGCTCTGAAGGGCGCGGCTGACGTGCCGCCGGAGGAGGCTCGGCAGTACGAATTCGTTCTGACCAATCTCCTTGACAGCGTGGACAGCTCGGCGGAAGATCATCGCAAGCTGCTGGCGGACCAGGAAGATGCCGCGAAGCACAAGAAACTGAATGCGCCGGGGAGTGTGAAAACTGAGGGGAAGCAGGAATGAGGCGGACCTCAGACCTCGGACCTCAGACCTCAGCGAAGCAACCGCGTTCCTCAGGGGCTGAAGCCCGCAATGATTAGGCATGATTGACGCGGCCCCTTCGGCAAGCTCAGGGCAGGCTCTGAAGGGCCCGCTCTTCCACGGTCGCGCACACCGCGGTGGAAACGTCGTGCGTGCACAACTCGTGGAACTTAGACGGCCACGGGCGTGCATCAGGTCTGAGGTCCGAGGTCTGACGCCTGAGGTCTGAGGTCTGACGCCTGAGGTCTGAGGTCTGACGCCTGACGCCTGAGGTCTGAGGTCTGACGCCTGCAGTTCGTCTCGTGTTAATCTACGCTCACCGTGCGCGAAGGTCTGCTTGAACTGTTCCAGGAAACTTATCGGGAGCTGCGTCCTGCGGCTTCGATCCCAGAGTTGAAGATCGAGTTCTTCGCCTTTGCCAACGTGAACAATACGATCCGGCTGCGCAACGGGCGGCTGCTGGTGCGGCTTTCCGATCTGCTGGAAGGGGCTCCGGAGGCGGTTCTTCGGGCCATTGCTCATATTCTGCTGGCCAAGATGTATCGCCAGCCGATTGATCGGGGGCAGGCGGCGCGCTATCGAAAATATGTGGCCAGCCACGAGATCGTGCGCAAGACGCATCTGGTGCGGCAGATGCGCGGGCGCAAGCGGCTGCGTCCGGCTCGCGGGCATTTCTATGACCTGGACGCGATCTTCGAGGAACTGAACACCCGCTTTTTTCACGGGTTGATGGCACGTCCGCGCATGAGCTGGAGCCAGACCAAGACTCGCCGCATTCTCGGGCACTACGATCCGGCGCACAACGCGATCATTATCAGCCGCATCTTCGATCACCCTGGCGTGCCGGCGTATGTGCTGGAGTACATCGTCTACCACGAGATGCTGCACCTGAAGCATCCGGTGAAGCTGCGCGGGAGCCGGCGATGCGTGCACTCGGCGGAGTTTCAGGCGGAGGAAAAATTGTTTCCGCGCGCAGTGGATGCGAATGCGTTTCTGAAAAGGTTGTGAATGAGATCGTTCATCGGCGGTCCCTTAGAGCTTTCCCGTATCGAGGTTATCCGTACCAAACCAGACGCTCATATCTTGACGGACGCTAACTTCTCTTCCTTCTTCTGCATGGTCAGAAAGCTGTCGATGCTCTGGGTCAACTGAGAGTCCACCTCGTCGGCAATCATCATGATGTCCGGCAGCACGGAAGCGAAATCGACGGTGGTCAAGTTGCGCTGGATGGTCTCGAAAATGCACACTTGCAGGATTCGCGACTCTTGCACGATCAGGGGCGCCGTATAGCCCTGGCGATAGCGGAGTTGTCCGTGCGCCACCGCCGCGGCAGAAGGGCTGTTAATCAACTCCAGGTCGTGCATCGCGCGCAGATGTGCCGAAATGTTTCTCATCATCTCGGGAAGAAACTCCGTGCGCTCGTTCGCGCCTATCGGCAGAGCCTTCAGCGCTGTCAGCTGTTCCACTCGCGACAACCAGCGCTGGATCGTGATGGCAACGTCACGGTCCAGAATGGACGCGACGCTTTCCTTGTGGGGCTTTGCAGGACGTTTAGCGGCCGGCAGAGGTGATTTGTGCAGGCTGGGATAGTCGCTAACCACCAGCGTCACCGCCGCCGGCTGCCGCTCATGCATGGCAGCGACCACGGCGAGACAACCCTCGGGTTTTGGCCGGTGCAGATCGGTAATCAGCACGTCGAAGTTCTGGCTGGCAATCTGTCGAAGAGCCCCTTTGACGCCTACGCTGGAAACTACCGTACAGTCTTTTGTTTCGAGCAGTTCACGCGTCAGGAGAAGCTGAGCGTGATCGTCAGCGACCAGGAGAATCTTAGGCCGCGTGATTGGATTGGCGAGTGGGCTTGCGTGGAGCGGTAGACGATCGGTGGCAGCGCGTCCCGTGAGAACGGGTGCGGTTCTTCGAGGTTCGGCGTTGAGTCTTTGCGACAACATGGTTTGTTCTCCTTTACTTCAACAATCCGTTTCCTGTCCTTTGCGAAATGCGAGTCAGGGCAATCTCAGGCCGAGTACGCCGGGGCCATCGCCCGCTGCATGGTCAAAAAGCTGCCGATGCTCTGAGTCAACTGAGAGTCGGCCTCGTCAGCGATAATCATTACGTCCGGCAGCAACGAAGTGAAATCCAACCTATCCAAATTACGTTCGATCGTCTCGAAGATGGATACCTGCAAGAGTCGCGACTCTTGCACGATCAGTGGTGCAGTGTAGCCTTGCCGGTAGCGGAGTTGCCCGTGCGCCACCGCGGAGTGAGAAGCGCGGTCAGCCACCTCCAAAGGACGGGCGGCTCGCAGCCGCGCAGTAATGCTTTTTATGATCTCAGGAAGATACTCACTGCGCTCCTTGGCCTGCAGCGGAACAGAAGCCAATTCTCTGACTTGTTCCACGCGTGACAGCCACCGCTGTATCAGGACCTCTGCATCGCGCTCCAGAATGGAAGCGACATCTTCCTTGGCTTTCTTTGGAAGAGGCATAGAGGCTCGCTTTCCTTTATCGATGAGTGCGGCCAGTTGCTCGACATCGAAGGGCTTCACCACGACTTCGTCTGCCGGCAGGGGGATTGCCGCCATTGCCTTGTTCACATCGGGATAGTTGCTGACCACCAGGGTCACTACGTCGGGCTGAAAGTGACCCATAGCCGTTACAATTGCGAAACCGTCCCCGGGATTCGGCAGGTAGAGATTCGTGATAAGAACATCGAAGCGGTGCGCGGCAATCTGCCGGAGAGCTTCGACAACGTTCGTTGCCGGCACTACTTCACAGCCCTTGCTTTCCAGCATCTTTCGTGTCGTGCAGATCTCTTCTTCGTCGTCATCGACCAAGAGAATCCTATACCGTGTCATTAGGATCAACCCGGCTTTGTTCTTGGGGACGACGTGGTCTCGCAGCTGGTAAGGCAGATCGCTCGCGTCGGTTGTGACGGGTGGGTAATGGGTGGCTGTGCCCTCTTTGATTTCGGAATTCGGTTCTTCCTGCAACGACATGGGGACCCTCCAAGGCCAAGCCTAGGGCCACGAAAGTAGAAGAGCTGTTCACAATTGCACAGATTGACAAACGTAAGAAACATTTAATCGAATAGCGGCCTGGCACGAGACCCGACGCATCCTGAGCACTCTCCGTTTAAGCAGGCAGCACGGCTGTTGGCCTCAAGCTCACCTGTTAGCGCATTCGCGGGTTCGTGCGCCTGCGAAGCACTTCCCTGCGGCCTGATGCATTTCAACGCTGGAATTCCGCCGTGTGATCCTAATCACATGCGATTGTGAGGCATCGGATTGACTGGCGCGGCGGCGCGGGACTATCCTTAATATTGAAATTGAAATTCATTTTCATAATCATAAAGGTACCCTAGTATGCTACAGGCTTTCATTATTACGCTCCGGGAAGGGGTCGAAGCCGCGCTGATCGTTGGCATCACCCTGGCTTATCTAACCAAGATCGGGCGGCAGGAACTGCGCAAGACCGTGTATGCCGCCCTAATTGCCGCGTTCCTCGGCAGTATTGGCGTTGCCGTCGTCATCTCCCGCACTCACCTGAACGAAGACGTCTTCGAAGGCTGGATCATGCTAGTGGCCGCCTTCTTCGTCATCACCATGGTTATTTTCATGATGAAGACGGGGCGCAAGATGAAGGGGGATATCGAGGGCAAGGTCGGGCTGCTGGCGGGCAACGACGCCGGGTTCGGTCTGTTCGTTTTCATCTTTCTGATGGTGCTGCGCGAGGGCGCGGAGACCGTGCTGATCCTCTCCGCCGTATCGTTGAACTCGACCGAACTGATGAGTTTTCTGGGGACACTTCTGGGCGTAATCGCGGCCATTGCGTTTGGCGTGATGTTCGTCAAGGGCAGCGTGCGCATCAACCTGCAGAAGTTCTTCAAGGTCACAACGGCCATCATGTTCCTGGTGGCGGCGCAGCTGCTGATCTCCGGGCTGCACGAACTGTCGGAGAGCGGGGTGATTGCCTCTTCCAAGCGCGAGATGGCGATCATTGGGCCGATCGTGAGCAATGACTGGTTTTTCTTTGTCACGATTTTTGCGCTGGCGGCGCTGATGATCCTGTTTGAAGCCAAGCGGCGGCAGCCCGTGCCCGACTCCGCTTCGGCTGCTGAGCGCCGCAAGGCCGCCTGGACCGCCCGGCGCGAGCGGCTGTGGATGGCGTCGGTGTACACGTTCTCGTTCGTGTTCATTGCGATGGTGACCGCGGAGTTTATTTATTCGAAGAGCGTGAGCGCGCTCTCGCCCGCAACCGAGGTGACGTTCACGAATGGCCGGGCAAGCATTCCGCTGGCCCAGATGTCGGACGGAGACCTGCACCGCTTTCAGGCGAACGAGAACGGGACCGAGGTGCGGTTCTGGCTGTATCAGAAGCCAGATGGCAAGATCGCTACCGTGTTCGATGCTTGCGAGATTTGCGGGGCGGTCGGGTTTTATAAGAGTGGCAATGGCGTAGTCTGCAAAAACTGCGCCGCGCCGATTAATCCGCAGTCGGTGGGGACGGCCGGAGGGTGCAATCCGGTGCCGCTAAAGGCCACGCAGACGGCGGACGCAATCATCATCGAGGAGGCGGACGTTGCGGCCGGAAGCCGCATGTTCGCGCAAAAGTAAGCGATGTTCGTCCGGCTGGTTTACGAATCCTTCCGGCGGCAGAAGCGGCGCAAGTTGCTCGCCGGGGCGGCCATTACGCTGGGCGTGACGGTGGCGACGGCGATGATTGCCGTGGCCACCGACGTCGGCGACAAGATCAACCGTGAACTGCGCACCATTGGCGCCAACCTGGTCGTGACCCCGCAGGAAGATTCGCTCGACGTGGAAATTGGCGGGGTGAACCTCAAGCCTCCGACCGACGGGGCTTTTCTCAGCGAAGCCGATCTGCCCAAAATCAAAGGAATTTTCTGGCACAACAACATCACCGGTTTCGCGCCCATGCTTCCGGTGAGCGTTTCGATCGAACGCGACGGGAAGCCGCAGGACGTCACCTTGCTCGGAACCTATTTTGCCAAGCAGATATCGTTCGGGACCGACTCGTTCACCACTGGCGTGCGCACGACGCATCCGTGGTGGAAAGTTTCCGGGGCGTGGCCGGAGGATTCCTCGCGAAACATTTTGCTGGGGGAAAGACTGGCTTCGCGTTTGGGCGAGAAGTCTGGGGACGAAATTACGCTCGCGGGACGTTCACTGCGGGTGAGCGGCATTCTTTCTACGGGCGGGGCCGAGGACGATGAAGTCGTGGCGTCGCTCGCGCTGGCGCAGGAGATTCTGGGCAGGCCGGACGCGGTGAAGCGGGTGTATGTGAGTGCGCTGACCAAGCCGGAAGACGCGTTTGCGCGGCGCGATCCCAAGAGCTTGTCGGGAGCGATCTACGATCGCTGGTATTGCACGCCTTATCCGCAGGCGATTGCACTGCAACTGACGGAGGCCATGTCGCACTCGCACGCCGAGCAGATTCGCCAGGTTTCGCAAAACGAGGGCGCGGTGCTGACACGCATCGAAGGGTTGATCTTTCTGATTACGCTGGCGGCGCTTTTTTCCTCGGCGCTGGCCGTGTCGGCGGCCATGGCCACGGCCATTTTTGAGCGCCGCGCCGAGGTTGGATTGATGAAGGCTCTGGGCGCGGGCAAGCTCGCTGTCGCCTCAATCTTTTTCGCCGAGGCCACGCTGCTGGCCCTGATCGGCGGCGGCGTGGGATTTGTGGCCGGCGGCGTGCTGGCTCATCAGATCGGGCATTCCATCTTTAATTCCGATATATCGATTTCGCCTGTACTGCTGCCGGTGATTCTGGCAATCGCAGTGATCGTCACGTTCGCGGGGAGCGCCGCTGCGATTCGGCAGGCAGTCGGTCTGGATCCTGTGTTCGCCTTGCGAGGGGAACTATGAGCGCGGCCACTCCAAACGCGGGAATGTCACATTCGGCTCGGGACGTGGCGGCCCGGCGGGCGCTTGCTCCACACACTTCAATGTTTGTGCGCATGCTGGTGCGGGCGGCGGTGCTGCGGCGCGGGCGCGCTGTGTCGGCGCTGTTTGCCATGGTGGTGGCGGCGGCCGTGGCCACGGCTATGTTGAATCTCTATGTCGACGTGCAGGCGAAGCTGCGGCGGGAGTTTCGCAACTATGGCGCGAATATCATCGTTGTCGGGAGGGATGACTCAGGAAGAGACGGCGCTTCCCTGCCCCCGGATGCGCTGGCGCACGTGGATTCCGTTCTTGCCGGTCGTGGGATTGCGGCGCCGTTAGGATTGATCGTGGCTCGCACGGGCGACGGGCAGCCGATTGTGGTGGCTGGCACGGATTTTGAACGCGTGAAACAACTGGATAAGTGGTGGTCGGTGAGCGGCTGGCCCTCAGAAATTCCCACTTCTGACGCAACAACCGCGCCAGAAATGGGGCACCCAGGGTTGATTGGGGTTAGGGCAATGGCGGTGGTCTCCCCGAAGGGTCAGGCATTCGATTTGAGTTTTCAAGGACACACTTTGCACGTCAAGCCGGCCGGTACGGTGCAGACGGGAGCGGCCGAAGACAGCCGCATCTATGTCTCGCTGGCCGATTTCGTGGCGTGGACGGGGGTGCAGCCGTCGACGATTGAAGTGGCGGCCTCCGGATCTCCTGAAGAAGTGGCCGGCATCATGAACCAGTTGACGCAGGCGATTCCAGCGGGGGATGTTCGGCCCGTGCGGCAGATCATGGAGGGCGAGGCGCGCGTGCTGGGCAAGACTCGCGCCACCCTGCTGGCTGCGGCCGCGTTGATCATTCTGACCGCGGCGTTGTGCGTGCTTTCAACCTTGATGGGATGGGTGTTCGACCGGCGGCGAGATTTCGCCATTATGAAAGCTCTGGGCGCGTCGGGTCGATTGCTGAATGGATTTTTCGCGGCAGAGGCCGCGGCGCTGGGCGCAACGGGCGCGCTGATTGGATTCGTGGTGGGGATCGGCATTGCGGCGTGGATCGGGCGGGTTAACTTTCACGCTCCCGTGGTGCCGCGCTGGAGTGTGTTGCCGGTGGTGCTGGCTGGTAGCATGGCGGTTACTTTGTTGTCGGCGATCCTTCCGATCTCGCTGCTGCGCCGGGTGCAGCCGGCGGTGATTCTGAGGGGAGAGTGAAATGATTCAGATCAAGGATGTGACCAAGCTCTATCCCGCCAAGGAAGCGGGCAACGGGAACGGATCGGGCAAGGACAACGGATCGATTCATGCCCTGGACCACATCTCGCTGCATGTCGCGCAAGGCGAGTGGCTTTCGATCATGGGGCCTTCGGGATCGGGGAAATCCTCGCTGGTGAACTTGATTGGCTGCCTGGACCGGCCGTCGTCGGGCGAGATATGGCTCGACGGACAGAATGTTGCCGGAATTTCGGCCGCGGATTTGAACCGCGTGCGCGCGGAAAAAATCGGATTCATCTTCCAGCAGTTTCACCTGATTCCTTTTCTTACCGCCGTCGAGAACGTCATGCTGGCGCAGTATTTTCACAGTATGACCGACGAGAAAGAGGCGGTCGAGGCGCTGACGCGCGTCGGACTGGGGGATCGGGCACATCATCTGCCGTCGCAGATGTCGGGCGGGGAGCAGCAGCGGGTGTGCATCGCGCGGGCGCTGATCAATGATCCGAAAATTATTCTGGCCGACGAACCCACCGGGAACCTGGACGCGGTGAATGAGGAAATCGTGCTGCGGCTGCTGCGCGAGTGTCACCGGCAGGGACGCACCATCGTGATGGTCACGCACGATCCGGTGGTGGCCCGGCTGGCCGACCGGCGCATCGAGTTGCATCATGGCAAGATCGCGTCGCAGGAAGTTTTCTCCATGGCCGACGAGGAGCAACTCGACGAAGTTCTGGAAGAACTCTGGGTGCTGGCCGAGAATGGAGAGATCGCCGAAGTCGAGCGCATGGAAGTGCACGGCGCGCTGCCAGTGAGCATGGCGATTGAAAAGATGATCGAGATGGGGATGGTGGTTTCGACGCCGCATCCGCCGCATCCGCATGGTCACAAGCCGTTCGTGAATCCGTGCCACGAGGCGCTGAAGCCGGTGGCCGCTTCCCTGGGCGACGGGACGCTGATTGTGGAACTCACGCCGCGCGGGCGCGAGCGCGCGGGCGGCATTATCCGACGACACCGGCTGGCGGAGCGGCTTTTCACCGACAGCCTGGCGATGGACAGCGAGTCGGAAATCGAGCAGCAGGCCTGCAAGTTCGAGCACATTCTTTCGCCGGAAGCGACGGATAAGATTTGCGCGTTTCTCGGCCATCCGCGGACGTGCCCGCATGGCGCGCCGATTCCACCGGGACCATGCTGCGGTGCTAGGTCCGCGCAGAATTTTGCGTTAGACTCCTCTTCAGCGACCACCCGTTAGTTGTATGGCAGAGACGCGGCGTGAATTCCAACAACTCGCTCGAATGAGGCTGAAGGATGCCCGCGTACTGATGCGAGGTGGAAACGTCGAAGGAGCGTACTACCTGACTGGACTCGCGGTCGAATGTGCCGTAAAGGCATGCATCGCGAAGAACACCAATCGCCACGACTTCCCGCCCACCCCAGGCGCCGTCAAGGATATCTATACCCACGACTTGGTTAAACTAATAGGTGCGGCAAGACTCCAGCCGGCGCTGGACACTGACCGTCGGAGAAATGCCTCTTTCAACAACAAGTGGAACGTGGTCAAGGATTGGAACATCAATAGCCGGTACGCGGTAAGTGGGCTGAATGCCAGGGACCTGTATCGAGCGGTGGTCGGCAGGAATGGAGTAATGCAATGGCTACGGCAACGCTGGTAAATAACGATATTGAGATCGGTCGACGCATCGTCGCCGCACTCACGCGAGCATCGATACCGGTAACCGTGTATCTTTGGGCCTTTATTCCACAGTTGCAAGAGTGGCAGTTTATGGTAGCAACTCCCCTCGTCGATACAAAAGGTCCTCTTGCAGCCTATGGTGAAGTAAACAAGGCGTTGCAGAAAGAGGGACTTTTCGATGACGTACCGCTCAGGCGGATCTTTCTCCGAAGTCCGAACGATCGGGTGCTGAAGTCCCTGGAAAGGGAGAGCCGGGCGGTGCCCCAAGAGGCGTTCCGCGTCGTCAACGAACAGATTGCGGGAAACTTTGTTGAGGATGCGTATCTTTACACGGGATTTATTCAAATTAATCAGCTTCAACGGAGGACCGGACCTCTGCTTTACTCCGTTTTCTACGCACCGTCCGGCGGGCCCGGAGGCATAATGCGTGATCGTCGGTTCGAGGGGTCCGACAAGTTACGTGATTTCTTGAGGAATAGTCTCCACATCAACCAGGGAACCGTCGAATCTGTGTTGCACAATCTTGACCAGTGCGGAAGCGCCACAGTCCCTAACGTCGAATTGAAGAGCAAGGACCTTAGGCGGTTGGAACTGGCATAGAGTGACGCGCCACCCTACCATTGGCGTATTTGATTCCGGCTTTGGCGGGCTGACCGTCCTTAAAGCTTTACTTGAACTTATCCCCGGCGCGGATTACGCCTACTTTGGCGATACGGCGCGCCTACCCTACGGATCGAAGTCGGTTGAGACCGTAGCCCGGTATGCCGTGGAAGCGGCGCATTATCTTGAATCTCACGGATCGCAGATGCTGGTCATTGCCTGCAATACGGCGACGGCGCTGGCGCTGGATCGCATTACGGCGGCGGCGCACGTCCCGGTGGTTGGAGTCATCGAACCGGGCGCCGAGGCAGCCGCGGCGGCGACCAGGAATCAAGAAATCGTCGTGATTGGCACCGAGGCCACGGTCAGCAGCCACGCCTACCGCACGGCTCTCAAAGCTCGTGGCCTGAAGGCGCGCGAGAAAGCCTGCCCGCTGCTGGTTCCGCTGGTCGAAGAGGGATGGGTGGAGCATTCTGTCACCGAGCAGGTGGCGCGGATTTATCTCGCGGAGGCTTTCGCGGACGGATTTCGCGATGCCGACACCCTGGTCTTGGGCTGTACGCACTATCCGTTGCTCAAGCCGCTGCTGCAACGGGTGACGCCGGGCCATGTGAGCATCGTGGACTCGGCGGAATCGACGGCGGGCGCTGTGGCCTCGCGGCTGCTGCAACTAGTTCCCACTACAGCGGACCGCGAGGAACGGCGAGGGCCTCCGCGGCTCAAGTTCTTTGCCACGGATTCGGTCGAGAAGTTCCGGCGGCTGGGAGAGCGTTTTCTGGGACATCCGATTGACGACGTGCAACACGTTGACCTGAAGGAATAGTCCCGCCGCAAGAATCGGATGGCAGGCCCGGGAAGCGCGCGGGTAATCTGTTCCGAAGTCTCAGAACGGATCAAGTCTTTATGCACCCACTCGACAATGTGATCTGGCAGGCGCTGACTACCCGCGACGCAGAGTTCGCCGAGAGCTTCGACGAGGCGCGGCGCTTTGTTCGCGAAGTCGGCCCGCTGGGCGCGTTCTGGGAGCATGGGGAGCGGGGCTATGCGTCTTTGGCCGGACTCGTTGGAGTCGGCGGGACGGTCGGGTTGTTCCTCAATGACCCATACGAGCCGCGAGCCAGTTGGAGTTTCGTGGCGGGTGCGCCCTTGCTGCAGATGGTGGCCGACGACGGCGTTGCGCAGCCCGCTCTCAACACGGAGCTCCGCGGCCTGGACTTGATAGAACTTGGCCGGCAAGACTCACGGGAGATGATTGAACTGACTGCCCTGACGAAGCCGGGGCCGTTTGGCAGTCGCACCCACGAACTGGGAACGTACCTGGGCATTCGCTCGGAGGGAAAGCTGGTTGCGATGGCGGGTGAGCGCCTGAAGGTTCCGGGCCACACAGAGGTGAGTGCGGTCTGCACGCATCCGGAGCACACGGGCAAGGGCTATGCCGCACTTCTGATGACGGAAGTCATGAAGCGCATTCGCGACCGCGAAGAAACGCCATTTCTGCACGTCCGCCAGGACAATGTTCGCGCGGTCGAGATCTACAAGAGGCTGGGATTTCGCGAGAGAAAACTCGGGCACTTCGCAGTGCTGCGAAAGGACAAAATTTAATAGCTCCTTCGCTTCGCTCAGGATGACAAGAGCCGTAGCCCTCAGTACAAGTGAAAGTCGACTTCGACGGCAATCTCAAATCGCACGGGATGACCGTCTTTCATGGCGGGCTCGAAGCGCCAGGTCTTCACGGTTTCGATGGCTTTTTCATCCAGGCCCATGCCCAGGCTGTTCAGCACGCGAATGTTGGTAGGATGACCGTTGGCATCGACGATTACACCAAGCGTACAGACGCCCTGATACTTAGCCTTGCGGGCTTCGTCGGAAAATTCGGGTTCCGGGGAATAAATGGCACGCGGTGGCGTGGCGCCGCTGCCCATGTGGAAGACGCCTCCACCGGTACCGCCGCCTTCCCCGGGGCCAAAGCCAGGTCCCTTGCCTGATCCCACACCGCCGCCACTGCCTGAACCAATTCCGCTGCCTGAGCCAGTGCCGTTTGACGGTATCACGGCGTGCGACATGGGATCGCCCAGGTTCGGCATGGTATTCGAAGCCAGCTGCACTTGCGGAGGAATCACGATCGTGGGCTCAACCGCCAGCTTAGGATTGTCGTTGCGAATCACCGCCGCAGGGGGTGTGATCTGCTCCATCGAGAACTTCGGCAGCTTGCCTTTGCTGGCCTGCAAAACATCCCGATCACCGCCGCCACCACCGCCGCCGACCTGCGTTTTCGCTTCCTTCAACAAGGGAAGGTCGCCGGGGTCCACCAGGGTAACGGTCGCCTTCTGAGTTGGGGCCGCATTGACAATCCGATGTCCGATGAAAACTGCGATCGCGATGGCTGCGGCCAGCAGAGCGTAGTATGTGGCGGCGCCTAAAGCCCCGGCCTTCCAGTAGGAGTAGAAGCCCCAGATATCTTTGACTGGCTCGGGCTTGGATTGGAGCACGAGAGGCGGCAGTTTCTTCGGGAAGAAAAAGTCGTCCAGCCCCTGGAAAAGTGACTTGTAGAGGGGCTCTTCAAAGCTCTTGTCGGTAATGAGCAGGTGCAGTTCCGGCTCGCTGCCGGCGACGTTCGCATTTATCGGTTCGGATCCCATAATTCCGGTGGACGCTTAACTCCCTGCTTTCACTTGCGTGCGACGCCTATTACCGTACGACGCCTATTACAGAGATGAAGGCCAGTCGCGGCAAGTTGCTTCGATTTCCGACCGATTTTACAAATGGGGTACCCGTCGGCCTCCCCACACGCAGATCGGGCCGGATCGGCTCTGCTTTTTGAAATTGTACCTCTAGTCGACCCATTTCGACAGTGCATTCCGAAATGCCCCGGTAACTCTCGGAAAGACATGTCCTTCCAGCTGTTGGGTGCATCGTCTCGCGTACCGGCGCTGTTTCGCCGAGTGCGGTTTCGCGATGACAGAGGTATAGCGATAAGAACTGAACCAAGACTGCGCCACTTCGCTGCATGGACGTTCCCCCCGGCGCTCCCTATAATGAAAAGATTCAATCATTTGGGAGACGCGAACCGAGTGCCGCTTGAACTGAAAGCCACCATCAATCTGCCGAAAACGGCCTTCCCCATGAAGGCCAACCTGCCCCAGAACGAGCCTAAAATGCTGGAACGCTGGGAGCAGATGGGCATTTACGAGCGCATCCGCGAGGCGAGCAAAGGCGCGCCGCGGTACATTCTGCACGACGGGCCGCCCTACACCAGCGGGCCCATTCACATGGGCACGGCGCTGAATAAGTGCCTGAAGGATTTTATCGTCAAGTCGAAGACCATGGCCGGATTCGATGCGCCTTACGTCCCAGGGTGGGATTGCCATGGGTTGCCCATCGAGATCAAGGTCGACAAGGAACTGGGCGGCAAGAAACTGCAGATGCGGCCCACCGACGTGCGCGCCGAATGCCGCAAGTATGCCCAGAAATTTCTTGACTTGCAGCGAACGCAGTTCAAGCGCATTGGCGTGTTCGGACGGTTTGACCGGCCCTATGCCACGATGAATCCGCAGTACGAGTCGGTCGTGCTTTCGACATTCTTTTCGTTTTACGAAAATGGATTCGTGTACAAGGGGCTGCGCGCGGTCTACTGGTGCATGCACGACGAGACGGCGCTGGCCGAGGCCGAAGTCGAATACGAGAACCACACCAGCACGACGGTTTGGGTGAAGTATAGGTTGATCGACGATCCGGCGAAGATTGATCCGGCGCTGGCCGGGAAAAAAGTTTCGACCATTATCTGGACCACGACTCCGTGGACGCTACCGGCGTCGATGGCGGTGGCGTTTCATCCCGATGAGGAATATGTGGCGCTGGAATCGGGCGGCGAAGTTTATATTGTCGCGTCGAAGCTGGCGGCGGATGTGGCCGCGAAATGCAATCTGGCCGATCCACGGCCTTTGGTGCACTTTCCTGGGCGGAAGCTGGAGCGGCTGAACTTTCAGCATCCATTTCTGGAGCGCAAGATTCTGGGCGTGCTGGCCGACTACGTCACCATGGACACCGGAACCGGCGTGGTGCACACCGCTCCGTCCCATGGCGCCGAGGACTTTATCACCGGCATGAAATATGGGCTGGATGCGACCAGCAACGTCGACGAAAAAGGCATCCTGCGCAACGGGCTGCCGGAGTACACCGGCAAACGCGTGTGGGATGCGAACCAGCCTATTGTTGATCTGGTGAGGAGCCGTGGGGCGCTGCTGCATACGGAGAAGACCGAGCACTCATATCCGCATTGCTGGCGCTGCCATAACCCGGTGATTTTTCGCGCGACCGAGCAGTGGTTCATATCGATGGAAACGCCGATGCCGGGCGGGGCTGGGAAGAACGACTCGCTGCGCACGCGCACCCTGGAAGAAATCAAGAAGGTGAAGTGGGACCCGGCGTGGGGCGAAGAGCGGTTGTCGAACATGATCCAGACGCGGCCCGACTGGTGCATCTCACGGCAGCGCGTATGGGGAGTGCCCATCGCCGTTTTCCTGTGCGAGAGCTGCGGCAAGCCGCTCAATGACCATGCGGTCAACCGCAAGGTGGTGGAACTGTTTGCGAAGTCGGGAGCCGACGCGTGGTTTACGCCGGAGTCGGACGCGATTCTTCCGGCGGGAACGAAATGTCCGCACTGCGGCGGCACGAAGTTTGAGAAGGAAACTGACATCTTCGACGTGTGGCTGGAGTCGGGAGCAAGTTATCTGGCGCTGATCGCCGATGAACCCGACTATCACTATCCTTGGCCTTCTGATTTGTATCTCGAAGGTGGGGACCAGTACCGCGGCTGGTTTCAGTCTTCCCTGTTCTGCGCCATGGGCACGCATGCCACGCCGCCATACAAGGGCGTAGTCACCCCGGGCTGGACGCTCGACGAAAAACGCCAGGCCATGTCGAAGTCGCGCGGCAATGATGTGGACCCGGTCGACATTTCCAGCCGCCTGGGCGCAGAAGTGGTGCGGCTGTGGGTGGCGTCGGTGGATTTCCGCGAGGACGTAGTTGGTTCCGAATCGCTCATGTTGCGCGTGGCGGAGAACTATCGCGAGATTCGCAATAAGCTTTTCAAGAATGCGCTCGGCAACTTGTATGATTTCGATCCGCAGGCCAACGCGTTGCCCTTTGAAAAACTGGTCCCTCTCGACCAGTATATGCTGCGGCAAGCCTGGGCGCTGGCTCGTGATGTTCGCAGGTGGTACGAAGAGTTTGCCTTTCACAAGATTTACCAGCGGGTGAATCATTTCTGCGTGGTCGACCTCAGCGCGTTTTATTTTGACGTCATCAAAGACCGGCTCTACACCTACGCGCCCAATTCCGCGGGACGGCGTTCGGCGCAGACGGCGATCTGGCGCATCTGCGAGGCCATGGCTCGGTTGCTGGCACCAATCCTGAGCTTCACTTGCGAGGAAGTGTGGCAGCATTTGCCGAGGATGCCAGACCGCCTGGAGAGCGTGCACCTGGCGAAGTTTCCGGATGCGGCCGACGTGCTCGGAAGCGCGTCGGTCCCGGAGGAGGATGCGCAAGCGGCCGACTGGACCACCCTTCTCGCTTTGCGCGAGCAGGTGATGAAGGCGCTGGAAGAAGAACGGAATACCAAGAACATCGGAAAAAGTCTGGAGGCGCAACTGGTCATCAGCGCCGCGGAGCCCGTGTATTCCGTGCTGGCGCGGCATCGCGACCAGCTGCGCTACCTGTTCATCGTTTCGGCGGTCACGCTCGCGCAGGGCTCGGGCAACGGCACCGGCGGCGTGCATATTGAGGTAAAGAAGGCCGATGGCGCCAAGTGCGACCGCTGCTGGAACTATTCCACGCACGTGGGAGAGGACAAGACCTATCCGACGGTTTGCGAGCGCTGCAGCGCGGTGCTGAAAGAACTTGGCGGCGAAGCTGATTGATGAAGAACGCACGCGCGCTCGCCGTACACTTTTCACTCGCCCTGTTCATCGTCCTGCTCGACCGGTGGACGAAGCGGCTGGTCGCCGCGCGCATCCCCATGTACTCCCACATTCAGATCATTCCCGGATTTTTCCGGCTCACGCATACCGAAAATACGGGTGCGGCGTTCAGCCTGTTTGCCGACTCTCCGTCGCATTGGAAGACGGCTCTGCTGATCGGCTTCTCGATCATTGCGATGGTCATCGTCTCTGTGTTGCTGTGGAAGCAGTCGCGACCGCTGTCGATAACCGGCATCGCGCTCTCGCTGATTCTGGGAGGCGCGATTGGAAATCTCTGGGACCGCGTAGCCAGCGGACGCGTGGTGGATTTTCTGCTGTTTTATGTCAAGCATTATGAATGGCCGGTTTTCAATCTGGCCGACAGCTCGATTGTGATTGGCGCCTCGTTGCTGGTGATTGAGATTCTGTGGGCGAGACCGCACCTTCAAGAGCCGCATTCGTAGGGCTCTCGGAATCGCTGCTCAAGCACCCCTGGCGGGCGAGAGCGACCCAGCCCTCTAGGAGGTTACCTGGTTACTCAAGGGAAACAATCGTTGTGCCGATAGAAATACACAGGAGAATCTCAAAAATGATCAGTCCGATCAACAACGTGCCCGCCGCGCTACCGGTCGCCCAAGCCACTCCGGTGCAACCGACATCGTCCAAACCAGCACCGCAGCCCAGTGCGCCGGACACAGTGCAGGTCAGCAATGCTGCCAAAACGCTCTTGCAGGAGACCTTGGAGAGCTCCAGTCAAACCGCTACAGAAGCCAGCAAGGGTGACGTTCAGGCCCAGAGACTGCTGGCGCGGGAAGCTGCCGCCAAAGCTTCGGCGAAGTGAACTTCACCAGCAGAACCAACCAGACGCGGGCCATTAATGCGCTACGGGGCGCCATAGAGCTGCTTATAGACGGCGGCGTTGCGCATGATGGCTTGGACGTATTCGCGAGTTTCGGTGAATGGGATCGACTCGACGAACTCCGGCGAGTCGCGATACGGGCCTTGTCCCATCCATTCCTCGACGCGGTCGGAGCCGGCGTTGTAGGCGGCGAGGGCATGCTCGAACGATCCGCCGAACTTATCGACCATGCCGCGGAAATAGCGCGTGCCCAGTTGCAGGTTCACGGCCGGAGTAAATAATTGCGTCGGGTTGTAGCGCTTCAATTCGACCTGGTGAGCGACGGCCTTGCCGGTTTTCGGGAGCAACTGCATTAGGCCGACGGCATTGGCACGCGAAACCGCCAGCGGATTGAATTCCGATTCCTGCCGGATCAGCGACGCTACAAGGTAGGGATCGAGTCCGTTGGCCACCGAAAATCTCTTCAGGTCCGGCCAGTAAGGCCGCGGAAACAGCGCCTCCCAATAAACCCGCGGCAAGGTTGGAATGTCGACCGCAAAATAACTGGGAACGGAATGCTTCATGACCTCGATGGCGCGGTCGTAATGTCCGGTATCGATGTAAAGCTGCGCCGTCTCGGCCGGGCCCCAGTTGCCGCCGTCGGCGCTGGCGGCGGCTTGCAATTCGCGTACGGCAAAATCTACCAGGCCGCCGTTGCCGAGCAACTCCGCCTTTTGCAGGTGAAGGTCGTCGGCGGGCGGTTCCGAGAGCGTCACCTTTTCGCCATGATCGAGCGGCGTGATGCGATCGAGCAGCGGATACTTTCCCGGCGGAATCGCGATTGGGGGAATTTTCGCCAAGCGCTCCCGTCCCAGCTCGGCGTAGTAATAGTTCTTGAAGCGGTCCGACAGCTTTTGATAATAGGCGCGGGCCATGCCGGGCTGGTTCTCTTCTTCGGCCAAACGGGCGCGCCAGTACAGGGCGGCGGAGGTTTCGTTTCCTCCGGGATAAAGCGCAATCTGGTCGTCGAGTTGTTTTCTGGCTTCGTCGTTTCGACCCATGCGCAGGGTGAGCCACGCCGCCTTCCAGTGGGCGTAGGAGGCGCGCGATCCGGTAGGAAAGCGCTGCTGCAACTCGCGAAAAGCATCGAGCGCCTGGTCGTATTCGTGGTGCACGAGATGCAAATTTGCCACGGAGAGCAGGGCCTGCTCCAGCCAGGGGCTGGTGGGAGCAGCTTGCCGCAATTCGTCGACCGTGCGGTAAAAGGCTTCGTTCTCGTCCGACGCGAATGCGACCTCGCCGAGAATGTACAGGCGCTGGGCGTTTTGCTCAGCGGTCGCGCCTGCCAGGGTGGTCAGCTCTGCGCGAGCCTCGCGGTTGCGTCCGCTGCGGTGCAGCGCGTCGGCCAGCGCGAGTTCCGCCGCTGGACGCGCTTCCGCAGCCGCGTGGATAGCGAGCTCTCGATATTCATCGGTGGCATCGCTGTATCGTTTCGCTTTCATCAGCAGGTCCGCGCGTGTCTTGCGTTGTGCCGCGGTCGCGGGCGGCGACGACGGAAGTTTTTTCAAATCCGCATACGCGGCATCGGCTTCCGGCGCGGTCGGCATGTTGTAGTAGACGTTGGCCAGGGCTTCGGCGGCTTTCGCGTTCTGACCGAGAGCGGCATAGGCTCGGCCTACGGCGAACTCAATGTCGGACCGCGCGGGCAGGCGATCTTTCTCCAGCAACTCGGCGGCTTCGGCGGCGCGGCCTTCGGTGAGCAACGCGCTGGCGTAACTCAAATGCGCGTCGCGCCCCAATAACGAATCCGGATGAGTGCTGTCAAAGTTGGCCAGAGTGGCGAGGCCCTCGGCCTGACGGCCGGTTTGCAGGTAGCTGGTTCCCAGCCAGTAGCCGACATAGTCGCCCAGGTCGCCGGCTAGTGGCTTGGCGCGGTTCAGCGGGTCGATCGCTTTGGCATAGTCGTGGTCGAGGACATGCGCGTAGCCGACCACGAGCCAGGCGAGGGCTCCGGCGTCTTCTTTGGCATGGGCGCGAGCGTAGGCCTCAACTCCGGCGTATCCGGCGGGGGAACGATCTTGAATTAACTGCTGCGCCATGAGGCGCAACGTGGTTGAGGCCACGAACGCCTGGTGGATGCGGCGCACCCGCGGAGACATGGGCCGCTTTTTTCTGGCAGCTGCGGTATGAGTTGACCCGGCTTGTTTGGCGTGAGCGGAGCTCGCGTTTTTGCCCGTAGCTGCAGAGGATTTCGTGCGTGCAGGCTTCCGCGTCGCGGGCTGCGCCGGAGCAGCGGTATCCTGCGCAGGCTTCTCGGTCGCTGGTGGTGTTGTGCCAGCCTGTTTGTCGGAAGTATCGCCGGGCGCCGGAGTTGAGGCTTGCCAGCAAAGCGCTGTAGACCCCGTGACGCTCAAAGGCCCGCACACAACGGCCAGCGCGAGCACCCACCACCACTTGAGACGCAATCGAACCACCTTAGTATTTTTCGCGCGGAGACGCGAAGGCCAGAATCTGTATTGAGATTTTAGACTTTTTGAGGCGGTTTGCGCGATCCTCAGAGGCTAAAGCCCGTTTTTTTTTGGCGAACTGAATGGCCCGGCTAAAAGCCGGGCCCTACCCAAAATCATTTCTGGCGCTCTGCCAACCCGGTGCTACTTGCGGAAGTTCACGCCCATGACGGAAAGATCATCTTCCGCCAGGCTGCGTATAACTTCCCGCTGAAAGTAATCGCCACTGGCCGCGGCAGTACTGCCGTAGCGCTTCTGAAACGTGGAGCGGCTCTTCTCAATGTCTTCTTTCAGGCGATCGTAGAGGTCCTTGTTGCGGCGGCCCTCGGCCACCTTCGCCTGGTTGTAGAGCTTGATCTCATCCACCAGCAGGCGGGCAAAGCGCTGGGCCTTGCGGTGCGTGTCCGCGTCTTCGGCGGACATTCCGGCAAACGGGTCCGCGGCCGCAGCGGGCGCCGCTGCACTCGCCGAGGCAGCATGGGCCGCGACTTCGACCACCTCGGCGGCGGGTTCCGGTTCGGGCTCAGGTTCAGGCGCCGGTTTCGGCGCGGTATGTTTTGGAGTGTGTGCAGCGAACGGATCTGGAAACGAACTGACAGCCTGCACCGGCGGGGCGACCGGAGGCCGTTCCATGGGCACTGTGTCGCTGACCTCTTTATGCGTCTGCTTGCGCAGCGAGGCCACTTCCAGCCACGCGCTCGTGGCCATTACGAGCACTTCCAGCGATGGGCCGTCGAGCACGCCTTCGGCGCCGCCGTCGGCATAGAGCAGCGCGGCGACTTTATCTTTCAGAACCAGGGGCAGCACGACGATCTGCTCGTTCTCGGGTCCGCCAAACTGTTTCACGAAGCGGCGATCCATTTCGGCGATGTTGGCCGGGGCAGCGATGCGGTTCTGATAGGCGTAGGAGGCAGGCCCGCTGGTCATGTCGAGAGGAAAATCTTTGAGGGCATCGTCGTCGCCGAGGCCGCGGCTTTGCCAACCGGTAGCCGCTCCACCTTTCACTACGAAGAGCGCGATGCGCGAACCGTAGGCACTGCCCGCTTCCAGCAAGGCGCGCAGAATTTCTTTTTGCGTGCTTCCAGCATGAATGTTGGCCACGGCTTGCACCAGATTGGTGTTGGAAACCGAGCTTCCCGCGCCGCTTTGCGCCGGTGGCATCGCAGTGGGCAACTCCGCCAGGACACGTTCGACCAACTCGGCCTGCAACTTTGGAAGTTGCCGCTCGAGAACCTGTGCCACCGCATGCTCGACGATTTGCTGAAGTTCCTTTTCCGCCATGCTCAGAGAACCGTTCCCAAGATCCGAGTTTTTGCCCGCAACCTCGCGGCTCGAAAAAACACTGCCCTAAATGCTGATTATACGGCACTTGTAGAGAGGCATGAGAGTACTTCGGTCACCTGCTCTTCCGGATCAATCCCGGCTCTTTGAACTCTATCGCAAACTTTTCTTGCCGCCTACGTCAAAGCCATTGGGCAAGAAGCCGGTTACCAAGTAGAATAACAGTTTCGATTTCGTGATCCAGGTCACCGCATGTGAGTGACTTTGGTTTGCAGCCGGGAAAATACTGCATCGCCAAGCGCATGGGAGCCATCCAAAACAAAGTAGTTGGACCAGTTAGCGAAGAGTTGAGTCTCGTCCAGGCGGCTAAGCGAGGCGATGACTCGGCGTTCGAAGAACTGGTTCGCCGTTACGATCGCAACGTTTTCCGGATCGCGCAACACATCACGCAGAACCGCGAGGATGCGGAAGACGTGGTGCAGGAAGCGTTCCTGAAAGCGTACGGCAACCTGCAGCAGTTTCAGGAGCAGTCGAAGTTTTATACCTGGCTGGTGCGGATCGCGGTCAACGAAGCTCTGATGAAATTGCGCCGGCGCAAGCCGGAGCGCACGGTTTCGTTAGACGAAGATATCAAGACGGAAGACGACTCCCTGCCCCGCGAGATCGCGGACTGGAGCCCGAATCCGGAGCAGCAATACACGCAGTCCGAATTGCGCGAGATTTTGAGTAAGACCATCCAGGGCCTGCCCCCGGGCTTCCGGACGGTGTTCGTGCTGCGGGACGTGGAAGGACTTTCGACCGAAGAAACCGCGGCCGCGCTGGAGTTGAGTGTGCCCGCGGTGAAGTCGCGGCTGCTGCGGGCGCGGCTGCAATTGCGAGAACGGCTGGGACGGTACTTCCAGAGAAGAGAGAATGGCGATGGCAAGAGTGGTCAAAAAATGGGCGATGCTCCAAGTGGAGATGGCAACCAGTGAAATGTTCTGAGTTTCTGACCGAGCTGACCAGTTACCTGGACGGCGTCCTCGACGAGAAAACGAAAGCTGAGTTGGAGAACCACCTTTCCTGGTGCCACAACTGCTACGTCGTTTGCGATACCACAAAGAAGACCATCGAGATTTACCGCGACTCCCAGCTCTACGAATTGCCCGAAGACCTGCGCGGGCGGCTGCGGTCGGCCATCATGACCAAGTGCCAGCAGCACAAGAAGCGCGGTCCGCAGAGCGTATGAAGAGCGTGTGAAAAGTTTTTCCTCCGGCTGTAACTATCTCCTGAATAAGGATTTCGCGGCATTTTCCCGTTCCGGACGCGGGGCCTGCGAAAAACCAGACCCTTTTCCCCAATTCCTGAATCTAAGTATTTAGTGACCGTGCGCACAGTACGTGGCTGAGGGGGCGCACCGAGTCGAACCCAGGGAACACGAGCCAACCAGCTCGAATGTGGAAGGTGGATTGATGATCGACAAATTGATGGATGCGTTTTTCGGCTGCAGACATTCGCACTACAGCTTTCCAGTAACCATCCGAGGAGCAGCGCGCCGCCCCCAGGCCGCGGCTCTGACCGGAACCTACGTCGCTTGCTTGGATTGCGGCAGAGAACTTCCCTATGACTGGGAGGAAATGAAAGTCATTACTTCGCCAGAGCGTCATCGGGAGCACCTCGCCGAACTGGCCAAGCACGCCGCGTAAGACGAAACGCTGGTTGCGTGGAAACGCTGCGCCTCAAAGCGCACGACCAGATCCAGCACCGGGTGTTCTCCCCCTACCCGGAGCCGCAGGCCAATCGCCCGCGGCCCATTGATTTTCTTGCCGTCGCTTTTCCTGCCGTCTCCCTTTTTGCCTGCCCGCGCACCTGATACGAAAATGTTTTGCAAAAGAAACTGCCCCGCCGGGGGAGCGGGGCAGTCGCTTCAAGTTGCTCTTCTTTTTTATTACTTCGCTTCTGAAAAGTCTCAGCGTGTCGGATAGTCGGCCGGAATCGGCACCGGAACCCGCTTGTCGATCGGCAGAAATTCCCGCTCGCCGTGTCCGGTGTAGACCTGGCGCGGGCGGGCGATCTTCTGCTCAGGATCGGTGATCAGTTCCTGCCATTGCGCCAGCCATCCCGCGGTTCGCGGAATCGCAAACAGCACGGTAAACATCTCCGGGCGGAAGCCCATCGCCTGGTACATGATGCCGGAATAGAAGTCGACGTTGGGATAGAGTTTGCGCTTCACGAAATAGTCGTCTTCCAAAGCGATGCGTTCCAGTTCCAGCGCGATATCGAGCTTGGGGCTGCGTCCGGTGACCTGGAAAACCTGCTCGGCGCTCCAGCGGATGATTTTCGCCCGCGGATCGTAATTCTTGTAGATGCGGTGCCCGAAGCCCATCAGCTTGATCTGGCCTTCTTTGACCCGCTTGATGTAGGCCGGGACGTGGTCTTTCGAACCGATCTCGTCGAGCATCTTCAAGACTTCTTCGTTGGCGCCGCCGTGCAAAGGCCCAGCTAGTGCAGACGCTGCCGACGCGACCGACAAGTACGGATCGGCCTGCGAGCTACTCACTGACCGCATCGCGTTGGTGCTGCAGTTCTGCTCGTGGTCGGCGTGCAGAATGAACAGAATGTCGAGCGCGCGCGCAATCGCAGGATTGGCCACGTATTTGGGCTCGACCATCTTCCACAACATGTTCATGAAATTTTCGGTGTAGCTCAGATCGTTGTCGGGATAGACGTAGGGGAACCCGACGTTGTGCCGGTACGACATGGCGGCGATGGAAGGAACCTTGCCGATGAGCCGCGAGATCTGGTGCATGCGGTTGGCCGGATCGTGGATATTCTTCGCGTCGGGATAGACGCTGGACAGGGCCGCGATCGTGCTCACGAACATCGCCATGGGATGCGAGGAATAGCGGAAACCCTCCATGAACTTCTTGGTGGTTTCGTGCAGCATGGTGTGGTGCGTGATGTTCCAGACCCAGGTGTTGAGCTCTTTTTCGGTTGGCAGTTCGCCGTAGAGCAGAAGGTAGGCGACTTCGAGAAAGGTGCAGCGCTCGGCGAGAACTTCAATGGGATATCCGCGGTAGCGCAGGATTCCCTTGTCGCCGTCGATGTAAGTGATGTTGCTCTTGCACGACGCGGTGTTCATGAACGCCGGGTCGTAGGTCATGAGACCAAAGTCGTCCGCGCCAGTTTTGATCTGCCGTAAATCCATGGCCCGGATGGTGCCGTTGTCGACCGGGACGGTGTAGGTTTTGTTGGTGCGATTATCGGTGATGGTGAGTGTGTTTTCTGGCATGGGAATATTCCGCCTTATCCGCGCGCTATGAAATCAAGCATAACCGAGCCTAAGTCCCTTCCCGAGTCGAATCTGTGATCGCAATCACAGCCGGCTGTGAGGGACGTCCGAAATGCGATTCTATGCCAAAATCAAGCTTCGCTGAAAGTGGGTAGTGGTGCGGTTTGGAAAGCTGAGGGGACCTTTTCCGAGGCGTCATCCCGAAGCCCCCGCGCTTTCACCAGCGGGGCGAGGGATCTCGCGTGCACCGTGACGCGGCCTCGGGTGCGCTCCGCGCGAGATCCCTTCGGCTTCGCTCAGGGCAGGCTCTTCACTCCGCCTGAAAAACGGCTGCGTTCAGGATGACGCCGTCGAAGTATCCCCCAACTCAAACTGCACCACTACCCGAAAGCTCCGCGAAAACAAAACCGGCGGCCGAGGCCGCCGGTCAGACTATCCACCCTCTACAGCGCACGAACGATCAGTTCGAGGAATCGTCCCGCCGCTTCAGCGTCGGACGATCATCGTCGCTCTTGCCGTCACTGGAGGTATCCGAGGTGTTCGAAGTACGCCGCAAGCTGGGCTTGCCCGAGTCCTTCTGGTCGATGACTTTGTGTTTGTTCTCGATCGCCGCCAGGCGCGCCTTGACTTCGTCAAACTCCGACGTGGTCACGACGTACTGCTGTTTGGCGGGAAGAATCTTGCGAATCTCTTCCTGCGATTTCTCGATCCGATCCGGAGTCTGGGGATGCGTGGCGAAGGCCTTCGACAGCGTCCCAGGCTTCTTTTTCTCCATGGCCTGAATCTTTTCGAAGAACGACACGAAGGCCGAGGGGTCATACCCCGCGCGATACATGTACTGTATGCCCAGGTAATCTGCCTGCGCCTCGAATTCCCGCGAGAACTTGAAGAAGGTCAGGGGAATGCCGAGGCCCATGCCCTCATACACGCCATAGCCGATCGCTCCGCCCATGAAGATCGCCGGGATGGAGGCCAGCTGCAGCAACTGGAGGCGCGTCATTTCGCGCCCGTAGTGGCAGGCAGCCACGTGGGCGATTTCATGCGCCATCACGCCCGCCATCTCCGCCTCTTCATCGGACGCAAGGATCAGGCCGGAGTTGACATAGAAAAATCCGCCGGGCAGTGCCATGGCGTTGACCACATCGGAGTCGATGACTTTAATCGTGAACGGAACCTGCGCGTCGGAATTGCGCACCAGGTTCTGCCCCACCCGGTTCACGTACTCGGTGACCACCGGATCGCTCACCAGCTTGATTTGCGACTCGATCTGCTGAGCGTATTGCCGGCCGCGCGCCACCTGGCCTTCCACGGTGTACCAGTTGCCTACACCGCGCTGGCAGCCTACATTGCGGTTGCCTACGGCATCGACGTCGCTCTTGCCCCCGTCGTGCTTGATCTGGCTGTCGTCCTGCGTCGGCAATGTGGCAGGCGCCTGCTTGGGCGCATTCTGCACGTCGCCGGATTTCGGCTGATCTTTGTCCTCGTCTGAAACTTGTGCAAAGGTGCAGGGTCCCACGCTGAACGCGGCCAATGCCATCGCGATTGCCAGCCATCTGAGCTTCATAGGGTACTCCTTAAAACGCATTATACTCCTGGCCGGAAGACACCAAGTCATAATCTTGATCCACGATATTAGACGCTGTCGGCCTAGGCATGGGTTGCGCGAAAGGGAAAAATCTCCTGGTCTCAGGACCTGACAGAGCATAGAGCCAGGAACCTGAAAAACGGGCTTTGACTCGTCTTCCAGGGCTCGGCTTGACCGTGAGTCATGACATTTTTCGCTGTCACGCAAAGTTGTCCTGCTGAGTTTCTTTACGGGAGAATCAATAGCTTTAAATGCCCCGTTGGGCGCGGTTTTCGCTTGACAGCATGGGGCTTGGGCATGAGAATGGTCGACGGTTCGCTGGCGACTCCCCCTCTCGAACCAGTGGCGATCCCGGGTAAATCCTATCTATTCGTTTGAAACTGCTTGATGACGACTGCGGAGTGTGCTCCGCGATCCGGTTCACTAATATCAGCTTCCGGCTAATCAACCTGTGGAGGGTGCATGATGAAATCGCTCAAGTTCAACGTCCGTCTGCTGATGCTCGCCGTTGTTGTCCTTCTCCTGTCCAGCCTTACTCCGCAAACCTTGCTGGCGCAGACGGTCGGAGTTTCGCCGGTAGCCCTGTCTTTCGGCATCCCGACGGGGACGCCGCCGCCTTTGATCTTCACGTTATCGGTCACGGTGAGCATTACTGGGACGGGGCCAGTGACCCTGAGCAATTTCACGGTCACCCCCACGCCGGGCGACTTCGCATTCAACGGCAACAGTTGCACGACTCCGCAGACAGCACCCACCACCTGCGAGATCGGCGTGCAGTTCACGTCTACGGAGCCGGCAGGCACCCTGGAAACGGCGACGCTCAGCTTTAATTCCACTACGCAAGCCGGCGCGATCACGGTCCCGCTGAGCGGGGCGTACGGCGCGATCAAGCTCTTCGACGAAACCAATATCACGGCTGCGCCTCCCACAGCCTCTTTTACTTCCCCGTACCTGATTGCCAATAAGACGCTGAATTTAAGCTGCACGCAAAATCCCCCCACCGCCACGATTTCGGGTACTCCCGATGGCGCGGGCTACGTTCTGGTAGATAACTACATCACGCTGGCCACCGGCCCCTCACTCCAGCCGGTGAACGACGAGCCCTTCAGCTCCCCTTTCCCTCCGGGAAACATCTGCGGAGGAATTGGCTCCACCGGGGACGACCCCGGGCCGGGCAATTACCAGGATTGCTTTACCGACAGCTACCAGAATTATGCTTTCGATCTTTCCTCTCCCCCTCCCCTGGGACTGGATCCCGACACGTTCGCGAACCCGGGCAATGGAATCCTGACGGCTCCGCCGCACAGCCACAGCAACGCGGGCGGCGTTCCGCCCATCGACGTCAGTGCGTTCTTAACCGGAAACCCGACCAGTCCCACGTACCCGGAGCAGGTTTCGTTTTCGCTGCTGTCGTCGGGGTGGGAGTACGTCTATGACAACTCCACACTCTTTCTGGTGACGAGTTGCACCGCGCCGGGAATCATCCCGGGCTCAAGGGTGACCCTGAATCCCATCGATACGAGCAATACTGCCTCGCAAACGCAAACTGCCAACCTGGATAGTTCCCCTGGCCAGAAGGTCGCATTTACCACAAGCGTGGCCGTTGCAATTCAGAACGACCCTGGCATCGTTACCTCGGGAATCGTGCCTATCGTCACGGATTACCCCATACCGCAGCAGCTGTTCTCTCAGTTGGTTGGCGGCGAGCCAGGCACGTCGGCCGCGCCTGCGGTTTGCTTAAGACTAGCGGGCGAACTGGATAGCAGCGGGAATCCAATGTGCAAAGGCTTCCTGCTGCAATGCTATAACCCGGCGGATGGCACGACCACGGGCGATAACTGCGCCAACGCGGCGAGCGAGCTTTCCGACCGATATCTGTTCTATAACGCGCAGTTCAACTCGCCCGATGCGCCGGTCGGCTACAATTTCTTGACGACTCAGGCTTGGGCCGCTTCCACGCCATATACCGTAGGCCAAACCATCGTCGACTCCAACGGGTACGTTCAACAAGCAACCGCTGCAGGCACTTCAGGTTCCTCGTCCCCTAGCTTTAGCGAGGTTGTGGGAGGTATGACGGGGGATGGAAGTACTGGTCTCACTTGGACCAACGAAGGTTTGAATGCTTGCGGCAATATGGGGCCCGGCACTGCCTGCGCGCCGGGTACGGGACCGGGGTTGTTGACGGGCAGCGATTACTGGTTGTGCGGACCCGGATCAACGCCCTGCAATCCGCCGCTGGACGTGAGCACTTCTACGGGGCTTGTTCCGGCCACCTACTCGTCCAGCAACTGCCAATTCAGCCTGACTCTTCCAAACGGGAATCCAAGCAGCCTGGCGGGCGCCCTGTGTCCGCTCGACGTCCTGACCGCAGTGGACGGAGCGGCGGATCTAACCGAGCCTGGGACGGGCAAAGCTGTCAACTCGCTGTTCATCCCAGTTGTGAATATGCCGCTGCCCACCGCGGCGGCGAACATGGCCAACGGCTGGAGCAACGGCTGGACTAACAATCCCGCGGCGGCGGTCATCGGCTTCACTTCCGCCGCGGCTGCATATGCGCCTTCGGCCAACAACCCTCCGGGCAATGGGTTCACGCCTGCGGCCCCTTACAGCTTGACGTACGGCGTCACCGCGGCCAGCGTGCCTCTGCCGGATACGACTTACCCGGTGGCGGGCGACGTCGCAAACCCCAACACCGATACAACTCCGAACACGCCCTTCTGCAATAGCGCCGGCCCCGGCAGTACCCCCTCTTCGTTCCTGTCGAATACGGCGAGCGGGTACTTCGGCACGCTTTACACCAATCAGGGCAACGGAATTTACAACCTTCACTACTTCACCACGGACTGCGCCTTCACGGAGGGGTTGGTGTTCAACCCCACACCTGCGCAAGTTACGAATCCAACGGCCAACTGGGCTTCGTTTCCCTATGTGACCTTCGGCATTGATGTGGAAACACCCACCTTCACCTGCACTCCCAACGGCGGTTCGTACAACGCGAACGTCGCGGTGCAGTGCACGGTGACCGATCCGGATTACGTTGCTGGTTCGACGGGATCGGGCTTCGGGCCAACGTTGCCCAACAGCATCCAGGGCAGCAGCGCGAGCGAAGTCATTAACATTTCGACGAACGTGCCGCCTGGCACCTCGAATCCTGCAGCCATGGCGGGACCGGTACAAGCCTGTGACCTGGCGAATAACTGCGTCAGCGTTCAGGCTGGCCCATTTAACATCGCGAACCAGGTGCAAGTGGTCGTCACTGCCAGCAGTACCAACATGACCTATGGCGGCGCGGTGCCGACGATCACGCCCAGCTACACCTACCCGGCAGGGGCGAATCAACACCTTCCGATGACCCCGCCAACCTGCTCCACCAACGCGACCAGTTCAAGTGGGGTGGGCGGCAATCCGTACACCACCAGCTGCTCGAGTGCGGCGGATCCGGACTACACGTTTGTCTACGTGTCCGGAACGTTGACCGTGAACCCGGCGTCATTGACCATTACCGCCAGCAGCACCAACACGACCTACGGCGCAACTCCGCCGGCGGTTACGCCCAGCTACAGCGCGTTTGCAGGCAGCGACACCGTCGCCAGCCTGACCACCGCTCCCACGTGCACGACGACAGCGACCAACACCACTCCGGCAGGCACCGATACCGGAGCAAATACCTGCTCGGGCGCGGTAGACGGCAACTACAACATCATCTACGTGCCGGGCAACGTGATCGTGGGTAAAGCATCTCTCACGATCACCGCCAGCAGTACCAACATGAACTACGGCGGGACTCCTCCGGCGGTTACTCCCAGCTACAGCCCATTCGCAGGCAGCGATACGGTCGCCAGCCTGACAACCGTTCCCACTTGCACGACGACAGCCACTAGTTCCACTCCGGCAGGCACCGATACTGGGGCCAACACCTGCTCGGGCGCGGTGGACGGCAACTACAACATCATCTACGTGCCGGGCAGCGTGACCGTGGGGAAAGCATTTCTCACAATCACCGCCAGCAGCACCAATATGAACTACGGCGGGACTCCTCCGGCGGTTACTCCCAGCTACAGCGCATTCGCGGGCAGCGATACGGTCGCCAGCCTGACTACCGCTCCCACGTGCACGACGACAGCGACCAGTTCCACTCCGGCAGGCACCGATACTGGGGCCAATACCTGCTCGGGCGCGGTGGACGGCAACTACAACATCGCCTACGTGCCGGGCAACGTCACCGTGGGTAAAGCATCTCTCACGATCACCGCCAGCAGTACCAACATGACCTACGGCGGAACCCCGCCGGCGGTTACGCCCAGCTACAGTGCGTTCGCGGGCAGCGACACCGTCGCCAGCCTGACCACCAAGCCAACCTGCTCGACGACGGCAACCAACACCACTCCGGCAGGGACCGATACTGGCGCCAACACTTGCTCCGGCGCTGTGGACGGCAACTACAACTTCACCTATGTAGCCGGTAACGTAACGGTAGGCCAGGCTGCGCTGGTCATCACCGCCAGCAGTCCCACGATCACGCAAGGGACCACTCCAGTGATCACGGCCAGTTACAACGGGTTTGTGGATAGCCAGACCGCCTCGAACCTGACCACCCAGCCAACTTGCACAACCTCAGCGACCAGCTCGAGCCCGGCGGGTACCTACCCCACCTCTTGCTCGGGAGCCGTGGATCCGAACTACGCAATCAGCTACGTGGCCGGCCTGTTGACGATCACTGCGCCGCCCACGTTGACGATCTCGCCGGCAACCTGGAACTTCGGCCCGCTGTATCCGGGGCAAAGCGCCAAGCAGACGTTTACTCTGACAAACCCCGGGACGGGCTCGATTGCGATTTCGAAGATCAGCATTCCGGGAAACAATCAAGACGGCGCGAACCAGCCCTCGGGTGATCCGGATGATTTCCAGATCACCAATAAAACTTGCGGGGCAACCCTTGCCGCTGGGGCGGCTTGCACCGTCACGGTCACCTTCACGGCCGACAGCGATAATCCCGGCCTGCCCAGCCCGGGCAGCTACGCCTATTTGACGGTTGCGGACAACGCGTCTGGAAGCCCGCAAACGGCGTACATGAGGGTAACGGTCATCAACCCGAAGGTACAGCTCTCGCCAACAAGTTTGGCCTTCGGAACGATTGCAACCGGTCAGACAAGCGCGGCGATGAAAGTGACGCTGACCAACACAGGAACCGGAGTCACACCGCTGACGCTCGGGACCATTTCGATCAGCCCCAACTACGCGCTGGCCAGTGGCACGACCTGCGTGAACGGCGGGTCGGTGGCTTCCGGCGCGAGCTGCCTGATCTACGTCACGTTTACGCCAGCGTCGAGTTCGTCGGACCCAGGCACCGTGACCATTACGGACAATGCGCTGAACAGTCCACAAACCATCAAGATGACGGGCAAATGAAGGATCGAAGGCGTAGGCGAATTGGGTTGAGTCTGCACAAGCGCGTGACGATGTCACATCGTCACGAGCTTGTGTAGTGGTTGCAGTTTGGAAAGCTGAGGGACTTTTTAGGGGCTACCCGAACTTGTTCAGTTTCGGTTGGGGATTGTGTTGTTAAGAGTGAACGGTCGCGCTTAGTTATTCGCGGGCTGGGCGCCCTGGGCAGATTGGTTGTAAATCACTTTCAGGTCTGAACGATCCAGCACATGTTCCGCACCCGCCTCTTTACTGATTTCATTCAGTAGCGTGGTCGCCTCCCGGTAATGGCCGGCAGCTCCCGAGGCGTCCCCCGTCTGCTTCAGAAGATTGCCCAGCTGAGAGTGAATGACGGCAGTCTGCAGACGCGTACCCATCTTTTCGCTGGCGTTCAGAGCCTGGTCCAGTTGCTGCCGCGCGTGGGCATAATCTTTGCTCTTGATCATCGCTTCGGCGAGATCCACGGAACCGCGGAGCCAATCGTATTTCAGATGGAGACTGTCGGCCTGCTGGAGGGCGGCGCGCAGTTCTGGGATGGCAGCCTGCGCGTGCCCTTCCGCGATCGAGACCCGCGCGAGATTCATTTTGGGGATCAGGATTTTTTCGCGATCCTTTGTTTTGGCCGCGATCTGGGCAGCCTGTTCATAGGCGCTGCGGGCCGCCTTGTAGTCTCCCCGATAGTAGGCGACATCCCCCTGACTGTTCAGAATTTGACTCTGAATGCTTTCATTCTTGAGCTCGCTCGCAACCTTGGTCGCCTCTTCCAGCAACTTACCGGACTCGTCGCCCCGACCGGCAAGGGCGAGGGTGTCGGCCAGATCATTCAGCGAGGCCGCCAACGCCCGGCTCTTGTTGTTGGTGGAACGCAAAGCGTTGACGGAGTCCTGCATGGCGCTCACGGCAGCTCCCACGCGCCCCTGATACATCAAAATCTTGCCGATGGACTGGGAAACGTCCGCGGCACCCTTGGTGTCGTTGGCTTTGCGCGAAGTATCGAGCGCGCTCATCAGGTTCTCGAGCGCTTTATCGTAGTCGCCCATGGCCGTGTAGACATCGCCGAGCGCGCCTAACGTCTCCGCGAGGTACACGGGATCATTGACCTTTTGCCGCAGCTGCAGGGACTGTTGGAAATAAATGAGTGCGTTGTCGGTATCGTTCTTCTCGAAATACACGTCCCCGATATTGTTGAGACACAGCCCCTGTAGATTAATGTCAGCCGTATCGCGCTCGACTTGTAACGCGTCCTTGTAATCCTGCAGCGCCTTGTCATATTCGCCACGGGTGTAGAAAAGCGTGCCGCGATTGATCAGGATGACTCCGGAATCTTTTTTCATCCCGATCTCGCGGAGGATTTCGAGCGATTGATTGAAATCCGTCAAGGCGGCATCGGGCTTGCCGATGGTCGTCTGATTCGTCGCCAATTCCGCGAGGTTGGCAGCGAGCAGGCGTTTCAGGCCCAGCTTGCGGGCAATCTCCATCGAATCCTGGATGCTCTTCATGGCTTCATCGGGCTTGTTCATCAGCCGGTAGCAAATGCCGAGAGACTGCAGAATCAGCGCCTTCTGTTCCTGGTTATCGGCCTGCACTGCCAGGCTCAGCCCCTTGTTGAGCGGGTCCAGAGCGGCCTGGAAGTTCTCCTGCTGATATTCCACCACTCCCATTTGCCAAAGGGCTTTGATGTTGTTGGGATCAGCCTTCAGGATTGCCGCAAACTGGGCGCGCGCCTTGTCATAATCTCCATTGCCCGAGTAGAGGCTGCCGAGCGTGTACTCGACATCCGAATTGTCGGGAAAAGTCTGGGCCACCTTCTCGAAAGCCTCGATGGCTTTCTTGTTGTCCTTCATGATGTAGGCGTGGTTGGCCTCGATCAGGTATTTTTCCGCCAGCGGAAGTTGCTGGCTGAGTTCGAGAGCTTTGCGGGACGCCTGTTCCGCCTGAGTGTCGTAGCCGAGCTCCGAGTCAGCTTCGGCCAGCCGTGAATAGGCGAAGGCAAACTGCGGGTCCTCCTGAATGGCAGCCTGCAGCTTCTTGACCGCGTCCAGGTTCTTGCCGTCGCGCAACAATTGCACTCCCTGGCTGAAATCTCGGAGGGCCGATGCATCTTTCGAGGACGGCTGGAAGGAACTCGCCTGGAGTTCCTTAATCACATCCGGCGAGAAGGCCAGATTGTTGCGGATGGATGCTGCCAAGCGGTCCACCGCGCCGGGAATATCCTTTTCATCGACCGCCTCGATCTTGATGGGGACGCTGCGATCATGTTTGAGATCCTGCAGCGTGGCGTCGATGCGTATCTGGCCGCCGAATTTCGCATATTGTCCCCAGACCAGCGTGTCGGCGTTGCTGAATTGTGCAATGCGGCCAATCATGGTGGGATCGATCGAGGTTCCAGGAGTGATGCGCAGATCGGAAAGGACCTGATGAAGACGTTCCGGCGAGACTGTGCGCAAGCTCGCGGACTGGCCCACATCCGTGGTTAGCATGTCGGCAAGACTCGGCCCCAGCCAGTCAGCGCTGGGATCACCCGACGCGTTGCGGAAAGGCAAAATCGCCAGGGAGAGCGGTTGCACCACGGCCGCCTTCTTGGCCGACGGCGCGAACAGCGGGCCGCGATAGACATAGCCCACAATCGCGAGCACGATTGCGGTGACGATTCCGGTGACCAGCGGCCAGTGAATGGTTCGTCCCCAGGGCTCGACCGCCGGATGAAACCGCAGGTTGGCCGCCGCGCCCTTGCCGGAATAGGCGTCCAGATCATGCAGCAACTCGGCGGCACTCTGGTAGCGCAGTTTGGGATCGCGCTCCAGGCACTTGCTGACGATGTTGCTGAGTGGCTGCGGGATCGTCCCATCATGATCCGACACCGGGATGGCGCGCTCCTGGGTGCGCTTGATCAGGCTGGCCACGACGCTCTCGGCCGAGTACGGAGTCTTGCCAGTCAGCAATTCGTAAAGAATCAAGCCCAGGGTGAAGAGGTCGGAGCGCTGGTCTAGTCCCTTGGCGAGTGCCTGTTCCGGCGACATGTATTCCATGGTGCCGACCAGTGCTCCGGTTTGGGTCATGCCTTCGCCCTGGACGGTGCGCGCCAGGCCAAAGTCCATCAGCAGGACTCGGCCGGTGGCATCGCGCATGATGTTCTGCGGCTTCAGGTCGCGGTGAATCACGCCCACGTTGTGCGTGGCTTCGAGAGCCCGGCAAATCTGCTCGGTAATCTCGACCGCTTCTTCCGGAGAGAACTTTTTATTCTCTTTCGTTCGCTCGCTGATCAGGGCGCGCAGGTCCACGCCTTCGACGAACTCCATGCTGATAAACTTCACGCCGTCCGCGTCGCCCAGATCGTAGATGCGGATCACATTTTTGTGCGTGACTTGATGGGCGAGCAGCAGTTCCTGTTTAAAGCGAGCCAGGATCGACGGATTGGCTGCCAGTTCCGGCCGGATGAGCTTCAGAGCGACCGGACGGTTCAACTCCCGGTCCATTGCCTTGTAGACCGCGCCCATCCCGCCCTCACCCAGCATTTTCATGATTTCGTAGCGGCCAGCCAGCACGTCGCCCGCTCGCAGCACAGGGGCGCTCGCCTGCGGATGTACCGGTCCCGGACCGGTGGCACGAACCGGTGGGCCCGTCCTCACGTAGGAGGCATTGGCATCGACAATGGTCGCTTCGGGATCGAGGTAGGACTTGGGGAAATCAACCACGGTCGCGTCCGGGTTCAGGGGAGGGTTGGAACCAGCGCTATCGCCTTTCGCGGGAACACTCACGCCGGGCGAGCCGAGGGCGTTCTTTCGATCTGGAGGATCCATCCGCGAGTTCGGGTCGGACATGGTTCGCCTGGGTAGGGCCATAGAAAAGACCCCGAAATGCACCGCAAGACAGAGATCAGAAGTCGATAAAGTATATACCGCAGAAGGCCTACGGAAGGGCCAGGAATGCGGTGTAATTCAGATATAGTGGGCAGCGGCGCCCGGAGGAAACGGCTGTGCCAAATGGGTACTGTCGATGAAGAAAAATGTCTGGAGGGCTGTGGTCGAGGTTACGTGCATCCTTTTCCTGTTTTATGCCAATCTTCTGATGGGAGAGTTTGAGCGCTCGGGCATGGGGCGGAAGAATGGCCTGGCATGGGCCATTGGAGATGTCCTGACGGCCTCCAATTTTGAAATTGCCATGGTCGCCGCGACGGTCGGTTATCTCTTCTTCGAATTCTTGCGGAGGAGGTTTTAGGACCCATTCACGAGGATAGCTGGAAGGCCGATAGACGACTTGGGCGCGCGTCGGATTATCATGCCGAGAAAGGAATGGCTTTTGTGAAGACCGTCTCCTTGAGCAAGTTCAGAACGCAATGCTCCGCCGTCGTCGAGTATGTCCACGCGATGAGAGAACCCGTGTTCATCACCAAGCGCGGTGAGCCAGTCGCGCGACTTGTGCCCGCCGGAAGGCCAGCCAAGTTCATCGGCCGGTTGAAGGGCGTCTTTAAGATCGTCGGAGACATCGAATCACCGATCGAGCCGGGAGCATGGGAATCTTCGTGGCAGCCAGAGTCCACGTCAAGGGCGGCGGACAAGAGTGTCCGCCCCACACGAGCCGGCCGACACAAACCTCAGTCGTAGTACTCCAGCCCGAGGTGCGTGATCAGTTCTTCACCCTTTAAGTGACGCAACGTATTCTTCAGCTTCATTAACTGAATGAACAGATCGTGCTCCGGATACAATCCCGGCGCCGTCATCGGAGACTTGAAGTAGAAGCTGAGCCACTCTTGAATGCCCAGCCCGCGCAGTTCCGAACAGCGCTTCGCCAGATCGAGGAACAATACCAGGTCGAGCACGATGGGCGCCGCCAGGATGGAATCGCGGCAGAGGAAATCGACTTTGATCTGCATGGGATAGCCGAGCCACCCGAAGATGTCGATGTTGTCCCAGCCTTCTTTGTTATCGCCGCGTGGCGGGTAATAGTTGATGCGAACTTTGTGGAAGATATTCCCGTAGAGTTCGGGGTACAGGGCGGGCTGCAGGATGTGCTCCAGCACGCCCAGCTTGGATTCTTCCTTGGTTTTGAAAGACCCGGGATCGTCGAGCACCTCGCCGTCGCGGTTGCCTAGGATATTCGTGGAATACCAGCCGCTCAGGCCGAGCAGACGCGCCTTGAACGCGGGCGCTAGCACAGTTTTCATTAGGGTCTGGCCGGTCTTGAAATCCTTGCCGCAGATGGGAGCTTCGTTTTTGCGCGAAAGCTCGAGCATCACCGGCAAATCAACGGTGAGGTTGGGCGCGCCGTTGGCGAAGGGAACGCCTTCCATCAACGACGCGTAGGCATAGATCATTGAGGGCGCGATCATCTCGTCGTTGTCGCGCATCGCTTTCTCGAACGACTTGACCGATTGATGCGCCTCGGTGGGCTCGATATAAGATTCCGTGGACCCGCACCACATGGTGATCAGGCGGCTGGCTCCGCTGGTCTTTTTGAAGTCGCGGATGTCGTCGCGCAACTGCTCGGCAAGATCCATTTTCGACTTGCCCTTTTTTACGTTGGGGCCGTCGATCTTCTTGACGTAGTTGTGATCGAACACCGCGGCACGGGGAGTGACCGTCGACAGGAACGGCTTCAACTGGTCGAGCAGCCGCTGATCGAGCACGCCTGCATTCGAGGCCGCTTCGTACATGTTGTCTTCGAAAATGTCCCAGCCGGTGAATACCAGATCGTCGAGTCCGGCCAGAGGGACGAACTCCTTGATCTTGGGCGAGCGGCCGTCGGTGCGTTTGCCCAGTCGCACGGTACCCATCTGGGTGAGCGATCCAATGGGCTTGGCCAGGCCTTTGCGAATGGCCTCGACGCCGGCAACGAATGTGGTCGCGACCGCGCCCATGCCCGGAATCATTACGCCGAGCTTGCCTTTGGCGGGTTCCATGGTGCCTTTAATCGTCTCTGTCCGCGACTTCTTACTGCCACCTGTACGGGCCGCCAGCTTCATCTCGCGGCTGGCCCGCTCAGCGTGAGCCAGGGCGGTTTCGCGGTGCTCGTGTTCGCGTGCAGCCGCAGACGTTGAGAATTGCTTGCGATGGCGGCGGCCGTCGGCATCCCACCAGTCGGCCATGAATACTCCCGGACGTTTTTGATACATGATGAGTCCCCCTTGGTGGCGGTGGCTTGCCACCAACAATATGATTAGAAATAATCGCATTCCCGCAGCAGTTTGGCAAATCCCCGCGGCCAGGACGAGCAAAACTCACCTCAAGTGGTGAGGAACGTCCCGTGAGTGGGGAGTTCAGGACAAACCTCCGGCCGGTCAACGCCCGACTACAACGGCATGGGCGATCGAATTCAGAATCCGACTACGTTATCGAATCACGGCCGCGCTGATCGCTCCCATCATTTTTTTGCGTTGGACTTTGGCAGCGGTGCTATTGCATAGTGGAATCACTTGGCGCACCAGCTCTGTTAGCCGGTTCCCGCTGAGTTGCTGTTTGCGTGCCAGCCCTGCTGCGGCGTGCAATTCGCTTTGACCCCGTTGATCTCCACCGAAATCTGAGCCCACGCCATTCGGCCTCGCGCCGGTAGTGTGCTCTTCAGGCCAGTTCTTCTCACGAGCTCTGCTCATGCTCTGCTCATAAAGAAGACAAAGGAGATTCCATGAAAAACATTCGCAACTACGTTTATGCCGCGATTCTCGCGGCCAGCGCGCTCAACTATTCGCCCACCCTGGCTTCGGCCCAGGAAGCGACCCACGGCAAGTTCACGCTCACGCACGAAGTTCACTGGGGCAACGCTAAACTTTCCGCAGGAGAGTATGAGTTCTCCTTCGACCCCAACAGCGGTTCCCGCATACTCAGCCTGAGCAAGGTGAGCGGGAGCTTCGCCCGGTTCCTCATAGTGGTGCCGGATACAGAGGATACCAAACCATCGAATCAAAACTTGCTTGTCCTCGAATCCACTCCTAACGGCACCTACGTCAGCGCCATGCAACTGCCGGAGTTCGGCATGTCGCTGCACTTCACGGTGCCGTCGCACACCACCGAGCGACAGATTGCCAAGGCCAGTACTCCGGCCGTGGCGCAGGGACAGTAATTTTCCTGGTTGCTGCAACACGAGGGCGGATAGCCAACCAGCTATCCGCCCTTGGCGTTTGCGTTGAATTTGTTTTGAGGGAGCTGAGGGACATGCCCGCATTCGGTGGCCCTCAGCCGCTGATGTCGACTGAACTGGAAGTCGGGCCCTTCCCTACCCGTTCATGCCGGATGCATTTGCGAGTTTCCGCGCACGTCGTCGCTTAACACGATGGCTTCGGCAATTTCCTTCATGGGTTTGCGCTTCTGCCGGCTCTGGCGTTGCAGCGCCAGGTAGGCTTGCTCTTCGTTGAGTCCGAGATCGCGCTGCAGAATGCCTTTGGCGCGCTCCACGATTTTTCTCGTCTGTAGTTGTTCCGCGAGGGTGGAGTTGGCTTCTTCGAGGCGCGCCAGTTCGAGCTCGGCGCCCACCAGAAATCCGACAGTGGAGATCATGCGAATGTCGCGCCGCCGGTAGACGTGGTGCTGGCGATGCTGCAGGTTGATGACGCCCACGACGCGGCCGCGGCACATGAGAGGCACCGAGAGAAAAGCCTCGTAACTGTCTTCCGGCAACTCGTGGAAAAACTGGAACCGCGGATCGTGTGCGGCTTCTTGCGGGATGGCGACCGGCTCGCGGTGCTCCGCCACCCATCCGGTAATGCCTTGTCCGACGCGCAGTTTCAAGCGGTCCACCGCTTCGGGATGCGGGTTCTTCGAAGCTCGCAGAACCAGTTCGTCGCCTTCCATGATGTAGATAAGGCAGGAATCGCACTTCACCAGCGCGGAAGCAAATTCGACTACGCGGCTCAGAACATCGTGAAATCCGTCCGCCGTACCCAGGCGTTCGCTGATTTCGTGGAGTACATCAACATGTGAGTCCTCAACTGATAATAAGGGGTCCATGCAATACATTATCGATTTTGTAGAGATTAAGTCCAATTCCAAATTTTGATGGGCACGATAAAGGATTTCCTTCGTGATTGTTACCAACGTTTAACATCTGCGAATTACAATATGTGCACCCGCTGCAGATGGAATTCAAGAGGTTCCGCGCCTGGCGGACGCGCCGGTAGTCGGCATCTATTTCGCGTCCAGATCGACCGTCTTCACCGGCAAGTCCCAATGCGCGTCGAGGATTTCGAAGCGGCGCTGTTCTTCGCGCTGGAACGTATCCTGGTCGGGATACATCTGCTTCTGCAGCGCAGCCTCGTCGAAGGGCTCGTTGGCGACAGTGGCGTTCTTGAAGACGATGGTCACGCGGAAATCCCAGCGGCCGTCTTCGGTAGTGTGATAGCGCGGCTGGTCCATCCAAACCTTGGCAATGCGTCCCATCTCCGCTTCTTTTTTCAGCACGGGATAGTGATTCTTCTTAAACAGCTTGAGAAATTCGTCGGCGTGTCCCCACTTGGTCTTGTAGTAGTACTCGACCACGAAGGGACGGTCGGGAGCGGACTGGGCGTAGGACGCCAACGGCATGGCGATGGCGATGAACAGCAGGGCGGCGAAAACGCGGCGCATGGGATTCCTCCGGGGATGGAAACTGTAACCTTACTACAAACCACGACTATTATTGGCGGCCCACCGCTGACGGCTGCGAGCTGATTCTATTCTGCCAGTGACTCCAGATGAAATATGCTGCCCCGGCTACGAGCACAACTCCAATCACGGCGTCGAACTTGTGGAAGTATTTTCCCAGTTCGCGCCAGTTCTCGCCCAGCTTCATCCCGAGCCAGGTCAGGCCGAGGCACCAGGGCCACGATCCCAGAAACGTATAGATGTGAAAACGGCCGCGGGGCATGCGAGCGATTCCTGCCGGCAGCGCGATGAAGGTGCGGATCACCGGCAGCAAACGGCCCACGAACACGGCCAAATATCCCCAACGGGCGAAGAAGCGATCGGCCCAGTCAAGTTCGCGATGTCCCATCAGAATCCAGCGGCCGTAGCGCTCGACCAGCGGCCGTCCGCCGTAGCATCCAATCTCATAGGCGACAAGCGAGCCTAGATTGCAGCCGAGCGCGCCCGCCGTCGCCACCCACAATAGTTTGAACGTCCCCTGGAAGACGAGGTATCCGGCAAACGGCATGATCAATTCAGAAGGCAGCGGAATGCACGTCGACTCGATCGCCATAAGCAGCACGATGCCGGCATAGCCGGTCACGGCGATGACCTTGCTAATGAAGATGAACAGGACTGCGAGAATTTTTTCAGTCATAAGAAACAGTGGTCAGTGGTCAGTGGCTAGTGGTCAGTGGTCAGTGGTCAGTAACACCGCTCGCCCAAATCAGCTCTGCTGGCCACTGATCACTGCCCACTTTCTTTGAGTGTACCGGAAATTTGCGGCAGACATTCCGCGCTAGAACGACTCTTCCTGGGTAAACGCGTAGCCGGGCAAAGTGGCGCCCTGCGGGCCCTTGGTGACCTTCACGCGGACGGTGGGGGCATCGGGAGCCGTAATTCCGGCGGGCCGCAGAATGGCGAACTGCGAAAACACTTCGCTATAAACCTTGGTGACCAGATAGTCCTGGCCGTCGGCTTCGCTGCGCCACACTTGACCGAGTTGAATGGAGCTCACTGCCACGGGATTATTCCTGACTCTGGACTGGAATACCTCCAGACTACTGGGGGCCACGAGAGGCGTCAATTGCCAGCGTGGTTACCGAGGGCCAACGCCCGGGGCCTGCCATTGGCTGGCTCTGCTAAGATATTGGCCCCAAGGAGTCGCGCATGCCTCGTGGTGTAGTTCCCCGGCAACCCGCCCGCACCGGCCGTCAGGACAAAGTTCGCTTAGGGCGGACGTTGTTGACCGCTAAGGCCGTCGCCGGCGGCAAAGATGCTCGTGTGGGGACGGGCGCCCCCGCGAGCTTGCCCCGAGCGGAGTCGAAGGGTCCAGGCCGAGGCAAAGCCTCGGCGGCAGCCCCGAAGCGGCGCAAGAAGCCGGCGGCGAGTTCGAACGCCTACGATCCCCTGGCTCCCGAGCGCGTGGCGGAAATCCTAAACCGCCTCGACCAACTCTATCCCGAGGTCACCTGCGCGCTCACGCACTCGAGCGCGTGGGAGTTGCTAGTCGCGACGATCCTCTCGGCACAATCGACCGACGCGAACGTGAACCGCGTTACGCCCGAACTATTTCGCAAATATCCAACGGTTCAGGCGTTTGCCGCGCTCACTCGCGAACAGCTCGAACCGGACGTGCGCTCCACCGGATTCTTCCGCAATAAATCCAAGTCGGTGGTGGGAGCGGCGAAGAAGATCGTTGCGGACTATGGCGGGCAGGTTCCCGACGACATGGAAAAGCTGCTGACTCTTCCCGGCGTCGCCCGCAAGACCGCGAACGTCGTGCTGGGATCGTGGTTCAAGAAGGCCGAGGGTGTGGTCGTCGATACGCACGTGCACCGCATCTCCCGCCGCCTCGAACTTACCGCCGAGAATGATCCGCAGAAAATCGAGCAGGATCTGATGAAGATCATCCCTCGCGAAAAGTGGATACTGTTTTCGCATCAGATTATCTGGCATGGCCGCAAGCTATGCATCGCCCGCAAGCCCAAGTGCGCCGATTGTGCGCTGGAGAACCTGTGCCACGCCGCAGACAAGACCTGGAGCACCGTCGAGATGCACAAGAACGCGAAAGCGTAGCCCGCCCATTCACAGCAGCTTGTCATCCTGAGCGAAGCGAAGGACCCATGCAACTTCGGCCGGCGGGCTCACCCCCGCGCTCTGGTAAACTTTTTCTTCACCCTCCCCGAGGCCCTATCTTCCCATGCGCACTCTTATCCCTTTTGCTATCGTCATACTTATGAGCACTGTCGTCGCTGAAACCGCCACCCAGACGCTTCCTGCGCCCGAGGCTGTTACCGATCCGAAGCAGATTTCCTCCAAGTCCAACGCGCAAGTCGACCCGCGGAGTCTGACCATCGAAAAGCTCTACATGACGCGGCAGGTGGGCCGTCCGACGTGGTCGCCCGATGGCAAGAGCATCGCGTTCGTCTCCAACATGAGCGGAAGGAATAATCTGTGGCTCGTGCCCGCCGAGGGCGGATGGCCGGTGCAGTTGACTGTCAGCGACCAGCGGCAGACCGCGCCCGCGTGGTCGCCCGACGGCAAATGGATTGCCTACCAGTCGGACTATGACGGTGACGAGCAGTGGGACATTTTTCTGGTTTCGCCGAAGACGGGCAAGGTCGTAAACCTCACCCAGACGCGCGAGATCGCCGAATTGAATCCTACGTGGTCGCCGGACGGCCGCTACCTGGCGTATGAAGTGAAGCCGAAGACGTCTGCGGCTTATGAGATTGATGTTTACGACACGGTGATGCGTGAGGTGAAGCACATCACCACCAACACGCCGCAGGACAAGGGAAATTACGGGCCGATCTGGTCGCACGATGGGAAGTACATCGTTTATACGCAGGAGCAGGCCAAAGGCACGGACTCCAATATTTTCATTGCTGAAGTCGCGACCGAAAAGAGCACGCTGCTGACGCCGCATGAGGGCGAGCAGCGGTTCACGGCAAATGACGTCTCGCACGACGGCAAGAACATTCTGCTGACCTCCAACGCCGCCAACGGCTACGACAATATTGGGCTGCTCGACGTAGCGACCAGGAAGCTGCAATGGCTTACGCGGGACAAGTGGGAACTTCGCGGCGGAGAATTCTCGCCCGACGGCAAACACATCACCTTCAGCGCCAACGTGGATGGCAATGAAGACATCTACCTGCGTGACCTGGCCACCGGAAAGTCGGCAGCGCTTCCTATCCCGAAAGGCGTGAATGAGCCGGCGGGCGGGCCTGTGGCGTTCAGCAAAGACGGCACGCGTTTGCTTTACAACCACAACGGGCCGACCGCTCCGGGTGATTTGTGGGTCTACGACTTCGCTACGCGAAAGTCGGTGCAGATTACGCACTCGCTGGTCGCCGGTGTGCGTTCGGAGGACATGGTTGAGCCGTATCTGGTGCACTATCCCAGCCGCGACGGCCGCTGGACCATCTCCGCATTTCTCTACGTACCGTTCAACATGGCGCGCAACGGACAGAATGCGGCGATCGTGTACATTCATGGCGGGCCGACGTCGCAAACCATGAACTCGTTTAATCGCTTTATTCAGTACGCGGCGAATCAGGGCTACATGGTGCTCGCGCCCAACTACCGCGGCTCGACCGGATACGGCAAGGAGTTTCAGCAGGCCAACCTGTTCGACATGGGCGGCGGCGACTTGCAGGACGTGCTGGCCGGCGTGGACTGGATGAAGCAGACCGGGCATCTCGATCCGAAAAAGATTGCGGTCATGGGCGGAAGTTACGGCGGCTACCTGAGCATGATGGCGGTCACGAAGGCGCCGGATGTCTGGGCCGCGGGCGTCCCCATCGTGCCCTTCGTGAACTGGTTCACCGAAATTGAGAATGAAGACCCGGTGCTGCAGCAGTCGGATCTGGCGACCATGGGCGATGTGGTGAAGAACAGGGCGCTGTATGAGGACCGTTCGCCCATCAACTTCATCGATCAGATCAAGGCCCCGTTGCTGCTGCTGGCTGGAGGACACGATCCGCGCTGCCCGAAATCAGAAACCCAGCAGGTGGTCGACGCGATCAAGAAGCGCGGGGGCACGGTCGAGTCGAAGATTTACGAAAACGAAGGGCACGGCTTCGCGCGCGTGGAAAATCAGATTGACGCCTACCAGCGCGTCGCCGACTTTCTGCTGGCACACGTTGTCCCGGCGGATTGCAGCTGTTCGCTGACCGAGTAGACTGCTTTATTATAAGTACCGTGTTGTACGTGCTTATCGGTTGTGCCGAATAGTATGTACTGAGTTGTACTGTAATATTATCCTATCCGTGTAACGGCCTGGACGAGCCCGGGAATCGTAAACTTCTTCGCGGAGATATCCACCGGCAGTCCAAACTCGCGCAGCGTAGCGGAAGTGACGGGGCCAATCGAGGCCATTCGGATTCCTGCGAGTGACGAGCGGCGGCCTCTCTTCCCCAAGCCCAACAGTTCCACGAAGTTCCGTACCGTCGACGAACTGGTGAAGGTGATCACATGGGGCCGCTTTCCCGCGTGCTTGAGCGCCGCCTGCAGGCGGCGGCGCGAACTCTGCGGCACCACGGTCTCGTAGGCTTCGACGACATCTACGTGCGCACCGGCTTTGCGCAATTCCTGCGGAATCACGTCGCGGGCGACCTTGGCTCGGACCAGCAGTACGCGTTTCCCTTTCACTTTTGTTTTCAAGCTGCGGACCACCGACTCGGCGACGTATTCCTTGGGAACGACATCGACTTTTCCTCCGCGTTGTTCGATCGCCTTCTTTGTGGCGGGGCCGATGGCGGCGATGTGCAGATGATTGAGCGCGGAGTTCGTAAGGCGCCGCTTCTGCATGCGTTCCCACATGGCCTCGACGCCGTTTGCGCTGGTCAGGATGAGCCAGTCGTAGGTGTCGAGACTCGTTAAAGCCGCGTCGAGCGGCTGGAAGGAACGGGGCTTGCGAATCTCGATGAACGGGATCTCAATGACATCGGCGCCACACTGCCGCAGTTCGGCGGTGAGGGCTCCGGCCTGGTGGCGGGCGCGGCCGACCAAGATCCGCATTCCTCGCAACGGCTGGTTCTTCTTGGGATCGGGTTGGTTGCTCATGGTTAGCGTTGGCGGACAGGAGTGTCCGCCCCACACAGGATCACTCGCTTTCTTTCTTCACGCCGAGGCCTTGCTCTCGCATCAACCGCGATACGCCGGAGACCTCCGTATCCTCGGATTTCGCTAGCGATGCGATCACGTTGGCCTGCTCTTCCTTCGTGCGATTCTGGCTGAGTTTGAATTTGGCTTCGATGCGCGTGACAGCGATCTCAATGCCGACGATGTGGCTCAGCATGCGATCGCGGTAGGTCTCCCTGAGGCTCGCCCACTGTTCCGCGTAGGCGGGCTCGAAGGTGCCGATGAGTTCGTGAAGCACGCCTTGCAAATCGTCTGGCGACGCGAAGGTGCGCGCGTTGCCGTAAACATGCACCGCGCCGTAGTTCCAGGTAGGAACATTTTCGCGGGTCACGTAGTTCGACGCGGATACATAGGCGTGCGGTCCGTGAAAGATGGTCAGGCACTGCGGATTCTGTTCGAGATAGCGCCAGTGCGAGTTGGCTTTAGCGACGTGGCCGCGGATGACGAGATGCTCCTCCATCGCGCGCACGAACACGGGCAGGTGCGTGGCGAATGGACCTTCGTCATTGGACGAGGCCAGTGCGGACGAGATCAGAATCGCGAACGGATTCGCCTGCATGAACGCGATCGCTTCGGCATTGTCATGTACGCGGAAATGTTCGGGTATGTACATGCTGGTGTTTCTTTTGCCGCCTCAAGCCTGGCTCAAGCTTCGCTCCTCAATCTTAGCTGGTTGAAGACGGCCATGGTAGCGGATTACGGCTGCGGCGGCACGGCCAGGCCGCGTCCATAGACGGCCTCGAGGATCTGGTCGCCGCCACGAGCGAGCAGGGCCGCACCGGCATCGTTGCCGAGTTTTTCGGGATCGTCAATTCTTCCCTCGCGCGAGTCGCGGAGCAGCTTCGATCCGTCGGGGTCAGCGACGATGGATTCCAGATGCAGCTTGCCGTTTCGCATTTCCGCGAATGCGCCGATGGGGACCTGGCAGCCTCCGCCGAGACTGTTGAGCAGGGCGCGTTCGCAGGTGGTGGCGGCGCGGGCGGCGGGATCGTTCAAGAAAGCCAGGTGTTCGCGGGTCGCAGCATCGCCCAGGCGGATTTCGATGCCGAGCGCACCCTGTCCGGCGGCGGGGCACATGATTTCGGCGGGAATGATTTGTTTGATCAGTTCGGTCTTGCCCAGACGCTTCAGCCCGGCCGAGGCGAGGATGATGGCGTCGTATTCTCCCTGCTCGAGTTTGCGCAGGCGGGTGTCGACGTTGCCGCGCAGCGGATGAATATCGAGATCGGGGCGAACGGCCTTGAGTTGCGCCTGCCGGCGCAGGCTGGAGGTACCGACGCGCGCGCCTTGGGGCAATTCCTGAAAGCTTGAATAATGGCGCGAGCAGAAGGCGTCGCGCGGGTCTTGACGTTCGGTGATGGCGGCGATTTCGAATCCTGGAGGAAGTTCGGTGGGCAGGTCTTTCAAGGAGTGCACGGCGAGATCGACGCGTCCGGCGGCGAGGGCTTCTTCAATTTCCTTGGTAAACATGCCCTTGGTGCCAACCATGGCCAGAGCGACGTCGGTGATTTTGTCGCCGGTGGTGTGGATGATTTCGATTTCGACGTGGTGGCCGCGCGCGCGCAGGAGCGCGGAAATGTGGTTGGCCTGCCACAGGGCGAGTTGCGAACCGCGAGAGCCGATGCGGAGAGTGGGCATTATTGCCGCGTCCCCGCTTCGTTTCTCTTGTCTGGGGCCGGCGCTTGCTTGTCGTGCAAGTTGAACAGTCTTCGGACTACGTCGACCACCGTTGTCGCTTCGGATTCTTTCGCGGCAGTCTTCAGCGTGGTGATGGGCGTGTGCATGACTTTGTTGATGATGCCGCGGGTCAGGGCTTCGACGGCCATTTCCTGCTCCGGCGTCAGGTGGCCCATGCGGCCGCGCACGCGGTCAATTTCGGCCTGGCGAATCGTTTCCAGATGATCTTGTAACGACACAATTGTAGGTACAACGTCGAGCGTGTGCAGGCGGGCCTCAAAGCGTTCGACTTCGCTGGTAATGATGGCTTCGGCGAGTTCGGCTTCCTTGCGGCGATCGGCGACATGGCTCGATACAGCCTGCTGCAGGTCGTCGATGTCATAGGTGAAGATGCCGTCAAGTTTGCCCATCTCCGGGGACACGTCGCGGGGCACGGCGATGTCGATGAAAAACATGGGCCGATTCTTGCGGCGGGAGAGGAATTGCTCGCCATGTTCGCGGCGGAAGATGGCATGGGGCGCGCCAGTCGACGTAATGACAATGTCGGCGCGGTCGCAGGTGTTGTACAGATCGTCGAACTTGATGGCCTGGCCGTTGAACTTTTGCGCAAGGCCGATGGCACGCTCGTAGGTGCGGTTGGCGACGAAAATCGAGGCGCAGCCGTGAGCCATCAAATGGCGGGCCGCGAGTTCGCTCATCTTGCCGGCGCCAACGATGAAGACGGTCTTCCCTTCCAGCGTTCCAAAGATTTTCTTCGCGAGTTCCACCGCGACCGAGGCGATCGAGACCGACGATGATCCGACCGCGGTCTCAGTGCGCACGCGCTTGGCGACGGCGAAGGCGCGGCTGAAGAGCTGGTCGAGTTGGCCTCTGACAGCGCCGACGGCGCGGGCGGTGGCGTAAGCTTCCTTGACCTGGCCGAGAATCTGGGCTTCGCCGACCACCATCGAATCGAGGCTCGAAGCGACGCGAAACAAATGGCGGACAGCATCTTTTTCGCGGAATTCGTACAGGTGCGAGTCGAGTTCAGCGGCGGTCAGATGAAAGTGATCGTGCAGAAATCCGCGCAGGTCGGCGTGGCCGTTAGTCGTGTGGGTCACGATCTCCACCCGATTGCAAGTGGAGATGACCATGCCCTCTTCGACGCCCGGATAGGCGGTGAGATCGCGGCAGCAATCGGGCAGGCGCGACTCCGGGATCGCCAGGCGCTCGCGTACTTCGAGCGGCGCGCTCTTGTGATTCACGCCAATGAGCTGGAATCTCATGATGCGAGCCTCAAGATGCAAACCTGTGGATCGCGGAGAAATAGTTCGCCGCCCAGGCGGCCAGCGCGGCCACGAAGGCGAACGTCGCCAGCACGGCGGCGCGGCGTCCGCGCCATCCCGAGTTCCAGCGGGTGAAGACCATGACCATGTACACGATCCACATCAGCAGCGACAGCAGGATTTTGGGATCGAGGAAATCCACGCGGCCGTAGGTGGTGAGAGCCACGACCGAGCCGGTCAGCAGGCCCAGCGTCATGAACGGAAAGCCCAGCAGCAGCGAGCGATAGCCGATCTGGTCAATCACTTCGAGCGCAGGTAGAAACGAAATCAGGCTGGTGGCTTTCTTGGCTTTCAGGCGGCGCTCCTGCAGAAGATACAGCAGGCTGGCGCCAAAGCTCAGCACCAGCGCGGCGTAGCCGGTGAAGATGAGGATGATGTGGGCGATGAGCCATCCCTTGTGGGATACGAACTGGGTCAGCAACACCGGTTGCTCGCCGATGGCCGCAACGAAGGTCAGAAAAAAAACCACGGGAAAGACAACCACGCCGGGGGATGTAGTTTGATAGATCGCATAGATGACCATGAAGAAGGTCATCGACAGAAATGCCAGCAGCGACTCTCCGTTGTGCACTGACGCCCAGACGACCTGGCCCGAAAGAAACAACTCAGCCAACGAGACGAAATGGAAGACCATGCCCAGGCTGGCCGCATGCAGGGCGATGCGGCTGAACAGGTCACTGGTGCGGGTGAGCGCCACGAAGGCGTAGACCAGCCCGATGAAGTAGCACCCCAGTGCGAAACGCAGCCAAAGCAGAGACATAGACTTTATGATGCCGCAATCCCATTTTCGGGAATCCTAATTCCCGAATCCATGAGTTTACCCCAAATAGCGGGTCGGGTCCCCAATCCTCAGAGTACGCAATTTATTTTTCATCGAGGCGAGGGCAAGGTAAACAAAGGGGGTCACTTAAGGGTGTGATTAGGATCACAGACTAGGGAAACTGGTTTCGCCGAACTTCGTCAATTAGTTTTCGAAGCCGCGTGCGGATTCGTCGTGCCGGTGGCGTGCGGATTGGCCATCCCTTGAGGCATGGCTGCGTGGCCGCCGCCCATGCCGCCCATGTCGCCGGGCGCGAAGCAGGTAACGCGCCCGCTGGAGGCAACGCGCAACTGCGACGGGCAATCACCGCTGGTCAGCGCCGCTGCCGCACCCGCGCCTTGCGACTGCACACTGTAAAGCTTGCCCGCAGCGTTGCCGGCGACGCCGACCGACATCCCCGGCATGTCATAGGCGACATAGAACGGGTGCTTGCTCTGGCTGGCCTGCATGGCGCAGTCGGAGGCCGACTTCGACTGGTCTGCGGTGGCCCCTACGTTGAGACGGCCGCAGTCGGTGGCACCGGCCCCGGAATATTCCTGCAGCTTCTGTTGCACGGCGTCAGGCGAGGCCGGCGACGAGGAGGCCGCCGCGCCCGGAGAAGTCACTAAAGACGTCGTTGGACCTGCCGGCTTGCGAGACGTCAGAAAGAAAAGCGCTCCAATCACGAGGATGAGGATCAGAAAAACAGCAAGGTTTCTCATGGCATGGTAATTGTAAATCTGAGCGGTGCGGCGGAGGGAGCAAATCGAGAAACCCCACTTCTCGCGCAAACAAAGCGCGAGAAATGGGGCACCCGTTCGAGGCCGAATCTTCCCCTACGGCTTCCCTGTCAATTGCCGGATCAAATCCACTTCCGCCCGGCGATAGGGAGTTCCGTCGGAGCGCAGCACTTCGTGAAACCACACCGGAGGCTGATTCTTGACGTAGGGATGCTCCCAGGAATCCCAGGGATAATACGTCTGCGTTTTGCCGGCGACGAATCCCCAGTTGATGGCGCCCACGCGCTCCTGCTTGGCGATGGGCAGGATCGTGTCGAACGTGCTGCCCACCGAGCGCGCCATGTATTCGGTGCAGATCACGGGACGATGGAATCTTCGCAGCCAGGCGATTTCGGCCTTGAAGTCCTCGGGCCAGCTGTAGTTGTGAAAGCTGATGATGTCGGACTGGCGCAGCTGGATGCGCGCGATTTCATCGAGCGCGGATTCATCGCTAGCGCTATCAACGTCATAGACTCCGCTGGTGAGCGGCTGCGTGGGATTCACCTCACGGGCCCACTCGAAGGCCTGCGGTAAAAGGGCGGCGACGCGCGTAGTTTTCTCTTTGTGGTTCAGCTCTGTTTTGGGGTAGTTACCGGTTTGATCGGATCCGGGTTCGTTCCAAACGTCCCAACCAAGGATGCGGTCGTCTTTGGCGAACGCTCCTACCACTCCCTGCACGTATTCTTTCAGCCGCGGATACTCGCTGGGATCGGCCAGGGCCTTGGCACCCGGACTTTGCACCCAGCCGGAATTATGCACTCCGGGAATGGGGGCGTGTTGCGGCCCGAGCTGCGGCAGCGGGTCCCAGCAGGAATCGAAGAGCACGAACAGCGGGCGGATGTGATGACGCGCCGCGATCGTCAGGAACTGGTCGATGCGCTTGCGAAAACCCGGCGCGTTCTGCTGCCATAGCAGATCGTGAAGAAACACGCGCATGGTGTTCATACCGATCCCTTCGGCCCAGCCGAGTTCCCTGTCGATCTGGTCGGGGTCGAAAGTGGCCTCCTGCCACATCTCCAGTTCGTTGATGGCGGACTTGGGAATATAGTTGCTGCCGACCAGCCAGGGTTGCTGCGCATACCAGTCGTTGGCCTTTTTCTCGGACCAGCGGGGATTCTGGGCGGAGGCACTTGCGCACCAGGCTGCGCAGAGCATTACCGAGATCCTGAATCCGTACTTGAAGGTTTTCACTCAAGACACTCCGCGTTCCTTTATAAGCTTGCCTGCGAAGGTTATCAATGCGGCGATGCCGCTTCAGAAATCTTCGCCGGAAGGTCCGCGGTCGTGGTAATTTCATGGCGCGAAATGTCAGCGGCTGTAGGGAGTGAATATGCGGTACACCGGAATGCTACTGGTCTTGGCAATGATTGTGGCGCCCGCACCGGCGCAGGAGAAGGCAAACGAAGGTCCGACGAATGAAAAGGCGCAGAAGACGTACAAACAGGCACTGGAGTATCTGCACCAGCGCCAGACGGGAGTTGCGCTCGACTACTTCAAGAAGGCCGATAAACAGGACGACGGGCATTGTCTGGTATGTCAACAAAAGATGATTAAGTATGGGATCGAACTGCGGGAATGGAAAACCGCAGAAGGCGCGGCGGAAGAGATGGTAGCGCAGGCGCAAACCCAGAACAATGTCGCGCTGGCGCACTACCAGTTCGGTGCGCTGCTGACGCATGAAGGAAGGGACAAACACAAGGATGAGTTGTTCACGCGCGCCCACGAGGAGATGCTCAAGGCCTTGGCAACCGGCGCAAACTTTCCCTCCGCGGTCTACGCGGATGGCATGGTGCTGGCCCAATTGAAGCAGGACGACGCAGCCAAGGCGCGCTTTGAGGAGTTTGTAAAGCTGCAACCGGAGGGTGATCCGGACCGCCAGCGGGCATTGCGCTACATCAGCGAGCCTGAACTGGCACGGGCGAGGATGGCACCCCCGTTTGTGATTACGACCACCGACGGACAACGGGTTTCACTAGACGATCTGGCAGGAAAAGTCGTGCTGCTCGACTTCTGGGCGACCTGGTGCGCGCCCTGCCGCGAGGCCCTGCCCCACATGCAGGAGATCGCCAAAAAGTTTCAGGGGCAGCCCCTGGTGGTGATCAGCATCAGCCTCGACAGCGATGAGCAGAAGTGGAAGGACTTCATCGCGAAAAATGAAATGACCTGGCTGCAATACCGCGACGCGGGTTTTACCGGGCCGATTGCGAAAGGGTTCGGCGTGGAAGCAATTCCGCACACCTTCACCATCGACGCCGACGGCGTGCTGCAGGACGAGCACATCGGCGACGCCTCGATCGAAAGGAAACTGAAGAAGCTGGTAAGCCAGGCGCGGAACGTGCAGAAGGCCGCCATGCCGGCGCAATAGACAACTCTCTGTGTCGTCCCGCGCAGTGTGAAACCGGCTCGTTAATCCACGCCCAGACTGGCGAGCGATTCTTCGAGCAAACTCGGGGCGATACTCAAACGCCGCCCGTGGGTCTTCATATCCTCAATTTCATCGAAGGCGCGGAAGAGGCGGAGCTTGACCGCGGCGTATTGTTCGGCGTCGTTCAAGGGGCGGCCGTGGGCCTGGCTCCAGGCGGCGCGGGCGGCGTCGGCAAGGAAGATGCTCACGGCGAAGGTCAGCTTGCGGTCGGAAGTGACGTCGAAGATGAATTCGGTGCCGGGCGCTTCCGGATCGTCGGGCAGCGCGGCGCGTTTGCCGACGTAGTAGTACTGGTAGACGTATCCCTGGGCGCCGGTGTAGGTCTTCAGGCGGCGGATGGGCGGGGTGGTCGTCACGGGAACATTATGCAACGGCGGCTCCCCAATGTCATTCCCCCCGATTCAATCTTCCGTGGCCTTCTGCCGATAGCTCTACGCAGGAGACCTCTGCATGCTGCCGCAATGGTTCTGGCTTTCGCTGGGAGCGCTGGCGATTCTGGTGATCTACCAGCAGGTGCGGATTTACCAGATCCATCGGGCGGCACGGAAGCATGAAGAGTTGTTCCAGATCGTGACCGAGAACGCCGCCGACATGATCGCCCTGGTCGACGTGAAAGGACGCCGGTTGTACAACAGCCCGGCTTACAAGCGAATCCTGGGCTACACGGCGGCGGAATTGGGCGAGACTTCAGCCTTCGAACAAATCCATGCCGACGACCGCTTCCGGGTCCTCGAGGCGGCGCGGGCGGCGCGGGAGACTGGAGTCGGGAAAACGCTGGAGTACCGCATCAGGCATAAGGACGGCAGTTGGCGGGTGCTGGAGTCGGTGGCCAGCACGATCCGCGACACCAAGGGCGCGGTCACGAAGCTGGTGATTGTGAATCGCGACATCAGCGAGCGCAAGCGCGCGGAACAGCAACTGGAACACAACCTGTTTCACGATCCGCTGACCGGACTGCCCAACCGCCGCCTGTTTCTCGACCGGCTGCAAAGTTCGTTTGTGCGGTCGCGGCGCGACACGGGCCGTCTCTACACGCTGCTGCTGGCGAACCTGGACCACTTCAAGGTCTTCAATGAAACCATGGGCACGGTCGCAGGCGACCATATCCTGCTGGAGATCGGGCGCCGGCTGGCCAAAACTTTACGGCAGGACGATACCATCGCGCGCCGCGAGAGTGCCGGGGCTTCGACGGACGTAGTGCTATTCCGCCTGGGCGGGGATGAATTCGCCATACTGCTGGATACGGTGGGCGATCCCAGCGATGCCATGCGCGTGGCCCGAAGCATTCAGACCGCAGTGGCCGAGCCCTTCCAGGTGGAGAATCGGGAAGTGCGCGCCGCGGTGAGCATTGGGATTGCCTTGAGCACTCCGGCGCACGAGCGACCCGAGGACGTGTTGAAAGATGCCGACGTGGCCATGCGCCGGGCGAGGGCCCTGGGCGGATCGCGCTGCGAAGTTTTCGATGAAGCCATGCACACCCGCGCGGTGGGGCGATTGCGCCTGGAAGCGGATTTGCGCACGGCTCTGGCCGGGCACCAGTTCCGCGTCTATTACCAGCCGGTGGTGCTACTTGGCACGCGGCGCATCGTGAGCTTTGAGGCGCTGCTGCGCTGGGACCATCCTGTGCAGGGGCTGATTTCTCCCTACCGGTTCATTGAAGCGGCCGAGGACACCGGCATTCTGATTTCCATCGGCCACTGGCTGATCCTGCAGGCCTGCCGGCAGTTGCGCGATTCGGACGCCAGCCACTCCCCCGGACAGCCGATGCATATCACGGTCAACATATCGGCGCGGCAGTTTGCCGACGCGCACCTGGTCAACGATATTCAGGATGCGCTCCAGCAGACGGGCCTGGACCCTTCGCGGCTGCAATTGGAGATGACGGAGAGCGTCGCCGCCGCCGATCCCAAACTTACCGTCGCCGTGCTCTCTCACCTGAAGCACCTGGGGATTGGGATGATTCTCGACGATTTCGGCGCAGGCACCACGTCGCTGCGCGGGTTGCGCCAGTTTCCCGTGGACGCACTCAAGATCGACGGCTCGCTGGTGCGGGAAATGCAGACCGACCGCGCCGCCTCCGACATGGTCGAACTGATCATTGCCCTGGCGCACAAGATGAATTTGAAAGTGATTGCGCAAGGCATTGAGACCCCCCGGCAAGTCGAGCGCCTGCTGGAACTGGGGTGCGAGTACGGGCAAGGCTACTACTTCTCCCACCCGATGGAAGCGCAAGCGGCCCAACAATTCCTGCGCCAACAGAACACGCCTGCGAGGGCCAGTGGGGCGGGCGCGAAGTAGCTAGGTTCAGGAAACCAAGATCCGCGAATCAAAATCTTTTCGTCGTTCTCGCTCGTTCGGTCCCTCCGCGCTCGCACCACTAAGGAGCAGGCACCTGCACGTTGGCGACTACGTTGGAATCCCCGCTCTCTTCGTTGCTGGTATTGACTGCGGTTGTGGCATAGCAGTAGGCCGCGCCGTCGACCACGGCGGAATCCGTGTACAGGGTGCCTGTATTCAGCATTGAGTTGATCCTGGAGAAAGGTCCGCACGCACTCGCATACGCCGCACGATAAATGTTATAGCCAGAGACATTCGAGGACGTGCTTGCACTCCACGACAGGTTGACCAAGTGGACGGGCACAGCCGTACCGGTGCCAGTGAGGGTTTCGACCGTCGTCGAGGACTGGGCATTACTGGTGAAGGTAAGCGCGGCCGTCACGGCGCCGGTGGTCTGAGGGCTGAACTTCACCGTAAACGCAGCGCTGTTCCCTGCTGGAATCGTAACCGGCAGCGACAGTCCTGCGACAGTGAATGCGGAGTTGTTGCTGCTGACCGCGCTGACGGTAACACTCGATCCACCCGCGGTGAGAGTTCCGGATGCGGTTCCGCTCGTGCTCACGACCACGTTGCCCAGAGCGAGGGTGGCCGGGCTGACGCCGAGCGTGCCGGCGGTCACAGTCGTTCCAATCCCCGAGAGTGGAAGCGCTACGGTCGAATCCGAAGCCGTCGAGTAGATCATGATGGTGGCCGTCCGAGTCCCGGCCGCCGTTGGCGTGAACTTTGCGCTGTACGTACAACTTGCTCCCGGAGCCAGCGTGTTGTAGTTGCAGGTGCCCTTGCCGCCCCAATTGAAGTCGCCGGCGGAAAGTGAGTCGCTCGTAATCGTCAACGAAGCATTCCCCGTGTTGGTCAAGGTAGTGGTCAGGACAGCGCTCGTCTGGCCGACCGTGACGCTGCCGAAGCTGATGCTCGTAGGATTCAGCGTCAGAATGCCGGCCGCCGTATTTACGGTCACAGTGGCGCTGGCGGATTTGGTATTGTCGGCGACGCTGGTAGCCGTTACGGTCACGGTTTTCGTCGCGGTCACAGTGGGAGCCGTAAACAGTCCGGTGGTGCTCACAGTGCCGGAGGTAGCCGACCAGGTAACCGCCGTGTTGCTGGTGTTTGTGATTTGAGCCGAGAACTGCTCAGTTCCCCCCGAGGCCACCGTTGCCGTGGTGGGCGAGACCGAGACACTGATGGCGGCCGCAGTGGTGAAGACGTTGTCCAGGCCCGTGACCAGCGCTCCGGTGGAGTCGGCCGACAGCACGCGATAGTGGTAGGTGGTCCCGGCGGTCAGCGCCGTCAGGGCAGCGGAGTGCGTGGTCACCAGGTTCGAGTTCAGGGCACTGCCGCTGCCGTAGCTGGTCGTCGTACCGTACGCGATCTGCGAATTCGCAGGCACGGCGGTTGTCCAGGTGATGGTAGCGGTGGTGGTTGTCGTGGTCGCGGTGACGGCACTGATCCACGATTGTGCGAAGGCCGACGGCGCGACGAGTAAGGCGAACAGAAGAGGAACAGATACAAAAAGAACACGAATCAATCTACACATGGCCCAAATACAGAAACGATCCACAACCAGAAAAGCGAGGGGGAATCGCTTCATCCGTTTCGTTGAAATTTAATTTAAAGTTGCAACTCGATGATAGGGTCCGCAGCGAGCAGCGCAACGCAGCATGTACTAGTCATTGGGACAATGAACCTTGGATTTTCCGCGAATGGGAAATAAGACCACGGTTAGAAAGCAGACTCGGAAGCGATTCCCTGGATCGGAAGCCGCCGATCTTCCTTGGCTGATGTTACTTGGCTGATGTTACTCGGCTGATTACTTCGCTCGTCAGCACCAAGACAAAAGGCAACGGGCAAAAGCTTCGTCCTCATGGAGAAGGAAGTGATCGCCGGTGCTGGGAATGAATTGGTGAAACATCGCGATGGCACACATCGCCCCGGCCAGTCTCGTTGCCGAAGAGCACAAGGCGTACCATTGATTAAGGCGTACCATTGATCATGGATGAAACATACCTGCAATGCCCCGGCTCAGGACCAGTTGACAGCTCAATAGCCGCTGATGCCCTCCTTCGCGATGAGCCAGATGAGGAAGAGGAAGACGAGGAGGAACACGACGGCGACGAGGAAGATGACGATAGTGACGAAGGCTATTCGGAGTGAACCTGCTCTGGCTGTTGCGAAATCGCCACAGCGCTCATTCACGCAGGCCGGACAATTCTAAGTTTGTGGAATGATCTGCCATGAGTTCTAATCCGCCTGGCCGATCAGCAGCACGTAGCCGTCGGGATCCTCCACACGAATTTCTCCCTTGGGCATGTATTCAGGATAAGTAATGGCCGAGACTTTCGCGCCGCTGGCCAGCAGATGCTCGCGTAGCGCTATCAGATCGGGCGAATAGAGATAGAACAATACGGTCTGTTGGCTGGCAATCACCGGCTCGGAGGCGCGCCCGAACATCAGATCTGCATGCTCGCAACCCAGGTGAACCCATTGCAGTCCGCCCGCAGCGTTGCGCAAGCTGCCGCGAATGTCCATCCCCAGCAGTTTGTAGAAGTCGACGGAGCGCTGCACGTCGGCGGCTTGCGCCAGGGGGATGAGGCCGGTCACTTCAGCAGGCATTAGGTTCTTACCGATCCGGATTCAGCAGATCGCAGCGGTCGAAAACCCGCACTTCTCGCGCAAAGCGCACGCGAGAAATGGGGCGCCCCGGAAATCGTCTTAGCCATCAATCTTCGCTTCCCGCAATTGTTTCACCGCAGTCTCGGAACTGACGGGTGAATAATAGACTTCTTTAAATGTGTACGACTTCGCCTTGGACTTTACCACCGGAAGAATCTCGATGTGCCAGTGGTAGTCGTCGTCGATGGTCTTCCAGTAGCCGAGATTCTTCGAGGGATGCAGGCTGCTGGGCGAGGTGTGCAGGACGAGGTGAAAATCCTCGGTGATGGAACGCACGCGCTGTAAAGTGCGGCGCAGAAGGGCGGCCAGGTTGGTGCGGAGACCGGGGCGATTCAATCCCGCTCGCTCGAACGAGGAGTCGTGGTAGCGCGGCAGAATCCAGGTTTCATACGGGACGCGGGGAGCGTAGGGACACAGGGCAAGATAGTCGCCGCGGACCTCGATGACGCGCTGGGCCTGGCGTTCCTCCTGCTGAATGATGTCGCAGAAGACGCATCGTTCCTTGCTGACGAAGTACTCGCGCCCGGCGCGCAGTTCGTAGAGCACGCGCCGCGGAACGAACATGGTTGCGGTGAGTTGCGACGTGGGATGGCTGAACTCCTGCCCGGCGTTTTTGCCGTAGTCCTTGAACAGGCTGACGTACTTGATGCGCGGGTCGCGCTTGAGGTCGAGAATGCGCTCGGCGGCCACGCGCAGGAAGTGCGCGATCTCGTCGTCGCTGGCGTTCCACAAATGCCGGTCGTGGCGCGGGTTTTCGATCAGCACTTCATGCGCGCCCACGGAGTGCATGCAGTCATAAATGCCGTCGCCGCGGCGGCCCGGTTCACCCTCAATTCGGTAGAGAGGCTTGGGATGCACCACGGAACGCGCGGACCAGGGAGTGCCGGGCGCGTTGGGGGACTTCGCGATCACGTGCAGAGACTCGGCGGCATCGGAGCAAAAACGGCAGGCAGACTCGGAATGCGGAGCGGTTTCGGCCGGATCATCGCCGGTGATAACCCAGGAGCGAGTGATGGGGTCCTTACGGAGTTCCATAAGCCAAGGAGAACACCAGGAGAGAACTGGCGTCAACCTCGATCGCTTACCGTAATTTCCCGGCGAGCTATGAGAAATGCCGCAGAAGGCCAGCGGCGCGCTTTGTTATAATCCGCCGAAGCCCCGCCTGATCTGACGAGCTGATCTAACGAGCTGATCTAACGAGGAAGATGACCGAGCCGTCCACTCCGCTGATGCGGCAATATGCCGCAGTTAAAAAAGAACATCCCACAGCGCTCTTGTTTTTTCGACTGGGCGATTTCTACGAACTTTTTTTCGACGATGCCATCGTGGCGGCGAAAGAGTTGCAGATCACGCTGACCTCGCGGAATAAGGAAAAAGGAATTGCGGTCCCCATGTGCGGCGTGCCTTATCACGCGGCGGAGGGTTACATCGGGAAGTTGATTCGCAAGGGCTTCAAGGTGGCCATCTGCGAGCAGATGGAAGATCCGCGGCACGCGCAGAAGCTGGTGGGAAAGAAACTTGTTCGCCGGGAAGTGACGCGGGTCATGACGCCGGGGACCGCGGCGGATTCGTTGCTCGGCTCGGATGAAAACAACTTTCTGGCGGCGCTGGCGCAGGTCACCGATCGCACAGGAGGAGATCGCGTGGGATTCGCGGCTCTGGACTTATCGACCGGGGAGTTCCGGGCCACGGAATTTTCTGGCGAGGGCGCGATGCGGCGGGTGCAGGAGGAACTGGAGCAGCTGCGGCCGAAGGAACTGCTGTATGGGTCGGCGGCGCCGTTGTTTGAACGGACTGAGGCCAAACAGCCGAGCCTGGCTCGGCCGGACAGCCGGGGGCGGCTGTCTCCACATGGTTCAATCCCGACTGAGACTCCGCTGGAAGACTGGATCTTTGCGCCGGATCATGCGCTGCCGCTGCTGGAAAATCACTTTGGCGTGCTGTCGCTGGAGGGGTTTGGTCTGGCGGGGCGGACGGCGGCCGCAGCCGCGGCGGGCGCGATTCTGTATTACGTGCGGTCGACGCAGCGTGGATCGCTCGATCACGTGGACCGCATCGGATGGTACGAGCGGCAGAGTTGCTTGGTGCTCGACGCGGTCACAGTTCGCAATCTCGAGCTGACCGAGCCGCTGTTCGCGGGCACCGATGCGGGCGTCACGCTGTTCCGCTCGATCGATGCAGCGGTGACCCCGATGGGGAAACGCTTGCTGCGAGCCTGGCTGTTGCGGCCCTCGCTCGATCTGAGCGAGATCCATGGCCGGCTCGACGCCGTGGAAGCGGGTGTGAAGGAAATGGTCGCACGGGAAGAATTGCGGCGGGCCCTCGACGGCGTGCTGGACCTGGAAAGGCTGCTGAGCCGCGTAACGCTGGAGACGGCGAATCCGCGGGACGTGCTGGCGCTGGCGGCGTCGTTGGGGAAGATTCCCGCGATCAGAATCGCACTCGGACGCCTGGTTGCTGAGCGGCTGAAAACGCTGCATGCATCGCTCGATGAACTGGGGGACGTGCGCGAGCGCATTGAAAAGACGATTGTACCGGAACCGCCGCTGAGTTTTGCTGACGGCGGCGTGATCGCGGCGGGCGTGGATCGTGATCTGGACGAGCTGCGCGAACTCTCGCGCAACAGCAAGCAGGTGCTGGCGCAGATCGAGCAGCGGGAGCGCGGGCGCACTGGGATTTCTTCCCTGAAAGTGAAGTTTAATTCGATTTTTGGCTATTACATCGAGGTGTCGAAACCGAACCTGCACCTGGTTCCGCAGGATTATGAACGCAAGCAGACGCTTGTGGGCGCGGAACGATTCACGACGCCTGAACTGAAAGAGTACGAGACGAAGATTCTGGATGCGCAGGAGAAGATTGTTGAGATCGAACGGCGGATGTTTACGGAGTTGCGCACGGCGATTGCCGGTGAGGCCAAGCGCATCCGGCAGTCGGCGCTGGCGCTGGCGGAAATCGACCTGCTGGCGTCGTTGGCGCACATTGCCGCTTTGCGCAATTATTGCCGGCCAACTTTTGTGGAGTCGGACGGCGGCAACGAAATCGAAATCATTGCAGGCCGGCATCCCGTGATTGAGCAGCAGGAAATGGCGGGAGGCAGCGAACGCTTCGTGCCCAACGACCTTTATTTGAACGGCACCACGCACAACATTATGCTGCTTACTGGGCCAAACATGGGGGGCAAATCGACCTACCTGCGGCAGACGGCGCTGATTGTGATTCTGGCGCAGATGGGATCGTTTGTGCCGGCGCGGTCGGCGCGGCTGAGCGTGGTGGACCGCGTGTTCACGCGCATTGGGGCGAGCGACAATCTGGCGCGGGGCCGCTCGACCTTCATGGTTGAGATGACGGAGACGGCAGCGATCCTGCACACGGCGACGGCACGGTCACTCATCTTATTAGATGAGGTTGGCCGCGGAACATCGACCTATGACGGGTTGGCGATCGCCTGGGCTGCGGTGGAATACTTGCACGCGCGGGTACGGGCCAAGACTTTGTTTGCCACGCATTATTTCGAATTGACCGAATTGGCCGAGCAGCTTTCGGGGGTGAAGAATTATCACGTTTCGGTGAAGGAAACCGGCGGCGGAATTGTATTCTTGCGCAGGGTCGAGCCGGGCGCGGCGGATCGCAGCTACGGCATCGAAGTTGCGAAGCTGGCGGGGCTGCCGAACGAGGTCGTGGTGCGCGCGCGTGAAGTGCTGGCGGAGCACGAGTTCGCGGAGCAGCAGGCGACCGCACATCTTTCACCGGGCGCGACTCCGCCGCCGACGCAGTTAACGATTTTTACCCCGCTCTCGCAGCCGGTGCTGGAGAAGCTGCGGGAAGTGGATTTGAACCGGATCACGCCGCTGGAGGCTCTGAATTTGCTGGCGGAGTTGAAAAAAGAAGTTTAACCACAGAGGACACAGAGTTCCACGGAGGACGTCCATCCCCAGAAAAATGATCTCACGCGAGACGCGCGGTATCGAACAGATCGGGCAGCTTCTGATCGTCGGCTTCGACGGCACGGAGATTTCGCCGCGCATCAGTTCCCTGCTCACGCGGGTGCAACCGGCCGGGATGATTCTGTTCGCGCGGAACATTCAGAGCCCGCAGCAGACCTGGGGGCTGCTGCGCGAGTGTCAGAAGTGCGTTGCCACACCGCTGTTTACCTGTGTTGATCTGGAAGGCGGCACCGTTGATCGTTTTCGCGACGCGCTGGGAGCGGCGCCGGCGGCGGCGGACGTGTTCGCGACCGGAGAGCGTGCCCTGTTTCGCAGGCACGGGGAAATCATCGGGGCGAACTGTCGCGCGCTGGGATTCAACGTAGATTTCGCGCCCGTGCTTGATCTGGCGTTGGCGGCGTCCCGCAGCGTGCTGGGCTCGCGGGCCGTTTCAGCCAATCCGCGTGAAACTGCAGCCTATGCGCGTGAGTTTCTCGCGGGGCTTCGGGACGCTAACGTGATGGGATGCGGCAAGCACTTTCCCGGCCTCGGCGAGGGCAGACTGGACAGCCATCACGAATTGCCTGTGATTGAAAAACCGCTTCAGAAAATGTGGACCGAGGATCTTCTTCCCTACCGGACGCTGCGCCGGCAACTGCCGATGGTAATGATTTCGCACGCAGCGTATCCCCAGGTCACGGGCGATCGTACTCCGGCATCGCTTTCGAAGCGGTGGATTACGGACATACTGCTGAAGCGCGTCGGCTACCGAAATCTCGTGGTGTCCGACGATCTGGAGATGGGCGGAGTGCTGTCGGCGGCGCCGATCGCCGATGCCACGGTGGAGTTTGTGCGGGCCGGCGGCGATCTGTGTCTGATCTGCCATCGGGAAGATTTCATTCTCCAGGCGCATGAAGCGCTAATCAAGACCGCGGAACGCGACGCGAAGTTTGCGCGGCGCGTGGCGGAGGCGGCGCGGCGCGTGAGGGCGTTCAAGAAGAAGAATGCAAAGGCGCTGCACGCGGGCAGGAGTGCCCGCGCCACACGGGCCCCGACGGGAGCGATGATCGAGAAGTTGTCGCGCCGGTTGTGGGAGTTTGAGGAGCAGGTGCGTCTGGAACCGTTTAGCCGCGAAGCAGACAAGCGGCGGCACCGCTCATGAGCAAGGCGATGATTGTTGCCGGAGTGATGAGCGGAACGTCGGCCGATGGGATTAACGTTGCGCTGGTACGCATTGACGAGGCGTCGGGTTCGGGCTCCCGCGGAATGCCTACTCTTGACACCGGTCGTCGCGGACGGAAGTTTCCGCGCCACACGATCACGCTGCTGGGGCACGCGGAATACTCGTATCCTGCCAAGGTTCGCGCGGCTGTGCTCGCGGCGATGAATGCGAAACAGGCCTGTGTAGCCGATCTTGCGCGACTCAATTTTTTGTTGGGAGAGTTGTACGCCGACGCGGTGCTGGCCACGGAGCGGCAATTCCGGGCAAAGGCTGAACTGGTCGGCTGCCATGGTCAGACGCTGTACCATCAGGGCGAGCCGCAACCCTATCTGGGACGAAAAGTTGCTGCGACCTGGCAGACGGGAGAAGCCGCCGTGATCGCAGCGCGCGTCGGCGTACCCGTAGTTTCGGATTTCCGGCAGGCCGACATGGCGGCGGGCGGCAAGGGCGCGCCCCTGGTTCCCTATCTCGACTACCTGCTTTTCCGTGACTCGACCATCGGGCGCATCGTGCAGAACATTGGCGGCATTGCGAATCTCACGGTGATTCCCGCCGGGGCCGACGCCCGCCGCGTGTTCGCGTTCGACACCGGGCCGGGGAATATGGTGATCGACGCAGTCACGGAAGCCTTGTTTGGACGGGCGTTCGATCGCGACGGAAGAATCGCCGCCACCGGCAAGGTGCTGGAGCCAGTTGTGGCGCAGATGCTGCGGCATGAGTTTTTTCGGGCAAAACCTCCGAAGACCGCCGGGCGCGAGGAATTCGGGCGGGAGTTTGTTCGCGAGTTCTTGCGGGAATGTGGGCACGCCCGCAAGCAAGACGTCGTAGCGACGGCCGCTGCGTTGACGGCGCGGTCGATCGCCGACGCGGTGCGGCGATTCGTGAAGAAAAAACCTAGCACGGCTGCGAACAACTCTTTTCACGAAATGATTCTCTCTGGCGGAGGCGTTCGAAATGCCGCGCTGGTCCGTATGCTGGAAGAGGGTCTTGCACCGCTGGGAGTTCGTTTGCGATTCTCCGACGAGTTCGGACTGCCTTCGGAAGCGAAAGAAGCGGTGGCATTCGCCGTGCTGGCTTATGAAACGTGGCACCGGCGGGCCTCGAATGTGCCCTCCGCAACCGGAGCGAAGCGAGCGGCGGTGTTGGGAAAGACCTCGTATGCGTGAGAGCGCGACCGCAGACCTTGGACCTCAGACCTCAGACCTTGGCCGAGGTCCGAGGTCTGAGGTCCGGCGTCGGTTCGTCTCCGGAGTTCTCGCACTACTCTGTTTGATCGCTGCCATCTTGCCGCTTTTTTCCTGCGCGGCCAAGCCCGATCCCAACACACTCGTCATGATTATCGAATCGAGCCCCACGAATCTTGATCCTCGGGTAGGAATTGACGCGCAGTCGGAACGAATTGACAGCCTGATTTTTGACGATCTGCTGTCGCGCGGCGACGACCTGAATGTGGCTCCGGGGCTGGCTGAACGCTGGGAGATCCCCGATCCGCTCACCTACATTTTTCATCTTCATCGCGGAGTTCGGTTTCACGACGGGCGTGCGCTGACCGCGCGCGACGTGAAGTGGACGTTCGACTCGCTGCTGCAGGGCAAGATTCGCAGCACCAAGGCGGCGGTGTACAAGTTTGTGGATCATATTGACGCGCCGGACGACGGAACGGTCGTCTTCCACATGAAGGAGCAGGACGCGACGCTGCTGTGGAACCTGTCGGATGGTGCGATTGGGATTGTCCCGGAGGGCACGGGCGAGGAAATGACGCGGCACCCGATCGGTTCGGGGCCGTTCAAGTTCGTCAACGCAGAGACCGACCGGGAAGTCATCATCGAACGCAACGACGATTACTGGGGCGAGCGGGCCAAGCTGGCGCGGGTGCGCTTTGCAGTTGTGCCGGACGCGACCACGCGGGCCCTCGAATTGCGCAAGGGCAGCGGCGATGTCGATATCAATTCGCTTACGCCGGACATGGTGTTGACTCTTACACGCGAACCGAATCTTGAAGTCGAGCACGCGGCCGGGACGCGGCTGGGGTATATGGGATTCAACCTGCGCGATCCCATTCTGAAAGATGCGCGAGTGCGGCAGGCGATTGCCTATGCCCTGGACCGGCGGCCGATGATCGACTACCTGTGGCGCGGACAGGCGCGACCGGCGCGCAGCGTTTTGCCGCCGCAGAGTTGGGCCTACAACGGCGGAGGGCCCACTTACGATCACGATCTCGACAAGGCGCGGCAATTGCTCGATGCCGCGGGCTATCCCGCGGTGAATGGCGTGCGCTTCCACCTCACCATGAAGACGTCGACGGACGAGAACACACGCTTGATGGTGGCCGTGATGCAGCAGCAGTTGCGCGAGGCGGGAATCGCGCTCGATATCCGCAGCTTCGAGTTCGCGACGTTTTTCGCGGACGTGCAGCACGGCGCGTTTCAGATGTATTCGCTGCGCTGGATCGGGGGCAATGAGGATCCTGACATTTTCGAATATGCGTTCCACTCGGCGAAGTTTCCGCCGAACGGCGCCAACCGCGGCTATTACTCCAATCCAAAGGTGGACGCGCTGATTGATCAAGCCCGGCGCGAAATCGATCCCAGTGTGCGCAAGCCGATTTACGCCGAGGTGCAACGCATCCTGGACGATGATCTGCCTTACATTAATCTGTGGTATTTCGACAATGTGTTAGTGCACACGCGCCGGGTGCGGAACCTGAAGTTGAATCCCGCGGGCAACTACGACTTCCTCAGGACGGCGGAACTCGATTCCCATAATTGACAAACTAAAGTCACTGGCGAACATTTTTTTTCGTGGCGCTCGACTGCGAAAAGAGCATAATTCAAGTAAGAGTAGTTTCCGCGGAGGAGCCCCGTGGAAGGTCGAGCGTCCAAACACGCTTATTTCCTCCTCGCGTTCCTGCTGAGTTGGCTGGGGGGATTTCCAGCAGCCGGTCAGCAGCCCTTCGATGTCGTTGAAGTTCCCTCGCAGTTCAAGCTCGACATGCAGGCCGCGGCGCGATTGCGGCCCCAACTGATCGCGCAGAGCGTCCCAGTTGCGGGGCGCTATGCCGCAGGCGGCCTCGTTTTCAACCGACTGGTGGAGCAGGTGGCTGCGCCAACGCGGGCCAAGTTTTCCTGGGAGCTCCGAATTGTCGATAACCACGATCTCAACGCCTATTCCTCTCCGGATGGAACCGTCTATGTGGAGAGCGGTCTGGCGCGACTGGCTGGCGCGAGCACCGGACTGTGGGCCGCGATCTTGTCCCACGAGATTGCGCACATTGTCCGCCGCGACTGGGCCCGGCGCTATCTGTACCAGAAGCGTATCGAGAACAACGGTGGTCTGCCCATCATGCTGGGCGATCCCGGCATGCCTTCGTCTTCATGGGAAACCTCGGAGAAGGCAAGCGCGGATATGGCCCGATTCTGCCGTCAGTTGGAACTGGGAGCCGATCTCGAAGGCCTGATACTGATGGCTCGGGCCGGCTATCACCCTGACTTTGTCCCCGCGCTGCACCACCTCTTGCATGCGCAGGGAGTGGGCACGAATAGCAGGTCGCTTTATGCGATGCATCCCTGCTGGGAGGAGCGCGACCGGGAGTTGAGCCAGGCCTACCTGGCGGCCAGCATCGAATTCGAGCACCTCTGGCCGGAATGGTACGCCTCACCTGGAGGAAATCCGCCCGTTGTCGTGTTTGCCGAAGAGCCTACCGTCAGAAGGACGGGCCCCAAAGAATGGGAAGTTCAGATTCCGATGCGCTGCCAGAACCTGGCGGGAGCAGTAGAGGTGGTGCTGCACGCTGGCTCCTCACACGGTGCATTGGCGCATCCGGAGCGCTTGCCGGATCAGCCGGGATCTGGCGGTGACGCGCGTCAGCTCACTGGCTGCACTTCGCCCAAGACCACAGTTACGTTCACACTCGCCGAACCATCCCTCCGCCCGAAACAGGGCGCACAGTGGACGGATATCTATGTTCTCGACGCGTGGGGGTCGGTGCTCGCGCGCGCCGATCTTCCCAAGCTGCCGCGGTGACCGCCGCAACCGCAACAGATCCTCAGGCCGCCAGGCCTGCAGGAGAGACCGTGTTACCATCGGATTTCAACTTCAATCCCGTTCTCTGCTAAACATGCGAATTCTTTTTATTGGCGACATTTTCGGACGGCCGGGGCGGAATATTGTCAAAGACCGCCTGCCGGGAATCGTCCGCGATCATGCCATCAATCTAATCATCGCGAATGGCGAAAATTCAGCCGCCGGCTTTGGCATCACTCCCGCGCTGGCCGAAGAACTGTTCGAGCTCAACATCGACGTGATCACGACCGGAAACCACGTCTGGGACAAACGCGAAATCATCGACTACTTTCAGATGGTTGAGGGCAACGGACATGGGCCGGCGCGGCGCGTGCTGCGTCCCGCGAACTATCCCGCGGACATGCCGGGCTCGGGCGTGTATGAAGGGGTTAAGGGAAAGGTTCCTTATGCGGTGATCAACCTGCAAGGGCGCGTGTTCATGGCCTCGAATGACGATCCGTTCCGCACCGCCGACCGGTTGCTCGAGAAGATTCAGGCCAAGATAATTCTGGTGGATATCCACGCCGAGGCGACCTCGGAAAAGATTTCCCTTGGGTGGTATCTGGACGGGCGCGTCACGGCGGTGGTGGGCACGCACACGCATGTGCCAACCGCGGACGAGCGGGTTCTGCCCAACGGAACCGCCTACGTGACCGATGTGGGCATGACCGGGCCCTACGACGGCGTGATCGGCGTAAAGAAGGAGTTGGTGGTGGGCAAGTTCCTGAACGGAATGCCGGTGCGCTTCGAACCCGCCACGGGCGATGCGCGTCTCTGCGCCGTCGTGATCGATTGCGACGATCACACTGGAAAAGCGCGGACGATCGAGCGGCTGATGCTGTCGTAAGGGACGCAGCAAGCTACGTCCGCGAAATCGGGGCGCAAGCGTACGGCTGCCTCGCGTTCTTCCTTAGGGCTTATTTCGGTAGCAGGCTTCAGCATTGAACCAAAGGTACGAGGTCCTGATGGCTTGTGCCCTTCCTGAGCAAAGCAAGTTAGAATCACTTGAGATGCGGCGAACAGCGTTCATCATCGCGGTGGGACTGGTGACGGCGAACCTGGCTGTGTTCGCCTTCGCCGCCGCCGACGATCCTTCTTCTGCGCCTCCCGTTTCGTGCGCCAACGGAGTTCCGGGCGGAGTCAACTGCATCGTTTCCAAGAAAGAGATGAAACAAGCCCACTCCGCTTTCCGCGAGGGCGTGAAGTTCGAGGAGGAGCAGCGTCTGCAGGAGGCGCTCGACCGCTTCGACAAGGCATCCCGGCTGGCGCCCCAGAATATGCAGTTCCTGACGGCCCGCGAAGTGGTGAAGGCACAGCTGGTCTTCAACCACGTGCAACAGGGAAACGCGCTGCTGCTGGAAAACGCACACGCCAAGGCCGGAGCGGAGTTTCGCGCGGCCCTCGACCTTGATCCAGAAAATCAGTTCGCGCAGGAGCGGCTGGAGGAAGCCAATCGCGAAATGATGCCGGCGCCGGCGCCTCTGCACTGGGCCGTGCCCGCGAGCACGCTGGATTCCAGCGAGATCCACCTCGAGCCCGCCGACGCCCGGGCCACTTTCCAGTACAGCGGGGACGCCCGCGGCCTGTTTACTGAGTTGTCCGCAGCGTATGGGGTGAACGTACAGCTTGACGATTCGCTGAGGGCGCGTCAGGTGCGGTTCAAGGTGGATGACGTCGATTTCTTCACTGCGCTGAAGCTGGCCTGCCAGGTCAGTAAGGCCATGTGGGCGGCCCTCGGCCCGCACCAGATGCTGATCGCCGAGGATACAAAAGAGAACCACAACCAATACGACCGCATGTCTCTGCGGACTTTCGTTCTGCCTCCGCATTCCAGTCCGCAGGACGTAACGGAGCTTGTCAGCTTGATCAAAGGCGTGTTCGAGCTGAAATTCGTCGCCGCGGGACAAGATGCAAACACGGTGGAAGTGCGCGGCCCATCCCCCATGATCGAGGCCTGCGGCAAGTTTCTGGATCAGCTCGGCAACCAGCGCCCGCAGATCATGCTCGACGTTCAGGTGTTGCAGATCGACCACCAACTGACGCGCAACATCGGAATGCACATCCCGGACACTTTCAACCTTTATAACATTCCGGCCGCAGCCCTGTTGGCACTGGCGGGAGGGCAAAACATTCAACAGCTCATCAACCAGCTGATCTCCTCCGGCGGCATCAACCAGGCGGGCAGTTCGGCCCTGTCGGGACTCCTGGCCCAACTGGGGGGGCAGTCGAACTCCATCTTCAGCCAGCCGCTGGCCACATTCGGCGGCGGGCTCACCTTCAGCGGACTGAGCCTCGACCAATTAACCGCCGCGCTTTCGGTCAACGAATCGTGGGTACGAAGTCTTCAAAAGGTAGGCATCCGCGCCAGCCAGGGCACTGACGCCAAGTTGCATCTGGGAGAGCGTTATCCGATTCAGAATGCGAGTTACGCGCCGATTTATAACTCGCCGCAAATTTCGACGGTTCTCGGGAACCAGTCCTATGTTGCGCCATTTCCGTCCGTCAGCTACGAAGATCTCGGATTGAACCTGACGGCCAAGCCCACCGTGCAAGGCGATGGCTCGGTCAGCCTGCACCTTGAACTGCAAGTGCGCTCGCTCGTCGGGCAATCGAGCAACGGGATTCCCGTCATCTCGAACAAGGAGTACCAAGGCAGCATCAACCTGAAGGACGGCGAGCCGGCCGTCGTGGCCGGAGAAATATCGAAGAGCGACACCCTCTCCATGAGCGGGATCCCGGGCCTCGGCTTCGTGCCCGGCCTGAATCAGGCCATGGTGACGAACACCAGAGAATCAGAAAGCGACGAACTCATGATCGTCATCACTCCGCACGTGCTGTCAAGCAATCATTCGGCCACGCAGGAAATCCTGATCGGCCAACAATAGAGAAAACGGCACCCGTCAAGGCCGAGCAGGATCGCTACGACGGTGATTGATCCAACTATTTTGCTTCTTTCGCCGCGAACTCCACCAGGGACTTGTACACATCCGACATGCGCGCATCGAAGCTTCCAATCTTGCGTCCATTGATGTAAATCGTCGGCGTGCCGCTAACGTCCACCGACTTTCCCAGTGCAAGGGAGGCGTCCACGCGAGCTTTGGTTTCAGGCTTGAGGGCGCAGGCCGCGATGTCGGCGCCCTTGACTCCCGCGCCATCGGCAATTGCGGTCAGCTTCTCATCCGCGGTGGCGGCGGTAATGTCGGACTGGGTTTCGTAGGTTTTGGCGACGAATTTCCAGAAAGCGTCGTTCGATGCACGGCCGACGCAATCGGCGTAAGCCGCGCCCTTGGCCGCCCAATTGTGCATTTCCAGGGGAAAATTCTGGAATACGAAACGGGCGGTGGGCTCGGCGGCCACCAGAGCTTCGATAGTAGGCTGCGCCGCTTTGCAGGCGGGACACTGCAGGTCGCCGAATTCGACAATGGTGACCTTCGCGTCCTTGGGGCCGCGCTCAGGCCCGGTGACTCCCTTATCCAGCAACTTCTTTGCGGGATCAAACGGCCGGGCGCCGAACGGCATAACTTCGCCGACCAGGGCGTGCTCGCCGTCAGGGCCCACGTAAAAGCGGGTCACCTGCTGGCCCTGTGCGCTGGCCAGAACGACCGTGACCTCGGCCAGTCCTTCGATCGGCGAAGGCGCGATGCTGGAGATTTTCCAGGTCAAGCCCGGTTGATAGCCAAACGTCTCGTGCAGGAACGAATCAACGGTGGCCTCCGAAGGAAGGTCGGCAGTGGCGTGGGTTCCGAGCTTTTCCGCGGGCTTGGCCGGGGCCGGCTTGGTGGTTGTGGTCTTGGTCGTGGTCTGGGCCGCGGCCAGACTGCCCGCCAGCAGAAGAATGCAGATCGAGTTAAGAAAACTGCGCATGGGTTCCTTTCGGGTTCCAGTTCTAACTTTAGGGAAAGCGAAGTATCAGAATACTTCAAATTGGAAATTCAAGCTTCGCTCTTGGCGGCAATCGGCAAACGGCGGCCGTAGCCGAAGGCTTTCGGAGAAATCTTGAGGCCGGGCGCGGCCTGTTGGCGCTTGTATTCGCTGCGATCGACCATGCGGATCACGCGCCTGACCACTTCAATGTCAAAGCCGCGATCCGCGGCGATCTGCTCTGCGGGATGCGAGTCCTCGACATAGTCATCGAGGATGGCATCGAGAACGTCGTAGGGTGGCAGCGAATCGCTGTCTTTCTGATTCGGCCGCAACTCCGCCGACGGCGGTTTTTCCAGCGTGGCCCGCGGTATGACCGGACGGCAAAAATTCACATACTCGCTGAGCCGATAGACCAGGGTCTTGGGCACGTCGGAAATCACCGCCAGCCCGCCGACCATGTCGCCATAAAGCGTACAGTAGCCCACGCCCAGTTCGCTCTTGTTGCCGGTCGAGAGTACGATGGCGCCAAACTTGTTCGACAGCGCCATCAACAGCGTGCCGCGAGCCCGCGCCTGAATATTCTCTTCCGTAACGTCTTCTTTCTGACCGGAAAAAACTTGCTGCAACGTGCTGCGATATGCCTCGTACGCGGCATTGATGGAGAGCAACTCGAAACGGATGCCAAGATTCTTCGCCAAAGCGCGGGCATCGTCGATGGATCCTTGCGACGAATAGGGTCCCGGCATGCCGACGCCGATTACGTTTTCCGGGCCGACCGCATCCGCGGCCACGACCGCGGTGAGAGCAGAGTCGATGCCGCCGCTCAGGCCGATGATCGCTTTGCCAAAGCCGCATTTCTGCATATAGTCGCGCGTGCCCAGCACCAGCGCGCAATAGACGCTGGCTTCCTCCCCGGCAATTTGCTCGTGCATTTCGCCGGTCAGGCTCTGCGAGTCGAAGTAGACGAGGTCTTCTTCGAAGGACCGGCCTTGCGCAATCACTTCTCCTTCCCGGTTGAGCACGAGGCTGGAACCGTCGAACACGAGACTATCGTTACCGCCCACCTGGTTGACCAGCACGACCGGAACCTTGTGCTGGCGGGCGATGCTGGCCAGCATGTCGCGGCGCAGCTCGCGCTTGCCGATCCAAAACGGCGAGGCGGAAATATTCAGCACGAAGTTCCCGCCGGCTTGAATCAGGGACTCCACGGGATCGACCGTGTACATTTGCTTGCGCCAAAAGCGCTTGTCGTTCCAGGCATCTTCGCAGATGGTGAGCGCCATACGATTGCCGCAGAACGGAAACAGGTCCTGCCTCTTGGCGGGCGCGAAATTGCGCATCTCGTCAAAGACGTCGTAAGTAGGAAGCAACATTTTTGACTGGATGAAGGCGACCTTGCCATCCACGAGCCAGGCGGCGGAGTTCATCACGGCCTTGCCGGTGTCGGAGTGGGCGGGCGTGACCAGCCCGCAGATCACCGCGATTCGCCGGGTTTCGGCCGCGATCTGCTCGACCGTCTCCCGATTGCGGGCGACAAAAGACGGGCGCTCAACCAGGTCGCGCGGAGGATAGCCACACACCGACAACTCGGGAAATAAAATCAGGCCGGCCCCGGCGGCCTGGGCGCGCCGGGAAAAATCAACGATCTTCGACGCATTGCCGGAGAAGTCTCCAACGGTGGGATTAATTTGGCCCAGCGCAATCTTCACTCCTCTAGTGTAAAGGGGCACGCCGGGAACAACCAACTGGAGCCGGCAGATTCGCTTTGCATTCGCTATACGATCGGCCAGTGGAGGGAGAAGTAACTGCGAAATTAACCGGCCAGAATTTCACAAAAAGGCGTAACATAAACGATTTGGTAAACAGATTCATTCGAGGAAAACAGAATGCCCCTGCAAAACAGTCCTCTGCTAAATCGATTTCTCACCGTCTCCGTCACCATCCTGAGTGTTGCTCTGTGCTCTTGGGCCCAGAGCGGCAAATCGCATCCCTGGTCGAATCCCAGCCTTTCTCCGGACGAGCGTGCGTCGATGGTGGTCAAAGAGATGACGCTCGACGAGAAGATCACATTCCTGCACGGGACCGGCATGCAGGGCCTGAGTCCAATGAGCCCGCTGGCGGTGCGTTCCAACGGCGGCGCCGGATATGTACCCGGCATTCCACGCCTGGGTATTCCCGCGATTCAGATGTCGGACGCCGCTTACGGAGTGCGGGCTAGCGGCGAGAACGGCCGCTACTCGACCGCTCTGCCCGCGGACGTGGCGGGCGCGGCCAGTTGGGACGTGGAAGCGGGCTACGAATACGGCGCCCTGATCGGCCGCGAGCTGCGCGCTCAGGGTTACAACATGACGCTTGGTGGAGGCACGAATCTCACCCGTGAACCGCGCAACGGCCGCACGTTCGAATACTTGGGCGAAGATCCGATTCTGGCGGGAAAGATGGTGGGAGCGGTGATGAAGGGACTGCAGGCGCAGCATGTCATCGGCGACATCAAGCATTACGCTCTCAACGATCAGGAAAGCGGCCGCAACGCCGTCAACGTGAACATCGACAAGCGGGCGGCGCGCGAGAGCGACCTGCTCGCATTTGAGATTGGATTGCAGGAATCGGACGCTGCGGCGGTGATGTGCTCCTACAACCGGGCCTGGGGCGACTACACCTGCGAAAACAAATATCTGCTCACCGATGTCCTGAAGAAAGACTGGAACTTCAAGGGATTTGTGCTCTCGGACTGGGGCGGCACGCACAGCGTGGAGAAAGCTTCTGCGGCCGGACTCGATCATGAGGAGCCGGGCGAACTTTTCTATGGCGACGATTTCAAGAAAGCGGTCGAGTCGGGCAAGGTGCCGGCGACCGAGCTCGATGATCACGTGCATCGCATTCTGCGCTCGATGTTCGCTACGGGAGTGGTTGACGATCCCCCGCAGAGAAGTGTGGTCGACGTTGTGGGCGGCTTCGAAGTAGCGCAACGCATCGCTGAACAAAGCACGGTTCTGCTGAAGAACGCTAACACCCAGCTTCCGCTCGATGCCTCCAAGGTCCACAGCATTGCGATCATCGGGCCGCACGCGGACGTGGGCATGATTTCCGGCGGCGGTTCGGCGCAGGTCGATCCTCCGGGCGGAAACGCGATCATGCCTCCGGGCAAGGGCAATACGTACTGGCAGGAGCACATCTGGTTTCCGACTTCACCCTTGAAATCGATTCGCGCCAAGGCCCCGGCGGCTAATGTGCAGTTTGATTCAGGCACTGATCCCGCGGCGGCAGCGGCTCTGGCCAAGACCGCTGATGTAGCCGTCGTCTTTGCTTACCAGTGGACGAGCGAAGGCATGGATTTGGATAGCCTGTCTCTTCCCGACAACCAGGATGAAATCATCGCGAAGGTGGCGGCGGCGAATCCGCATACTGTCGTCGTTCTCGAAACCGGCACGGCCGTGACCATGCCCTGGGCCGATCAGGTCAGCGGCATTGTTGAAGCCTGGTATGCGGGCAGCCGCGGCGCCGAAGCCGTCGCGAATATTCTTTTCGGAGACGTGAACCCCAGCGCGAAGCTGCCCATGACGTTTCCCAAGCGCGAAGCGGACTTGCCCCACCCCACGGTTGTGAAACCTCCTAAGATCACGACGGACGCGGATCGGCAAGGGTGGAAGCGCATCGCCGGAGGATTGCCCGCATTTCAGGTCACCTACGACGAAGGCGTGAAGGTCGGCTACAAGTGGTATGACGCGGAGAACAAACCGGTGCTGTTTCCCTTCGGATACGGCCTGTCCTACACAACTTACTCATACTCGAACCTAAAGGTGACGCCGGGAAAGAATCCGCAGGTGACTTTCACGGTCACCAATACTGGCAATCGCGCGGGAGCGGAAGTCGCGGAAGTCTACGCTTCCCTTCCAGCCGCGGCCGGGGAGCCTCCGAAGCGGCTGGTGGGCTGGAGCAAGGTGAAGCTCAACGCCGGAGAGAGCAAAGAAGTGTCCGTGGACGTGGACGCGAAGTATCTCTCGATCTTCAATGTCGAGAAGAACGGGTGGCAATTGATTGCGGGAGACTACAGCTTCATGGTGGGCGGCTCCTCGCAGAGCTTGCCGCTGAAGCAGTCGGTGAGCCTCAAATAGGAGGCTCTACCGCACGACCCCAGCTCCACCTCTGCCGCCGCATTCAGCCGCGAAGCGGCGCAAGAATGCAGCCCACGGCGCAAGCCGTGGGTTGCAAAGCGGTAGAAGAACGAGCCCCGAAGGGGCGAAAGAGTTGAGCCCCGGGAGCCCTCGCGCCGGAAATGGCGAGCGCCGGCTTATTCGCTTTCGTCTCTCGGTTCGAAGTCCCTTCGTTCCGCGCGCAGATACGCCTCGCCTCCGCCCAATTCCTCGAAGACGTCCTTTAGGGCGCCGCGTAACTGCAGCCAAGGATCCTGTTCCCGCTGGGATGGTGATTTCGTGTCCAACCAATCTTCCTCAACTATCGTGGGCGATGGCAGTTTGCAGCCGTTCTATATTATTCCTTATCGCGCCAAACGCCGCGGCGCCTTAATCCCCGCCCGCCGCAATCACCCTATGTTTCGCCGCGGGCATCGGCGTCGAACCTTTCTGATCCTGCCACAACACTTGATTCAAGCGAGCCGCTCCCGCTGCGTCGGGACGCGAGAAGTCCATCTTCGACGAGACTTTCGCACCGGGCGCCTCACTCCGGTTCCTTTCGTAAATCAGCCCATTCTTCAGGTTGCGGTAATCCGCCTTGTAGGCCGGTTGATCGCCACTTCCAGAAAACAGACGGCTCATCACCGGGGCATAGGCATCATTCTGATTCATCGGCGGCAGGCCAAGCAGCATCTCCATGGTGTGGATCATATTCACGGTGGTGTAGAAGCGGTGCTCCACATTGGGCTGAGCGACGGAGCCCGGCGAATACTTGCTGATGACAAACGCGATCGAGCGGTGCGCGTCAACGTGGTCCGCGCCGTCCTGTGCGTCGTCTTCCAGAACCATGATCGCCGTGTCATCCCAATAACCGCTGTGTGAAACGGCATCGACCACGCGGCCGAGCGCCAGATCGTTGTCGGCGACGGAGGCTGCCGGGCGCGGCCGATTCGGACGCGTGCCCCCGGTATGGTCGTCGGGCAGATACAGCAGCACGAATGAGGGCATCTCAAATTCCGGGCCCTCATGCGCGTCGCGGGCCCGAGCGTAGGCGCTGAATTCATTCAGAAACTCGTCGGCGCGGAGCTGGTCGGGATAGTCGGTATTGAAATCGGGAAAGAGCGGATCGAAGTGGTCGCGCAGCACGGCCTTGGTCGGCTTCACCCCACTGAACAACGGCACGGCCCACGGCCACGGACTCGGCCCGGCGTGCGGATCGCCCACATTGGACTCCAGCATTTCACCCTGATTCACTTCCATCCGCGGACATCGTGCTTGCTGTCCTGACGGAGTTCCCTGCTTCGGACTGGCCGCCTTGCGTTTCGAGTTGCACCACTCCGCATTCACAAATTCGCCGTAGTCGCGGAAGCTGACGTGATTGCGCGCGAGATTGTCCCAGAGAAATCCGGTAGAAGGATCGTCGACGTCGGGC
>Ga0209656_10000007_pt1 | contig 174495 bp, 162 predicted proteins | sample BogFormECP12_OM2_FD_188239 | JGI IMG/M metagenome (GOLD analysis project Ga0209656, IMG submission 188239) | Bog forest soil microbial communities from Calvert Island, British Columbia, Canada - ECP12_OM2 (SPAdes) (version 2) | ecosystem: Environmental > Aquatic > Freshwater > Wetlands > Bog ...
TCAGTACGGTCGGCAGCCTCCGCGGCTGGCGCACGACCGTGAGCCGCCGGGCAAGGTCCGCTCGGTCGAGCGTCACGGTGAAAAAGAAGCGCAGGGCCGAGACCGCGCTGTTGATGCTCGGCGGCTGCACGCCGCTTTGTGTCTGATGCAGCTGGAAGCGGCGCAGGTCCTCCGCCGTCGTCGTGTCGGGTGAGCGGCCGATAAAGGCCGCGAACGCCCGCACATCACGAATGTAGTTGCTGCGCGTGTTCTCGTTGAAGCCGCGCACGGTCATGTCTTCGATCATGCGCGCCCGCAGAGCGCTGACAGGCCGGTCGGAAGGGCGGGAGGTCATCGGGGGCTCCTCTCTCGAGCTGAAGGTTGCTGGACCTTCAATGCTCGGGATCGGATGCCCCGATCGTCACGCCTTCCTGTTCATGCGTTTACCGCCGCCGCCGAAAACGCACTGACCGCACTGCCACCCCTCCCGCGAGAGCGGGTTCGTTCTTTGCCCCAAAGGGGTCATTCGCAAATCAGGCATTTGAACCGCCGAATCGAGTGGCAGGCCGACCAGCGCGACCCCAAATCTGCTCGGGGAGCGTTTATGACCGTTTAGAGCAAGGGGAGCTGTGTGACAGAAGGAATTCGGCTGATTCCGATGGCGAGCTTTGAGGCCTGCACGCTCGATGAGCCCATCGCCGCCCTCAACCAAGTCGATATGACCGCGGTTTCGATTGCGTATCAACAGGCGTCGGCGGCAGCACAGTCGCCATGCAAGGAAGTGTTTCGTCTCCTCGGCGAAATCACGGGGATTCATCTTACTCCTGCCGAACGTGGCAAAATTTGGGGGCCTGGCGCTGCGTTTGGTGACCAGCGCTCAATGATCCCGAGTGATATCCGGGGGGCGCAGTCAGATGTGTTGGAAGCAGCACTGCCGAGGGTCAAACACCCGGCGCTGCGAGCTCGCGTTGCCGACGTTGTGTGGACCAACGACAAGCGCAAAGCCGGAGTTGCAAAGACCGCCATCCATGCCTATTGCGATTGCGTCGACGGACTGATGCACGGCTCTCTGAAGGCGGCCTATCCGGTCGGCAGCCGCGATCTGGTCGATGCGCAGACGCCAGCCCATCGGGCGCTACAGATCGCCCGGGCGACTACCAAGCGAGGCATACCGCTACCTGATCGCGTTATTACAGTCGTGACGAAACTTTATGGCGAGGCGTTAAAGGATGGGGAGCCCGTGATCTTCAGCCGGATCGCCCAGCTCTGCGTCGACTACAAAATCATTGAGCCGAAACAAGCAGCGACAGACCTTGAAACAGCGGCCAACGCAAAGCCGGACATGTATCCGGAAGCGATCCGGATGGCGCTAGATTTTGCTGGCATGTTATACAAGCGCGTCGGCGACCAGGAAAGCGATCAACGCTGCGAGCTAAGTGCAGTGCGCCAGATGCTGAGAATGCGTGACGAATGCCCTCAGGCCGGCGCGAAAGCATCCTGGGTGATGGACGCGCTGCTGCAGCTTCGCGTCGTCAAGTGCGAAGAAGCGCTGGCGCTGGAGAATGAACTTGAAGACGAGCTGCGCCGCCTACAGCGCGCGTCGCTAAGGGAAATGGGTATTTTCGAGGTCAATATCGAGGTCCCGGCCGAACGCGACCGAGTCATCGAAATGTTTTCGGAAATGGATTTTTCCACGGCCTTGAAATCCTTTGCGCTGTTGGTCAAGTCGCCCAAGATTGAGGACCTCAAGGCGGAAGCACTGACACAGGCTCAAAAAGCCCCGCTGAATGCCATGATGGGCATCAAGCACATCGACGACGAAGGCAAGACGGTCGTGAACACGGCCGATTGGTACCTCAACATGATTGCGCGATCGGAGAGCTTGCGCCGCGCCATGGTCGTGGCGAATTACATCGAGCCGGTACGGTTGCTCGTAAACGAGTTGATCGCGATCGAGGAGCGGCATTTCAGTCCGATCGTCTGGCAGTCGGCCTTCGTACCGAAGCTCCAGGCGCCCTTATATGCTCTGGGCTTCGCTCGGTTCTTCCAGGGTGATCTCGCGTCCGCGGCACACTTGCTGATCCCGCAATTGGAGCCGAGCCTCCGCCATATCCTCAAGGCCCATGGGGCTGATCCGACCAAGCGGCGCGACGACGCCACCGAGGAAGATAGAAGCTTGGACGCGATTATCAGCAACCATGGCGCCGAGTTGAACGATATTTTGAGCGCGCCTTTGCTGGAGGAGCTGGATCGCGTCTTCAATGTCAAGCCCGGCCCTGCGCTTCGCCACGACGTGGCGCACGGACAGATGTCCGACGGGCAATGCTATTCTGCCGATGTCATGTATGCCTGCTGGCTTCTGTATCGTGTCTGCTGCTTGTTCTTGTTGGAGAAGTGGGAGGAATGGGTGCGACCCGGCCTGGAGATTGAGGAGCCAGGCCGGTAATAACGGCCACTTCGAGGCGGCTTGGGGCTGTCCCCGGTGAATGGTAGCCAACGGCTGCTTTCGGCGCTACTTCGCCGTTGGAGCGGCCTCCGGCGAAGGACAGCTGTCCACCCGAGTCGGCGGTTCGCCCCGCCGCCCTGAACGCCCCGTTTTGAGCCGGCAGCGGGCGTTCGCGGGACCGCGATGGAGCCGCCGGAGTCGACCCATCCCGGAAGTTCGCCTCGGTCGCGTGGGACGCCTGGTTATGCCCCGAGGTGCCTTTGGCCTAGCTTCGCGGAGCGGCCTCAGGAGGCGGCTTCGTTAGCGAGGACCGCGAAGGGCAAGCAGGGTCTCAATTTCATCGTGGGTCAAAGTGAAATCAAAGATGTCAAGGCTGTCTCGCATGTGAGCGACATCCGTTGTACCGGTGAGGGGCAGCATCCCAAGCTCGAAAGCGAAACGATAGACTACCTGAGGAACGGTCTTGTTATAACGGTGGGCAATCTGGGTCACGCATGGTTTCAGGAGAGCTTGCCGATTTCCAGAAAGTAGGGAAAAGGCTTGATAGATGATATTTTCCTTCTGACATAGCGTGTGCATCTCATGGTCCCAGCTAGCGCGGACCAAGCAGCGATTCTGCACAAATGTGGGCCTTATACGCGCACCACAGAGGAGGGCCTTGAGTTGATCGACAGCGACATTACTAATTCCGAGTAAGCCAACCAAACCTTCACCGGCTGCGTTTTCCATAGCCCGCCATGTCTCCCAATCAGCTTGACTTAGCCCACTACGCTGTGACGGGCCATGAAGGATGTAGCTGTCTATGCGGGTCACACCTAGATGCTCCAGGGAGCTGGCAATAGACTGCCGTACTTGCGTGGTGAGATCGCAATCAGGATTATATGGGAGGCGGTGATCCTGGCCGCGCTGATATGTAAACTTCGTCTGAAGAAAAAGATCTTCGCGTTTAACTATGCCCGAGGCGATCGCAGCTCTCACTGCAGCGCCGACTCCTTCTTCGACATAGTGCTTACGCTGATTCGCCGTGTCGAAAGCGCGGAAACCGATGGCAATCGCCTGTAACGCGAGCGCCTGAGTACGGTCCTCCTTCCAAGCGGTACCATACATGATCAGTGGCACCGCCACGCTCCGGAGATCAGAAGTTCTGGCAGTTCGGATCATAAGAACCAAGGTGCGCCTCGTCCCCCATCTCGCGAACGATAGACCCCGGCCGGGCGCGTGCCGGCAAAGAGAATATCGGGATCAACCGGGTCGACGGTCAGCGACCAGATCGTTGGCAAAGCCTCATTGGCGCCGATGCGCTCCCACCGCGCCCCTCCATTGTGGCTCACGAACAGGCCCGTATCGCCACCCGCGAAAATGGTATGCGCCTGCGTGGGATGGGCGACCAACGCCTATATGCGGCTATTGAGCGGAAACGGTTTGCGATGCCGTGTCCACGACTTGCCGGAATCTGGAGTGTGTCATACGCCCCAGCCGGCCGTTCCAAGACATATGCTGTAGTCCGCGGCCATGGGCTGCCTCCCTTTGGTCGCTGCGTCACCCCGCAAGCGGCAAGCATTGCACCTTGCTTGACATTCCTCGAACAAATGAATCCGGCACTAAACTTTCTTCGGCGACCAGCCATACGCCTTGGCACAGGCGCCGCCCATCAGCATTGCCCGTTCAGTGTCGCTCAGGCGGTCAGTCTTCAGGAAGGGTTCGACGGCCTGCTCGTAGTTGACGACCGCGGACGTGCGCGTCCAGTCCGTGCCCCACAAGCAGCGATCGAAACCCCAGGCATCGAACACGCGGGCAAGCGGATCCCAAATGTCCGGGAAGGGAAACGGTTCCTTGGACAGCGTGCAGGCGCCGCTGACCTTGATCACCGCATTCTTGCGTTTGGCGAGTTCCAGCACCTTCGGGAGGTCGGCCCAAGGCTGCGGCGGCGCGGGCGGCACGCTCGGCTGCAGGATGCCGAGATGATCGATGATGAACCGCGTGTCGGGATGGCGATCGATGAGCGCTGTGCCCGCATCCACATTGCCCCAGAACAGGACATTGACCGGGAAATTGTGCTGCACGGCCGCGCGCAGGATCCGGTCGAAGCCAGGGTCGTCCGGCTCGCGCTTCGCCTCCTTGGTCATTATGATGCGGATGCCGACCGTGCCCGGCGTCTTCTTCCAGTCGGCGATGACATCGGCCACTCCCGGATCGTCCGGGTCGACCGGCTTGACGAGAGCGAACCGGTCGGGATGGGCCCGTTGCACCTCCACCGCATAGCTGCCGTCGTACTGGTACATCGAAAAAGGGGAGATGAAGATCGCGCCGTCGACGCCGACCTTGTCCATCGCCGCTGCCATCTCGTCACCGGTGACGTGAGCGGGCCAGTTCGGCACCCTGTGCCAGGGTCGCTTCGGCGTGTTCGCCTCATAGGCATGGACCTGCGAATCGATGATCGTCATCGGGGAAGCTCCTCTGGGTCGCGGCTGCGCTTCGGCATGCGCTCCGCGCAGCAGCGCCGGCCCAGCCACGGCCAGCGCCGCCCCGGCCTGCAGCACGGTACGCCGGTCGATAAGCCCGTCTTCGGTTGATCGGTTGGCCATTTCCTCCTCCACGGCGCTTCGGGACCCGCGCTCTTCAGGTCATTGAAGATTGCAGACTTCCTTTGGCCCCGGTCAAGGCCCGACAGCTGTCGTTCGGGGTTTTGACCGGTTTCGGCGCAACCTCGCCGTTCGCCCGCGCTCCAGCGAAGGACCGGAGTCCACCCGTTTGCGACGGCCCGCCGACCTCGGCTGAACGGCTCACGCCGACCCTAAGCTGCCCTTTCACCCAGCAACGTCTTCGGGTCAAGGGCGGCGGTTCTGGCTTTGCGAGAACGCGTCAGCATCACCCCAGCGAGCCGATCAATCCCGCCAACTCAGGCAATCGTCTCTCGGGTGCCAATTCCGGACCGTCGCCGCGTTGTAGCCGTAACGCCGGCGCTGTCGCACCGCGCCACCGATCCTGAGCACCTCCTCAGCTTTGCTCCACTTCCGTGGTGCTGCGGTGCCGCCTATCAAGTGCGAATCGAAATGTGGACATTGACGCAAGACCGCGCCAACTACATCAAAACTCTAAAGTCGGTTTCAGGCGGATGGGTATATTCCCAGAAGGTTTGAACATCGGTATATTCCCAACAGGGCTGAACCCGGTTGGAGATACGGTCGTGGCGCGAGTACTCCCGTCTCGCGTTCTCTTGCCCCGGCGGCGCTTTCTCAGGATGGCTGGGGCTGCGACTCTGGCGCTAGCTTCGCCGCCCGCGTTGGCCGAAGCGATAGTCGAGCTCCCGCTGCCGGGCGGGCCGGACGAGCGGCCGATTACCACGGGCTTTCCCGAAAAGGGAGCGCTCATCCTTCAGCGCACGCGCCCGCCTCTGCTGGAAACGCCGTTCGAAGTGTTCGACCAATCGGTCTTTACGCCGAACGACCAGTTCTACGTCCGCTGGCATTGGGCGGTCATCCCCACCGAGATCGATGTCGGTTCCTTCCGACTGGCGGTGCGCGGCCATGTCGAGAAGAGCCTGTCGCTCTCCCTTGATGAGGTCCTCGCGCTGCCGCAGGCGGAGCTGGTTGCGGTCAATCAGTGCTCCGGCAACTCGCGCGGCTATTTCCAGCCGCGTGTTCCCGGCGGGCAATGGTCGAATGGCGCCATGGGAAACGCGCGCTGGACCGGGGTTCGCCTGAAGGACGTGCTCGACCGCGCGGGTGTGAAGGCCGGCGCCGTGCAGGTTCGCTTCAACGGCCTGGACGAACCGGTGGTCGCGGAGGCCCCCGACTTCATGAAGTCGCTCGACGTCGACCATGCCCGCGACGGCGAGGTTATGATCGCTTATGCCATGAACGGGAAGCAGCTTACGCTGCTCAACGGCTTCCCGCTCCGCCTCGTTGTGCCGGGCTGGTACTCGACCTATTGGGTCAAGATGCTCAACGACATCGAAGTGCGCGATCAGCCGGATACGAACTACTGGATGAAGACGGGCTACACGATCCCGGACACACCTCACGCGAGCATCAGGCCGGGCCAAACCGACGTCAAATTCGTGCCAATCAGCCGGATGGTTCCCCGGTCCTTCATCACGAACATCAAGTCGGGCGACACGCTGCGGGCCGGCGTCCCAACCCTCGCGCGCGGCATCGCCTTCGGCGGCGATGCCGGCGTATCCCAGGTCGAGTTCTCCAGCGATGGCGGCAAGAGCTGGCAGGAAGCGCAGCTCGGCACCGACGAAGGCAAATACAGCTTCCGCCAATGGCAGATCCGCTTCAGCCTGGAGACCGCGGGAAATCAGCTGCTGATGGTCCGATGCACCAGCAGCAGCGGCGAGGCGCAACCCGACACGCCCAACTGGAACCCGGCCGGCTTCATGCGCAACGTCATCGAGCAGACCGCCGTCGTGGTCGCGTGAGAAGGAAAACATGGTGCGCAAGATGCTGCCGATCACCTTCGCCCTCGCCCTTGCATCATTCGGCACGCAGGCAGCGCACCAATTGACGTTGAAGTCCGTTAATGTCGATCTGCCCGCGGGCGACCGCATGTTTCCGGACGGACCCGGCGCGGATGTTGCCAACGACAACTGCCTCGCCTGCCACTCGGCCGGCATGGTGCTCAATCAGCCGGCACTGCCGAAGGCAGCGTGGGAGGCTAAAGTCGACAAGATGCGCAATACCTACAAGGCACCGATCGACGATAAGGACGTCGACGCAATCCTCCATTACCTGATCAGCATCAAAGGCGCGAATTAGGCCGAACCCGGCCATTCGCTCCGATTACCTCAACCTCCAGGGATCTAGTCTGATGCCTCTGCTGCCGGCCAATAATTGCGTTGTGAGCGTTATATTTCCGCTTTGGGTCAAGGGCGGTAAAACTTACAATGAGTATATGTTCTCCGAACTATCTCACACAGCGGACATTCGGAAAGCCGCTTCATCCTTCCCCGGACCCGGTCTATGCCTCCTGGAAGCCCCTGTGGCTGAGCGCGGGATGACCGGCGGCAAAGCGCGTGGTCGCGGCGGTGCAGGTGCACAGCGTCGCCCGCATCCTGACCTTCGATGCCGGCGATTCCGCCGGCAAGGGGATCAAGGTCTGCATCCCCCGACGTTGTCGTAGAGGCGCGTCCGACGTCACCAAGGCAGCGACGGGAACACCCTGGCGTCGTCCACGCTTTACCCCGAGCTCAGGCCGGCCAATCAGGCCGATGAGGTGCCAATCGCGTGCGGGTAGCTCCTTGAGGTCCTGGTTGGTGGGACACTCATTCCGAAAACTTGCGAGAAACGCCGAAAGAAAGAGTGTCCCACCTCATTCCTAGTGCGTTGATTTTTTGTAGAAGTGTTGGCTCCCTTGGGGACGCCAATTACATCACGTAATTGGGAACTGAGCATCGGGTCTACGGGGGCTTCAGCGTGTCCGACCCATCCAACCTGCCGCTCGTCGGCGTTGTCGTCCTCGACTTCGGCCAGGTCTTTCAGGGGCCGTACGCGACGCTGTTGATGGCGAAGGCCGGCGCCGACGTCATCAAGATCGAACCACCGCACGGGGAGCCTTTGCGCCGGCGTGCCCCGCCGGGCAAGAGCACGACCTTCTCAATCGCGATGCTCAACTCGAACAAACGCGCGATCACCCTCAATCTGAAGCACGAACGCGGGCGGGCCTTGCTGTTCGAGATGGTCAGGCGCGCCGATGTGTTGCTCGAGAATTTCTCACCGGGGACAATGGACCGGCTCGGCGTCGGCTGGGCCGAACTGAGCCGGGTCAATCCACGCCTTGTCTATGCCTCCGGCTCGGGCTATGGCCTCAGTGGGCCGGATCGCGACAATCTGGCAATGGATCTGACAATCCAGGCCGTCTCAGGCCTGATCAGCACGACCGGCTTTCCCGATGGCCCGCCGGTCAAGGCCGGACCCGCAGTTGTCGATTTTCTCTCCGGCATCCACCTCTACGCCGCGGTGACCACGGCGCTGTTCGAGCGCGAGCGCACCGGAAAGGGCCGGCTGGTCGAAGTCGCAATGCAAGAAGCCGCCTACGCCACCCTCACCTCGCATCTCGAGGCCTATTGGCAGTCGGGCAGCGTTCCGCCGCGTACCGGCAACCGCAGCCATGCGCGCTCGCCGCTCGGCGTCTACCCGACCAATGACGGCTATGTCGCGATCAACATCGCGGTCGAGGAGCATTGGCATCATCTGCTGGCCGCGATGGGCCGCGAAGACCTGTGCGACGACCCGCGTTTCAAGACCAATGCCGACCGCGTCGCACATATCGACGAGACCGACGCTCTCGTCGGCGGGTGGACAGCGACCCTAGGCAAAATGGAAGTGTTCACGATCACCAAGCAGCACCGGATCCCTTGTGCCCCAGTGCGCGATGTCAGCGAGGTCATGCACGACCAGCACATGCACGAACGCGGAATGCTCGAATGGATCGATCACGACGAGATCGGCCGCATTGTCGTCCCGACGTCGCCATTGCGTTTTCACGGCGCCGACAGAGTGGCGACCACACCCAGTGCAAAACTCGGCCAGCACAACGCCGAAATCTACGGCGGCTGGCTCGGACTGTCGCCGAGCGAAATCGCAGATCTCAGACAGAGCGGCGTCATTTAGCGCTAGCTCCGACCGAATCCTACGACGCGAAAATCTCGCCCAGCCTGCGGATCGAGCTCAGCACCTGCTCCTGCGGCAGCCCCGGCCACTGGCAGCGCATGATGAAGTGATCGACACCCAGAAGCTCGCGATACCGCGCGACCTCCTCCTTCACCGATCCCTTGTCGCCGATGATGAAACGGTCGCGCGCGAAATCCTCGAACGAACCCTCCGTGGTGCGGTTCTGCAGTCCCCATGCTGCATAGGCATTGTATTTGTATTCCAGCGGCCCGCGGCATTCCTCATGCGCAGTCGCATGCCGTGCGCCGACGTAGCATTCGACGGTAATCGGGAACTCCATCGGGGTGCGGCCATATTCTTTCAGCGCCGCACGATAGGTCTGCATCAGCGACATTACCTTGCCGAGCCCGCTGGTGTTCACGATCAGCCATGCGTCGCCAATCCGCGCGGCGCGCTTCACCGACACGTCGGCCTGTCCGGCGATATAGAGCGGCGGTCCACCCGGGCGCACCGGCTTCACACTGATGCCGGCGTCGTTGACTGTGTAGAACCGGCCCTTATGGCTCACCCGCTCCTCGGTCCACAGCCGACGCATCAAGGTAATGCTCTCGTTGAACCGCGGCGCTCGCTCGGTGAGGCTGATGCCGAACGCGTCGAACTCCGGCTGGCGGTAGCCCAAACCGACGCCAAGGATGTAGTTGCCGCCGGTCAACACGTCGAAGGTGGCGGCTTCCTCGGCCACATGCACCGGGTTGAGCGGCGGCAGGATCAGAATATTCGGCCCGATCGTCATACCCTGCGCGTGTGCCGCAATGTAGCCCATGACCGGCGTGATCTGCAGCATCTGCATCGGACGGGTCAGCCAGTGATGCGGGAACCAGAGGGACGCAAGGCCGGCGTCCCGGGCCGCGCGCACTTGCTCGACCATCTCCGGGACGCGTTCCGCGAGGTTGAAGCCCTCCGGGAACTGCATGTTGATGAACAGACCGACTTTCATGATGAACCTTTTCCAATGCCACTTACGCTACGGCTGCCAGACCACCCTCGGGCACGATATGGCGTTCGCCGGAAAGAAAGATCGTCGTCCGCTTCATCAGGCGACGCGACGATGGGTCGAACGGTTCCCGGCGATGCATCGTGAAGCCATTGTCCCACAACAGAGCATCGCCGACCTGCCAGTAATGGCGATACACGAACTCGGGCGGCGTCACGAACTCGTAGATCTCCTCGAGCAGCGCCGAACCCGAAGCCTCATCCATTCCATCGATTCCGACTGTTGTCGTGGAATCCAAATACAGCGCCTTTCTGCCGGTGATCGGGTGGATGTGCACCAGCGGATGCAGGATGGGCGGCGTCTTGCGCTTGGCTTCCTCAGAAATCACCCGGTCCACGCCCTGGTAGCCGGCAAGCCGCTTAGCGTAGTTGAAGATCGCGCGTCTACCCTCAACGGCGCGTTTGAGCCGATCGGGCAGTCCCGCATAGGCGGCGCACAAATCCACCCAGGAGGTTGCCCCGCCCTCCGGCGGCAGCTCGAGCGCGTAGAGCATAGCCCCGGTCGCTGGGTTCAGCATGTAGGACTGATCCGAGTGCCACTGGAGCTCGCCGTCGCCCAAGCCGCCGATCGGCTTTCCCTGCGCATCCTTCAAATTTGAGATGACGCCGACTTCCGGCCGCACCGGGGATGCCCACTCGGTGCGGACGATGCGCTCGAGCGGGCCAAAGAGTGCGCTGAAATCAGCCAGCTCATCCTCGGAAAGGGCCTGCCGACGAAACACCAGCACCGGGTGATGGGCCCACAAGGCGCGCAGCTCATCGATGGTCTGATCGTCTTGCGGCTCCCAAAGGCGCAGCCCGACGACCTCGCAAGCAAGGCTGTTATCCAGTACGCGGGTTTCCAGGCCCATCGGTTTCCTCCCCAAGGCTGATGATCAAGTGAGGCGCCGAGCGATCCTACTCCGAAAGCCGCCACGACACAGGGATCGTGGGCGGACTCGGCTCGCGGCAGGCGAGCCAAACTATTGTCACGGTAAACCCGGGCGCCTCCTCAACCGCATGATGGCCGAGCTATACGGGCGACAAAACGGGCTACTGCAACGGCAAAGGCGGCCTCGATGCACATCGCCGATCTCGGCATCAGCATGCTCGGCGCCAATGGCATCCAGGCTGAACGGCAGTCTCACGATCGCCGAGGCCGGACCGCAGTTCCTTCTTTCGCAGAGCCGGTTAAGCTCTCATCATCGATGCATGACTAAGCTTCTCGAGCGGGCAATCGAAGCCGTGCGCCGGCTACCTGCGTACTCGCAGGATGACATCGCCTGCACCATTCTTCAGTTGGCGGGGAGTTAGGTAGAGGCTGAGCCAGTCGATCCGGCCCCATTTGGCGGCGGTGCTCGAAGGGCTAGCGCAAGCCCCTGAAACGATCGGGTCAAACGAACGGATAGCGCCGATGAAGTGTGTCGCCAGCAAGTCGCGCTGCCTTTCACCGCAACAAAAGTAACACGTTATCGCAACAAGAGCGTCACAGCAGCTTCCTAGCATGGCCGCCAACTCGCCAGGGAGCAGCACATGAAGACGATCGGAAGCACATTCCTGTTCAGCCTTGTGGTCCTCGCCGCGAGCGCGGCCGTTGTTGCCGCGGCTCCGACCGGGAGCACGACGCCGATCCGGCATCTTGTCGTGATCTTCCAGGAAAACAATTCCTTCGACCATTATTTCGCGACCTATCCGGTGGCACTCAACCCGCCGGGGGAGCCGCCTTTCTTCGCCCTGGAGGACACGCCTACGGTCAATGGGCTCGGCACTTTGGTCAACGGAGTGCCGCAAGGCGTTTTGCTGACCGATAATCCCAACGCCAACAATCCTGCGAATAACAATCCTTCGAAATGATCGGTCGCGATCAACCCGTTCCGACTCGACCGCAGCCAGGCATTCCTAGATTGCAACAACAGTAACGCCTATAAGAACGAGCAGTCGGCCTTTGACTTCGGCCTGATGGACGCGTTCCCTTTGTTTACCGGCGCCGCGGCCACTGCCGGCAGCGGCGACGAAGTCGCGTGTCCTGCCGGGATCGTCATGGGCTATTACGACGGAAACACGGTTACGGCATTGTGGAACTACGCACAGCACTTCGCGATGAGCGACAATTTCTTCGACACCGAGTTTGGCGCCACGATATTGGGTCACCTCAACCTGATCTCGGGCCAGACGCATCAGACTAATACAGCAAACCTGACAACCGTCATCCGCAACGGCTCGGTCATCGCCAATCTCGACTCCGCCATCGATGATTGCAAATCGGGCGTCGGAGTCGCCTCGGTGCAGATGACCGGCCACAATGTCGGCGACCTGCTCAACAACGCCGGGATTACCTGGGGCTGGTTCTATGGCGACTTCACCGCACAGACCGGCTCGACCTCGACGCACGCCGTTTGCACCTCAAACTACGACGTGCATTACGACCCCTTCCAGTATTACCCCTCGACCGTCAACCCCCATCATCTGCCTCCGACCTCGACCGCGCTGATCGGCCACCAAGGGGACCAGGCAAATCATCAATACGATCTCAATTCATTCTCGGCCGCGCTCAATGCCGGCAATCTGCCGGCCGTGAGCTTCCTTAAGGCGCCCTCAACTGAGACCGGCCATCCTCAGGATGGGAGCACGCTCTCAGAGCAGACCTTCCTTGTCGACACGATCAATGCATTGCAGAAATCCAAATACTGGCCAAGCATGGCGATCATCATCACGTATGACGACAGCGACGGCTGGTACGACCACGTCATGTCGCCGATCGTCAACCACTCGAACGATCCCTCCTCCACTGTGCCCGGAGGCCTCGACAGCATCTGCGCCACCGTTCCGCCGCCCGCAACTGCGTTCAACGACCGTTGCGGCTATGGCCAGCGTTTGCCCTTCCTCGTGATTTCGCCTTATGCAAAGAGCAATTACGTCGACCATGCAATTCTCGATACGACCTCGGTCCTGCGCTTCATCGAGGATAACTGGCAACTCGGCCGGATCGACTCGCTCGATAATCCGGGCGGAGCGCCGGCTGGCCAAGGCTCGTTCGACCAGCTCGCAGGCTCGATCGAGGGCCTATTCGATTTCGACGACAGCTACCCCTACAGTCGCAACAACATCCCCCTGCTGCTTAACGACAGCACCGGTGAAGTGGTATGGCCCCCAGCATGGCGTTGACTCGGCGACCTGGCCCGATTGCGTCGGCTCCGAGGTTCGGCAACACGATTCCGTTCCCGCGAACGCACGGAAACGCAAGGTATTGACGCGTTCGATGGCGGCCCTTGCGTTTGCACTCCCCGTCGGTGGATGCTCGCCGTCGATGAGTAGCAAGGGAGGTTTGCAATGGCTGCTCCGATCCCGCCGTTCACTCGCGAGACTGCGATCGCCAAGGTCCGGATGGCAGAAGACGGCTGGAACAGCCGCGATCCACATCGGGTTTCATTGGCCTATACCGAGGATAGCCGGTGGCGAAACCGGGCGGAATTCATCAATGGGCGCGCTGAGATCGTCGCCTTTCTCACCCGTAAATGGAACAAGGAGCTCGATTACCGCCTGATCAAAGAACTCTGGGCTTTCACCGACAACCGAATCGCCGTGCGGTTCGCTTACGAGTGGCATGACGACAGCGGCAACTGGTTCCGCTCTTATGGGAACGAGAACTGGGAATTCGATGCGGCCGGCGTGATGCAGCGACGCTTCGCTTCGATCAACGATCTGCCGATCAACGGAGCCGACCGAAAATATCACTGGCCGCTCGGACGGCGGCCCGACGATCACCCAAGCCTTTCCGACCTGAGCCTTTAATCGCTGACAGGGCGTTAGCCGACTGCGAGGCGAGCAGTCGTCGAGAAAGCCAATGTGAGGGGCTCCATCATCTGGTCTGGGGCCTCGCATCGGCTCGCGCGCGGAACGCCACCCGCGCGCTAAAACCAGTCATTTGAGCTGCAAGGCCTGCTCGACAGCGCCCTGCGTTTTCTGCCAGCACGGCAATCGCTCGACATCCGCCATCCAACGCTTAAGGTTCGCATGCGCGTCGAGCGGCAAGCGCTGCCATTTGCGCAGGTGCATCGGCGCTGCAACAGCAATGTCCGCGATTGTTACGGTGTCGCCGGCAAGCCATTTGGACTTCGCCAGTCGGGCATCAAGAATGCCGGCAAGCCGGTGCCAGTTGGGGGCTTCCTTTTCGATGATTGTTTCGTCGGGCTCGGTTTTCAGCAGCGGCTTGACCACGTATTCGACGAGATAGGTGTAGCAACTGGGGAACCAGGTCGAGGCTTCCCACAATAGCCAGCGGTTGATGTCGGCGCGCTGCTTGAGGTCCCTGGGATAATGTTTTTCGGAGCCGCTCAAATCTGCGGCGTACTGCAGGATCGCGTTGGACTCCGAGAGTGCCAAATCTCCGTCCACGACCGCCGGTACTGCCCCATTCGGGTTGATCGCCAGAAATTCGGGCTTCTTGTGCGCGCCGGAGAAATAGTCAACATGCTTGAGCTCGTACGGGATGCCGATCAAGTCGAGTCCCGCGAGTACCTTGCGGCTGTTGACTGTGCATGGATCGAGATACACCTGTAGCATAATTCAACCCTCCCGACGGGCTAAGTTATCTCGACAATAATCGCGATAATTGGGATCGCCTTCGCCGCCTCGATGCGAAGGTCGATCAACTCCGGTCATCACGAAGGCTTTCTGATGTACCTTAGAAGAGCCTCCCGGTAAACCTCCACCCTGCGAACCCCTATCAAGTCGGCTTTCAGAGCACTCCGAAGTGCCGGGCCGAGGTTCCGGTTGCCAGCCTCCGAGCGCTGGCCCATCATGACGAGCCCCGACCCGGCCCGGAGGGATCGCACCGATGCAAAGTCTCTCGCCGAACTTGCCGCCCGATACGCAGCGCGAGATGCTGCGCCGGATGCTGACGATCCGCCATTTCGAGGAGCGCGCCTCGGCCGACTACCTCGCCGGCAAAATCTACGGCGTCGTGCATTGCTACATCGGCGAGGAGGCGGTCGCCGTCGGCGTCTGCAGCGCCCTCGACCGCACCGACCGGATCATCTCGACCCATCGTGGCCACGGCCACTGCATCGCCAAGGGTGCGGACCTCAACCGCATGATGGCCGAGCTCTATGGCCGGCAAACGGGCTATTGCAAGGGCAAGGGCGGCTCGATGCACATCGCCGATTTCGGCATCGGCATGCTCGGCGCCAACGGCATCGTCGCCGGCGGCATCGCGATCGTCACCGGCGCCGGCCTGGCGGCGCAGATGGAAGGCAAGGGCGGTGTCGCTGTCTCCTTTTTCGGCGATGGCGCATCGAACGCCGGGCCCTTCCACGAGTGCCTCAACATCGCGGCAACCTGGAAATTGCCGATGCTCTACGTGTGCGAGAACAACATGTATGCCGCGAACACCGCCGCCGCCGCGACGCACGCTTTGAGCGATGTGGCGGCGCGCGCGGCCGGCTACGGCATTCCGGGTGTCGTCGTCGACGGCAACGACATCTTTGCGGTCTATCAGGCGGCAAACCGCGCCGTCGATCGGGCGCGGTCGGGCGACGGTCCGAGTTTGATCGAGTGCAAGACCTACCGCTGGCGCGCCCACACCGAGCGCCGGGGGATGGCCGATATCCGCGACCCGGCGGAGGTCGAAACATGGAAGGGCAAGGATCCGATCGCGGCGCTCGAGCGGCAGCTCAGGGAGCAGGGTTACCTCGACGATGCCGGGCTGCAAACCATGCAGCGCGACATCATGGGCGCGATCGAGGCCGCCGTCGCCTTCGCCGAGGCCAGCCCGTTCCCGCTACCCGAGCAGGCGACCGACGACGTGTTTGCGGCCTGAAGCGAGGATCGGACGATGCGAGAGCTGACGTATAACGAGGCCGCCCTCGAAGCGGTCGCCGAGGAGATGCGGCGCGATCCCAAGATCTTCTACATGTCGACCGACGCTCTTCCGCCGCTGCTCAAGGAGTTTGGCGCCCAGCGGGTCAGAGCGACACCGATCACCGAAGCCGCACTGACCGGGATGGCGATCGGTGCCGCCGGCTCCGGTTTCCGCCCGATCGTCGACTGGCGGCAGGTGACGTTCTGCTTTGTCGCGATGGACCAGATCGTCAATCAGGCCGCCAAGATCCACTACATGTTCGGCGGCCAGGTGACCTTTCCGATCCTCTTTCGGGCGGCCGTCGGTGGCGGCGGCCTCGTCGCGGCGCAGCACTCTCAGTCGCCCTACTCGATGTTCATGAATGTGGCCGGCTTGAAGATGTTCCTGCCCTCCACACCCTACGACATCAAGGGCCTCCTGAAGACGGCGATCCGTGACAACAACCCGGTCATCTCGTTCGAGTCGGGCCGGCTGATGACGCGCAAGGGGCCGGTGCCGGAAGAGGACTACACGGTCCCGCTCGGCAAGGCCGACATCAAACGCGAGGGCAGCGACGTGACGGTCGTGGCACTGGCCTGGCTCGTCCACGAGGCGCTCGCCGCGGCCGAAGAGCTGGTCCACGAGGGCATCTCGGTCGAGGTCGTCGATCCCCGCACGCTCGTGCCGCTCGATACGGAGACCATCCGCAACTCGGTGCGGAAGACTGGCCGCCTCGTCATCGCCGACGAGGCCGGGCCGACGGCCGGCTTCTCGGCGGAGGTCGCCGCGGTTGCCACCGAAGACGCCGCGACATTCGCGCAGCTCAAGGCCCCGGTGAAGCGGGTCTGCGCCTTGCAGGTGCCGATACCCTATAGCCCCGTCCTCGAAAATCATGTCTTCCCGGACCGTAAGCGGATCATCGCCGGAGTCCGAGAGGTACTCCGCGGGCGAGGCTCTGCCGAGGCCGCATAGCGGAGTCGGGGGATCAGTCCTTTGGCGGGACGAACATGTAGCCGACCCCGCGCACTGTCCGCAGCGCCTCGGGGTGGGCGGGGTCGATCTCGACCTTACGGCGCAACCGGGTAATGCGCAGGTCGATGGCGCGATCGAACGCCTCGGCCTCGCGATGCGCCGTGACCTCCAACAGCCAGTCGCGCATCAATGGCCGGTTCGGGTTCTCGGCGAAGATCTTCAACAGGTCGAACTCGCTCGCCGCCAGGCGCTCTTCATTGCCATCGGCCGGGTTGATCAGCACGCGCCGATCGAGATCGAGCACGCGCCTGCCGATGCGTACGCGCGGGCCCTCCGTCGGCGTCCCGGCGGCCCGCCGCAATACGCTCTTGACCCGCGCCAAGAGTTCGCGCGGCTCAAACGGCTTGGCGATGTAGTCGTCCGCACCGCTTTCGAGCCCGACGACACGATCGACCGTATCGCCGGCGGCGGTGACCATGATGATGCCGATCCGAGCGCTCCGCTCGCGCAGCCAGCGCGCCAGCGCGAACCCGTCCTCGCCCGGCAAGCCGACATCGAGCATCACCAAGGCCGGCAATTCGCGCTCGACGAGCCGGCGCAGGGCAGCGCCGTCGCCGAGGGCGCTGACCCGAAAATTCTGCTTTGCGAGATAGTCGGCGAGCATCTGGCGCTGCACCGCCTCGTCCTCGACGACAACGATGTGCGGCCGCGCGTCCAAAGCTTCTCGCCTACAATACGACGCGATAGGTGCGCAGCGGGCGAGCGATGTTTTTCAAGTCCTGTTCGCCCATGTCGTCGACGGCGATCTCGAGCTTGCCGCGGACCTGCTCGTAGGCGGCGGCCGAGAGGCAGATGCCGCCGGGCTCGGCGATGCCCTCCAGGCGCGCGGCGATGTTGACGCTGTCGCCGAGGATGTCGTCGCCGTCGGCGAGGACGTCGCCGACATTGATGCCGACGCGGAATTCGATCCTCCGCTCGGGCGGCTCGTCGATTGCCGCGGTGGCGCCGCGCTGCACCGCAACGGCGCAGCGCACCGCATCGACCGCACTGGCGAACTCGACCAGGATGCCGTCCCCCATGATCCGCACGATGCGGCCGCGATGCGCGCCGATTTCGGGGTCGATCAGCTCCTTTCGCAAGGCACGCAGCCGTGCCAAGGTGCCTTCCTCATCGTCGCCGACGAGCCGGCTGAAGCCGGCGACATCGGCGGCCAGGATGGCGGCGATGCGCCGCGCCGGGGCGGTATCGCGATCGAGCGCCCCGCGGCGCAGCACGCTCTTGACCCGCGCCAGCAATTCGCGCGGCTCGAACGGCTTGGTGATGTAGTCGTCAGCGCCGGTCTCCAGCCCGACGACGCGGTCCACCGTGTCCGCGGCCGAGGTCACCATGATGATGCCGATGCGACTGCTTTTCTCGCGCAGCCGGCGCACCAGCGCGAACCCGTCCTCGCCCGGCAGATTGACATCGAGCAATACCAGGGCCGGCGCTTCGCGTTCGACGAGCCGGTGCAACGCGGCGCCGCCATCGACGGCGCTGACCCGAAAATTCTGGCCGGCGAGATAGTCGGCGAGCAATTGCCGCTGCGTTGCCTCGTCCTCGACCACGACGATATGGGGCGGCTGGTCCATCGCCTCCCTGCCGGCAAACCGGCGACGACCCGTCGCCTTGATTAACTCTGCCGCGGGTCGATGCCGCTGTCCAGCCTTGCTCTACCGTGAATGGGCGCCGCCGCGGGCGTTGATGGCAGGCGACGACCGCCTCATGTTAGACTAGTCTCAGACCAGTGGGAGGACGGAATGCCTGCGGAAATTGGTGCTTACGAGGCCAAGACCCATCTGTCCGCCCTGCTCGAGCGGGTCGCTCGCGGCGAACGGTTCACGATCACCAAACATGGGCGGCCGATCGCACGCCTCGTACCGATCGAGCGCACCGGCCCCGATCGGCGGCGCGAAGCGATCGAGCGGCTAAAGCTGTTCCGCGAGGGGCACACTTTGGACGTCCCGGTCAAACAGCTTATCAGCGAAGGCCGGCGGTGACGGAGCTTGTACTCGACGCGTCCGTTGCCCTGGCCTGGTGCTTCAAGAACGAAGCGACTGAAGCTGCCGACCGGGTGCTGGAGCGTCTTGCCGCCGAAGAGGCCTATGTTCCGGCCATCTGGCATCTTGAGATAGCAAACGTGTTGGCTTTGAGCGAACGCCGCCGGCGGATCACGCCGGCGGGCAGCACCGAGTTCATCGCTTTGCTGGAGACCCTGATCATCGTCGTCGACGAGGAGACCCCGGCGCGCGCCTTGAGCCGCGTGCTCGATCTCGCGCGCGAGCAACGGCTGACGGCCTATGATGCTGCTTATCTGGAGCTGGCGATGCGGCTCGGCCTTCCGCTCGCATCCAAGGATGGCGATTTGTGCGATGCCGCCGAGCGCCTCGGCGTCAGCGTGCTCCGGGCCGCCTGACGAAAAGTTTGTTCGCGGCAGCCCGGCGGAAGGGGTGACATGCGTCCCTCGCCGCTACCGGTGCCAGTGTCCAGCCTTCCGCCGCCCTACCCTCCCCTGCCCCCGATCGCCGGTCGCGGGGGGAGGAGCGTCTGTCGGGGCGGCGGAATGTATATTTATCGGTAGTCACGCCATATTGCCTCGAGCAATGGAGGACGAGATGGCCGAGCGGGTTCGCACCTGGCAGCTCAAAGATGCCCGCGCCAACTTCAGCACCCTTGTCAACAGGGCGATCAGCGACGGCCCGCAAATCGTGACCCGCAACGGCAAGGAAGCGGCTGTGGTGGTGTCCATGGAGGAGTGGACGCGCCGCGACCGGCGTCGCGGCGATCTCGTCGACTTCTTCGCCAATTCGCCGCTGCGCGAAGAGGGCATCGAGATCGAGCGAAGGCAAGGCTGAGCCAAGACGCAATGTTTCACGTAAGCGGCGCCTATGCTAAGCCGGTAAATGTGGAAATGCTATGAACGCTGCCGACCTGCTCGCTCGTATCGCCGCCGAACCCGGGAAAATGGGTGGCAAACCCGTGATTAGGGGCCGTCGCGTCACCCCGTCGATGGTGCTGACCATTCTCGCCAAGGGTGCCAGCCGGGAGGCCGTTCTGGAAGCTTATCCCGTGCTCGAGCCGGCGGATATCGACGCCTGTCTCTTGTACGCCGCGCGCCTGAGTGAATTAGCGGCTGCGGAAGGTCTGACGATCGCCGCGGAATAGCGTGCGCTTCCTGGCCGATTCCAACATTGTGGCGCAGGCTGTGCACGCAATGCGGACTGCCGGCCACGATGTTGTCTATCTGGGCGAGCGAACCGCGGATCCGGGCGATCGCGCCCTGCTTACTGAACTGTCGCCGAAGGGCGGATCATTCTCACCAAGGACCATGACATCGGCGTATTAGTCCATCGTGATCTGCAACCGCATTGTGGCGTACTGCTTCTCGACGATTTGGGTGATGCAGCAGCCGAATCCCGCTTAATACTTGCCACACTGTCGTCTCATCGCGATCGGCTGGCTGCGCGAGCCTTCCTGAGGGCGGGTGAGACCGGCATTCGCGAGTCGCGAGGATAAGCCCGGCCGCGTGTCGGGGTCCCAAGCACCGCACCGCCGCAACCAGCGCACGCGTCGGGGACCCACTCGTCGAGCACCGCACGACGCAGCGAACCGGCGTCAAGGACGACGATCGGCGCGGCGATGCAGACGATACAAAACGGGCTATTCGCGACACCGCGGCGATACGGAATAGCGATAATCTGGCACGTTCCGCAGCACCGAGAGACGCGATGCTACCGCATTCCCCCGCGCCGAACGCGCCCCCCGAGACGCCTGACGAGACGATCCGGCGGCTGACCGCCGAACTGCGCGAAGCGCTCGACCAGCAAGCGGCCACGACCGAAATCCTCGAGGTCATCAACAGCTCACCCGGCGACCTCGCGCCAGTCTTCGATGCCATATTGGAGAAGGCGCGAATCCTCTGTGGCGCCACCTTTGGGGCTTTATTCCTCTCTGCGGAAGGGCATTTCCGCGCCGTAGCAATGCGGGGTGGTACGGAAGCATGGCGCGACCGGATGATGCAGCGCGGCTTCCGAGGCTCGGAGACCCCGATTAGTGCGCCGTTGCTGGCCGGTGAGGCATTCGTCCACGTCGCCGACATGGCACAAATCGACCATCCGATGGCGCAGGCGGCGGTCGAAGCTGTTGGGGTTCGCTCGTTTTTAGCGGTCCCCCTCCGCAAAGATGACGCGCTTTGTGGGATCATTGTCGCCAGCCGTCCGGAAGTCCGGCCATTCACCGACAAGCAGATTGCACTGCTGCAGAATTTTGCGGCGCAGGCGGTTATCGCGATGGAGAATGTCCGGCTCATCACGGAAACGCGCGAGGCCTTGGAGCAGCAGACCGCGACTGCCGAGGTCCTGCAGGTCATCAATTCCTCGCCCGGTGACCTCGCGCCGGTGTTCGAGGCGATGCTCGAAAAGGCGACGCGGCTATGCAAGGCGCCCTTTGGCACCCTCCGCACTTGGGATGGGGAGCGCTTTCATCTCGGTGCCGTACATGGCGAGCCGCGGTTCAGCGATTGGATCCGGGAGCATGGTCCCATCCGGCCCGACGGTGATGACCCTCTGAGGCGAATTGTCAAAGGTGAAAGCGTTGTCCACTTCGCCGACGCACCGGACGATGCGGGCTATATAGCCTCGCCCGGCTTCAGGAGGATGGTAGAGGTCAGCGGCATGCGAAGCGGGATCGCAGTCCGGCTGCACAAAGACGACGCTCTGGTCGGCACAATCACTGTCTACCGGCAGGAGGTGCGGCCGTTTTCCGAGAAGCAGATCGCGCTGTTGCAGAATTTTGCCGCGCAGGCGGTGATCGCGATGGAGAACGCGCGGCTCCTGACCGAGACGCGCGAGGCGTTGGAGCAGGAGACCGCGACCGCTGAGGTATTGCAGGTCATCAATTCCTCACCGGGCGACCTTGCCCCGGTATTCGACGCAATACTGGAGAAGGCGCACACACTGTGCGACGCCGCCTACGGCAGCTTAGGGCTCTATGACGGCGAGAGGTTCCGAGCTGTCGCTGTAAATTCCGTTTCGGAAGCGTTCGCCGAACGGCTGCGGGACGGATTCTCCGCGGTCGGCAATCCCGCCGAGCCGTTACTCCACGGCGCCCCCTTTGTCCACATCCCAGATATGGCCGAGATCGACCATCCCATGCCACGGATGGCCGTCGAGCTCACCGGCGCGCGCACCTCTCTGGCCGTACCGTTGCGTAAAGACAATCTACTGCTCGGCATTATCACAGCCGTGCGTCAGGAGGTGCGGCCGTTTACCGACAAGCAGATCGCGCTGCTGCAGAACTTCGCCGCGCAGGCGGTCATCGCGATGGAGAACGCGCGGCTCCTAACCGAGACGCGTGAGGCCTTGGAGCAGCAGACCGCGACCGCTGAGGTCCTGCAGATCATCAATTCTTCGCCCGGCGACCTCACCCCGGTGTTCGACGCGGTGCTCGAAAAGGCACTGGAGCTATGTGGCGCAGCGTTCGGAACTTTGTGGACTTGCGACGGCGAACTCTTTCACGCCGCCGCACTGCGCCGCGTCCCGGAAGCCTATGCCCAATTTCTTGTGCGAGGGCCAGTCCAACCTAGTAGAGGCTCGGGCGCGGGGCTGGGGAAGATCCTCGACGGAGGCGACTTCTTTCATCTCCTCGACGCTGCCGCCGAGGCGGGCTATCAGGGGGATAACGCGGGCGCGCGGGCGCTGATAGAGCTAGGTGGCGCCCGCACCACGGCCGGTGTTCCCCTGCGCAAGGATGGGGGATTGCTCGGCGCGATCACGATCTATCGCCAGGAAGTTCAGCCGTTCACCGGCAAGCAGATCGCGCTGCTGCAGAATTTCGCGGCGCAGGCGGTCATCGCGATGGAGAATGCACGGCTGATGACCGAAACGCGCGAAGCCTTGGAGCAGCAGACCGCGACCGCCGAGGTGTTGCAGGTCATCAATTCCTCGCCCGGCGATCTCGCTCCGGTGTTCGACGCGATATTGGAGAAGGCGCACAGCCTGTGCGGCGCCGACCACGGCGCGCTGGTTGCTTACGACGGCAACTGTTTCCGCGCTATCGCGACCCGCGGGTTGCCGCGGGCCTTTGAGGAATTCCTGCGCAGCGGCTTCCCGGATTTCCCAGGCAGCCCCACGGACCAGCTGAAGCGTGGCGAGTGCCTCCATACCCTCGATTTGCCGGCGGCAGCCGCGGAAAGCCCGCCGGAGATGGCGCGTTTGCAGCGACAAGCTGCCGAACTCGCCGGCACCCGGACAATTCTCATGGTGCCGCTCTGCACGGATGGTGCACTGCTGGGTTACATCGCGGCCTACCGTCTTGAGGTCCGGCCGTTTTCCGACAAGCAAATCGCGCTATTGGAAAATTTCGCCGCGCAGGCGGTCATCGCAATGGAGAATGCACGCCTCATCACTGAGACGCGCGAGGCATTGGAGCAGCAGACCGCTACGGCCGAGGTGCTGAGCGTGATCTCCGCGTCACCGGGCGAACTCGAACCGGTCTTCACCAAGATCCTGGAGCATGCCACGCGCATTTGCACGGCCGGGTTCGGGATGATGGCGCTCTACGACCGCGAGGGTTTCCGCGCAGTGGCGCTACAAGGCTTGTCGTGGAAGACTGAGCAGATGACCCCGATCCGGCGCCCGCGACCCGGAACCGGGATGTACCTTGTCGAGCGGACGAAGCAGACGCATCAGATCGTGGATGCGGCGAGCGAGCCGGCCTACGATTATGTTCGCGCGGCGAACCCGCAATTCGCCGAGGTCCGTACGACCCTCCACGTGCCGATGCTCACTGACGGCGAGTTGGTGGGGGTCATCCTGATCTACCGGCTTGAAGTGCATCCCTTCAATGCGAGGGAGGTCGCGCTCGTCGAGAATTTCGCGAAACAGGCCGTGATCGCGATCGAGAACGCACGGCTGATCACCGAGACGCGCGAAGCATTGGAGCAGCAGACCGCGACCGCCGAAGTGCTGCAGGTCATCAACAGCTCACCCGGCGACCTCGTCCCGGTTTTCGACGCGATATTGGAGAAAGCGCACGGCCTGTGCGGGATCGCTTTCGGCGCTCTGCAGCTCTATGACGGCGGCAAATTTCGCGCCGTTGCGGTGCGCGGCGTGTCGGGTCCGTTGGCCGAACTATTGCGCCAACCGTTCGAGCCGACACCAGGATCGCCTCCTTCGCGCATGCTTGCTGGCGAACGGATCGTCCAAATCGCCGACATGGCCGAATTGGCCAAACAACACCCCGATGATCCGAGGGCGCAAGCCAGTGCCGAACACGGATTGGGCACGGTGCTCTTCGTGCCGCTGCTAAAAGACGCCGAATTGCTCGGGTATATCGCCGCCTTTCGAACGGAGGTTCAACTCTTCTCCGATAGAGAGATTGCGCTGCTGCAGAATTTCGCGGCGCAAGCGGTGATTGCGATGGAGAACGCACGGCTCTTGACCGAGACGCGCGAGGCCTTGGAGCAACAGACCGCGACCGCCGAGGTATTGCAGGTCATCAATTCCTCACCCGGCGACCTCACGCCGGTGTTCGACGCAATCCTGGAAAAGGCGACGAACCTCTGCGAGGCCTCGTTTGGCGCGCTAAGGACCTTCGATGGCGAGTTCTTCAATCTCGAAGCCATACGGGGCGACCCGGAGTGGGTAGAGCAAGTGCGCCGCGCTGGCGCTCCTGGCCGCAGCGGGTTTTTCGAACCGCTCGCTCGTGGCGAGCGCGTCGTGAATATTGCCGACTTGCGCGAATCGGCGCTTCACCAGGTCGACGCAGCGATGCGTGATAGAACCCGTCTCGGCAAGGTACGCAGCTACCTGGCGGTCGCACTGCACAAGGAAGACGTCTTGGTCGGATGCCTCATTGTTTACCGCCAGGAGGTGCGCCCGTTTGGGGATAAAGACATTGCGCTGTTGCAGAATTTCGCCGCGCAGGCAGTGATCGCGATGGAGAACGCGCGGCTGATCAGCGAGACTCGGGAAGCATTGGCGCAGCAGACCGCGACCGCCGAGGTGTTGCAGGTCATCAATTCCTCGCCCGGTGATCTCGCGCCGGTGTTTGAGGCTGTGCTGGAGAAGGCGCGCAGCCTGTGCGGGGCCGCCTTTGGTACATTGATGGCCCGGGACGGAGAGCGATTCCGCGCGGTTGCACTGCACGGTGTCCCCGAGGCATTTGCTGAGGTCCTGCGGCGGGGGTTCGAGCCCATGCCGAACAGCCCCGGTGAGCGATTGCTCCGTGGCGAGCTCGTTATCCACATCCCTGACTTGCGGGATGTCGCACCGCGAGTGCCCGAGGATCCGGTGCCAAGCGCCGCTGTCGAGTTCGGCGGGGTCCGCACTCTGCTGATGGTGCCGCTCCACAAAGACGAGAGCTTGCTTGGTTTCATCGTTGCGTTTCGCCAGGAGGTCCGTCCGTTCACCGACAAGCAGGTCGCGCTGCTGCAGAACTTTGCGGCGCAGGCGGTCATCGCGATGGAGAATGCGCGGCTTATTAGCGAAACGCGCGAGGCGCTCGACCAGCAGACCGCGACCGCCGAGGTGTTGCAGGTCATCAATTCTTCGCCCGGCGAGCTGGTGCCGGTGTTTGACGCAATGCTGGAGAAGGCGCACAGGCTGTGCGGCGTCGAATACGGCACCTTGCAGCTCTTCGAGGGAGAGAAGTTCCGTGCCGTGGCGACACGCGGCTTTCCCGAGCCCGTCCGGGAGCTACTACGCCAGCCATACGCGCTAGAGCTAGATAATCCGCTGCAGTCTTTGATAGACGGAGGTTCGTTAGTCGAAATTCCCGACCTGGTGGAGCGCCACGCGCAGACACCGAATCCGAGGAGCGAGGCTACCATCGCAGTCGGGATTCGCAGCATGTTGTTCCTCCCGTTGCGTAAAGACAACCTTCTTTTGGGCCTGATCAGCGCCGGTCGGAGGGAAGCGGGGTACTTCCCGGAGAAAGAGATCGCGTTGTTGAAGAATTTCGCGGCGCAGGCGGTCATCGCGATGGAGAACGCGCGCCTCTTGACCGAAACGCGCGAGGCATTGGAGCAGCAGACCGCGACCGCCGAAGTGTTGCAGGTCATCAACAGCTCGCCCGGTGAACTCACGCCGGTATTCGATGCGATGCTCGAAAAGGCAATGCGGCTGTGCGGTGGCCGCTATGGCAGTCTCGAGCTCTATGATGGCGAGCGTTTTCGTGCGGTCGCAGTGCGCGGTTTGTCGAAGGCCTTCGCCGACATGCTACGACAGGGCTACCCGGCTTCCGATAACCCGGCGACCCGGCCCTTGATCGAGGGCAGTCGCTTCACCCACATCGCCGATGTGGCGGAGACCGACTACTCGATAACGCAAAGCGCGGCCGAGCTTGTAAGCGCCCGCACTTTACTCTGTGTGCCGCTGCGCCGAGACAATGCGCTTCTTGGCATGATCGCCTGTGCGCGCGAAGAGGTGCGGCTGTTCTCCGAGAAGGAAATCGCCCTGCTCGAGAATTTCGCGGCGCAGGCGGTCATCGCGATCGAGAACGCGCGCCTGATTACCGAGACGCGCGAAGCGTTGGAGCAGCAGACCGCGACTGCCGAGGTATTGCAGGTTATCAACTCCTCGCCCGGCGATCTCGTACCGGTGTTCGACGTGATACTCGATAAGGCGCACAGCCTCTGCGGAGCCGATTACGGTGCTCTCCTCACCTATGACGGCGAGCGCTTTCGGCCGGTAGCCAGGCATGGCGCGTCCGCTCGGATCGTCAGCGCGATGCCGGGAGTCGTCACCCCTTGGATCGGTGGCGGGTTGGACAAGGTGTTGCGTGGTGAGCCTTTTGCTCATATCCACGATATGGCGGAACTCGCCAAAGTGGCACCGGACGAGGCGTCGCCGCGCGCCCTCGTCGAAATAGGGGGGATTCGCACCCAGCTGCTGGTGCCCCTGCGGAAAGACGGTGCGCTGCTCGGCGTCATCACTGCTAATCGCCAGCAAGTGCGACCTTTCAGCGACAAGCAGATTGCGCTGCTGCAGAACTTCGCCGCGCAGGCGGTGATCGCGATGGAGAATGCGCGCCTGATCACCGAGACGCGCGAGGCTTTGGAACAGCAGACCGCGACCGCCGAGGTCTTGCAGGTCATCAACAGCTCGCCCGGCGACCTCGCCCCGGTGTTCGATGCGATGCTGGAAAAAGCGATGCGTCTGTGCGGCGCCGCTTTCGGCAGCTTTTTGACTTTTGACGGCGAACACTTCCTCGCGGTAGTACACCGCGGGGTTCCGGCCGAACTCGTCGAGGATCTGCGTCAACCGCAATCGCCCACCCCCGGCGGCTCGTTCGAGCGGCTGGTCCGCGGCGAAAGGATCGTGCATCTTGCCGATATCTCCGATGACGATGCCTACCGGCGCGGCTTGCGCGGTCGGGTGGCCATGGTGGACAAAGGCGGAGCGCGCACCGCCGTTTGGGTCGCTCTACGCAGAGACGATGCTCTGCTCGGCACGTTGGTGTTGTATCGCCAGGAAGTTCGACCGTTCACCGACAAGCAGATTGCACTGCTTCAGAATTTCGCGTCGCAGGCGGTGATCGCAATGGAAAACGCGCGGCTCATCACTGAGACGCGCGAGGCTTTGGAGCAGCAGACCGCGACGGCGGAGGTTTTGCAGGTTATCAACTCATCACCCGGCGATCTCTCTCCCGTCTTTGATGCTATCCTGGAGAAGGCGCACAGCCTCTGCGGCGTCGCGCAAGGGAGCCTCGAGCTTTATGACGGCGAGAGCTTCCATGCAGTCGCGACGCGCGGCTTGGCCGAGAGCTTCGCCGACGAGCTGCGGCGCGGCTACCTGGCTTCCGCCAACCCGGTCACTCGGCCGCTGATCGAGGGCGAGCCTTTCACTCATATCGACGATATCACGCAACACGAATTCCCGTTTACCCGCAACCCGGCCGATACCATACGCGCCCGCACATTGCTGTGCGTGCCGCTGCGCCGCGATGGCAGGCTGCTCGGCATGATCGCATCTGCCCGCCTTGAGGTTCGCCGCTTCACCGACAAGCAGATCGCGCTGCTGCAGAACTTCGCGGCGCAGGCGGTGATCGCGACGGAGAACGCACGGCTGTTGACCGAGACGCGCGAAGCGTTGGAGCAGCAGACCGCGACAGCCGAAGTCCTGCAGGTTATAAATTCCTCGCCTGGCAACCTCGCGCCGGTGTTTGAAGCCGTTCTCGATAAGGCGACCAGCCTGTGTAACGCGGCCTTTGGCATTCTGTGGACTTATGACGGCGAGCGCTTCTATCCGGTCGCGTTGCACCGCCTGCCGAAAGCGTTTGCGGATTTCCTGCGGGACTACCAGTCCACGGGGGTTGTTGCACTGCCGGGGGGTGCGGGGCTTGGAGCTATCCTCCACGGTGACGCTTTTGCTCATCTCCTAGACGCGCCCCAAGGCGAGCTTTACCAGTCGCGCCGTAGCCCGATCAACCTAGCCTTTGTCGAACTCGGCGGCGCGCGAAGCGGCCTTATCGTTCCGTTGCGCAAAGACGGCGTGTTACTCGGCGCAATCAGGCTGTTCCGCCAGGAAGTGCGACCGTTCTCCGACAAGCAGATTGCGCTATTGCAGAGCTTCGCCGCGCAAGCGGTGATCGCGATGGAGAATGCGCGGCTCATCACCGAGACGCGCGAAGCGTTGGAGCAGCAGACCGCGACTGCAGAGGTATTGCAGGTCATCAATTCCTCGCCCGGCGATCTCTCGCCGGTGTTCAATGCAATCTTGGAGAAGGCGCACAGGCTTTGCGGCGCGTCATGTGGCGGGTTAGTGGTCCGCGACGGCGAGCACTTCCACGCCGTTGCATTGCACGGCGTGCCGGAACCATTCGCGAAAGTGCTTCGCGAGCCGTTTCGCTATCACCCTGACAGTCCGCCCGCGGGCCTGATGCGCGGCGAGCGCTTCGTACACATCCCTGACGTCAACGCCGTCGAATTCGCACCCGACGATCCGCTGCCGCGTATCGCTGCCGAACTGGGTGGTGTCCGCTCGATCCTTTTTGTCCCGTTACGCAAGGATGCCACGCTCCTCGGCCTCATCGCGTCGTATCGGCAGGAAGCGCGAGCGTTTTCCGACAAGGAAATCGCGCAGCTGGAGAACTTCGCGGCGCAGGCGGTCATCGCGATGGAAAACGCCCGCCTGCTCGGCGAATTGCGCGAGCGGACCGCCGAGCTGGTGCGCTCGGTCGAGGAATTGCAATTCCTCTCCGAGGTCGGGCAGGCGGTCAGCTCCGCTTTGGAGCTACGAACGGTGCTGTCGACGATCCTGACGCGCTCGGTCGGGATGACCGGGGCGGATGCGGGAGCGGTGTTCCGCTACCGCCTCACCGACCGGACGTATAGCCTGGTCGAGGCATTCGGCTGGGACGAAGCGCTGTTGCGCAGGGTCGGTGACCAGCACATCCCCGAGAACGAGACAGCACTCGGCGACGCGGCGGCGCGACGGACGACGATCCAGATCGCCGATCTTTCCGAGCGGCCAAGCGCGCCGTTGCGTCACATGAGCCTCGCCGCCGGCTTTCGCGCCGTGCTGATCGTGCCATTGGTCGGGCATGAGCGGATTCTCGGCGCGCTCGCCCTGCAGCGGCGTGCGGCGGGGGAGTTCCCGCCGGAGGCCGTTCGTTTGATGCAGACATTGGCGAGCCAATCGGTACTGGCGATCCAGAATGCGCGGCTCATTGCCGAACTGCGGGAGCGCACCGACGCCGCGGAGACGGCGCGCGCCGAGGCGGAAGCGGCCAACGAGGCCAAATCGACATTCCTGGCGACGATGAGCCACGAAATCCGCACGCCGATGAACGGCGTGCTGGGCATGATGGAGGTATTGGAGCGGCAAGGGCTCGGCGACGACCAGCTCCCGCTCGTCGCGACGATGAGCGAGTCGGCGCAAGCACTCTTGCGCATCATCGACGACGTGCTCGATTTCTCAAAGATCGAGGCCGGAAGGCTCGAGCTCGAAACGACGGCCTTTTCGTTGTCGGGGCTGGTGGAGGGTGCGATCGACACCTTGCGCCCGCAAGCGGTCGCCAAGGGCTTGGCAATCGGCGCCGAGATCGAGATCGGCTCCAACGACGCGCTCTGCGGCGACCCGACGCGGATTCGGCAGATCCTGTTCAACCTGTTGAGCAATGCGGTCAAATTCACCGAGCAATATGGCGAGATTGTCGTGCGCGCGGGGACCACGCCGCTCGGCGGCGGGCGGACGCGGGTCGTGCTCGCAGTCAAGGACACCGGCATCGGCCTCGACGCGGCGCAGCGGGCGCGCCTATTCGAGCCGTTTTCGCAGGCGGACAGCTCGACGACACGGCGCTATGGCGGCACCGGGCTCGGGCTCTCGATCGTCCGCCGGCTGGCACAGTCGATGGGCGGCGATGTCGCGGTCGACAGCGCGCCGGGTGTCGGTTCGACCTTTACCGTGACCCTGATCCTCGAAGCCGCGCCGGCCGAATCGCCGCTCGCCATATTGCTGAAGCCGACCGTTGCGCCGCCCGCGGCGGCCGCCGCTGTGTCGGTCGGCAACGTGGCGCGACTATTGGTGGTCGACGATCATCCGATCAATCGCGAGGTGCTGGTGCGCCAGCTGAGGCTCTTCGGCCTCGCCGCCGATACCGCGGAGGACGGCGATGAGGCGCTCAAGGCATGGGCCCCAGGGCGCTACGCGGCGGTTCTCGCCGATCTGCACATGCCGGGCATGGACGGGTATGAGCTGACGCGCCGGCTGCGCACGGCGGAGGCCGAGCACGACGGCACCCGGACACCGCTCGTCGCGGTGACGGCCAATGCGATGCGCGGCGAAGAGGAGCGCTGCCTGGCTGCCGGCATGGACGCCTATCTGGCAAAGCCGGTGGCGATCGAGCGGTTGCGCGCCACCCTCGAGCGGTGGCTGCCGATCAGCGACGGTACGGCGGTACCACCCTCGAGCACCGGTGCCGCGATCGACCGCGGCGTGCTGGCCGCCTGGCTCGGCGATGACCGCGCCGGCATCGAGGACTTACTAAAGAAGTTCCGCGACAGCGCCATCGAATCCGAGCGGGCGATCGACTTGGCGTGGCGCGCTGCCGACCTCGCCGGCCTGGCGGCTGCCGCGCACCGGCTCAGGGGTGCTGCCCAGGCGGTTGGGGCGGTGCGTCTCGGTGCCGCCGCCGACGGCTTGGAGCAGGCGGGCAAAGGCGGCGACCGCGACCGCTGCCGCGACCGGCTGGGCCCGCTCGCGGCCGAATTGCGGCGCGCCATCGCCGAGATCGAGAGATGATGCCGTAAGTTATACCAATTCCCTAGACGCCAAACCCACTTAGAGATTGCGATTACAGCGGCCCAACTGCTGCTACAGGGCGAGGCCGAGGCCTCGACCCGCGAGGCCGAGGAGCTCGCCAAAGAGGGGATATCGGTCGAGGTGCCGATACCCTACAGCCCAGTCGTCGAAAGCCACGTGTTGCCGGACCGCAATCGGATCATCGCCGGGATCCGCGAGGTGCTCCAAGGGCGGAGGTCCGCCGAGGCGGCGTGAGGACCGAAGTCCAGGTGGGCGTAGAGGCGGACAGAGCGAGGACGCTTCCCTGGACCTTCCCTGATCGGCGTTTTTCGTTCCCTGTTCGGGCGATTTAATTCTCTGTTCGGCCGCTTAGGGAATTTGCCCTTCGACTTGCCAATTCTCAATGACTTAGCGACGCCGATCCGGTCTCCACATGGCCCGCAACCGGTTTTTGCCAGCTTTTTTCCCGTCGACCAGGGAAACGGGATGCAGCAGGCCGCTTACGCTGCCAGTTCGAGGATCTCGTGAACCTGCGCGGGGCCAGAGATCGGCCGCGGATTGCGCGGCACCCAGGGAGTGTCCATCGCCTGCTCGGCAATCCGCGCGAAGCTCTCCGGGCCGATCTTGACGGCGCCAAGGCTGCGCGGCATGCCGAGCCCGGCGATGAATGCGTCTAGCACATCGCCCGCATCCTCGCCCGGATGACCCATCGCCGCGGCGACGAGCGCCTGGCGCTCGGCGTTTACCGGCTTGTTCCAACGCATCACCGCCGGCAGCATGATGCACGAGGTATGGCCGTGCGGGATGTCGAACACGGCACCGAGTACATAGCCGATGCCGTGGCTGGCACCCATCGGCACGCCGCTGGCGAGCGGCCCCATCGACAGCCACGACCCGATCTGGCAATCGAGGCGGGCCGCAAGATCATTGGGGTCGGCCTTGACCCGAGGCAGCCCTCGGCAGAGCAGCGCCAACCCGTGCAGCGCCTGCGCGTCAGCATAGGGATTGGCCTCGCCGGTGCAGATGCCCTCGACGCAGTGATCGACTGCGCGGATGCCGGTCGACAGCCACAGCCATTCGGGCGTGTGCACCGTGACCGTCGGGTCCAGCACCACCGTGCGGGGGATGATCTGCGGATGGCGGAACAGCTCCTTGACTTGGCTTTGCTCGTCGGTGACGCCGGCGATGGCGCTGAACTCGCCGGCCGAGAGCGTGGTCGGCACGGTGACCTGCGGCACCGAGGGCGCGTTGCACGGCGGTGGCCCGAGGGCGCCGTCCGGTCCCTTCACCGGGCGGTACCGGTCGAGCGCTTCGGCGGTGCGGATGTCGTTCGCCAGGCAGAGCTGGACGGCCTTGGCGCCATCCGTCACCGAGCCGCCGCCGATCGTGACGATCAGGTCGGCGCCGGCCTCGCGCGCCACCGCTGCGGCTTCGATCACGGCGCGCCGCGGCGTATGCGGCGGCATCCGGTCGAAGAGGCCGGCAAACCGGTTACCGAGCGCCCGACGGACCTTCGTGACCTCGTCGGTGGTGCGGTTGAGAGTTCCGCTCGCCATCAGAAACACCCGCTCGGCCTCGCGCCGCAGCACCTCCTCGGCGACCACCTCGGCCGCCGGCCTACCGAACACCACCACATCCATCTCACCAAAGACGACGCGACCGGAGTGCAGCATGGTCTATCCTCCCTTGGCCGGCGGTGCCATCGGCAGCGACATCAGCGGTCCAGCCCCAATCGCCCGATCGCCGGCAGCTTTAGCGCCGGGACAGCAGCGTCGATGCCGATATTGAGCCCCAGGAAGTTCAGCTCGAACCCCTCGTCGACGGCGAGGAGGACGCCGGCTACGCCGTAGAGCGAAATTTGAAACCCGGAGCCACTGGGTGCGGCGGCAAAGAGCGCACCACCGGGCAGGAAATCTTTGCCGACCGCATTCGACGGCAGCTCGAGGCCGAGCTCGGGGACCTGGCGGGCAATATACGCCGTGAACGTATTGCTGTTGGGGCCGGGCCAGGCGCGATACTCGTGCGGATAGGGATAGCGGGCGGCCGCGGCACGGATATCCTCGATCATCGCGTCGACACCCGCTCCGCGCCGGTCGAAGATGATCTGCGGTCGGGCACCGAACCAGTAATTGTCGGGGCCCGTCCGGTCGACGCGAACCGCCGGGGCACCGTCGGCGACTCCAAACCCGAGCACCTCGTACCGCGTGTAGCGCTGGGCCCCGGTCAGCTTGACCGCGATCCAGGTGTGCACGGAAAACACCCCGCGCCATGAGACGGCTCGGGCGGCGTAGACCTGAACCACTGCCTCCGGCGTCGTGGCCGGGTCGGGTGCCAGGCCGGTGGGGTCGCGGCGCGCCTCGTACCACGGCACCCCACCGCGCCCATCGGGCAGGCAACCGCTGACCAGCACGGGCAGCACGAACAGCCCGAGCAGCGACAGGCCGAACGACGCCGCTACGCTCATGTCCGCTTGGTGGGCTTAGCGCGCCATGCCCGATGCCCCGGCCGGCACGTCGTAAAGGGCGAGAGTCATCGAGACGCTGGTGTAGTAGCCCATCAAGGTGATCACGTCGGTGATGCCGACGTGGCCGAGCGCCTTGACCGCACGGTCGTAGAGCCCCTGCGGGACCCAGCGCGAGTTGGCCAGCGCCATCGCCATCTCGTAGACGACCTGCTCGCGCTCGTCCGAGAATGAAGTCTGCAGGCCGGCGATCAGTGCCTCGACCTTGTCGGCGGGCAGCCCGACCTCCTTGCCGCGCCGCTCATGAGCGTTGGTCGGGTAGGCCGAATGCCATTTGCTGTTGATGATGCAGACGGCGATCTCACGCTCGCGTTCGGTCAGCGAGTAATGGCCGGGATGAAAATGGGCACCGAGCGGAGCCGCGGCCTTCACCAGCTTGGGGTTGTGCACCCAGATCTTGCTCGGCCCACCAACTTGACCGCGGATCTCTTTCAGAAAGCGATAGCCCTCCTGCTGCTCGGGCGTCATCTGCTCATAGGAGATTTCGGCGTAACGGCCAAAGGTCGGTGTGTCGGGCATTTCGGGTTTCCTTCTAAGGGTGGATTGACTAGGTCATCGCTGCCGCAGGGTTTCTAACTGCGCCGCGGTGGCTCTATCGGCATGGTCGCGATCTCGGTCCAGGCGACCGGTGCGCCGGCTTTTGCGGCGGCTTCTTCGGGCGGCAGGCTCGGATCCCAATGCACCGCGAGAAAGCGCCGCCCGGTCACGCCGCTGCCCGCATCCGAGACCAGCCAGTTGAGGGGCGGCGCCATCACCGCCGGCTGGATCATCTCGGCGCGGTCGTAGCCGGCTTCGAGCGGCACCATGCCGGTATTGGTGACCCCACCCGGCACCAATACGTTGACCGTAACGCCGGTGCCGGCGAGATCCTTTGCCATGATCGCCGAAAAGGCTTCCAACGCCGCCTTTGACGGGCCGTAGGCCGGCGAGCCGTCACGGATCATTGTGCCGAGGCTTGTCGTGACGTTGACGACGCGGCCCCATTTCTGGCGCATCATGTCGTGGACGACGGCGCGCGACAGCGCCATCGGCGCATTGTTGTGGACGGCGACAAAGAGCCTCCACTGCTCTGGTGTCACCTCCCAGAACTTGATCGGGCGTTGCCGGTTGTCGCTGCGGATCGTGGCTTGGCCGACCCCGGCGTTGTTGACCAGGATGTCGATCACCCCGAAACGGCCGCGCGCCTTGCCGACGATTTCATCAATCGAGTCGTCGCGGGCGAGATCGGCCTCGATCGTCATCAGATTGGCGCCGTGCTGCCGCTCCTGCCCCGCCTGAGCCAGATCGGCGAGACCCTGGGCGGTGCGGTCGACCGCTGCGACCTTGAGCCCCTTGCCGAGCAATCCCATTACCAGCTCTCGGCCGATGCCGCCGGCGGCACCAGTAACGATCGCCACGCGCTGCTGTTCGCTCATCGTTTCCTCCTATCGCTTCAGGGCTTTTACAACAGGCTGCCACCGTCGACCGAAATGACCGTGCCGTTGACAAAGGTCATCGTCGTCGCCAGCCCGAGGATCACCGCCGCCACTTCCTCGGGCTCTCCGATCCGCTTGAGCGGGTTGCTGGCAATTCTTTGGGCGCGCTGCTGCGGGGTCCACATCTGCGTCATCGGCGTCTCCATCAAGCTGGGTGCCACGGCGACGACGCGTATCGCCGGCGCCAAGGCCCGCGCCAAGGACATCGTCATCGCATGCAGCCCGGCCTTGGCCGCGGCATAGGCGATGTTGCTGCCGCCGCCACGCACACCCGACACCGAGCCGACATTGACGACGAGCCCATGTCCGCTCGCCTCGAGCATCGACCGGCAGGCGCGCACCGTGGCGAACGGCCCCCGCAGATTGACCGCCAGCACGAAGTCGAAGAAATCGTCGTCGAGGGCACGCAGATCGGCATGCGGGATCACCCGCGTGCTGCCGGCATTGTTGACCAGGATGTCGAGCCGGCCCTCGATCGTGCCGATCGCGTCGGCAAGAGCTTCGATCGCGCGCGTGTCCTGCGCCGGGGCGCGGCAGGCGCGGTGGCCCGCGCCCGGCAGGCTCTGGATCAGCTGTTCCGCGGCCTCAGCGTCGCTGGCGAAGGTGACGATGACGCGCGCCCCCGCCTCCGCGAACAGGCGTGCAGTCGCGGCCCCCAGGCCTTTGCTGCCGCCCGTCACCAGCGCAACGCGTCCGTCGAGCATGCCCATGCTGGGTGACGCCTGTTCAATCGGCTGCGGCCGCGAGCGGTGGGCCCAGGGTCTTCATGAACTCGATCAGATAGGGCTTCCACAGCTCAGCATAGTAGTGGCTGAAATGCCCATGGGTGTTGGGTCCGGCCGGGATCAGCACATAACGGCCGTGCTTGACCCGCTTCATCGCGCGTTCGACGGTCCCGAGCTCGGGCGGGTTTGCGTGATCCTCGGCATCGTTGATCAACATCACCTTGGCCGTGATCTTGTCGAGGTCGGGCTCGGGGTCGTAGTCCTGGATGGCCTCGATCGCCCAGAGCTGGTTGTTGGCATCGCCCTTCCCCGCCTCGGCCAGCCGGCGCTCGTAGAGCGCATTGGCAGCGGCGAGAGTCGGCGCCATTTCCTGAATGCGGGTGGGGCTCTCGGTGCCGAAATTCCCGGCGGCAGCGTAGATGTAGTGGCGCGGGTTGGTTTCGTAGAAGCCGTTGTTCCAGTCCGGGTCGTGCCGGATCGCTTCGGCCTGGGCGCGGCGGCCGAGCCAGTTGCGGCCGCTGATCTGAACCGGCTGGCAGGAGATCGGCACCACCCCATCCATCAGGTCGGGGTACATCTCGGCCCACATCCAGGCATGCATGCCGCCCATCGAGCTGCCGATGATCAGGCGCAGATGGGCGACACCAAGGCCTTCGGTGATCAGCCGATAGCCGGACTCGACCATGTCATGATAGCGGTAATGCGGAAATTTCCCCTTGAGCCCGTCGGAGGGCTTGCTCGATCGGCCACGCCCGATCGCGTCCGGCATGATGATGAAGTATTCCGTCGCATCGAGCGGCTGCCCGGGAGCAAAGAGCTCGTCTGCGAGGCTCGGGCGCAACCAATTGGCACCGGTGCCGGTGTTGCCCTGCAAAAGCAGCACCCCGTTGACGATCTTGCCCGCGCCGTTGCGCTTTGCCGTTCCAAGGGTGCGGTAGTGCAGCTTCAGCTCGGGCAGTGTCTCGCCGATGCGGAACGCATAGTTCCTGATGACGAAGTCACCCTCCTGATAATTCGGCCATCGAGTTCGCTCGCCAGTCGCGACGGCGTCAGCGGCATCAGCAGGCATTTGCGGGTCCTCCGGTTCGCTTCGGGGGATGATAGAGGCTACCGGTACCCGGAGAAAGCGGCACCATGTGATCGATCGTCGGGCCGCCCTGGTGCTATCGGATCCGATATGGCCGCTCGGAACCACGATCGCCCGAGTGACCGCAACTCACAGTTCTCGACGCTCTCTTTCTCTTCGCTGCCGAGGCTCGATCTTCTCTACCGGCTGAAGGGCCTGGTGGCGGAGTAAGTCGGCCGGATCGGGTTCCCTGGTCCACGGGAAGATACTGCGAAAAACGCGATTCCGGGCCCTCTGGCGACCACGCCTGTGCCGACAAGCCATTGATATTGCGAAATGTTCGAGGGTAAATTCCCTACTCGGCCGAATAGGGAAATAAATCAGACGAACAGGGAGATAAAATCGACGATCAGAGAATTAAATCGGCCGAGCACGGAAAGGCCCGACAGGTCAGCTCGGGAACGGCTGCGCCGCCGCCCGGGCACCCTCCGCCACAGGCCAACGAACACCCGGTCGCGGCAGCGCGCCGGCGACAAGCTGTCCGAGCCTCACCGCCGTTCGAGTCGGACATAGGCGAAGTAGCTGATGCTGGCGGTGTGGGTGTCGTCGCTGTCGCAGAACACGGCGACATCGACCAGGTGCGCCGGTGCGGCATCCTTCCAGATCTCGGCATAGACGCGGGCGAGGTCGATCTTCTCGTCGAGCCAGTGGCCGACCCGTTCGTCGCCGGCGTCGGCAACGAAGTGCGGGAAGCCGCCGATGTATTTGTAGTCCCCCGGTTTCAGCCGATTGCCCCAGATCGCCTCCATGGCGCGCTTCTCGCCGCGCTCGGTGATGAACCGAAGAAAGAGCCGCGCCGGGTGATCGTCGCCTTCGCGCGTGCGCTCGTCGAGCGGGCTCTTGATCGGCAATTCGATGTACCAGCGCCACGCGAGCATCGGATAGGCGGCGAGATCGATATCGACATGGCGAAACAGCATCGACGCGCTGTCACGGGTTTCGAACCGCATGCTCGGCACCCCATCCTTGACCCCAAGGGCCATCGTCATCGGCGAACGCGTCCAGAATTTCCGATGTCGCCAGCCGGAGGGGAGCGGATCGAGCGGAAAGCTTCGCCCAAAATCCATCACGGTCACGACCGGCTCGCCGTCGGGTTCCAATACCTCGCCTCGCCCGCCCAAAAACTGCCGGCCGACCAGACCGACGGCGGCAATGACGAGCAAGACGCCTCCGATCGAGAGGTAGCGAAGTCGCCAGGCCATTCCACGCCGGTCCACCTGTGGCATAGACCACGATCCTCGCTGGGTAACACTTTCATGTCAGAATACCCGGTCGGTTTCATCCGAATTCGCACCCGAAGAACCCGCCGACGATGGCGAGGCTCGCCTGCATCATGGCGCCCCACTTGTAGGCCGTCTTCCACTCGGCAAGGAAAGAGCGATTGTCAAGCTGAAGCCGCGCTGGCTGCCGGGCGGGAGGGGCCAAGGTGAGCCGTTGCGGCTGATGATCGATCTGCCGAACGAGCACGACATCGTGGCGATGTTCCCCTATCGGCCCGGCATGGAACTTCTCGTCGCCGCGAGCAACGGACGCGACTTTATCGTTGACGGCGAGGAGGCGGTAGCCCAGACCCGTGCCGGCAAGCAGGTGGCGCCGCCGGACGCCTCGTCCCCACCGGTTTCCCGCGCTCGAACCGGTTCGGATGACGCCTGAATAACCGCACAATCTCAGCATGCCATTCAGCCCCGCGAGCGCACCAAGTCCGGCCTGATGGACATCAGTTGTGGCAGGCACGATCTTCGGACGCGATTTGGCGATTTCGTGCGTGATCCCAAACGGCCCGCAGCCTAACCTCAGAGAGGAAGGGCACGGACGGGCTTTGAACCAGAGGAGAAGGACCGATGCGCTACACGGTCGTTTTGGAACGGGAACCGGATGGCGGCTACGTCGTCAGCGTTCCGGTTCTGCCGGGGTGCGTGAGCCAAGGCGATACCCGTGCCGAAGCTCTTTCTAACATCCGGGAGGCCATTGAGCTCTACGTGGAGGACTGCCGCGAGGCCGGCGATCCGGTCCCGACTGACGCCGGCAAAGAGTTCGTGGAGGTGGAAGCCGCGTAGGCGGAGATAGGGATTGTCGCGCCGATCGTGGCCAAGCTCCCTACCGGATTGTCCGGCCGCCAAGTCCGCGCGGCCCTGGAACGCGCCGGCTTCGTGTTCCGCCGCCAGAGCGGCAGCCACATGATCCTCCGCCGCGGCGACCCGTATACTCGTGTCGTGGTGCCCGACCACAAGCAGGTTCGACAGGGTACGCTCCGGCGCATAATCGCCGACGCCGGACTCACTGTCGATCAGTTCATACAACTTTTGTGACGGTGAAGCCGCCTTGAGCGCTCAATTCCTATCCCCTCGCGCGATCACCCACGCCGCAGATCTGCCTAGGCGGGATATCCCGCGCAACGCGGTCAGACGGGGCTGTGGCGGCTTGTTTTCGAGCTGGGCGTGGGCTGACCCGTCGCCGGGCCGTTCGAGAAATCGTGTGATCCACGCCTCGATCGGAAGTCCAACTCGATTCGCCGGTTATCGACGAGCAGCGCAATCTCCCAAACATTGACAGCACTCCGGCAAATGGTCCCGCCATTCTGCCAGCGTCCATCGATCAGAGCATGAGTCGACGGCCGCAGGTGGTCGTCGCCGCTGTCGAGCCAGAGGGCGATATGGGTGTCGGGCAGCACCTATCCCCCACCGCTCCAAAAATGCCGGCTGATCAGACCGACGGCAGTGGCGAGCGCGACGCCTGCAATCAGGAGGTATCCAGCCCGCCAAGCCATTCTGCGCCGTTCCACCCGACTACGAACTTCGCCGTGCGATGTTTTCATGCCAAGATACCCGTCCGGTCCCATCGGACTCCGTAGCCGAAGAGCGCCTCCACGATAGAGAGCCTCGCCTGCATCATGGAGGGGTGAAGGGGAAAATGGATCAGCCCGCTGCCGGCACCTGATCGTGCATAACGAACCGGGAGGAATGCGAGATGATACCCGCGCCATTTGCCTACCATCGCCCGCGGTCGTTGCAGGATGCCATCGGCCTACTGGCCGAACATGGCGAGAACGTACGCGTTGTCGCCGGCGGACACAGTCTGATCCCGATGATGAAGCTGCGCTTAGCCAAGCCTGAACACTTGGTCGACCTGCAGGATATAACCGAGCTGCGGGGCATCGGTAGCGAGCCCGGGACCCTGGTCATCGGGGCGATGACCACGCAGTACGAACTGATCGGCTCGGAGCTGCTGGCGGCCAAATGTCCGATCCTTCGCGAGACGTCGCTGCAGATCGCAGACCCGCAAGTTCGGTACTGCGGAACCCTTGGCGGCAACCTCGCCAATGGCGATCCCGGCAACGACATGCCGGCGGTCATGGTGGCGCTCGATGTGGTCTATCGCGTCAGAGGCCCGAGCGGTGAGCGCGATATTCCGGCGCGCGATTTCTACAAAGGGATCTATTCGACGGCACTGGCGGACGGCGAGATATTGACTTCGCTCCGCATACCACTGCCTGCCGAAGGTCATGGCTGGGCCTATGAGAAACAAAAACGCAAGGTCGGCGACTACGCCACTGCGGCGGCGGCAGTGGTGCTTACTATGTCGGGCGGCGCCTGCACCTCGGCCGCGATTGCCTTGACCAACGTCGCCGACACGCCGCTATTGGCGCAGCATGCCAGCGAAGCGCTCGTCGGCACCAATGTCGATGAGCCGGCGATTGCTGAAGCCGCGCGGCGGGCCCAACAGATCGCGAACCCTTCGGCCGACGGACGGGGGCCGGTCGATTTTCGCATCCACGTCGCCGGTGTCATGGTGCGCCGCGCCATTGTCCGCGCCAAACAGCGCGCCAGCTGAAGAGGGACGTGAGCATGGCCAAGATGCAAATCACTTTGAAGGTCAACAACCGCGAGGTTGAGGCGTTGGCCGAGCCGCGCATGCTGCTGATCCATTTGCTGCGCGAAGAGCTCGGTCTCACTGGCCCGCACATCGGCTGCGATACCAGTCACTGCGGCGCCTGCACGGTCGATATGAACGGCAAATCGATCAAGTCCTGCACCGTGTTCGCGGCGCAGACGAACGGCGCCGAGATCATCACCGTCGAAGGGCTCGCCGGGCCGGATGGCAGCCTGCACGTGCTGCAAGAGATGTTCCGCGAGCACCACGGACTGCAATGCGGCTATTGCACGCCCGGTATGATCACCCGTGCCTATCGGCTGTTGCAGGAGAACCCGAACCCGAGCGAGACGGAGATACGCTTCGGCATCTCGGGGAATTTGTGCCGGTGCACCGGCTATCAGAACATCGTCAAGGCAATACGCGCCGCCGCCGACACAATGAACGGCGCCAGGGAGGCCGCAGAATGACCGCCGAAGTCGAAACTGCCCAGGCGAGGACCCAAAAACTCGAAGGCCTCGGCACCAAACGCAAGCGCGTCGAAGACGTTCGCTTCACCCAGGGCAAGGGCAACTATGTCGACGACATCAAGTTGCCGGGCATGCTGTTCGGCGATTTCGTCCGCTCGCCCTTCGGTCATGCCCGCATCAAATCGATCAACAAGGACGCGGCGCTGGCGCTGCCTGGGGTCAAGGCGGTGCTCACAGCCGACGATTTGAAGCCGCTGAACCTGCATTGGATGCCGACATTGGCCGGTGATGTCCAAGCCGTTCTGGCGGACGAGAAGGTGCTGTTCCAAGGTCAGGAGGTCGCCTTCGTCGTGGCGGAGGATCGGTACACTGCGGCCGACGCAGCCGATCTCGTCGAGGTCGAATACGAGGCGCTGCCGGCACTCGTCGATCCTACCCGGTCGATGGCCGCCGACGCGCCCGTTCTGCGCGAGGACCTGAAGGACAAGAACAGCGGCGCGCATGGTCCGCGCAAGCACCACAACCACATCTTTACCTGGGAAGTCGGCGACGCCGAGGGGACTGCACAAGCCTTGAACGAGGCTGCAGTCGTGGCGACGGAACGCATCGTTTATCAGCGCGTCCACCCGTGCCCGCTCGAGACCTGCGGCTGCGTTGCCTCGATGGACAAGGTGAACGGCCACTTGACGGTATGGGGCACGTTCCAGGCCCCGCACGCGGTGCGCACCGTCGCCTCGCTGATCTCCGGCATCCCCGAGCACAAGATCCGCATCATCTCGCCGGACATCGGCGGCGGCTTTGGCAACAAGGTCGGCGTTTATCCGGGGTATATCTGCTCGATCGTCGGCTCGATCGTGCTCGGCGTGCCGGTGAAATGGATTGAGGACCGTATCGAGAACCTGCAGGCAACTGCGTTCGCCCGCGACTACCACATGACCGGCGAAATCGCAGCGACCGCGGAGGGTCGCATCACTGCATTGCGCTGCCACGTGCTGGCCGACCATGGCGCCTTCGACGCCTGCGCCGACCCGACGAAATACCCGGCCGGCTTCTTCAGCATCTGCACCGGCTCCTACGATATCCCGGTAGCGCATGTGACGGTGGACGGCGTTTACACCAACAAGGCGCCGGGCGGCGTCGCCTATCGGTGCTCGTTCCGGGTGACCGAGGCGTCGTATTTGATCGAGCGAATGATCGACGTGCTGGCGCGCAAGCTCGATATGGACCCGGCGGAAGTCCGGCGCCGGAATCTGATCCGCAAGGAGCAATTCCCTTACCAGTCGGCGCTCGGCTGGGAATACGACAGCGGCGACTACCTAACGGCGCTCGATAAGGCCTTGAGCACTGTCGGCTACGCGGCCTTGCGCGACGAGCAGCGCCGCAATCGGGAAGCCTTTAGCCGCGGCGAGACCCGCAAGCTGATGGGCATCGGGGTCAGCTTCTTCACAGAGATCGTCGGCGCCGGACCGATCAAGAACTGCGACATTCTCGGCCTCGGCATGTTCGATTCGTGCGAGATCCGCGTGCACCCGACCGGCAGCGCAATTGCGAGACTCGGCACGATCAGCCAGGGCCAGGGACACGCCACAACCTTCGCCCAGATCCTGGCGAGCGAGATTGGCATTCCGGCGGCGAACATCACCGTAGAAGAGGGCGATACCGACACCGCACCCTATGGGCTCGGCACCTACGGTTCGCGCTCGACGCCTGTCGCCGGCGCGGCGACCGCGATGGCCGGGCGGAAAATCCGGGCCAAGGCGCAAATGATCGCCGCCTATCTGCTCGAAGTGCACGACGACGACCTCGAATGGGATGTCGACCGCTTTCGCGTCAAGGGGGCGCCCGAGCGGGAGAAGACGATGACCGAGATCGCGTTTGCCGCCTACAACAAGGTACCACCCGGGATGGAGCCGGGGCTCGAGGCGGTCAGCTATTATGATCCGCCGAACATGACCTATCCGTTCGGGGCCTATATCTGCGTCGTCGATGTCGACGTCGATAGCGGCGTCACCGAGATCCGCCGGTTTTACGCGCTCGATGATTGCGGCACGCGGATCAATCCGATGATCATTGAGGGGCAAGTTCATGGCGGGCTCACCGAGGCGCTCGCCATCGCCATGGGGCAGGAAATGGCTTACGACGAGCTCGGAAATCTGCAGAATGCAAGCCTGCTCGACTTCTTCCTGCCAACGGCGGTGGAGACGCCGAACTGGGAGACCGACTTCACCACCACGCCGTCGCCGCACCACCCGATCGGTGCCAAGGGTGTCGGCGAGTCGTCGAATGTGGGCGGCGTCTCCGCCTTCTCCAATGCGGTCAATGACGCGTTCGCCCATCTCGGCCTGACGCACACACAAATGCCGCACGATCATTGGCGGGTATGGAAAACGGCGCAACGCCTCGGAATTACTGTCTCTTGAGCCAGCGGCGTCTCGGACTTCCGGCCTTATGTGGGATACGGCCGCAGAGGGGCCGCTATCGACCCAAATGAGCCACTCAGCCTTCGCGCCGGGAACGGCGCTTTCTGTGAAGGGTTTCGGATGCCGGCCCGTCGTGACCTATCCACCGCCTTTGCCCGAACGTCTTGCCGTTACAGGTGACCACACTCGGCGATAGAGTGGGAGAGATTTTGCTCCTATGCCGATCGTCGACCCGTCATACTGTCCGGCCCGCAGGCCGCTTTCCGCTTACGGACGGAGGCGCGGGAGCGCGCAATGTTCATAAAGGAGAAAATGAAATGTTCAGCCACATCATGATCGGCAGCAACGATATTGCCCGGTCAAAGAAATTCTACGATGCCCTCTTTGCCGCAATGGGCGCTCAACCGGGTGTTGAGGACGCTAGAGGCCGCGTAGCTTACTCGCACAATGGCGGCCGTTTCATGGTCAGCAAACCCATCGATGGCAAGCCGGCAACGGCCCTTAACGGGGGCACAATTGGCTTTTTGATGAGTGATGCCAAGCAGGCGGAAGCGTGGCACAAGGCCGGCGTTGCGAATGGCGGTACGTCAATCGAGGATCCGCCTGGCGTGCGCCCAAATGGCGCTTATCTCGCTTATCTTCGTGACCCCGATGGCCACAAGATCGTCGGGGTTGCTCGGTAAGCTGCCCGACCTTATCGGACAGCAGAAAACTGAGGAGGGCCGCCCCTTCGGGAAGGTCCTTCCGCTCTGGTGGACGCCGGCGACCACCGGTGTCCCCAGAGTGCATCAGCGGTTTAAGAACCGATACGCCGCCCTCCAACACCTCGGTGCAGAGCTCTAACAGACCGAATTGTAGACGTCACGCCAACGCTTGATGGCTTCGATGTGGCCGTCCACCGTGTTGAGGTTCGCGCCCATCGTCACGACAGATATGTGGCTCCCCCCAGCCTCGCGCCACGCCGCAATATCGCCAGGCCATTGGTTGTCCCCGCGACTGTATTGCTGGATGGACTCGAAGCCGAATGCATCGGCATCCCTTCCGAGCTCGACAAGCTTGGCCACGATCCTCGCCTTGATTTGGATCGCCTCGGTTTGAGTTCGGCCCGAAAAAAGGAATCCGTCCCCTATCCTGGCCGCCCGGTCGAACGCGGCCTCGCTGAAACCTCCCAGCCAGATCGGGATCTTCCGTTTCGGGCGCGGCAATATCCCGGCTCTGTCGATCCGGTGGTCGGAGTCTTCATGGTCGACCACAGGCTGCTCCCATAGCTTACGGATTAAGGCAATCTGCTGCTCCTGCCGCTTGCCGCGGCGGCGAAAATGTCCGGACATTTCGAGACCGTCGTATTCCACCCAGTTCCAGCCGACCCCGACGCCCAGGCGAAGCCGGCCGTCTGAGAACAGGTCGACGTCCGCAGCCTGTTTGGCGAACAGGGCGGTCTGTCGCTGCGGCAGGATGATCACGCCCGTTGTCAAGCCGAGGTTCTTGGTGATGCCGGCGAGGTAAGCGTAGGTGACCAACGGCTCGTGGAACGGATCGTTTTCCTTATAAGGGCCGGTCAACTTCGGTTCTCTGCCGGCATGAACGGCGCCGAGGACATGATCGTAGATCACAATATGGTCGTAACCCAGGTCTTCCGCCGCCTGGGCAAACGCCTTGACCGCCCCTGTATCGCCGCCAAGTTCGATCTGCGGATAAACCACACCAGCTTTCATCGTCCACTTCCCCTCTCACGATGTGAGGTCTTGCGCCAGGTACAGACCATTCGCGTCCGGTCCGGACGCAGCAGCCCAAACACCGGCACATAATTTTGGCCGCGACACGGTCGTAGATTACCCGGCGCGATGATGATCGCGAACCGCAAACGGAGCAAACGATCGTCGGCCTGCCGGCTCGAAAATTTCAGCCTGACCGGATGGACGCGCGCTCGTGGTTCGGGATGACGTTTGCCAAGGAGTCGCCTGCGTGTTGTGCTACGGCCGCGCGGGTTTTCGGACGCCTGCCTCCGTGCACCCGGTCACGCCCGAGCCCGGCAGGCATCCGAAAACCCTTAACGAACAGGGACATTCGGCGGTCTCGATGACGCTTTCCAGTTGGAAAGAGCGCGGCGTTTGCACGGCAGGCGCAGCGCACGTTCGTATGACCGGAAAATCATGGGTCTGGAAAACCCAGGCTCTGTGTGCCACGATGACGCCGAAATAACCGGAGGTGTGCCATGAGCCCGCTCGATGTTGCCGACAACAACGCCGCGACGGAAACGCAGAGAGCTTTGTCGGCCTATGTGCCGCCGCTCCAGCGCACGGAAGGGCAGCCGCCGCCGATCGCGGCGCATGGCGGCCTGTCCTACATGGCGTTCGACCAGGAGGGCGATGCGGGAACCGCCGCCGCACTCCAGGACGCGCTCGCCGAGATCGCCGAAGGCGAGGGCCAGCGCGTTATCGACATGGTCGCCAAGGCGCCGCCGGGCCCGATCAAGACCAAATGGGGTCTCGGGTTCCGCGATTACGACGAGTGTCTGAAGTACATCCGCCAGTCGAACAGTATCAAGGCCCCGCCCGGCGGCGTGGCGCTGCCGCTGCCCTATACTGTGTATGAGCGGCCGAGCTACTCCGTCGTCCCGTCCAACGCTCTCTGGCGGGACCCGGCGCGCGCTGACATCGCTGTAATTCTGCGCCAGAGCGAGCAGGGCAGACGGCGGCGGGACCTCTATTTCCCCCAGGTGCTGCGCGATGCGCGGCGCATCGGCGAGTACTATCCGGGCCTCTCGCCCAACAGCCCCGAATGCATGGACCGGCTCGGCGTGTCGCTGGCGCACCTCGAATCCAAGTGCTCGAACATCTACGATGCGGCGGAGGTGGAGCGCGTGTACTATCCGGAGATCGAGAAATTGCTCCTCGAGTTCTTCCCGGACGCGACCGATGCGCTGGTCTACAACCACGACGTCTTCGACAAGGATTATACGGGCGACCGCACGGAGGACCAGGACGGCAACAATCCGGGCGTGAACGCCAATTACGCCAACCTGGTGCACAACGACCTGAACGACAATAGTGGCCGCGTGCGCTGCCGCGAGCTGCTCACCCGGAACCTGCGGAACTTCGGGCGCACGCAGCACTACACGGAGGAAGAGGCCGACCGGAAGATGTCGCGCCGGTTCATGTCGATCAACCTCGCCAAGCCGATCGAGACAGTCGAGCAGTTTCCCTTCGTGCTCTGCGCCTGGCCCTCCTTCGCCGACCAGCCCTACATCAACAACTACCGGATCTACGACGACCGCGTCGGCGAGACCACCCGCTTCACCTACCGTCCCGACCACGAGTGGTACTGGTTTCCCCAGCAGAAGCCGACCGAGGTCTCAATGCTCAAATGCTATGACTCGGTGACCGACGGTTCCGTCTCGCGCTGGTCTTTCCATACTGCGTGTGTCGACCCGACCGCGCCCGCCAACGCCCGATGCCGCAAGAACGTCGTGGTCCGGTCCTATGTCTTCTTCTAGGAAGACAGGAAGAGGCAGCAGCGGGCAGAGGAAGCCGACATCGGTGTCGTGATGCCTGACGACCGCATGACCACTTAGGGCGCCAAGTCGGCGGCGACCCCTTTGAACTTCCGCTTCTGGGTGCGCGACGACCAGCCCCCGCAGGGTGGTCTCGCGGCTCGTCGGGTGCGCCTCCGACTCGAGGAGAAAACATAACGACAGTTTACCGCGAAGGACGCATGGGATACGCAAAGGGCGCTAGCAACGGCCTTTGATCGCGTCGCGTCCATGGCCTATCCTTGGCGAGCCTTGCGGTAAAGCGTTTCCATGAAGCTCGATTACAAACCGCTGCAGCACGACCTCGCCGAGATCGGCTACATCGCCGACGACGCGCTGGCGATGGCGCTGTGCCTAGCCATTGGGCTCGGACGGCCGCTGCTGCTGGAAGGCCCGGCTGGGGTCGGCAAGACGGACGTGGGGCCAGCATTGGCCAAGGCGCTCAAGACCAGGCTGATCCGATTGCAGTGCTATGAGGGTCTCGACGCCAATGCGACGATCTACGAATGGAACTATCAGCGCCAGCTGCTCGCGATCCGCGCCCACGACCGTGAGGCACTGGCCCCGGACGCGATCGAGCGGCACATCTTCTCAGAAGGTTACTTGCTCCGGCGACCGCTGCTCGAAGCCATCTCGCAGCCGGCATCGCCGGTGCTATTGATCGACGAACTCGACCGCGCCGACGAGGAGTTCGAGGCGTTCTTGCTCGAAATCCTGGCGGACTTTCAGGTCACCGTACCTGAACTCGGAACCATCCACGCCTCTTCGATACCGTATGTGATCCTTACCTCAAACGGGACCCGCGCTCTGTCGGATGCATTGCGCCGGCGCTGTCTTTACAGTTACCTGGACTTTCCTGACGAACGCAAAGAGCTGGTTATTGTCCGAACGCGGCTGCCCGGTATCGATCAACGGCTCGCGGAGCAGGTTGTTCGTTTCGTGCAGCTGCTGCGGCGCGAGGGGTTGGAGAAGGCGCCGGGCATTGCTGAAACCCTCGACTGGGCCAGTGCGCTTGTCGGGCTCGAAATTCGCTCGATCGATCAGGACCCGACTGCGCTGCAGGCAAGCCTGATCTGTCTGCTGAAAACCGAGGCGGATCTCAAGGCCATGCCGCTGGAGGTCACCGCTCGGCTGATCGGCAAAGCGGCATGATCGTTCGCGGCGACGGCCCCGCGGCGCGGATCGCCCGCTTCGTCGCGCATCTTCGCAGCCACGGCTTTGTCCTTGGACCCGGCGAGACCGAGCTTGCTCTCTCGGTCCTCGCGGGCGGAGAATTTCCCGACGCGAAAGCTGCCCGTCTTGCCCTCAAGGCCCTGCTCCCGAGTAATCACGACGAATGGTCCCGCTTTGACAAGTTGTTTGACGCCTATTGGTTCGGCCGCGGCACGCAGATTGCTGAGCGTAGCGCGGCCGCGGTTGACCACGCTCGACGGCCCGATATCTGGAGCAAAGTGCTGCCGGCCGACGCGGCCGCGTCAGCCTCTGGCGTGTCCGAGCACATTGCTGGGCCTGATGGGACACAAGAGGGATACGGCGCCGGTCGATTAATCGCAAGTCCGAGCGACACCCGCTCCAGGACCGACCTGCGTAATTTGTCCACGCCGGAGGAAATCGCAGAGGCCGAGCGAATTGCCGAGCGCCTGGCCCAGGCCATCCGCTATCGTCTGACCCGCCGGCGCCGGTCGGCTCGGCGAGGCGAGGGCATCGATCTCCGTCGCACGATCCGACGTAACCTATCGCGCGGCGGCGAGCCGCTAGAGCTGCGGCACAAGCAGCGTCCGGAACGGCCGGTCAGGCTCGTCGTGCTGCTCGACGTGTCCGGATCGATGCGGCTCTACAGCCGTTACTTCCTCGCCTTCCTGCGCGGGCTGATGGGCCAGTGGCTAAAAGCGGACGCCTTTCTATTCCACACCCGCCTGGTGCGCGTCAGTGAAGCATTAAGCGAGCGGGACCCGAGCCGCGCCATGGCGAGGCTGTCGCTGCTCGTCGGGGGCTTCGGCGGCGGCACCAAAATCGCCGCGTCGCTGAAGACGTTCAACGACCGCTATGCCAAGGAAACCCTCGGCTCGCGCGCCGTGGTCATCGTCATCAGCGATGGCTACGATACCGACCAGCCGGCGGCGCTCGGTGTCGAGCTGGCCCGGCTGAAACGCCGCGCAAACCGCTTGGTCTGGCTCAATCCGCTCCTTGGATGGAAGGATTACGCGCCGGTGGCGCGCGCCATGGCCGTCGCCCTCGACTACATCGATTGTTTTGCCGCTGCCCACTCGCTGGCGAGCTTGGCGGCGCTCGAAGGCGAACTCGCGCGGCTCTGATGGTCAATAGTCTACCGCTGGGCCCTCGGTGACATGGGCCAGCTCGCCTTGCGCTTCTGCCTGGACCTTTTCGATCAGGCGAAACAGGCGCTCCGGGGTCATCGGCAGCTCGAAGACTTCGGCCCCGAACGGGGCTAGCGCATCGGCCAGCGCATTGGCGATGGCCGCCGGGGCGCCGATCGTTCCCCCTTCGCCCATCCCGCGGAAGCCGCCTACTGTGGATGGGGACACCGTCTCGAGATGGGCGGTTGTTATCGATGGCACCTCGTTCGCGGTTGGGATCACATAATCGGCGAGGCTGGCCGTCAAGAGCTGACCGGCATCGTCGTAAATAACCTCCTCGTAGAGGGCCGCTCCGACGCCTTGGGCGACGGCGCCGTGCACCTGGCCGTCGACGATCATCGGGTTGATGATGCGCCCGCAATCCTCGGCGACGACGTAGCGGTCGAGCTTGACCTGATAGGTCGCCGGATCGATCTCCAGCGCCACGATGTGCGTCGCCGAGGTCGTCGTGCCGAAATACGGGTCATAGACCTTAGCGACCTCCAACTCTTCCCGCGCGTCCCTCGGCAAACGGCCCATTTCTGAATAGACCGCCTTGGCGATCTCCCGGAATGTCAGGGAACGATCCGTGCCGCCGACGAAAACCCGTCCGTCCGCTGCGTCGATGTCCTCGACCGATGCCTCGAGCAGGTGCGAGGCCGCTCGAATTACCCTTTCCTTGAGCAGCCGCGCCGCCAAGGTGGCCGCTCCGCCGGCCAGAACTGCGCTGCGGCTCGCATAGGTCCCGGTGCCGTGCGCGACGACGGCGCTGTCGCCCTGCAGGATCCGGATGTCGTCGATCCGGGCACCGAGTTCGTCGGCAATGACCTGTGCCAACGTAGTCTCGAGTCCCTGGCCGTGCGAGGCGATCCCGAAGCTGCCGGTCACCGCTCCTGTCGAGTCGAGACGGATCGTGGCCGCTTCCGTCCCGGTGTTGATCGGCATGCCCGGTGCCGCCGAGATGCGCGATCCGATGCCCGTCAGTTCGGCGTAAGTGGCGATACCGATGCCGACGAGCCGTCCCTCCGCACGCGCTTTTGCTTGCTCTTCCCGGAGCTGTGCGTATTCGATGGCCGCGCGAGCGCACGTCAGGGTTTCCACGAAGTCGGAACGGTCCCAGACGATCCCGGAGGCCACCTTATAGGGGAATTCCTCGGCTCGGATCAGGTTGCGGAGGCGAAGCTCAGCGGGATCGATGGCGAGGCGCCGTGCCGCCATGTCGATCAGCCGTTCCATCACAAAGGTCGAGATCGGGCGCCCGACGCCGCGATAAGGCCCGGTCGGCGCTTTACACGTTGCGACCGCGCGTACATGCCCGCGGTAGGCCGGGACGCGATAGGGGCCCGGCATGAAGCTGGCGACCTGAACCGGCTCGAGGGCGCCGGTCCACGGATAGATCGAATACGCTCCGACATCGCCGATGACCTCGGCCGCAAGTGCCCGGATATGGCCGTCTTTGTCGAGCGCGAGTTCGGCGTCGACGATTTCGTCGAAACCCTGACTAGTCGAGCAGAGATCCTCCAGCCGGTCGCCCGTCCAGCGCACCGCCCGGCCAAGGCGCCGGGCGAGCATCGAAACGACGATCTCCTCCTGGTAAAGCGATGCCTTGCCGCCGAAGCCGCCGCCCACATCCGGCGCCACGACCCGGACGCTGTGTCCGGGCATCTCGAGGAGATCCGCGAGAATGTTGCGTATGATGCCCGGGATCTGCGTCGACACGGTCAGGGTCAGCGAGCGACGCCCGCGATCGTATTCCGCAAGACAGGCTCGGTTCTCGATGGCCACCGGCGTCTTGCGGTGGAATCGGAAACGCCCGCCGACCCTCACCGGCGCCGCCGTCATTTCCGCGCCAACGTCGCCACGCGCAAAAGCCCGCGCCGCCAGCACGTTCGTCCCTGCCTCCTCGTGCAATAGTGGCGCATCCTCCCCGACCGCCATCTCGGGATCGACCACCGTTTCGAGCGGCTCGTAAGCGATCTCGATCCGAGCGAACGCGTCTTCGGCGAGGTATCGGCTTTCGGCCAAAACGGCAACAACCGGCTCACCGACATACCGGACTTTGTCGCGTGCCAGAGGGTAGAACTCCGTCGCGTGATAATCCTTCAGCCGAGACGACGCGCGCACCGGCTCGACCAAATCATGCAGATCTTGCGCGGTGTAGACGGCAAAGACGCCCGGCATCTCGGCCGCCGCCGCGGTGCTGATGCTCGAGATCAGGGCATGCGCGTGATCGCTGCGCCGGAACGCGGTGTGTAGCGCACCCGAGACAAAGCGATCGGCGGTGAACATTCCCTGGCCGGTCAACAACCGCCGATCTTCGACACGCCTGACGCGCGCGCCGATGTTCTTCGGCCGCAACCCAAGGCCGACATCCGCGTCTGCGAGTCCGAACGCTCCTTTGAGACTGTTAGTCACAGAAGCGACCTTTTTTCGTTGTGTTCCGTCGCATATTGTCGTTGGCGATGACCGCGTGCCGACCCATCCGGCTCAACGCCTTCGACATGGCGTGCGTCGGCCATATCCAGCACGGGATGTGGACCCATCCGCGTGACCGTTCGTCAGACTATACCTCGCTCGACCATTGGGTGAACCTCGCGCGCATGCTGGAGCGCGGCCTGTTCGACGGACTTTTTCTCGCTGACGTGCTCGGCGCTTACGATGTTTATGGGGGGAATGCGGACGCCTCGCTGCGAGCCGGCGTGCAGATCCCGCTACTCGATCCGATGGCGTTGGTGCCGGCAATGGCCTACGCGACCACGCATCTCGGCTTCGGCGTGACCTGTAACCTTGCGTATGAACCGCCCTTCCTGTTCGCCCGTCGCATGGCGACATTGGATCATCTGACGCGTGGCCGGATCGGCTGGAACATCGTCACCGGCTACCTGGACAGCGCCGCGCGCGCCATGGGTTTCGATGCGCAGATGGAGCATGACGACCGGTATGACCTGGCGGACGAATACCTGCAAGTGGTCTACGCGCTATGGGAGGGCGGTTGGGCGGACGACGCGGTAAAGCGCGATCGCCGACGGGGCGTCTACACCGATCCGCGACGGGTGCGGCTGGTGCACCATCACGGTAGGCAGTTCCATGTCGACGCCCTCCCGCTGTGGGAGCCATCTCCGCAGCGCACACCGGTTCTGCACCAGGCGGGCGCCTCTGACCGCGGCCGCGTATTCGCCGCCCGCCACGCCGAGTGCGTGTTCGTCAACGGCAGCACCAAACAGAATGTGCGCCGCATTGTCGCCGATTTGCGCGCGCGTGCCGCGCCGCGGCCAATGCTGGTGTTTGTCGGCGCGAGCGTGGTGACCGGTCGTACCGAGAGGGAGGCGCGCGAGCTGCTAGCGGAGTACAGGCGCCACGCCAGTGTCGAAGGCGCCATTGCACATGCCGCTGCCTCGCTCGGGATCGATTTCGGCCGCTACGGCATGGACGAGCCGATCGAAGCGGGTCCCACTCAAGCGATTCGCTCCAATGTAGAGGCGATCACCGCCTCTCTCGGCCCAGGCTGGTCCAAGCGCCGGCTGATCGACCAGTTCGTGCTCGGCAGCCGCCAGCCGCCCATCGTCGGCTCGCCTCAGCAGGTCGCGGACCAACTGATCGCCTGGGTGAATGAAGCCGATGTCGATGGCTTCAACCTCTCCCGCACCGTTGTTCCGGAGTGTTTGGAGAGTTTCATTGACCTGGTGCTGCCAATCCTACAGGAGCGCGGCGTCTACAAACGCGATTATGCTCCCGGCACCTACCGCCAGAAGCTGTTCGGTTGCGGCGACCGCTTGCCCGACGAGCATCCAGCGGCATTGGCACGCTGGAGCGCTGACCGCTAGTGCGATCTCCGAGCGGTGGCATCTCTCGCTCGTCGCCCCCGCGAAGGCGGGGGTCCAGGGGCCGCTGTTTGTCGCTTGCCCTGGGTTCCCGCTTGCGCGGGAACGACGATCCGATTTGATCGGGAAACGCTGTAATATTCAGGGGTGAATCGCATGCGCAGGTTTTTCGGATCGATCGGTTCAGTCAACCGAGTCACTGTGGAGAGCCGAACCCTCAAGACCAATATGCTGGGTGATCCGTCGGCGCGCGTCGTCGATGTATACTTCCCGGCGGGGCATGACGGACAAGGATTGCCACTGCTGGTGGATCTCGTCGGCTTCACCGGCAGCGGCCTATCCCACACGAATTGGATCGGGTTCCGTGAGAACCTGCCGGAGCGGCTCGATCGGCTGATCGGCGAGCAGCGCATGCCGCCCGTCGTCGTCGCCTTTCCCGATTGCTTCACCCGGCTCGGCGGCAATCAATACATCAACTCGGCTTCGATGGGTGCTTGGGAGGACTTCCTGCTGCACGAAATGCTGCCGGCAATCGAGCAGCGCTTCGGCTGCGGCGGCACCGGACGGCGCGGCGTGTTCGGCAAGAGCTCCGGCGGGTATGGCGCGATCACCCACGCGCTGCGCCACGCCGACATTTGGGCGGCCGCGGCCTGTCATTCAGGCGATATGGGCTTCGAGGTGTGCTATCTGCCCGACATGCCGGCAGTGCTGCGCGCACTGGCCGGCGAGGAGAACTCCATCCAGCGCTGGTGGGAGAAGCTCGAGGCGGCCCGGAAGCATTCGGATGGTTCCGGCAAGGTGGTCAATGCCCTGGCGATGGCGGCGAGCTACGATCCCGACCCGACGCAGTTCCTTGGAATGCGGCTGCCGGTCACCTTCGACACCTGCGAGGTGATCGAGGAACGCTGGGCGAATTGGCTGCGGCAAGACCCTGCCGTCGCGGTCGAAACCCAGGCGGACAATCTCCGCAGGCTAAAGGCGCTCTACATCGACTGCGGCGGGAATGATCAGTTCAATCTGCTCTACGGCGCCCGCAGGTTTGTGCGGCGGCTGAACGAGCTCGGCATTGCGCATCGCTACGAGGAGTTCCCCGACAACCACACCGGTGTCGACTACCGGATGGACGAGAGCTTGCCTTTTCTCGCCCAAGCGCTCTCCGGGTGATGTTGATGCTATGCCGGGCTGGTTGGTGATGTGGCACCTATGTTGTAATGCTGGTCGGTCCGAAGGAGATAGAAGCAGGAGATTTGAACCCGCATTCCCCGAACGACGCCGTGATTTTGAGCGCGCTCGCCAAGATTGTAGTGTTGGATTCAACATCTTGGACGAGATCGAGCAGAGTGCTGATGACGAACCCGGCGGGTGAGTCGACCGGTGAGGCGCTGAGGCTCGATTTCGACCGCCGCCTGCTGCGATAGAAACGGCGGGCAGACGTCCGCCTTGATGATGGCAAAAGCAACGGGTTCGGGCGCCACGAGGCACGCAACCCATCGCTTTCGCTGCCCACGGCACCCGTTGCGCTCAAATTTTGTTGCCACGGAGGCCTTGAAGCGAGACGCTGGCGCTCAGCGGCCCAGGAAACTGGGGAATGTCGGCTCAAATACTCTGTTGACGGCGCCGGTTGCAACAAGTTTGAATCGCCCGGTGTTGCCGTCGCGGTAGCGCTTTTACAGGTTCGCGCCGACGCACCTTCGGGGTATCGATCGCATGGCGCACCATGTCTTCATCAGCGTGTCGTCACAGGACAGGCAGACCGGCGACGCCGTTTGCGCGGTTCTCGAAGCACATGGCATCCGCTGCTGGATGGCGCCGCGGGACATCGCCCCAGGCGAGGAATGGGCTGAGTCGATCATCGACGCGATCAACGACGCGCATTGCATGGTGCTGGTCTTTTCGGGCCACGCCAATACCTCGCCGCAGATCCGGCGCGAGGTCGAGCGTGCGGTAAACAAAGGCATCCCGATTCACCCGCTGCGCATCGAGGATGTTCAGCCGTCCAAGACCCTCGAATATTTCATCAGCACGCCGCAATGGCTCGACGCGTTCACCCCGCCGCTGGAACGCCATCTCAACCGCCTGGCGCAAGCGATCCAAGTCAGGCTCGATCGCGCCGGCAAACGGCCGCCGCCTCGCCCGGACCCCAGCCCGCCCGAACCAGACCCGCAACCCGCGGCGCCGGCACAATCTGCGCAAGTGAGGACGATCGCTTCGAATGCCGCATCCGTCACGCTCGGACCGCGCCCGGAACCCGTCCCGGCCGCCTCGGATGAACCTGGTCCTGCTGCCTTAGATGCAGTCTCTACCGCGACAGCGCAAACGGCCCAACCCGCCTTTTCGGCCTCCGCCCGCGAGACGGAACCGTCGCCGTCGCCCTCGACAGCGGCCGAACCTGAGAGACCCAAAGGATCTTGGGCAGTGGCCGACGCGGCGCAGCTAGGGACACCGCCGGAAGCAAGGTCAGAGTCCAAGCCGCAAGACTTTTCTCCCCAAGCAGGATCTGTCGCGATACCCAGCGGGGAATCGGCGACGACTTCGCCTCCACCCGAGCCAGTGCTGGTTACTATAACCAACGGCAAACGACGCAGGCTGCGTAAGACGGCGCTGAGCCTGTTGATAATTGTGTCGATCCTAGCGGCGTTCGGCGCGGTTATTATTAGTCAGTTGCTCGATAAAACGCACCAAATAGCTCAGGTATCTACTGGCGCTAATGCATCAGGTGACGCTAAAGTATCTACTGACGGCAAAGTTTCTTCTGAAGCTAAAGCATTGACTAGCAAGGGCATGGCGGCTTTAGAACATAGCGATTACGCGCAAGCATTGACCTGGTTTCGCAAGGCCGCGGATCAGGGAGACGCAGCTGCGCAATTGCAGATCGGATTACTGTACGAGCGTGGACATGGCGTGCCGCAAGATTACGCGCAAGCGCTGACTTGGTATCGTAAGGCGTCGGATCAGGGATACGCGACGGCCCAAGCAGAGATCGGATATTTGTACGAAAATGGCCTAGGCGTCTCAAAAGATACGAAGATGGCACGATCCTGGAAAGAGAAAGCTGCGGCAAACGGCGACGAAATCATGAAGTCGTGGCTTGCCAAGTTCCCGCCGTAAGGACATGGGTCTCCTCACGGCCGGCATTTCTGATCGGAGTTTTGTCGATGGTCCGGAAGCCGACCCAATTTCGTCGTGACAAGCAATGTTCCCGCCGTCTTCCGCCCCGCACACGCGAACGGCTGCAATCTATGTGCCGTCGATCATGTGCCGGACGGCGAGGTAGCTGAACGTCATCGATGAAGCGAGCGACAAGCCGGCCTGGTAGCCGACACCATGCTCGGTGGCGGCTGCAGCATTGCCGGAGGCATAGAGGCCGGGAATGGGATGACGCCGCTGGTGGATCACCCGCCCTCTGACGTCGGTGAGCAAGCCGACTGACGAACCACCAGCCGGATGCAGCTCGATGCCATAGAAGGGCGGCTCTGCGATCGTACCAAGGCTGCTATTGGTGCCCGGTGCGGCTGTCGCGGAAGCCAGTTTCCATTGGTGTTCGCCGCGGTGAAAATCACCGTCCGCGCCGCTTTCCACAAAGTCGTTGAAGCGGCGGACCGTCTTCTCCAGCTGGTCGCGATCGATCCCGAGCTTCGCTGCCAGCTCCAGTAAAGTCGCAGCGCGTGACACCGTCTGCGGCACGGCGCTGCCGATCGGCCGGTTGGCAAAGGAATACTTCGTCAGATATTGCGTGTCGAAAATCAGATACGCCGGTAAATTGGGATATTCGTGCCGTACCGGGTCGAACAACCGAAGCTGCGGCACGATCCCTTGGAAGAATGTTTCGTCGGAAAAGCGCCGGCCGTATTTATTCACCAGCATCGTATGCGGGCTGCACAGTTCGACAATTCCGGCATAGACGCATGTCGGCGTCCCGCCGGGCACCTCCGGCGGAATGGTGTAGGACAGCATCACCCGCAGGCTGTTCTCGATCTTGTGCAATATGCCGCCGATCTCTGCGCCGAGGACCAGGCCGTCGCCGGTCAGAGATGCCGGCATCAAGCCCGACCATTCCTGAGCGAAGCCGGGAAGCTGCTCGAATTCCCAGCTCATTTGCGGGTTCGCACCATAGCCGCCGGTAGCGAGGATGACCCCGTTGCGGGCACCGATGGTTTCGCCCGAACGCATTATGACGCCGGTCACTCGCCGGTTTTCGACAGCAAGGCGTTCCACCTGCGGATCGGTGAGCACCGTCACGCCGCGAGCATGCAGCACTTTGAGGAAATGACAGATCAAGCCCAGCCCCTTGCCGCGCATGTCCTGCTGCTTGCGCTGACGGACGAGGTCCTGGTCCCAGCGCGAAAAGCTGTTGATGCCGCCCCAGGCGATTTGTTCTTCCGCCGTCACAAAACAGGGTACGTCGTCAGACACAGAGACGCGTTCGCGCCAGTCGCCGAGATCGAAACCCGAGATCAGGTCGGCCTCGACAGACCGCCCGGCCGCGTGGGAGCCCGGCGACGTACCGTAATAATGGTCGGTCAGGCCGCGGATCACGTGAAACCGGACGCCGCATCTTTCAAAAAATTTCAGCGCTTCCGGCGAACGGTCGACAAACGTCGACATGCGGTCGTCGTCGAGAGCGCCGCCGCCGAGAAACCGCAGATAGGCGATAACCTCGGCGCGCGTGTCGCTGTAGCCGGCGGCTTGCGCCAGATGGTTCTGGCCGACCCAGATCAGTCCGTAGGAATTGACCGTACCGCCGCCTAGCGTGCCGGCCTTTTCGAGGACGACGGGTCGTAAACCCAGCTCATGGGCGGCGAGCGCCCCGGCCAGACCCGCGATGCCGGAGCCCAGAATGACGACGTCCCAGGCATCGCTCATGTCGGCGCGGGCCGAAAAAACTCGACCAAACCCGCGATGGCCGGAGATTATGCCGGAGGGTGGCGGGACGTCGCCGGTGTCGCCGCCGCCATCGCCGCTGTAACATTGTCGGGACGGGTAAACGCCAAATATTCGCGCGCGAACTCGGGCGGCAGGATTTCGACCATCGACTCGTTCTCGACCCAGACCTCGATCACATGGAACGGGCCGCGGTTGCAGCGAAAGCATTGCCAGCCTTCGCGGTGCGCAATGGCCTCGACCTTGTCCGCCTCGGCGGCGACGCTGAGCGCGAAATGGGTCGGACCGTAGCCGCGCGCTTCCGGCTTCTTGACAAAACTCCCGCCGTTATTACCGCCCGGCTGCAGCTCCGTTCCCGCCGGATAGACCTCGACACCCGATCCGTGCTCGTCGAGCTGGAGCGCAAAGAAGCTTCCCGGGTTGGGTGGAAATGGAACCGCGACACCACCCATAAATTCCGCCAGGACACCGGCAACATGCTGCGGATAGCGTGCGGCGATGGAGAGATGATGGATCATGGTTTCCTCACAAATTTGCCGAGCAAGGAATTAGCACAGCGAGACCGCTGGCGCGACGGTGACCTGCGGCGGAGTGGTTTCGGCGAAGCACGTGCGCTCGTCCACGGACGGTCGGGGCCGAGCGGGATCGAGCGTGCCTTCTTCGTCCCCCCCATCAGCCGGCTGTAACTGGCGACATCCCCCGCGAGGATTGCAGAGAGCCTGCACTCGACGCGAGCTTGCCCTGCGGGCTCTATGGCGCTTCCTCGCTGGCAGCTGATCTTCCCAGGCGTCATCGTCCCGGGATCAGGCGGCAGCCTTTGGCTGCGTCATGCGTTCGCTGACGGCGAGGACCTCGATACCGATTACGCGGCCCTCGCGGTCGAAATCGAGCATGATCCCGGGCGCGACTTCTTGTGTTCCAGCCGATTTGGCGCCCTCGGGTCCAAACCAGACGAACATCGCATCGGCCTCCGGATCGAAGCTGGTCCTTATCATGGGTCGGCGCCTCTATCGAAATGGGCGGTGATGACGACGATATCGTCACCCTCAGCGCGATGCACAACGCGCAGCATGCGGCCGCCATGCTCGATGATCCTCTTGTAGGATCGCAGAAGACCCGGCTGTCGCCGATCGGGCGCAACCGAATCCGGTGCACTGATCGTTGCCTCGATCCACTGGACGGCGATGTCGCGAATGGCGATCGCTTCTCGGGCATGCTTGGTAAGGCGAATCATGCATCACCGACGACCGAATACGGAATGGAGTCTCCACACCGGATGGCCCGCCTCTACAATCCCGATACCCGAGTGACTCCCGACGCCAGCGCCGAAAAGATTGTCGGATCGAGGAGCTCGCGGCGCAGCGCTTTGAGGCGTTCGAGCGTGCCTTCCTCATCCGCCCCCATCAGCCGCGAATACCCCGCCACATCGGCGGCGAGGATCGCGGCGAGACGGCGGGTCTGGCTCATGCCCCCTCGCCCGCCGCCAAGCGCAGGCCCGACAGGTAAAGTTCGCGGTGCTCGGCGTTCCGTAGGACGCTGGCGGCCGGTATCACGACAGAGGTAATGGCCCGCAGCCGCTCGACGATCTCTCGTGCGTCGTCGAGCCGACCCATATGCGCGTAGCAGGCGGCGAGCCAGCGATACGGGTTGGGGGTGCTTGGATCCTCCTGGATCGCGAGGAATAGTTTCGGCACTGCCTCACCGAAGCGCCGGCTGACGAAATGCGCGGCGCCTATGGTAGTGAGCGAGTAGCCGACGCGGGCGCGAGGACTGAGGCGCAGCGCGGCATCGACATGCTCGATCGAGATGTCGGGCTGACCCGCGAACAACCTGAGTGTGCCGCTGACAAGCCAGCCGCGGGCGTAGTTCGGGTTGAGCGCCAGTGCACGGTCAAGCAACGCGATCATTGCGCCGATCTCTTCGCCGAAATACGCCAGCACGAGCGCAGCGTTGGCGAGAATGCCTGGGTCGTCGCCGCCCACTTCCAGGGCTCGCCTTGCGAAAGCGGCGCCCTTCAGACGGTCCGCCTCCGGATCTCCGCTCCGACCGTCAAGAAGCAGCCTTTGACAGCAGAGCGCAGCCCAGGCGAGTGCCGGCCCGTAATGCGGGTCGCGCGCGATCGCCTGCTCCATAAGACGGAGGGCCTCGGGGATTTGCCTTGCCGACGACAGGAACATCGCATAGCCGCGCAGATAGAGGTCGTAGGCGGTCAGATCGGCAGTCGGGCGGCTGGCTGAACGGCCGGTCTCGGCGGCCTGCAACGCCGGTTCGATGACACCGGCGACGCTCGACGCCACCTTGTCCTGAAGCTCGAAGACATCTTCGATCAAGCCGTCGAACCGGTCGGCCCAAAGATGCGTGCCGGTGACCGCATCGATCAACTGCCCGGTGATCCGGACCCGGTTGCCGCCCTTGCGCACGGAGCCTTCGAGCACGTAGCGCACGCCGAGCTCCCGCCCGACCTGCTTCACATCGACGGCCTGGCCCTTGTAGGTGAAGCTCGAATTGCGCGCGATGACGAAGAGCCAGCGAATGCGCGACAGCGCGGTGATGATCTCCTCGACCATGCCGTCGACAAAATATTCCTGCTCCGGGTCGCCGCTCATATTGGCGAACGGCAACACCGCGATCGACGGCTTGTCGGGCAGCGGCAGGGCGGCGGGTTCGGGCATCGGTTTCGGCTCCGCCAGAACGCGGAAGACATGGATCGGCTGGGCGATGTTCTTGAGGTTCTGCTCGCCCAGATTCTCGACCGGGAAATCGAGCTTGCCGTGGGTCTGGGTGACGACCGTACGCGAGACGCAGATCCCGCCGGGCTCCGCCATCGCTTCGAGCCGCGCAGCGATGTTGACCCCATCGCCGAAAATGTCGTCGCCCTCGACGATCACGTCGCCGAGATTGATGCCGATGCGCAGCTCGATGCGGTCGTCAGCCGCGACACCCGTGTTCTGCTTGGGTATCGCCTGCTGCACCGCGACCGCGCAGCGCACCGCATCGACGACGCTCGCAAACTCCACCAGCATGCCGTCGCCGGTGGTCTTGACGATGCGGCCGTGGTGCTCGGCGATCTTCGGATCGACGAGCTCGCGCCGTAAAGCTTTCAGGCGTTCGAGAGTGCCTTCCTCGTCCGCCCCCATCAGCCGCGAATACCCCGCCACATCGGCGGCAAGGATCGCGGCGAGACGGCGGGTTTGGCTCATGTCGACTCGCCAATCGCCAGGCGCAGGCCCGACAAGAAAAACTCGCGGTCCTCGGTTTTCCGTAGGAAGCTTAGGTCCGGTATCACGACAGGCGTGATCGCACGCAGCCGTTCGACGACCTCTCGTGCGTCCTCGAGCCGACCCATGTGGGCGTAGCAGGCGGCGAGAACGCAATCCGGCATCAGGTGGCTCGGATCCTCCTGGATTGCGAGGAGCAGTTTCGGCACTGCCTCGTCGAAGCGTCGGCTGAGGAAGTGCGCGAGGCCTATTACAAGGAGCGACATGCCGATGCGGGCGCGGGGACTGAGGCGCAGCGCGGCCTCGACATGCTCAATCGCGAGGTCGGGCTGGCCCGCCCAATTCCTGAGCATGCCGCTGATGTGCCAGCCGCGCGCGAAATTCGGGTTGAGCCCCAGGGCGCGGTCAACCAACGCCATCATCGCGCCGATGTCCTCGCCAAAATAGGCCAGAGCGAGGGCGGCGTTCGCTAGGATACCCGGGTCGTCGCCGGCTACCTCAAGGGCTCGCCGGGCGAAATCGGTGCCTTTCTGACGGTCCGCCTCCCGCTCTTCGCTCCGACCGTCAAGAAGCAGCCGAAAACAGCAGACCGCGGCCCAGGCGAGTGCCGGCCCGTAACGCGGATCACGCGCGATCGCTTGTTCCATCAAACGCAGCGCCTCGGGGATCTGCCGTGCCGACGACAACAACATCGCATAGGCGCGCAGATAGAGGTCATAGGCCGTTAGATCGGCGGTCGGGCGGCCGGCCGAACGGGCGGTCTCGGCGGCCTGTAACGCCGGCTCGATGACCCCGGCGACGCTGGAGGCCACCTCGTCCTGAAGCTCGAACACGTCTTCGAGCGAGCCATCGAAGCGGTCGGCCCACAGATGCGTGCCGGTGACCGCGTCGATCAGCTGCCCGGTGATCCGCACCCGCCCACCCGCTTTGCGCACCGAGCCTTCGAGCACGTAGCGGACACCGAGTTCGCGCCCAACCTGCTTCACGTCGACCGATTGGCCCTTGTAAGTGAAGCTCGAATTGCGGGCGAGGACGAAGAGCCAGCGGATGCGTGAGAGCGCGGTGATGATCTCCTCGACCATGCCGTCGACGAAATATTCCTGCTCGGGGTCGCCGCTCATGTTGGCGAAGGGCAGCACCGCGATCGACGGTTTGTCGGGGAGCGCGAGTGCGCGCGTCGCCGGCAAATTACCCTCACCCGCCTCGCTGCGCTCGGCACCCTCTCCCGCAATGCGGGAGAGGGGGGACCCGGCCCGAAGGGGCGGGTGGGTGAGGGCATCGCGAACCCGGTAGACCCGCACCGGCCGGGCAATGTTCTTGACCTGCTGCTCCCCCAGATCCTCAAAGAGAAAGGACAGCCGGTCGCGCACCTGGTCATGGACCGTATTCGAGACAAAAACCCCGCCGGGATCGGCCAATGCTTCGACCCGCGCGGCGATGTTGACGCCGTCGCCATAGAGGTCGTCGCCTTCGACGATCACATCGCCGAGATTGATCCCGATCCGGAATTCGATGCGGTTATCCGCATCGACGCCAGTATTGCGATCGGTCATCGCCCGCTGAACCTCGACCGCGCAGCGCACCGCATCGACGACGCTCGCAAATTCCACCAGCAGACCGTCGCCGGTGGTCTTGACGATGCGGCCATGATGCTCGGCGATCTTCGGATCGAGGAGCTCATGGCGCAGCGCTTTGAGGCGTTCGTGCGTGCCTTCCTCGTCCGCTCCCATCAGCCGCGAATACCCCGCGACATCGGCGGCGAGGATCGCGGCGAGCCGGCGGGTCTGGCTCATGTCGTCTCGCCCATCGCCAGCCGGTAACCGGAGAGGAAAAACGCTCGTTGCTCCGGCTTTTGCGACATGATGACCGGCGGGTCCGCCACGGGCGGCGTAAGGACGGTCAGCCGCCGGTATATTCCGATCGCGTCGCCGTGGCGGCCCATGTGCGCGTAGCAGGAAGCGAGATAGTAGTAATTCGTCACGTAAGAGGGCAGCAGCTGCATCGACGCGAGCAACATCGATGCGGCCTCGTCAAGCCGATGCGCCAGGAAATGGGCGATACCAACTCCGGTCAGATTGAACGGGTGCGTCGGAGACCGCGGATCGAGCCGCTCCGCCTTTGCGAAATCCTGGATCGCCCGGTCGGTATCTCCGGCGGTCACGCGAATCCAACCGCTGATTGCCCAGCCTTTGGCGGACCCCGGGTTGAGTGCGAGGGAACGATCGATCAGGCCGATTATCGGCTCGACGTCTTGGTCGAAGTTTACCAGAGCCATTGACACCAGGGCCAGCGCGACCGGATCGTCGCCGGCAACCTGAAGCGCCCGCTGGGCAAGCTCGATGCCCTGGCGCCGGCTCGCCTCGCGGTCGTCGGCCCACCCTGAGCAAAACAGCAGCGAGTGGCAAAACCCCGCCATCGCCAGAGCGAGGCCGTAGCGCGGATCGCGCTCGATCGCGCGCGCCAAGAGGTCGAGGGCTTGAAGCGTCGGCTCCTTGGACCAAGCCAGAAAGAGCTCGAAGCTGCGCAAGTACAGATCGTAAGCGGTGAGGTCGTTGGTGGGGCGCGCCGTCGCGCGGCGGGTCTCGGCGGCTTGTAAGGCCGGCTCGATGACGCCGGCGACGCTGGTCGCAACCTGATCCTGGAGGTCGAAGACGTCTTCCATCGAACCGTCGAACCGGTCGGCCCACAGATGCGCCCCGGTTTCCGCCTCGATCAACTGAGCGGTGATGCGGACCCGGTTGCCGCCCTTGCGCACGCTCCCTTCGAGGACATAGCGCACGCCAAGCTCGCGCCCGACCTGCTTCACGTCGACCGCCTGGTCTTTGTAAGTAAACGTCGAGTTGCGGGCGATGACGAAGATTTGGCGAATTCGGCTAAGTGCGGTGATGATCTCCTCGACCATGCCGTCGGCGAAATATTCCTGCTCCGGGTCACCGCTCATATTGGCAAAGGGCAGCACGGCGATCGACGGCTTGTCGGGGAGCGGCAGCGCCGGTTGAGCTTGCGCCGACGGGCTCTTGGCGGCGGCGGAGGCGTCGCGGACCCGGTAGACTCGCACGGGCCGGGCGATGTTCTTGACCTGCTGCTCGCCCAGATCCTCAAAGACAAAGGGCAGCCGGTCGCGGACCTGATCATAGACCGTATTGGAGACGAACACGCCACCGGCATCGGCCAGGGCTTCGACTCGTGCGGCGATGTTGACCCCGTCGCCGTAGATGTCGTCGGTCTCGACGATCACGTCGCCGAGATTGATGCCGATGCGCAGCTCGATGCGGTTGTCCGCCGCGACGCCTGTGCTTCGCTCGGTCATCGCCCGCTGAACCTCGACCGCGCAGCGCACCGCATCGACGACGCTCGCAAATTCCACCAGCAGACCGTCGCCGGTGGTCTTGACGATGCGGCCATGATGCTCGGCGATCTTCGGATCGAAGAGCTCATGGCGCAGCGCTTTGAGGCGTTCGTGCGTGCCTTCCTCGTCCGCCCCCATCAGCCGCGAATACCCCGCGACATCGGCGGCGAGGATCGCAGCAAGACGGCGGGTCTGGCTCATTGTGCCTCGCCAGCCGCGAGGCGCAGGCCCGACAGCAAAAGCTCGCGGTGCCCGGCGTTCCGCAGGTAGCCGGCGTCCCCTATCACCACAGAGGTGATGGCGCGCAGCCGCGTGACGATCTCTCGGGCGTCGTCGAGCCGACCCATATGCGCGTAGCAGGCGGCGAGATAGCGATACGGGTGCGGGAGACTTGGATTCTCCTGGATCGCGAGGAGTAGTTTTGGCACGGCCTCATCAAAATGCCGGCTGAGAAAATGCGCGAAGCCTATTGTCATGACCGTGTTGCCGACGCGGGCGCGGGGACTGAGGCGCAGCGCGGCCTCGACATGCTCGATCGCGATGTCGGGTTGGCCCGCCCATAGCCTGAGAAGGCCGCTGACGGTCCAGCCACGCGCGAAATTCGGGTTGAGCGCGAGGGCGCGGTCGACCAATCCTATCATAGCGCCGATGTCCTCGCCGAAATAAGCCAGCGAGAGGGCGGCATTCGCCAGGGTGCCCGGGTCATCGCCGGCCACCTCCAGGGCTCGTCTGGCAAAATCGACGCCCTTCAGATGGTCCGCCGCCGGATCTTCGCTCCGGCCGTCAGCAAGCAGCCGAAAACAGCAGAGCGCGGCCCAGGCAAGCGCGGGCCCGTAACGCGGATCGCGCGCGATCGCCTGCTCCGTGAGACGGAGCGCCTCAGGGATTTGCCGTGCCGACGACCAGAACGTCGCATAGGCGCGCAGATAGAGGTCGTAGGCGTTCAAATCATTGGTCGGGCGGCCGGCCGAGCGAGCGGTCTCGGCGGCCTGCAAAGCTGGCTCGATGACCCCGGCGACGCTAATCGCAACCTTGTCCTGGAGGTCGAAGACATCTTCGAGCGAACCATCGAACCGATCGGCCCAGAGATGCGCACCGGTCGCCGCGTCGATCAGCTGCCCGGTGATGCGCACGCGACCGCCGGCTTTGCGCACCGAGCCTTCGAGGACATAGCGCACGCCGAGCTCGCGTCCGATCTGCTTCACATCGACGGCCTGGCCTTTATAGGTGAAGCTCGAATTGCGGGCGAGGACGAACAGCCAACGAATGCGCGACAGCGCGGTGATGATCTCCTCGACCATGCCGTCGACGAAATATTCCTGCTCCGGATCGCCGCTCATATTGGCAAACGGCAGCACCGCGATCGACGGCTTGTCGGGGAGTGGGAGCGGAGGCAGAGTCGGCGGCGAGGGGCTCTTGGCGGCGGCGCCGGCGTCCCGTACCCGGTAGACCCGCACGGGCCGGGCAATGTTTTTGACCTGCTGTTCGCCCAGATCCTCAAAGACAAAAGGCAGCCGGTCGCGCACCTGGTCATGAACCGTATTGGAGAGGAACACCCCGCCGGGATCGGCCAGGGCTTCGATGCGTGCGGCGATGTTGACACCGTCGCCGTAGAGGTCGTCGCCCTCGACGATCACGTCGCCGAGATTGATGCCGATGCGCAGTTCGATCCGCTTCTCCGCCGCGACACCCGTGTCCCGCTCGGGCATCGCCTGCTGCACCTCAACCGCGCAGCGCACCGCATCGACGACGCTGGCAAATTCCACCAGCATGCCGTCGCCGGTGGTCTTGACGATCCGGCCGTGATGCTCCGCGATTTTCGGATCGAGGAGTTCGCGGCGCAGCGCTTTGAGGCGTTCGAGCGTGCCTTCCTCATCCGCCCCCATCAGCCGCGAATACCCCGCCACATCGGCAGCGAGGATCGCCGCAAGACGGCGGATCTGGCTCATGTGTCCTCGCCCCCCGCCAGGCGCACGCCCGACAGCAAAAGCTCGCGGTGCTCGGGGTTCCGCAGGTAGCTGGCGTCCGGTATCACGAGAGACGTGATGGTCCGCAGCCGCGCGACGATCTCTCGGGCGTCGCCGAGGCGGCCCATATGGGCATAGCAGGCCGCGAGATAGTGGTAGGGATACGGGAAGCTCGGGTCTTCTTGGATCGCAAGGAGAAGTTTGGGCACTGCGTCGTCGAAGCGCCGGCTTAGGAAATGCGCGATGCCGATCCCGGCTAAGCCCCATCCCACTCGGGCACGCGGGCTGAGGCGTAGCGAAGTTTCGAAATTCTCGATCGCCAAATCGGGCAGGCCAGCCCACGTACGGAGACCACCGCTAGCGTGCCAGCCGCGGGCGAAGCTCGGATTGAGTACCAACGCACGGTCGACCAACGCGATCATGGCACCGATGTCCTCGCCGAAATAGCCCAGCGCAAAGGCAGCATTGGCAAGCACAGCCGGATCGTCTCCGGCCACTTGCAATGCCCGGCGTCCGCGATCCAGCCCATTCGGCCGATTGAGTTCGAGATCCTCGCCCCAACCGCTGATATCGCACAAGCAGTAGCAGATCGCCGCCCAGGCCAAGGCGGGCCCGTAACGCGGATCTCGCGTGATCGCTTGATCGAGAAGGCGGAGCGCCTCGGGTACGTCCCTCGTTGGCGACAACATGATCGAGTAGGCGCGCAGATAGAGGTCATAGGCGGTCAAGTCGTTCGTCGGGCGGTTAACCGAACGCGCAGTCTCGGCAGCTTGCAAAGCCGGCTCGATCACACCCGCGACGCTCGACGCCACCTTGTCCTGAAGCTCGAAGACATCTTCTATCGAGCCGTCGAAGCGGTCGGCCCACAGATGCGCGCCGGTGGCCGCGTCGATCAGCTGTCCGGTGATCCGCACCCGCCCGCCGGCTTTGCGCACCGAGCCTTCGAGCACATAGCGCACGCCAAGCTCTCGCCCGACCTGCTTCACATCGACGGCTTGGCCCTTGTAAGTGAAACTCGAATTGCGGGCGATGACGAACAGCCAGCGGATGCGGGACAGCGCGGTGATGATGTCCTCGACCATGCCATCGACGAAATATTCCTGCTCGGGGTCGCCGCTCATATTGGCGAAGGGCAGCACCGCGATCGACGGCTTGTCCGGGACGGGCAATACGGGCAACGCCGGGGCCGGTGGGCTGTTGGCGGGACCAACATCGCGGACCCGGTAGACGCGCACCGGCCGGGCAATGTTCTTGACCTGCCGCTCGCCCAGATCGTCAAAGACAAAGGGCAGCCGGTCGCGCACGTGATCGTGAACCGTATTGGAGACGAACACCCCGCCGGCATCGGCCAGGGCTTCGACCCGCGCCGCGATGTTGACGCCGTCGCCGTAGAGGTCGTCGCCCTCGACGATCACGTCGCCGAGATTGACGCCGATGCGCAACTCGATGCGGCTGTCCGCTGCGACACTAGTGTTTCGCTCGGGCATCGCCTGCTGCACCTCGACCGCGCAGCGCACTGCATCGACGACGCTGGCAAACTCCACCAGCATGCCGTCGCCGGTGGTCTTGACGATGCGGCCATGGTGCTCGGCGATTTTCGGATCGACGAGCTCGCGGCGCAGCGCCTTGAGGCGTTCAAGCGTGCCCTCCTCGTCCGCCCCCATCAGCCGCGAATACCCCGCCACATCGGCAGCGAGGATCGCAGCGAGACGGCGGGTCTGGCTCATTCCGCTTCGCCGGCCGCGAGGCGCAGGCCCGACAGGAGAAGCTCGCGCTGCTCGGGGTTACGCAGGTAGCTGGCGTCCGGTATCACCACAGGGGTGATGGCGCGCAGCCGCGCGACGATTTCTCGGGCGTCGTCGAGCCGTCCCATATGGGCGTAGCAGGCGGCGAGAACGCGATATGGGTGCGCAAAGCTCGGATCATCCTGGATGGCGAGGAGCAGCTTCGGCACGGCCTCATCGAAGCGCCGGCTGAGAAAATGGGCGTGGCCTATTACAAGGAGCGACGTGCCGATGCGGGCGCGGGGACTGAGGCGCAGCGAAGCTTCGGCATGCTCGATCGCGATGTCGGGCTGGCCCGCCCAATTCCTGAGCATGCCGCTGATGTGCCAGCCGCGCGCGAAATTCGGGTTGAGCGCCAGGGCTCGATCAACCAACGCCATCATGGCGCCGATGTCCTCGCCGAAATAGGCCAGCACCATGGCGGCATTCGCCAGGACACCCGGGTCGTTGCCGGCCACTTCCAGGGCTCGTCTTGCGAAATCAACGCCCTTCAGACGGTCCGCCGCCGGATCTCCGCTCCGACCGTCACTAAGCTCCCGAAAACGGCAGAGCGCAGCCCAGGCGAGTGCCGGCCCGTAACGCGGATCGCGCGCGATCGCCTGCTCTGTAAGACGGAGCGCCTCAGGGATTTGCCGTGCCGACGACCAGAACATCGCATAGGCGCGCAGATAGAGGTCGTAGGCGGTAAGATCATCGGTCGGTCGGCCGGCCGAACGGGCGGTCTCGGCGGCCTGCAGTGCCGGCTCGATCACACCAGCGACGCTCGACGCCACCTTGTCCTGAAGCTCGAAGACATCTTCGATCAAGCCGTCGAAGCGGTCGGCCCAGAGATGCGTGCCGGTGGCCGCGTCGATCAGCTGCCCGGTAATGCGGACGCGATTGCCCCCTTTGCGCACCGAGCCTTCGAGCACATAGCGGACGCCGAGCTCCCGGCCGACCCGCTTCACATCGACGGCTTGCCCCTTATACGTAAAGCTCGAATTGCGGGCGATGACGAAGAGCCACCGGATGCGCGACAGCGCGGTGATGATCTCCTCGACCATGCCGTCGACAAAATATTCCTGCTCGGGGTCGCCGCTCATGTTGGCGAAGGGCAATACCGCGATCGACGGCTTGTCGGGAAGCGCGGGACCGGAACTCGCGGGTGTGGGTACCGAGCCGGCGGCCATCACCACTCGGTACGCTCGGACGGGCCGCGCGATATTCTTTAGCGCCTGCTCGCCCATGTCCTCGAAGGCAAGGGCGAGGCGACCCGTCGCATCCTCCTGAACGCGGGCCGAGACGCAGATCCCGCCGGGCTCGGCCAAGCCTTCGAGACGGGCCGCGACGTTCACGCCATCGCCAAGGATGTCGCCGTCCTCGACGACGATGTCGCCCATGTTGATGCCGATGCGGAACTCGATGCGACGCTCCGCCGTCAATGGGGCATTGCTTTCGGCCAAGGCCGCCTGCATCTCGGCGGCGCATCTGAGCGCGTCGACGACGCTGGCGAACTCGACCAAGAGGCCGTCGCCGGTCGTCTTGACGATACGGCCGTGATGGCCGGCAATCTTCGGATCGATCACCTCGCCGCGGAGCGCCTTGAGCCGGCCGAGCGTGCCTTCCTCGTCGACTTCGATCAGGCGCGAATAGCCCGCGACATCGGCCGCGAGGATCGCCGCGAGCCGACGTTCGACGCGAGCTTGCCCTGCGCGCTCCATGAGGCCTCCTCGGTGGCCGCTGATCCTACACGAACCAGCGCCGGCCGCGCATTAAACACAAGCGGCGCGCTTGCCAAACCCGTGCTCGTCCCGTTGTTAAATTCGTTGCTCGGTTGCGCCTAATTCGTTGTTCCCGACGTCTCGATTCGTTGTTTTTTCGGACGACTATTTTTCGATCAAGTAATTGAAATACCTATATCTTATCCAAGATCTCGGTAGCCGTCGGAGACAACTACGTCGATATTCGTTGTATTTTGGGCGGCTGCCGGGCCCGGGAACGCCGGATCGGAGGCAATAGCCGCTGGCTGAGAACCGGCGCATAATCAGGACTCAATTGGAATTTCGGAGGACAGTCATGGCGCTGACCCAAGACCTCGGCCGTTTCGTCGCAGACATATCCTTCGAGCGGCTGCCCCAGGGGGCGGCCGATGTCGCGCGCACGGGCTTCATCGATTGCATCGCGACGATGATCGCCGGTGCCGGCGACCCGGCGCCGCAGCTGTTGCGCAAGGCGCTGCACCCGACGGGCGGCGAGGCGACCTTGTACTTCACCGGCGAGAGGTCTCCCGCACCCGAGGCGGCGTGGATCAACGGCACCGCCGGGCACGCGCTCGACTATGACGACGTGGCCTCGCTGCGCGGCCATCCGAGCACCGTGCTCGTCCCGGCGATCCTGGCCGAAGGCGAGACGCTCGGCGCCTCGGGGCGCGACATGCTCGCCGCCTATGTCGCCGGATACGAGACCTGGGCCGAGCTCGCCGGGCGCGATCCCGGTCACCATCACCGCAAGGGCTGGCATCCGACCGGCATTTTCGGTCCAATCGGTGCGGCAGCCGCTTGCGCGTCGCTGCGCCGGCTCGACACCGATGCCGCGACCCGAGCCCTGGCGCTCGCCGCCTCGCAGAGCAGCGGCATCATGGCCAATTTCGGCACGATGACGAAGCCGTTCCACGCCGGCCGTTCGGCGCATTCGGGGCTGATGTCGGCGCGGCTCGCCGAGCTCGGCTTCACCGCCTCCACCGACGCCCTCGAGCATCCGCAGGGGTTCCTCAGCGCCGTGTCGCCCGAAGGCGAGGTCGACCGCGAGACCCCGCCACAGGGGCTCGGCAGCGAGTGGTGGATCCTCAAATACCGTCTCGGCATCAAGAAGTACCCGGCCTGCTACTGCACTCACCGAGCGCTCGACGCGATGCTCGAATTGCTCGGCCGGCATCCGCTGAAGCCCGCCAACATCGCGGGCATCACCGTCTCCTTGAGCGACACCCATGCGCTGATCTTGCGCAACCACCAGCCGCAGACCGGGCTCGCTGCGAAGTTCAGCATGGAATTCGCGATGGCGGCGGCGGTGATTTCACGACGCGCCGGCCTTGCCGAATACACCGACGGCTTCGTCCGGCGTCCCGAGGTGCAGGAGCTAATGGGCCGGGTCGGGGTCGAGACCAACCGGAACTACGATCCCGAGGTTTCCGGGGCCTCGGTGTTCGACCAGGTGCGTGTCGATCTCGTCGGCGGCGGTGTCGTCGAAAGCGAGAAGGTAGCGCGGGCAAAGGGCCATGCCGACCGGCCGCTGAGCGAGGACGAGCTCTTCGAGAAGTTCCGCATCTGCCTCGATGCGGGTGGTGCCAGAATCGCGCCCGAATTGTTGTTCGATCGCCTGCGGCATCTGGAGGATCTGTCAGCGCGGGAATTGACCGCGGTATGAGGGCGACCGGCACCGGCCGTCTCATCGCGATCGGGTTATTTCTTTGCGCGGCGGGCGCCGCGCTCGCGCAGCCGGCGGAGCAGCAGATGACCGTGCTCCATCTCAGCCAGACCGCGGAGCGCAGCGTGCTGCGCGACCTCCTGCGCATCGACCTGCGCGTGGAGGAGACGGGAGCCGACCCCCTGACCATCCAATCGTCCATCAATCGTCGCATGGCAGCGGCACTCGATCGGGCACATCAAGTACAAGGCGTCCAGGTCGAAACCGGTTCCTACGGGGTCGGCGAGGAACGGCCGCAGACCGGCCCGTCGCGCTGGCGGGGCACCCAGTCGCTGATTTTGCGAAGCAAAGCCGCCGATGCGGCCCTAAAGCTCACCGGGGCGCTGCAATCCGATGGTCTGTTGATGTCGTCGATGGCCTACGAGGCCTCGCCCGAGACGGTGCGCGGCGCCGAGGAAGATTTGACCGTCGAGGCGCTCGCCGCACTCGACCGGCGAGCCGCATCGATCGCCGATCGCATGCATCTTAACCTGCTCCGCTATCGCGATCTGCACGTCGGCAATGCCGAGACCGAGGGCCGCCCGGTTCCGCGCTTTGCCGCAGCGGCGCTGGCAGCAGCGCCGGTCGCCGAGCCGGGTCAAGCGATGATCCGGGTGACGATCGAGGCCGAGCTACTGCTCGGCGTGCCCCGACCGTAAGCGGGACATCGGGTGAAGCTCCCGGTCCCGCCGCTGCTCGTCATCTCGGATCGCCATCAGGCGCGACGGCCGCTCGAAGAAGTCGCCGAGGCCGTGTTCGCGGGCGGCTGCCGCTGGTTCAGCCTGCGCGAGAAGGACCTCCCGCCTGACGAGCGGCGCGCCCTGCTCGCCGCTGTGGTGGCGGCCGGTCGCCGCTTCGGGGCACTTGTGACGGCGCATGAGGACATCAAGGCCGTCGCGGCGGCAGGTGCGGACGGGGTGCATCTGGCGAGCGGTGGCCGTCCCGCGGCTGCACGCACGCGGCTGCCGGGCGCGCTGATCGGCGCCTCGGCGCATTCCGCAGACGAGGCTGCAGCACTGCTTTGGGCCGGGGCGGATTACGTCACTGTGAGCCCGGTCTTCGTCACGGCGAGCAAGCCCGGCTATGGTCCGGCGCTCGGCCTCGATGGTCTGGCGCGCATCGTTGCTCGGGCCCCCGGTCCGGTCGTGGCACTCGGCGGCATTACCCCGGAGAATGCCGCATCGTGCCTGCTCACCGGGGTGCGGGGTGTCGCCGTGATGGGTGAGGTCATGCGCTCGCCGGACCCGCAAGCGACCGTCGAACGCATTCTACGCGTGATGTCCGGCCAATGATGCCGCAATGTAGGAGTTTCAATCGCCGTAATCGTCGATAAGGTTAACCGGAACTGAACCGTCCCTTCTCGTTGTTATCCTCCAAGGAAACGAAGTTCAGGAGGTATAGCGATGAGGAAAATCGTTCTCGCGCTGCTCGCAGCCTTTGTGCTCGGGACCGCCGCCATGGCTCAACCAGCGGAAGCGCGGTGCTGGTCGAACGGCTATGCTTGGCATTGCTGGCATCCCCACGCGTGGTGGTGGCACCATCATCACCATGATTGGGGGCCCTATGGGTGGCGTTACTAAGCCATCCTGAGCGCCGAGCTCAGCACTGGAGCACCGCTGCTCCGGCGCTGGTCCCGGCGATCTTGCCGAACACCGAGCCGGAGACCAGGCCGGTGCCGCCCGGATAATTGAAATAGAATAGCCCGCCGACGAGCTCGCCTGCGGCGTAGAGGCCGGGGATCGGCTTTAGCGCGGTGTCGAGCACTCGCCCGTCGGTGTCGATGCGCAGGCCGCCAAACGTAAAGGTGACGCCGCAGGTCGTGCAATAAGCTTCGTACGCCGGCTTCTCCAGCGGCATCGCCCAGTTGGTTTTCTCGATCTCGAGGCCCTTGGTGGTACGCCCATCCTTGACCGTCGGGTTGTACGGGATGTCGCGCTGAACCGCGGCGTTGTACTCGGCAATCGTTTTCAGAAAGGTCGGTTTATCGACCGGCGCGTATTCGGCCATCTTGTCCGCCAACCCCTCGATCGTGTCGGCAGTGACCTTGGTGACCTGGCGGATGCGGTATTCGTCGCGCTGCAAATGCACGACCTGTTGGTCGAAGATCTGCCAGGCGAATTGGTGCGGCTGCTCGAGGATCAGGCGGCCATATTTGGCATAGGTGTAGTTTCGGAAATCCGCCCCCTCGTCGCAGAAGCGCACCCCGTCGGCATTGACCATGATGGCAAACGGATAGCTGTGCTTCTGGAAATTGTCGCCGACTGCCAGGTCGCCGAATTCGGGAGCGTTATAGTCCCAGCCGACAGCATGGCAGCCCGACCAATTGCCGTAAGGCATCGCCCCGATGTCCAAGGCCATCTTGATGCCGGCGCCGGTGTTGAAGCGGGTGCCGCGCACTTTGGCGAGATCCCAGCCGGGGCCGAGATAGCGGGTGCGCATCTCGGCATTGGCCTCGAAGCCGCCGCAAGCGAGGATCACTGCCTTGGCCGGGATCTGCGTTGTTTTGCCCTCGACCTTGGCGACGACGCCGTGCACGCCATCGTCGTCGGCGATCAGCTTCTCGCCTTGGGCCTCGTAGGCGATTTGGATCTGTCGCTCCTCGGCAGCCTTGAACAGCCCCTCGACGAGCCCCGGCCCGCCGCCCCAGGCTTCGAGTGCCAACCCACCCCAGAAGACGAACTTGCCCTCGTGCTTGAAAGCCTGTCGCGAATACATCGGGGCGAAGCGGATACCCTGGCTGCGCATCCATAAGAGCGTCTCCTGGCTCTTGGTGATCAACAGCTCGGCCATGTCGGGGTTGCTGCGGTAGTCGGTGAGCCGCCCGAGGTCGTCGTAATATTTGTCGGTTGTGTAGGTGCCGAAATCGCTGGTCGCGAGCTCGGTCTCGCTGAGCTCGCAGAGCTTCAAGAGGTCGTCGACGCTGTTATAGACGAAGCGCAATGCCCCGGCGGTATAGCGGCTGTTGCCGCCGCGCTCGTCAAAGGGTGCCGCTTCGAGGACGAGAACCCTGGCACCCTGCCCGCGGGCGGCGAGTGCCGCGCACATCCCGGCATTGCCGGCGCCGACGACGACGACATCGAACTCGCCCGCGATCATCTCGCTTCCTCCGCTTCAATTCGCTCGTGGAACGAGTAGCGCGGCCCATGCAGGGGAGGCAAGCGCGACACGATCGCTACGAGTACCCATCTCTCTAGCGGAAGGGGTTCGAAGGCGGGAGGATCAAATGGCGAGGTCGACGCGAGAGAGCCGGGGCGAGACCGGGAATGGGGATACGGCAGCAGCGAGCGGTAGGCCAACGCTGGATGCGGGTTCCGCAGTCGCCGCAGGACTGCAGGACATCTCCCAAGCCTGGGTCGACTACGCCCAGCAGATGATGGATCGCACGACCGCGGCAACCGAATCTCTGATGAAATGCCGAAGCTTCAACGACATGCTCGCCATCCAAGCCGAGCTGATGCGCGGACATTTGCAAGCCTTTCTCGACCAGAGCAGCAAGCTCGCCGAGATCACCAACCGGATGGCGGTGCGCTCGATCAACGCGATCGGCGAAGTGGCAGGGAGAGAGAGGGGCGATAAAAACCGGCGATGAACTTTACCCCCTGCGGCAGAGAATTATCGGTCGTGTCTTTTTCCGATCCGGATCTCGAAGCTCTCGCCGCGGCGGTCCAGCGGCTCGAAAGCCCGAGCCTTGTGGGAAGGCTTGCGGCGCTCGCCGGCAAGCCGGTCGGGCTCGTGCAACGGGCACTGCCGGCGACCGCGTCGACGGCGGTCGCCAAGCTGGCACAGCACGCCCTGGAGCGCGCCCTCGATGTTGCCCTGTTCAGTCTGCAAAAACGTAGCATCACCGGAGGCCGCAAGCTTCATTCCGGGCTTGCCTGCGCCTCGGGGGCGATCGGCGGTGCTTTCGGTCTCGCCGCGCTCGCGGTCGAGCTGCCGGTTTCGACCACGATCATGCTGCGCGCCATCGCAGCCATCGCGCAAGAGGAGGGGGAAGACCTCGGAGATCCGCGGACGGGGCTTGCCTGCCTCGAAGTCTTCGCGCTGGGTGGCCCCACTGCTAACGAGATGGGCGTCGAGGCCGACTATTTCGCGGCTCGCGCGATGCTCGCCCGCGGGCTGGTCGAAATTGCCGACTTCGCCATAGACAAGGGCGCGATCAGTGAAAGCGCTCCCTTCCTGGCCCGCTTCCTGACGCAGATCGCCTCGCGCTTCGGCGTCGTCGTGTCCGAGAAGGTGGCGGCGCAAGCCGTGGCAGTGGTCGGCGCAGTGGGTGGTGCAGCCGTCAATCTCGCCTTCATCGAGCACTTCCAGGATGTGGCGCGCGGTCATTTCACAGTCCGCAGGCTCGAACGCGTGTACGGCATGGACGCCGTGCGGAGCGAATACGACCGCTTCAAATCCGCGATCGAGGCGACGACTTGACGGCACCAAGAAGGGCGGGGAGCGATTGCCGATCGATCGCGGACCCGGTTATGTTGTGGTGGCGTCGGGGCCGAAGAAGGATAACTGCATGACGACGGATGCAGCCATCGTCTCTCATCGGGAGCGGGGCGGCGAGTGTCACGCGGTCGGGCTGGTATCGACGGCACATTTCGTCAGCCATTTCCATTCGCTGGTGCTGCCGCCATTGTTCTTGCTATTGCGGGAGCGCTGGGGCGTCGGGTTTGTCGAGCTGGGCTTCGCTCTGACCGTCGGCTCGATCGTTTCCGTCGCCACGCAAATGCCGATGGGCTATCTCGCCGACCGGTTCGGGCCGCGTCGGCTGTTGATCGCCGCGCTTTGTCTCGGCGGCTTTGCGATCGCCTCGATCGGTGTCGCCGATTCCTACGCTTGGCTGCTCGTGGCGACAGCGCTGCTTGGAATCGCCAACGCCATCTATCATCCGGCAGACTACGCGATCCTTTCGGCCAGGGTAGGCTCTTCGCGTATCGGCCGCGTGTTTTCGATACATACTTTTGCCGGTATGTTCGGGGGTGCAATCGCGCCGGCCGTGATGCTGGTGCTCGCCACCACGACCGGTATTCGCACCGCGCTGGTCGTCGCCGGTCTTGTCGGGCCGCTGGTGGCGCTGCCGATCGCATGGGTCCGCGACCTGGACGGCGGACTGGTCGGGAGGCGGCCGGTCGAGGATCGTCCCGCGGCGGAAGCCGGGCAAAGACGCACCGTATTTACCCCCGCGCTCCTGTCTCTGACCGTCTTTTTCGTCCTGCTCAGCCTATCGAGCAGCGGCATCACCAATTTTTCTGTTGTCGCGCTGATGAGCGCCTACGGCTTGACTCTCTCGGCGGCGAATCTGGCGCTGAGCGCCTATCTGACGGCGAGCGCCGTTGGCGTGCTAGGCGGCGGTTTCGTCGCGGACAGGACGCGCCGGCACGGCCCGGTCGCCGCCGTCGGTTTTGCGGTCAACGCGGTCATCATCCTGTTGATCGGCACAATCGGCTTTCCACCGCTAGTGCTCGTCGCCGCGATGGGTATAGCGGGATTTCTGTCCGGCATGATCATGCCCTCTCGCGACATGCTGGTGCGAGCGGCGGCACCAGCCGGCGCCATCGGACGAGCCTTTGGGATCGTCTCGATCGGTCTCAGCACCGGCGGCATGATCGGGCCCATGCTGTTCGGCTGGATCATGGACCGCGGCGCGCCGCATTGGGTGTTCGGCGCGAGCGTCGTCTTCATGCTGCTGGTCGTAGTGTTTGCGCTGATTGGCGATCGGCGATCGCTCAGTCGCCGTAGTGCGATGTTGGCAAGACCCGTTCGCCCGGTCTGAGACTATCCCGTACGCGACAAAGGAGATCCGCGATGCCGGCGCAGCGCAACAAGACCGAAGACGATATCACCGCCGAGGCATTGCAGCGATTTGCCGAAACGCCGGACCCGCGGCTGCGGCAGATCATGCTGGGTCTGGTCAAGCACCTGCACGCCTTCGTCAAGGAGATCGAGCTCACTGAGGCAGAGTGGTTCCAGGCGATCGAGATCCTGACCGAGGCCGGCCGGATGTGCAGCGACAAGCGGCAGGAATTCATTTTGTTTTCGGACACGCTCGGCGTCTCGATGGTCGCCGACCTGATCAGCCACCGCAGACCGGATGGTGCCACCGAGTCGACGGTGTTCGGCCCGTTTCATCGGCTCGGCGCGCCCGAGCTGCCGCCGGGCAGCAATATCGCCCCTCTCGACGAGACCGGCACACCGACCCTGGTCGGCGGCCGGGTGCTCGATCTCGACGGGAAGCCGATCGAAGGCGCGGTGCTCGACGTCTGGCAGGCGCAATCGAATGGCCTTTACGATTCGCAGGACCAGAGCCTCAGCGGGCTGCACATGCGCGGCAAGTTCCGCACCGATGCGGAAGGCCGGTATCTCGTCCGCACCGTGCGGCCGGTCCACTACCCGATCCCGTCAGACGGCCCGGTCGGCCGGATGCTGCGCGCCACCGGACGTCATCCCTGGCGCCCGGCGCACATCCACTTCGTCGTTTCGGCCGAAGGCTACGAGCCCGTGACGACCCACATTTTCGATCGGACCGACGAATATCTCGGCAGCGATGCGGTCTTCGCGGTCAAGGACTCGCTGATCTGCGACTTCGTGCGGCACGAGAGCGCGACTGGCGATGCCGCCCGGCTCGGCATCTGCCCACCTTTCCTAACCGCCGATTTCGACTTTCACCTCAAGCCGGCAACCGAGCAACGCGCGACCGTGCTCGACGCGCAACAACGCCTCGCCGCGCTGGGTGCTGCGGGCTAGGCGAGAGCCGCCCGGTTCGATTCGATCTATAGCGCGCTAATTCTTTCGAACAGGGGATAGACCTGGGCGCGATAGACGGGGGAATTCGAACGCGACAGCCAGAGCTGCTCGAAGGCGCTGGCGGGGCTTCGGAATATTGCCGGCGGAATGACTCTGCCATCGAGGCCGCTTCGCTATGCCGTTCGGTCAGCGACAGGGCGGCCATCAGGAAGAGCTGTGCACTGCCGTAGCTGGGATTGCGTTCGAGCGATTTGCAGAGCAGAGCGATCGCCGCTTCGGTGCGCCCGAGGAGCAATTCGGCAAATCCGCCGAAGAAGAACCAGATGCTGTGCCGCCGATCTGTCTGATCCAGTCGCATGGCCCGCTCGACCGCCGGCAGTGTCTCCCAGGCGCGGCCGAGGAGGGCGGCATTGTAGCCGGCGAAGGCGGTCGCGCCGGACAGTCGTTCATCCATTGCCAGCGCTTGGATGAACGCGTCTGCCGCCTCCTGCAGCCGTCCTGCTGCGGAGTACAGCATGCCTTGGATGGACTTCGCGCGGCCATAGGTCGGTTCGAGTTCTAGGGCCAAGGTGACCGCCTCGCGGCCGAGGTCGGACGCCGCTGCGCAGGCACGCGGATCGCCCCACCACGGGTTGCTGACAAGACTCTGGCAAGTGAGGGCGAGACCGGTAAGCGCTTCGACATTGCGCGGTTCACCGGCGAGAGCTGCGAGAAACCATCGCTGTGCCTCGGCGATGAGCTCGGCCCGCATCCCTCCCCTGAGCGCAGTCTCGGCGCGGGAGAGACATTCATCGACCCCCAGTCCCGCATCCATTCCGATAACGGCACGGCGGCTGGCCTCGTGCACGAGCAGGATATGAAGCGCTCGGGAGATTTGCAGCGTTATCTCGCTCTGGATCGGTGCGACGTCTTCGGGCCGGAATTCCTGTCGACCTGCCCACAGGTAATCAGCCGTCGCCGCGTCCGAGATCCGTATATTGACCCGCAGCATCCCCTGGGAACCGCCCCGCTGAACACTCCCATAAACCACGTAGCTGAGTTCGGGCCGGTTTCGCGGCGGGAGGTTGGCGGCGCAACGCCGTTCGTCCGCTACCCAAGCGAACGAGAGACCGCGACAGTGCCGAAATAGGTCGGTGACAAGACGGTCGGTGAAGCTTTCGACCAGACCTTGCCTATCAGCCTCGCCGGTCAGATTGCGCAGCGGTGCGACGCCTACGACCATGTCCGGCAGCAAGCACGGCCATATCGGCCGCGACTTCCCCGGGCCCGGTTCCGCTGATCGCTGGTTGCCTCGCCCTGGTGACAATGGATTCGGCATGCCCTACGCCTCCGACCGCCCTCTCATGTCCCCTACCCGCCTAATCTCCCGCGGCGAGTGCACTCGCCAAATCAGGCCGAAACGTGGCCTTCAGGCGCCGGCTCGTCCTTGTTGAAGTCGAACTCGACCTTGGCGCCGTGCGGGTCGTTGAAGAACAGCTGCCAGATGCCACCTCCGGGAAGGCGGCGCAGCTCGTACTCGATGCCTTCGCGCTTCAATGTCGCGAGCGTCCCGGGCAGATCTCTGGCGCTGAATGCCATGTGGTCGAGCACGCCGGCGCGCTCTTTCGGCAGCGGATCGCGATGGATCACGTGCAAAATCGGCGTATCGCCGTCGGCATAGAGCCACCAGCCCGGGAACTGAAAAGGCGGCCGCCAACCCACCCTGAAGCCGAAGAGATCGCAATAGAACCGGCGCGTCGTTTCGAGGTCGTCGCTCAAGACGGTGAAATGGTTCATGGCCGCGACACTCATCAGAGGAACTCCTTTATCGGCGCGATTAATTCGCCAAATGAGTACTCGGAAGCCGGGTGCGGCGTCAACGACAGTATGGGGCGAAAAGGCTGTTCACTTGATGGCGGATGGGTCGGCTTGGCCGGGGGGAAGAAAAATGAGGAAGAACGATCAGGTGCCGAAGCTTCAGCGTGTGATGAAAGAGTTGCCCGCGGGCTTCGACGCCTTGCGGGCGGAAGCGCGCGCCGAGGGCTATTTGTTTGTGGAACGTCTTGCGACTGATTGGCTGTCGGGCACAGCACGCTTCGATCGCGCAGGGGAAGCGCTGCTCGCTGCGCGTGTGAACGGTGTGCTCGCCGGTATCGGAGGGCTGACGATCGAACCTGTTGTGCCGGACGCTCTGCGCATGCGGCGCTTCTATGTTCGTCTAGCGTATCGGCGAAGAGGCATCGGCCGCAAGCTGGCCACAACTCTGCTTGAACGGGCGCGGAGCGCCAGCGGGTTGGTGACGGTCAATGCCGCCCCCGCGAGTGCAGCCTTCTGGGAATCACTCGGCTTTGAGCCGGACCCCCGCGATGGACACACGCACGTCCAACAACTCGACACGAGTCGTTTGTCTCAATGAACCAGCTTGTCCGCATTGGTTGGCGTTTTCCTTTTTATATTCCTGCCGAGCGCAGAGATAGGCGCAAACGAGCGCGCGAAGGAGCAACGTTGCTGATGGCCATAATCGCCTGTGCCCCGATACCTCCGGCACGAGCCGCCGAGGTCGACTGGTCAAAGGCTCAGCTAGTTACCATAACCGCGGTCGAGTACGCCTTTGAGCCGAACCACCTGATCTTTCGCCGCGACATCCCCTACCGGCTGCGCGTCGAAAACCACGGCCGCGAGCTGCACGAACTGACCGCCCCCAAGTTTTTTAACGCCGTCGAGCTGCGCAATCCCGAGGCCCTGAACCGTGAGCACACAGAGATCGTGCTACAGCCTGACGAACAAAAAGACCTTTATTTCGTGACCCTGGGGCCCGGCCACTACGATATGTGGTGCGCCGACCACGACTGGGCGGGCATGACGGGCGACATCACCGTCGAATAGCCGTGCTTCTATCGCCTGACTTTTATGCCGACCCGGTTCCGGCCGCTCGTGCCCAGCCCGTGGGCCGTCGGCAGCGGGATCGGCGCACCGTCATGGCGATCCGGAAGGAACCCCTGCGACACGCTGTCAGTAGCTCGGCTTGCTCGGAAATGGCGTGAGCTGAAGCTCGTGCGTCCAGCACGACCGGTCCTGGGTGTGCAGGTAATAGAACGCCTCGGCGATCTTTACCGGATTGATCTGGAGATCGGGGCGGTTCTGGTTCCTTGGTAATGCTCGGCTGCCGGGCGAGTCGATGCTGCCGTCGATGACCACATTGGCCACGTGCACGCCGTGCTCGGAGTACTCCTCGGTCAGCACTTGCGCCAAGGTGCGCATCATGACCCTGGGGTAATACAGCGACTGTCCGGTCATGCGCTTCTTGCCGCGCAGCGAGCTGGAGTTGTTGGAAAAGAAGAACGACCCCTGGCCTTTCTTGCGCATCGCCGGGAGCACTTCCTTGGCGACGAGAAACGGCCCGCGGCAGGCGATGTGCTGCGTGATGTCGAACAGCTCCACCGGGATGTATTCGAGCAGTTCCTTGTCGGGGGGAAGATCGCGGCCTTCCAGGTAGCCCGCATTGTAGACCAGGACGTCGGGGTCGCCGGCTTCGCGGCGGATCGTGGCGAACGCCGCCGCGATCGAGTCCTGCGAGACGAGATCCAGCTCGACGATCATGCAGTCGCCGCCCTGCTCCCGGATGGCCGCCGCCAGTCTCGACGCATTGGCCTCCTTGCGGGTCGTCAATACCGTGAAGAAGCCCTCCTGGGCGAATTTCTGAGCTATGGCGCCGCCCACACCCCAACGCACGCCAACCGGCAAGTCGCTGTCGTCCACGGTCCTGCCGTGCGCTAACAAGGTATTGCGGCCGTCCGACTGCCACTTGGAGGTGGCGCCGATCACCACCGCGACTTGCTTGCCCTTCGTGTTGGTTATGCGATTTTCGCTCATTCAGAAGATTCCTTTACTTTCAGCGTGCGGGGGGGAATCTTGAACCCGTAGGGCGGATAAGCAAAGCGTAATCCGCCGTCGCGTCGGCCGAATGCGCCTGCCCACGGTCAAACCCGCGGGCTGCGGGCTCGTCGCCCTATGTTAGCTGAAGCGCCGACCGCCCCGGGACGACCAGTCGGTTAAGCGGCGAAAATCTCCAGCATCTCGGTGTGATTGGCGCGGGTATCGTCAAGTCCCACTCCGAAATAGGGGGAATACAGAATGATGGTATCGACCAGACCGTCGAATTGCCGGGCTTGGTTGCGGATATCATCTTTAGTGCCGGCGAACGCGAGCGCCGCGACCATGTCGTCGGTTACAGCGTTGAACATCGCGAGACTATCTCTGCGGCTAAAGGCGCCGCGGATCAGCTGCGTCTGCGGACCAAAGCCCAGCGGCGTCAGGACGACATCGTAATATGGAAGCAAGCTGTAGAAGGCGATTGCATGCCGGGCCAGGGCGCGAGCGTGCGCGGGGTCACGGTCGACCGCGCAGATCCGCGTCAGACAAACTTCGCAATTTCCACGGCTTCCCTGGTCCATGCCCTTCTTCAGGCTCGGATGGACGGTGTCTTTCAGGTAGGGGACACTATTGAGCGGGCCGAGAATGAGCCCATCGGCGCGAGAGCCCGCTAGCTGGATCATCCGAGGGTTCACCCCCGCTAGATAGACCGGCACCTCGGGAACCGTCGGCGTCAGGAACGGGACATAGTCCTTTATGTTATAATATTCGCCGGCATAGTTCGCCGGCATGGTTGGCGAAGCCGTCCACACGGCGCGGATGCACTCCATATATTCGCGGATGCGGGCAACCGGTCGCGGCACGTCGAAGCCGTGCCAGTTCTTGTTCCAGTCGCGTGGCGCAGTCCCAACTCCAAGGACGAACCGGCCGCCGCTGTATTCGGCCATCGACAAGGCGCTGAGCGCCGTAAGCACGGGCGGTCGAGCCATCTGCGCAATACCCGTGCCCACGCGAACACGTTTGGTGACACCTGCCATCGCAGCGAGCGGCACAAACGCGTCACGCCATGCCTCCGCCGTCCAGATGCTGTCGGCGCCGGCGTCGTCAGCCCGCGCCGAAAAACGGAGCATGTCATCAAGGGTAAGGGCGTCGGCATTATAGAGAACGCCCCATTTTCGCACCTGCGTTTCGGGCATGAGCTTTAATCCTCCCGTTCGTCGCTGCGCGCCGGCTTACGCGGTACAGCCCGTACCCCGTAGGGTGGATCAGCAAAGCGTAATGCGACGTCGTCGTTGGCGACCCCCTGGAGCGCCCGCCCGGGAGCGGCTGTCCGAGGATCTTCCCGCCCTACGCTATCACAGTCAGAGCGCCCGGTCCCAGCCCCACCACTCGCACAAAGCCTCGCCCATGATCAGTCTCTTATCCTCCTCGCTGAGCCACGGCAGCTCTTCGGTGAACATCGTCACGCATTGGCGCCAGGAGCACGGCATCTTCGTGATGTCCGTGCCCCAGAACATTCGGCGCGGACCAAAGGCATCGTAGACCTGCCGCAGATAAATGTGCAGTGCCGGAAACGGATAGGCCTCGCTCGAGTAGTGAGGCACACCGGTCGCCTTGACTGCCACATTGGGGAACTTCGCCAACGCCAGAAGCTCTGGCATGTGGGTCATAGCCGCGGCATCTTTCAAGGTGGTTGTGCCGCCTCTGCCGCCCAGGTGATCGATCGTCAAGCGAAGTCCGGGGTGGCGCTCGGCGATCCGGCCGAGTGCGGTCAGCGAATCCGTCGCCAACATGGCGATCGGAACGCCGGCATTTTCGGCGGCCGCCCAAAGCCAGTCGAGGGTGCCATCGTGCAGCCACCGTCGCGCAGGATCGGTGAGGAACCCGTACCGTAGACCGAGCATTCCCGGCTGTTCTCTCCAGCCGGCAATGCGGGCGCGAGATTCCGGTCGATCGAGCGGCACCGAGCCCATGATCGCGAACCGGCCAGGGTAATTCCGAACCGCCTCGAATGCCATATCGGTCGAGCCCGGGTCCCACCCCGGCGGGTGAATGACGGCGGCATCGACGCCGCCTTCGTCCATCAAGACGATGGCCTCCTCCGGGGTGAAGGCCGTCACCTGTCGATGCGAGAGGTTGCTTGGCAAGCCGCTGCCCCAAAGGTGAATTTGGGCGTCGACGATCTGCATCGTATACTCTTCCTTCATCAAATGGCTGTCATTGCGAGGAGTGGAGTGACGAAGCAATCTCGGCGTGAGACTCGACAATGGGATACCGGCCGCGCCGCACAAAGACGAGAGCGATGATGCTGAGCCCGGCAGTGAGCATCATATAGAAGCTCGGCGACAGGCTGTTGCCGGTCACGGCGATCAGCCAAGTCGCGACAAAGGGCGTGAAGCCGCCGAAGATCGTCACGGCAACGGCAAAGCTCAATGACACGCCGATGCCGCGGACCCTGGTCGGAAAGAGCTCGGCGAGCTGCGACGGCAGCACCCCGCTATAGCCGGCCTTGACGAGGCTGAGCCAGCCGGCGGCGAAGATCGCCGTCGCGAGCGAGGGAGAGGCGACCATCAGATAAAAAACCGGATACATAGTGAGGAAAAAGAGCCATGCCGTTCCCGTCAAGATGCCGCTGCGTCCGAACTTGTCGGAGAGATGTCCGGCTAACGGCGAGGCGATGCCGAGAATGACGGCGCCGACGAGGGTCGCGGTGAAGCCGGTCGCCTGCGGCAGGTGCAGTTCCTTCATCGCATAGGTGGGGATGTAGAGGATGATATAGGCCGAGCTGTTCGAGATAGCGGAGGCGCCCATCGCCAAGAGCATCTCGATCGGGTGGTCGCGCAGCACGTCGCGCGCCGGCGTGCGGGTCGGCTCGATCTCGACATATTCCGGCGTCTCGTCGAGACGGCGGCGAATATAGAGCCCGACCGGGCCGATCAAGATCCCGAACAGGAACGGGACGCGCCAGCCCCATGCGACGAGCTGCTCCGGCGACAATGTGCTCGTCAGCACCAGCCCGAAAGCCGACGCCAACGCGCCGGTGATCCCGGTGCTGGCCCATTGCCAGCTCGCCACAAAGCCTTTGCGCGAGGCGGTTTGTTCGGCAAGAAACGTGACTGCGCTGCCAAATTCGCCGCCGACCGAAAACCCCTGCAACACTCGGGCGACAAAGATCAGGATGGGTGCGGCGAGCCCGATCGTCGCATAACCCGGCGTCAAGGCCGTCATGGTCGTGCCGAGGACCATCAGCAGGATCGAGAGGGTGAGCCCGGCCTTGCGGCCGGCGCGATCGGTATAGGCGCCGATCAGGATTGCGCCGATCGGGCGCATCAGAAACGAGACGCTGAAAGTGCCGAGGGCCGCCAGCAATGACGCGGTCGGGTTGCCGCTCGGGAAGAACACGTTCGAGATCGTGACCGCGAAATAGCCGTAAACGAGAAAATCGAACCATTCGAGCGCATTGCCAAGCGAGGCGGCGACGATGACACGGGTCAGTGTGGGTCTGGCGCGAGCGGGTAGGGCAAAGGTGTCGGCGGTCATAACGGCTCCCCCCCTTTGGGCAACTTCTTGGTCATATAGAACCGCGTATGGCCGGGCGGCTCACAATCGATCCGAGCGGCGACCTCCCAACCCTGCTTCTGGTAGAAACCCGGCGCCTGAAAGTGGAGGGTGGACAACACCGCGCGGGTACAGCCGCGTCGCCGTCCTTCTTGCTCTGCCATGGCGAGGATCCGGCTACCGAGCCGGTCGCGCCGCAAGTCCTCCGGCAGAAAAAACCGCTCAACCGTCAGAAGGCCGAGCGACGTGCGGCCAAGGAGGCCGCCGACGATCCTCTTCGCTTCGGGGTCGCGCACGAGGACGGCGAGCGGACGTGCGTCCGAATATCCCGCCTGCGCCTCGTTGTAGGCGCGCAATCCGTCCGTAATCACCGCACGCTCGTCGTCGTCGGGCGCATCGGTCAAGGTGATCGTGGTTTCAGCTTGATTGGCCACGGTGTGTCCTCCCCAACTTTATCGAGACTGACCCGGCTGACGAGGTATTCGGCCGTATCGACGCGGCGCACGCAAGATCCGTTATTCCACGGGTACAACGGGAAATCTCCGTCGATTAAACTCCATCACCCTTCCCCATTACGGCCACGCCAGCACCCGACACCAGGCGAAGGCGAAGAATGCCGTGGAATCCTCGCCCCACGCTTCCCACCGCGCCGCCAGGTGGGTCAGCTCTTCGCCCGAGGCTATCCCGTGGCGTGTGACAGTGGCACGCAATTCCTGATCCCGGCATTCCGCGGCTCGGTCCCGCGCGAAGGCCATGACCCGATCCGGCGTCCCGTAGCTGATGTAGTCGGCGAACGCTTCAACGCGGCCGAACCCCGCCTTCTGAAAAAGCCCGCGCAGGCGACGACCCATATTCGGCTCGGCGATTCCCGCCGCACGCCACAATTGTTGGCGGATGTCGTAGAAGCGCTGCGGGCCAGCCGTCCGTTCACCGGCAAGAATGAGACCGCCGTACTCCACAGATGCTGCGCCAACCACACCGCTGCACTTCGTGACGCGCCGGAGCTCCGCTGCAACAATCGCGGGGTCGCCGAGCGTCTCAAGCATTGAGTGGCAAAGAACTGCGTCGAACGTCGCGTCATGAAAGGGCAGCCGTCGACCATCAGCCACCGCGCAAGCGAGGTTACCGCGCCCCATTGAGGCCGCGTCGCGGCGGGAAGTTGCAACGCTTTCCCTTTCGAGATCCACACCGACGACCCAACCGGCCGGCACGGCCTCCGCCAGACCCATGGCGATGGTCGCCTTCCCGCAGCCGCAGTCGAGGATTGCCATGTCCGGCCGAAGGTGCGGGAGAAGAAAACCGGCGTAGACGTCCACACTGCGAGCCTTGATCGCGGTCTCAATCTGGCTTCTTCTCTCCCGTTGGCTCACTGCACCCGATCGCCGTAAGTGGATCAGCATTGTCACGGCGTAAGGGCGTTCGATCAAGCCTGCGCCCTTGGCGAACGGCCGGACTGCTAGTAACCGGATCATGACACCGCATTCGGGCCGAACGCGCAGTTTTTCGAGGATACCGCGATGAGGGGGGTCAGCAAGGTTCTTGCCGCGACAATCGCATTGGCCGTCATCGCCACGGCGGCCGAGCGCAGGATGCGTCGCCCGCCGAAATTGTATCGTTCGCTTCCCCGACATTCACCGGGAAGCCGATCCAGCTGGCTGGTTATCTGCGTCATCCGGACGGTCCCGACCCCTTTCCAGCGGTCGTCCTGCTGCACGGCTGCGCGGGGGACGGGCGCGGCATGGACAGCCGATGGGGCACGCGGTTGGCGGAGTGGGGTTATGTGGCGCTCAGCGTCGACAGCCTCGGTCCTCGCGGCATCGAGAGCGTCTGCGAGCACGGTGACCCCACCGATCACCCTCTCGACGCCTACGGCGCTTTGGCCTACCTGACCACGCAACCTTTCGTGATCCCGGAGCGCGTTGCCGTAATGGGCGCCTCGCTCGGCGGACGCATGGCGCTGTACGCCGTCGAACGCCGCTTTGTCGCGGAATCGCAGCAAAGGAAGTTTCGCGCCGTAGTTGCGCTCTACCCAAGCTGCAAAGCCGTAACCGGCGCGATGACGGCGCCGACCCTGATCATGATCGGAGAGCTCGACGACTACACGCCTCCAGAGGCATGCCGCCGGGTGGCGGACCGGCAGAGCAGGACGGCGTCGGACAAAGAAAACGAGGTGCCGGTGCACCTGATCGTCTATCCCGGCGCCTACCACGCCTTCGACGTTCCGCCGCTCCAGATCGGGCGGCAGTTTCTCGGGCATCGGCTGGAGTACAACGAGGACGCGGCCGGACGATCCATCGAAGACGTCCGGAGCTTCCTGCGCGAAACGCTCGGCGGGTAGCACGGAGACCGGCTTCAAGTGCTGAATCGGATGGCTTTATCGGAAAATCCGGCCGATTTCAGCGCTGAACCGATAATTCACCCTGTTTTGCCGCCGTTAACAGGTGGTGGGCCGGCCCACACCATCGCTAAGCTGACCGGATGGCCGACATGGCTCGCGAGACGCAGCCGATCGTCCATCGTCGCATCATAGGACGGCGCCCAGGCCGCATAGCCTGCCGCCACGTCGAGCGTGCGATAACCGCGGCTGTCATAGCGCGCGAAAGACGCGCTCACGCTCCCTCGGGGTCCTCGTCTCGCGGTCGATCGCTCAAACGACCCCGTCGTCGCGCAGCCGCTTGGTTTCCTCTGGGCTGACGCCGCACAGCTCGCCGAGCAGCGGCTCGGTGTGCTCGCCGAGCAGCGGCGGGCGGCTCACCTGGACCGGTGAATCCGACAGTTTGATCGGGCAACCGACGGTCTGATAGGTGCCGCGGGTCGGATAGTCGACATCGACGATCATCTCGCGCGCTTTCAGATGCGGGTCGGCCAAGACCTCGCCGGTGTCCTGACAGGCGCCGCAGGGCACGCCGGCGGCGCCGAGGATGCGCATGACCTCGTGCTTGGTGCGGGTGCCGGTCCACTCCTCGATGATCGCGTTGAGCGCGGCGCGGTTCTCCCAGCGCGCCTCCTCGGTTGCGAAGCGCGAATCCTCGGCCAGTTCCGGCCGACCGATCGCCTCGCAGAAGGCGGGCCACATCTGCTGCTGCGCGGTGATGAAGGCGTAGTCGTTGGGGCCACCTGGCGCGCAAGGGTACGTCGTGGAGGGTATGCCGCGGCCCATCTGGTTGCCGCGGCGCGGCATCGGCGCGCCGAAACGCTGATGGTCGCGCAGGCTGACCCGGATGATGTTGACCACAGCGTCCTGCATTGACACCTCGACATGCTGCCCCTTGCCGGTTGTGTGGCGCTGCTGCAACGCGGCGAGGATGCCGATCGCCATGTGCATGCCGGTGCCGCTGTCGCCGATCGCCGGCACGACATAGGTCGGCGGGTTGTCCGGAAACCCGGTGATGCTCATCGCGCCCCCCATCGCCTGGGCGATCGGCTCATAGCTCTTGAACTCACGATAGGGGCCATAGGTGCCGAAACCCTTGATCGTCGCATAGATCAGCCGCGGGTTGATCTCCGAGAGGACTTTCCAACCGAGCCCCAATCGCTCGAGGGCGCCGGGCCCGAAATTTTCGATCAGCACGTCCGACTTGGCGATCACTTGCTTGAACAGCTCCTTGCCTCGGCCGGTCTTCAAATTGAGCGTCAAGCTGCGCTTGTTGGCGTTGAATAAGAGGAAGAAGAGGCTGTCGCTGTCCGGCCGGTCGCGCATGTTACGGCGGGCGACATCGCCGCCCTTGGGCTCCTCGAGCTTGATCACGTCGGCCCCGAGAAAGCCCAGGATCTGCGCGCAGGCGGGCCCCGCCTGGTTGTGTGTCATGTCGATCACGCGGATGTTTGACAACGCCTTGTCCATTTGGTTGGGTCTCCGCAGAAAGCCTCGCGAAAGCGCGACTCTATGCGAATCGAGCACCTCATGGAACTTGCAATCAGCTACAAACGGTTTTCGAGCTTCGCCCAATCCAAGAGGTCGGCGCGAAGCGACCCCGTGCCGTTTCCGGTTGCTGTTAAGATCACCCGCTATTCTTGCCGCGAATTGGTGTTCGTCGATGACCTCTACCCTGCCCGTTCCGGTATGCCGGGACACTTCGGCATCCGCATTATCGACGCCGACAAGCATAAGCTCGTAGGCGAACTCGATGCGGACGACCGTCATCTCAACAACAGCGGCTATGTGCATGGCGGTGCGCTGGCGGCGTTCGCCGACGATATCGGCGGAGCATTGGCCGGGCTCAACGTCCCACCTGGGTTTCGGACAACCACGCTCGAGTCGAAGACGAATATCTTTCGCGCCTGCGTCCCGGGGCGGCTAACCGGCGTTGCCGTGCCGGTCCATGTGGGGCGGCGCACGATCGTCCTGCAAACCTCGATATACCGCGCCGACGGAAAGCTCGCCGCTATGATGATCCAGACTCAGATGGTGCTCCCCCGGCGGTCGGCCACACCTACGGGTGAAGATGGCGGTGAGGCTTAGTGCCCTTATCGAAATGAATCAAGAATTTCAGTAGGTTATTCGTCATTCCCGCGAAAGCGGGAATCCAGGGGCTCCAAAAGCTCGGCAGCTGCACTGGACCCCGCTTTCGGGACGCTTTCGCGGGGGTGACGATACCTTGCTGATAACACTCGCCTCATTTCAGTTGAGAGCTTCGGCCAAAATTCGCTCATGACAGAGGCTGGCCTTTCGGGTCAGGGTTCGCCGGTTGCGTCTGGTGCAACCTTCGCTGCTCGCCTGGCGAATGCATCAAGGGCCGCAGGGCCACCGCTGCTGTTTGGCTTGCGACTGTGGGTTTCAGTCTGCCTCGCGCTCTATCTTGCGTTTTGGCTCGAGCTCGACGAACCTTACTGGGCCGGAACAACCGCGGCTCTCGTTTGTCAGCCACATCTCGGCGCTTCGCTGCGCAAAGGTTGGTTCCGCATGATCGGCACTGTAGTAGGCGCCGTGGCGATCGTCGTACTGACTGCGTGTTTCCCGCAGAACCGAGTCGCCTTTCTCGCGGGTCTGGCATTGTGGGGTGCGGGGTGCGCTTTCGTTGCCACGATACTTCGCAACTCTATAGCCCTTGCGGCGCAGCTTGCCGGGATCACGGCGGCAATCATCGCGAGCAACGAACTCGGAGCAACCGGGGGCGCAAGCGGCGAAGTCTTTATACTCGCCGTAATCCGCTGCACCGAGATCTGCATTGGCATCGTCTCCGCCGGCGTCGTGCTCGTGGGAACCGATTTCGGTAGCGCAAGTCGCCGCCTCGCCACCCTGATCGCGGACATATCGACCGAGGTTATGCGGCGGTTTGTTGGCACCTTGGCGCTGGCTGGCCCGGAACTTCCGGAGACGCAGCCAATGCGGCAGGAGTTCCTCCGGCGTGTCATCGCGCTCGACTCGGTGATCGACGAGGCGATCGGCGAGTCCGCCCAGCTCCGGTACAATTCGCCAGTGTTGCAGACGGCGGTGAACGGCCTATTCGCCGCTATAGCCAGCTGGCGCGTCGTGGCGGTTCACTTCGCCCAGCTGCCACATGACCAAGCTCGGCAAGGAGCGGCCACTGTGCTGCAAGCGGTTCCAAAGGAGCTCCTGTCAGATCCCGAGCGAGAGGAGCCGGCGCGGTGGATAGCCGATCCCATCGGTCTGGATCGCGTATGTGACGCGGGCGTGCAGGCGCTGATCGCCTTGCCAGCAGGCACACCGTCGCTGCGGCTGCTTGCCGATCAGTCGGCCAAAGTGTTGGCAGGCGTTTCCCACGCGCTTAATGGGCTAGCGCTGCTCGTTGGCAATTCTGCTCGGCCGGTGCCGCGCCGTCGCGGCGTTTTGCCTTTCGTGCCGGACTGGCTTCCTGCTCTGGTCAATGCCGGCCGCGCTTTCGTCGCCCTCGGTGCCGTCGAGCTCTTCTGGATCGTGACCGCATGGCCAAACGGCTCTAGGGCCATCGTCTTTACCGCAATCGGCGTCATCCTGTTCGCACCGAGGGCCGACCAGGCTTACGCGGCGGCCATGAGTTTCACGGCAGGCATCGGTCTCACCGCCGCTTTCGCAGCGATCATCGGGTTCGCGGTATTGCCGAACACGGAGACCTTCGCCGCGTTTAGCCTCGCAATTGGCCTTGTCCTGGTGCCCGCCGGCGCGGGGGTGGCTCAGCCGTGGCAGACGCCAATGTTCACGGCCATCGCGGCGTTTTTTTGCTTTCTTCTCGCTCCGACAAACCAGATGAGTTACGACACTCAGCAATTCTATAACGGGGCATTGGCGGCCGTCGCAGGAGTGGGCGCCGCTGCGCTGTCGTTTCGCTTGCTGCCGCCCCTGTCACCGATGCTGCGGGCCCGCCGGCTTCTGGCTCTTACGCTTCGGGATCTGCGGCGTCTGGCGTCGGGCTCGATCCCACGGTCGCCCGATGGTTGGGAGGGACGCGTCTATAGCCGCCTCTGCGTACTGCCGGACGCGGCCGAGCCGCTGCAGCGCTCAGAGCTTGTGGCGGCGCTGTCAGTGGGTGCCGAGATCATCCGCCTTCGTTGCATCTGTCGCCGGTTCGATCTTGGCTCGCACCTCGACGCGGCACTCGAGGCCATGGCGCGAGGGGACAGCGCGATGACGATCGCCCGCCTTACCCAGCTCGACGAGGCACTCGCCGCTCGCCCGCGTGGCGCCGCTCTCCGGGCGCGTAGTAGCATATTGGCAATGTCCGAAGCGCTCACCCAACATGCCGCTCACTTCGACGCAGAAGCGCCCGGTTGATGTTCACAAAGATCAACCTGTACCGCCGTCGTTGTCGATCGATCTTTGAACTATTCCAGAGCCTTTGCGGGACATTCTCGCCCGGTTCGTGGTCTGGCCTGGCTTTTGACCGTCGGACTGGCGACAAGGGCCATATGCGCAAAAATGCACAGCCAGTGTGAGGGAAGATCGAGATGGAAGACCACGACATCAGAGCGGCCCTGGATCGCCACTGGGCCGCCTCCGACGCCAACGACTTCGAGTCGGAGCACCAGATTTACCACGAGGATGCGGTGCTCGAGTACCCGCAGTCGGGCGAACGCATCCGCGGCCGGCGCAACATTCAGGCGTCTCGCTTCGCGCAGCCGAACAGAAAGAGCTTCACGGTGCGGCGGATACTCGGCGTGGCCGACCTCTGGGTCACTGAATTCGTGCTCACCTACGACGGGCGGCCGTCATACACGGTGAGCATCATGGAGTTCAGCGACGGGAAGGTGGCTCGCGAGACCCAATACTTCGGCGATCCGTTTGAGCCGGGGCCTTCGCGCGCTCAATGGGTCGAGCGGATGCGCTGAAACCTGGCCGGCATGAGGCTGGCCATCCACCGCTCCCTCGTGCGGAGCTGCCGGTCGATACGGTCTCGCTCGCTCGTTATCTGATCGGCAAGATAGTGGTGCGGGAGATGGCCGAAGGCGTCGCCAGCGGCCGCATCGTCGAGACCGAGGCGTATGTCGTCGGCGACGCCGCGGGGCACGCCTATCTTGGGATGACGCCGCGGAATCAGTCGCTCTTTCTCGAGCGCGGGCACGCCTATGTCTATCTTGCCTACGGCAGCTCATACATGCTGAACGTGTCGAGCGAGACGCTTGGCGTCGGAGCCGGCGTTCTTATCAGGGCGCTAGAGCCGCGCGACGGCATCGCGATCATGCAGCGAAATCGCGGCATCGAGCAGCTGCGGGACCTGGCGCGAGGACCCGGCCGCCTCGCCGCGGCGTTGCGGGTTGATCGTCGGCTCGACGGGCTCGATCTTTGCCGAGAAGGCCCTCTGTGGCTCGGAGGCGGCGATCACGAACCCGGCGAAATCGGGCAGAGCATCAGGATCGGCATCACGCGGGATGCGAACCGGCTCCTGCGATTTTATCTTCGGGGCAGCCCGTTCGTCAGTGGTCCAAGATCGCTCAGGGAATAGGAGACCGCCGCGTCGCCGTTCAATGAGTCGGACACCCAGTCCCTTCGGGATTGCTGCATAACCCCGAACTCTCTAAGCTAGCGTTCTGACGCATTCGTGAGAATCGCCCAAGCGCGCGCCGGGAAGGTCGGCTACCCTGTCGGAACTAAGTCCCGTCGGCGGCGTTGCGATGTCCGGAAATGCATAGATGCGCGCAAAAGGCACGGCTGCGAACGGAGGAGCACGAGCATGCCAGTCCCAGACACCCTTCGCTATACCAAGTTTCCCCTCGCCAACGGATCTGATGCGATCCCCGCCCTCGGATTTGGCACGCTGATTCCAGATCCCCTCGCGACTAAACAGGCAACCAGGGCCGCACTGGAAGTGGGATTTCGCCATTTCGATTGTGCGGAACGCTACCGCAATGAAGAAGCAGTCGGCGATGCCATGCAGGAGGTGTTCAAGGCCGGGACAATTCGGCGGGAGGATGTGTTTGTCACCACGAAGCTCTGGAACAACAATCATCGTCCGGACCGTGTCAAACCCGCCTTCGAGGCGAGTCGTCGGCGACTCCGGCTCGACTATGTCGATTGCTACCTCATTCACACCCCCTTTGCATTCCGACCGGGCGACGAGCAAGACCCGAGGGACGAGCACGGCCAGGTGATCTATGATGCCGGGGTGACATTGCCGGAGACATGGCAGGCGTTGGAACGCCTAGTCGACGAGGGCCAATGCAAGTCCATTGGACTATCGGATATCAGTTTGGAGAAGGTTCAAGAGATCGTCAAAGCCGCGCGGATCAAGCCTGCGGTGGTGCAGGTCGAATCCCATCCGTATCTCCCCGAATGGGAGCTGCTCGATTTTTGCCGGCAGCAGGGGATTGTGCTGCTCGCGTTTGCGGCGTTAGCACACGGGATGGAACCGAAATTACTGGACAATCCGGTGATCACTACCATCGCGCAGCGGGTCCACAAAACCCCCGCCCAGGTTGCGCTTGCCTGGGCAATACAACGCGGTACAGCCCTCCTGACCACCTCGACCACGCCCCGCTATATCCAGGAGAACTTTGAGGTCTCCACGCTGCCCGAAGACGCTATGCAGGAGATTCGGGACGGTATAACGACGAGGGTCCGGTTCAATCCTGTCGTGGAGACCGGCGTGCCCGGGTTTATTCCACAATCACACTGAAAGAGGCGGCCGGCGATGATGAGTCCCCTCTTGAAAGGGAGTCAGGATTCGAAGCCCCGTTCCTCCGCTGGCGGTCTCGTCTCACTGCATGAACTCCCCGGCCGCTTACGAATTCAGGTCGGACACTGAGTGCTTGCCCGGTATTGGCTGGGCTTCCGGTGCTGACAGAAGTCATCGTCTCGATTTTGGCCGGGCGAAGCGGCGCCGCCACATAGCAAGTCTCACGCGGGCGCTTTCGTTAGGGCTGCTCAGCCAACCTGCCAAGCGAGTTGTGGCGGAGGGCTGCCCGGGAATGGAGCTTCACCGGCCGACCATTTTTTCCCCGATCTACGCAGGGGCGCCATTTCGTACGGATATTCGTAATCGACCGACCATTCGTAGCAGCGGATGTGTTCAACCTCGGGATAAGCGGCTTCGATTGCCACAAGCGCATCGGGCAACGACTCGAAATCGCCGGTATATTGGAGCCGACTGTTCCATACCCCCTTGTACGCTCTGCTCAGCCTCCCGAACTCGGGCTCGTTGGTTTCGGGAACGCGGTCGATGTAGGCGGTGATCTCGATACTTGCTGTCCCCGATCGGCGCGACTCATCACGGGTGATTTCGACGCGGTAGGTCAGGTAGGCCATCCTCTGTCCTCTTATCGATTGGTGACCCTATCTGCCTTTTCGCTTCCGAGCTTTGCGGGCGGCATAGCGGGCGTCGCGAGCGGCCTGTCGCTCGGCTTCGAGGATGGCTTCCCGCGCCATCCGCTCCTCGAATTCCTTATCGCGGGCCTCCTGCTCGGCTTTCAGCGCGGCCTCGCGAGCGGCCGCCTCGGCGGCTTCCGCTGCAGCTAGGGCAGCTGCCTCGGCGGCTTGTGCCGCGGCTAGGGCAGCAGCCTGACGAGCTTCGGCGGCCAACTTTTCGGCTTTGCGCTCAGCGATCCGGGCCTCGCGAGCCAGCCTGACCGCCTCCCGCGCCGCCCGCCGCTCAACGGCGGCGGGGCTCTCGGCCGCAGACCTCGCTCGGGCTGCCCGCTCCAGCTGGGCCTTCCTCGCCTCTGCGGCTGCGCTCAGGCGGTCGGTGAAACCAGTCTTTTTGGACCTGTCCATCTCAATCTTAGACGCTCAAAGTGCCTCCCAGGGCCTATACACAAATGCGGTCCGGCTCGGCCAGCGCTTCGAGCCAGTCGGCGCCATTGACCCCGTTACCGAAATGTCGGCGGTCATTCCGTTTCACCCGCCGCCAGGCGCAGGCCCGAGAGGAACAACTCGCGGTGTTCCGGGTTGCGAAGCGGAAGCGCGGGCGGAACAATCACCGAGGTATACGCGCGCAGACGCTCGATGATCTCGCGCGCGTCATCGAGCCGTCCCATATGGGCATAACATGCCGCGAGAGCGCGGTAAGACATGGGGAAGCCGGGGCGTTCCTGGATCGACGCTTGCAGTTTTGCGACCGCCGTGTCGAAGTCCCGCTTTATTAGATATGCGCTGCCGATTGCCGTCAGCGGCGCGGTAAACCGGTCTCGCGGATTAAGCCGCAACGACCTCTCCACGTGTTCAATCGCGGTATCGGGTTGCCCCGCAAACAGCCGGAGGAGGCCGCTAAAAAGCCAGCCATATGCGGAACTCGGGTTGGCGGCCAAAGAGCGGTCCATCATCGCGATCGCCGCCTCTATGTCCTCCCCGATATAGCCGAATACCAAGGCCGCACTCGCAAGAACGAAGGGGTCGCTTTCGGCCGCCCGAAGGGCCCGGCGGGCATAGTCGAGACCCTGGTTGCGGACAGCGTCCGGGGAGTCCGCCCAATCGTTCAGATGAAGTTGAACCGAGCACATCGCAGCCAGCGCGAGAGCCGGGCCATAGCCCGGATCGCGGGCGATCGCCCGATCGAGCAAATCAATCGCCTCGCGAGCGGCCTCCCTCGCCATCGAGGCGAAGTGCGGTAGGGCACGCAAATAGAGATCGTAGGCGGTCAGGTCATTGGTCGGACGATTGGCGGAGCGGCGGGCCTCCGCGGCTTGCAACGCCGGCTCGATGACCCCGGCGACGCTGATCGCCACCCGGTCCTGAAGCTCGAACACGTCTTCGACCAAGCCGTCGAAGCGGTCGGCCCACAGATGCGTGCCGGTCTCGGCCTCGATCAACTGGGCGGTAATGCGCACTCGGCCGCCGCCCTTGCGCACCGAGCCTTCGAGCACATAGCGCACCCCGAGCTCGCGCCCGACCCGTTTCACATCGACGGCCTGGCCCTTGTAGGTGAAGCTCGAATTGCGGGCGATGACGAACAGCCAGCGGATACGACTGAGCGCGGTGATGATCTCCTCGACCATGCCGTCGGCAAAGTATTCCTGCTCCGGGTCGCCGCTGATGTTCTGGAACGGCAAGACCGCGATCGAAGGCTTGTCGGGCAGCGGCAACGGTGCCTGAGCTGGCGCGGGGGCGGTGCTGGCCGCCCGCGCCCGATAGACCCGGACCGGGCGGGCAATGTTTTTGAGGGTCTGCTCGCCGAGATCGTCGAAGACGAGGTCGAGCCGGCCGGCCGCATCCTCCTGGACGCGGGCTGATACGCAAATCCCGCCGGGATCGGCCAGCGCTTCGAGCCGGGCGGCGACATTGACCCCGTCGCCGAAAATGTCGCCGTCCTCGACGACGACATCGCCCTGGTGAACGCCGATCCGGAATTCGATCCGCTCCGCGAAGGCAACCGCGGCATTGCGCCCGGCCATCGCCTGCTGCACCTCGGTCGCACAGCGCAGCGCATCGACGACGCTGCCAAACTCGACCAGCAGCCCGTCGCCGGTGGTCTTGACCAGCCGACCCCGATGCGCGGTGATTGTTGGGTCGATCAGCTCCGCACGGATCGACCTCAGCCGGTCGAGGGTTCCCTCTTCGTCGGCTCCGATCAGGAGCGAGTAGCCGGCGACATCGGCGGCCAGGATGGCCGCCAGCCGGCGTTCAGCCCGATTTCGCTCCGTGGTATTCATCGCGGTTGAGCATAGCCCGAAACGCCGGCCTTACGAAGCTATCCGATGGCGCCGCGGCTATCGCGACGGACAAGCCTCAGGTGTTCAGGGTCGTGCGGAAATAGATGTCCTCGAGCCGCAGCGGCTTGGTCAGGAGCCCCTGCTCCATAGAGCCGCGGATCGCGCGTTCGACATTCTTCCCCATTGCGCGGAGGCCCAGTGGATACGGGTCTTCGCCGAATACCGCGGCTTGCTCCTGCCGATCGGCTCCCGGGAAATAGAGATAGGCCGACGCGTAGCGCCGGGCCCGTTCATAGGCGACATCCTTCGACCGCCGGAAGGCGTCGAACAACTCGAGCGCCACCCAGGGATGTTCGCGGAGGATGCGGTTCTGCACGATCACGTGGTGATTGGCCTGGAAGAACCCGGTCCGCCTGTAATATTCGAAGACAACAGCCTTGCCGTCGTCCGGCAGCAATTTGCGCAGGCGCGGGTTGCCGACGATTTGCGTCCCGCCCCAGCGGTCGATGACCGTCGGATCGCCGGCGGTGACCCGGCTCGACGGTCGGATCGCCGTGCAGGCGTCGATCTCGCCGCGGTCGAGCATCACGTCGAGGGTCTGATCGACTGTGAGCCAGTGGTGGGTGACGCCGATAGGGCCCGCCTTGTCGAGACCCAAGGCGCCGCCGTGACTCAATTCCTTGGTGCGCCCATTGAACCAGATATTGTCCTTGGCCTCGATGCCGTGGAGGTCCTTCAACGTGTTGCGGAACCATAGTGCGGCTGTCATGTCGTAATCGGGCACACCGATGCGCTTGCCGCGCAAGTCGCCGAGATCGGCGATCCCCGAGGCCGTGTTCACGTAAAGATAGGGCCAGTGGTGTCCCCGGCTCAGGAAGACCGGCAGTGCCGACCAGTCCCACTTCTTTCCGTCGGTCCGTTCGCGCGCCAGCAAGGTTTCGGATATCGACATCTCCGAGACGTCGAATTCGTCGTAGAAGAGGTTGCGTTGAAACAGCGCGCTCGGATCGAGTGTCACAAAGCCGAGTTCGATGTTCTGCGGCTTGACCCTGCCGTCCTTAAGGGGCTGGACGCGCGGATTGTCGGAGAAGCCGATCGTCAGTCGTAATGCCATGCCTGCCTCCCTGCGATAGTGGCCGATCCTATACGAACCGGCCCACCCCCCGCATTCAAAGCATCAGGCCCGCCAAAAAGCTCCGCCATCTTCGGGTCAAGATCGACGCGCATTATGGATGGCCGCATTGTCGCTTTACCCGGAAGAGTGGGCGTTTCCCGGTTATTTCCCGGTTACGGGCCTTATCCGGGAATCTCGCCTGCAATAAATTCCCGTTTATTGGCTACCGCAATCGCCGCTCCTGCTGTCGTAAGTGTCTGTTCGAGTGAGCATTTTCGGCGAGGAGCCCCGGTCGACTTCGATTTTTTGCGGGAATTTTCCCGGCAAAACCGGGAAATTTGCGGGCTCAGCGCGGCACGTCGCCCCAGACGACATAGCGCCGGCGCGTCTGCCGCGCGCCACCTTCCTCGACCATCCGCTGGGCCTGGGCCTCGACCAGATCGAGCACGGGATCGCTGCCGGCGCCGACGAGGCCGTGTGCCTTGAATAGCGCCTCGATCTCCTCGCGCGGGCGCCCACCGAGGAAGGGCAGCCTTTCGCCAATCGCCGCATATTCCGCACTGGTGCGGGCATTCTGAGACGGCTCTACCAAGAAGCCCGGGTTGAACTGGCCGTCCACGACGACGAGGCGCCCGCCCGGCCGCAGGACGCGTATCCATTCGTCGATCGCCGCCTCCGGATGCGGCAATGTCCACAGCACGTGACGGCTAATCGCGAGGTCAAAGCTGTGGGGAGGAAACGGCAGCTGCTCGGCGTCAGCTTCCTCGAAGCGGACCGAGACAGTGCGTTCCGCCGCCTTGCGCCGCGCCTCAGCGAGCATCGCCGGCGCGAAGTCGACGCCGGTGACCCGATGACCGCGGGCCGCTAGCTCAAAGCTCAGGAACCCCGTGCCGCAGCCGGCATCGAGCGCGTCAAGCGGGCCGCGCCCGGTAAGGACGAGATTGAAGATGCGGTCCCAGGCAGCGCGTTCGGCGGGAGTGCGGATACTGTGGCCGAAGCCGTCATCGAAACCCGGCGCGCGGCGGCCCCAATGGGCGGCCACCTGCTCCTTGACGAAATCCGTGTCACCCGAGCTCATACGATTGCACTCCTACGAGAGACCGACGACCGCGGTCAGCGCTTCGAGCTGTTCGGGGTAGCGGGAGACGGGGTTCAGAAGGAGGTGGTTGGCTCCCATCGCGACCAGCTCCTCCAGCCGCTCGCGCACCTTTTCCGGCGTTCCGTGGATGCCCGAGGCGTCGGTGCCCTCGGGGTTGTGGTAGACCGTGGTGAACCAGCGGTGGAGCTCGGCGCGCGCGACATCCGGGCGCTCGTCGACCGCCATAAACACCCGCTTCGAGGTGGGAAAGATTGTCGGGTCGCGCCCGGCCTTCTCCAGAGCCTCCCGCAGGATCGGGACGGATCGGGAAAAGGCGGCAATGCTCGAGCCGCCCGATCCCATCCAGCCGTCGGCGATCCGGGCGGCGCGGCGGACTGCATCGGGATGACCCACACCCATCCAGAGCGGTAGGTGCGGCTGCTGCACCGGCTTTGGCGCCATCGTGCCGTCGTCGAGCTGAAAGATGCTGCCCCGATAGCCGACCTTGGGTTCGGTCCACAATGCCTTGATCAGTGCCACCCCCTCCCGGAAACGCTGCACGCGGCGCTCGCGCGTCATTTGGAACTGGGCATAATGGTGATCGCGGCCCAAGCCGACGCCGAGGATGGCCCGGCCACCGCTGACATAATCCAAGCTCGCCCATTGGTGCGCGACGTGGATCGGATTGTGGACGGGGAGGACGACCACCGACGCGCCGAGGCCGATGGTGGTGGTGACCGCTGCGGCATAGGTCAGCACCACCACCGGGTCGAAGCAGAAGACATGGTCCAGCGTGTTTTCGGTCACCCAGAGATCACGGAAGCCTAGCGCCTCGGCGCGCTGAGCCACCCGGCGCACCGCCCCGATGTCGACCGGCTCCGGCGAGCGGTGGGGCAGCGCCACCCCCAGCGAGACTTTGTCCTTTAACGCCATGCTTCAGGCTCAGCTTTACGGGCGCCGGCCGCCGCTTGCTCGGCTAGACCTTTTCGATGACCTCGACCTGGGCGCCGTCGGGGGCCTCCAGGAAGCAGACGCGCCGGCCGTTGTTGTTGGGCGGCATCTCCTCGAGGATGCGTACACCATTGGCCTTGAGCTTGGCGATTGTCCCGGCATAGTCGTCGGTGTCGACGGCGATGTGCTCGATGCCGTAATTCTGCTTGCGGCTCTGGGTGGCGACGACCCCGGTGACGTTGAGCTGCAGCCCGTGCAGGTCGAGACGGCAGCCGCGCCCCGGGATTTCGGCGATCAGCTTCGCACCCAGATTGTCGATGTAGAACTGCGCGGTCTTCTTGGGGTCCTCACCCTTCAGATGCACATGCTGTACGGCCATAGCCATGATCGTTCTCCTTGCCGTATCTCGTTGCTCTCGGCGATTGCCGAGCGGGAACGAGCTTGGCAGCACGCGGCGGTGAACTCAACCCCCGGCCAAGGCCTGGACCCGACAAGAAGGAGGACGCGATGACCGTTGCCCGCGAATTGGCCGAGTTCCTGACCCGGACTTCCCCGTCCGACCTCCCACATCAGGCGGTCGAGCATGCAGCGATGCTGATCGCCAGCACGCTCGCCAGCGCGGCATTCGGCGCGGGGCTCGAGTCCTCCAAGATCTTCCGGGATCTCGCCCTGGAGCGCGGCGGGCGGCCCGACGCCTCGCTCTGGTTCCATGCCGGCGCCAAATTGCCGGTGGCCGATGCCGCGCAGGTCAACGCCTTGGCGAGCGACGCCGCCGCGTCCGACGACAGCGACCTGCGCAATATCGTCCATGCCGGCACGACCCTCGTCGCCACCGCGCTCGCCGCCGCCGAGCGGACCGGCGCCAGGGGCGAGGACGTGTTGGCGGCGATCGTCCTCGGCTATGAGGCGGCGGGGCGGATCGGCGAAGCGGTCACCCCCGGATTCCGCGCGCGCGGCTTTCACGGCTGCCTCGTCGCGATCTTTGCGGGAGCCGTCGCCGCCGGGCGGCTGCTCGGCCTCGACGCGCCGCGGATGGCCCAGGCGATCGCCTTGTCGGCGACCTCGATCGGCGGGCTGATGGCAGCGGCGAACACGAGCGTGGCTCGCGAATACCACGCGGGACTGGCCGCAATGTTGGGCGTCCATGCGGCGCTCGCGGCGCAGCGCGGATACCAGGCCGAAGAGCGTATCCTCGAGGTGCATCACGGGTTTTTCGAGGTCTATGGCGGCGGCGAAGGCGCCAACGCCGGCGCGAGCGTGATGCGCGATTTGGGGCAGGGCTGGGACATCGTCACCGACATGGCGATCAAGCTCGTGCCCGGCGGTCATCCTCATCACGCGCTCGCCGAGGCCGCCGCCAATGCGGCGCGAGACGGCCGTATCGCGCCCGAGGAGGTCGAAAGCATCACGCTGTCGCGCCCTGGTGTCACCGCACTCGCCGGTCCCCGCCATCCGACAGACCTGATCGGCATGGCGCACAGCCCGGCCTATTTTCTGGCCGCCGGCGCGGCCGATCAGGGCTTCTCATGGGTCCATGCGACACCGGCAAAGATCACTGATCCGGTCATCCACCGGCTGATCGAAAAGGTTCGTGTCGCTCCTCCGCCCGCCGGCGACGTCGCACGTTACCGGCAGGGCGCGACCGTAACCATTCGCACGACGGACGGCCGCACCTCCACCAGCACCGTCTATGTGCCGAAAGGAGCAGGCATGCTCGGAATCGCCTGGGCCGACATCGACGCCAAATACCGCGCCTTGCTGCCGCGCTCGGGACTCCCCAACCGGGAGATCGAAGCGAGCCTCGCGGTCATCCACGACTTCCGCCAGGTGGAGAACGTTTCCGCACTGACAAATCTGTTGAAGCGGCAAGAGGTATAGGGCGGAGTGGATAAAGGGAGCGGCGCCGGGTTGGGGGATCATCCTCGACGCCGCTCCCCGCTCAGGCTTGGCCCGGCCGGATCACGTCCACCAAGCCGGTCACGATCCTACATACCGAGGGTCAACAAAATGTCCGGCGGAATAGTCGGAGACGAATTACGTCCCGATCGTAGCGCTGCCCCGTGGACGCGCACACGCCTTGCGAATCAGGGAGCGGCCGATGGCAGCAGCGACGATGAGGGCGACCAGTAGCAGCGCGCCGGCGTCCTTTATGGCGCCGATCGAGCATTCGACCACGATAGCCATTAAGAAGGCGAGCACAGGGCTCAGCAGGCAGGCCGCGGCAACAACCGAGAATTTAGCCCAGGTAGGAAACCGGCCCATGGCGGGACCTCACGTCGTACCGACGTCCGCCATTCTGGGCGTCCGATGGTCAATAGATGGTTTAACGACGTCGGTTGCTAGATCTCCCCAAGCTCGCGCAGGCTGGTGTGGCGGTTGCGGCCGATGATGACGTGGTCGTGCAGTACCACGCCGAGCGGGGCGGCGGCCTTCTTGATATCTTGGGTCACGGCGATGTCGGCCTGGGATGGGGTCGGATCTCCCGAGGGATGATTGTGCACCAGGATCAATGCCGAGGCACCGAGCTCGAGCGCGCGCTTGACGACCTCGCGCGGATAGACGGGCGTGTGGTCAACGGTTCCGCGCTGCTGCCGCTCATCCTTGATCAGCACGTTCTTGCGGTCGAGGAACAGGATGTGGAACTCCTCGATCTTGCCGTGCGCGACCTGGGCGCTGCAGTAATCGATAAGCTTGTCCCAGGAGTTGACGACCGGCCGCTGCTGCAACTCCGCGCGCATCAGCCGCAATGCTGCTTCCCGCGCCGCCTTGATCGCGGCGATGCCCGCGAGGTTGAGCCCGGCCGCGGCCAGTGCTTCGGGTTCGCCGCTCATCATTTCGGCAAAGCCGCCGAAATGTCCGAGAAGGGCCTTTGCCACTGGCTTTACATCGCCGCGCGCGCGGGCTGCGAACAGGATAACCTCGAGCAATTCGTAATCGGGCAAGCTTTCGGCGCCATTGGCGATCATCCGCTCACGAAGGCGCTGCCGGTGGCCGAAATAGTGCGGCAACGCGACCCCCTCGGAGAACTCGTTCCTGCCCTGCCCGTCGGCGTCAGGGATCGGAACCACCCCGTCTGTGCCATAGATCTCGCGGCACAACGACCTTACGCGATCGTCTTCGCGGGCGTCGAAGATCCACACGTGCCGCAGGGCATCCCAGTCTCCTCCAAGAAGACGGGCCCGGGCCGGGAAGTTTGGGTGGTAAGGAGTGCCGACGACGATGCGGCCGCCCTGTTCAACAATCGAGACAGGCATTTCAACGCCCCTTTAGCAGCGCCGACTGCTGAAATCTGGCATCGGGATCGTCAATGTGTCGTCATACAATGCAGAGAATGCCTTGGACCCTTGGTGCCTTGTGAAAGCGGCCCCGAACGCGCGAGCTGACAATACGTCGCGGTCGGGGCCCTCGCGCGCGCCGCTCTTTCATCCCGGGGCCTCTGCGACTGCTGGTGCGGCGAACAAGTGAAAAACGGACGAAATCCAGCCCGCGGGCTTTGCAGGATCTTCCGGTAGCAACAAGGGCTCAGCCGAGTTGATCGGCCGAGCCCGTGTTTAATTGGTGGAGCCAACCGGGATCGAACCGGTGACCTCTACAATGCCATTGTAGCGCTCTCCCAGCTGAGCTATGGCCCCAGAGCTGATGCGCTCGGCGAAGTTAGGGAGGCCCGGTGCGGGCGGCAAGCGAAAAATCGCCCGCGCCGTCAGTGCTCCTCCTCCTCGACGTTCTCGATCACCTCGGCCATATCGTCCTCATCCTCGCCGAGCTCGGAGGCATCCTCAAGGAGTTCCTCGTCCTCCTCTTCGGCTTCTTCGAGCGGAACCGCCTCCTCTTCCTCCTCTACGACGTCGGCCTCCTCGGTCTCGAGCTCGGTATCGAGCTCTTCTGCTCCAACGGGCTCGATCTCCTTCTCAACCGGCGGGATGGGCCGGGCGCGGCGCGATTTCAAAAACGCCTCCGGGTCATAGGGCGTGCTACATTTCGGGCAGATCACGGGTTCGCGCAGCAAATCGTAGTAACGGGCTCCGCAACTCGGACAAATTCGCTTGGTGCCCCATTCGGGTTTGGCCACCACTCGCTCCATCGAGGTTTCGGCAAATCGGTTCGGCGCGCCATTGCCACAACGGCGCTGCCCTGTCAAAAGCAAACCGATGACTAATTATCCTAGGGTCGGGCCGCCGAGCACCGGCATATGTGCCGACGGCGACGCGACCACGGCCAGTTGACCCGCTAACCGAGCCTTGGCCGTGGCCCACAACCTCTCACTCCGATCGCCCGGGCCTCTGGTCGCAGCGCGGCCTCGCATACCTCTCTCCGGCAAGATCCGTGTTCCCGGCGATAAGTCGATCTCGCATCGCGCGCTAATGCTGGGGGCACTTGCAGTTGGTCGGACCGAGATCTCAGGCCTTCTCGAGGGTGAGGACGTGCTGGCAACCGCCGCGGCCATCAACGCGCTCGGTGCCCATGCTTCCCCCACCGGCGACGGTCGGTGGGTGGTGAACGGCGTCGGGATCGGTGGGCTCGTCGAGCCAGAGGATCTGCTCGATCTCGGCAATTCCGGGACCTCGGCTCGGCTCCTTCTCGGCATCCTCGCCACCCACCCGATCACCGCCTTCGTCACCGGCGACGCCTCGCTGCGGCGGCGGCCGATGGGCCGCGTTGTCGCGCCGCTAAGCCGTATCGGCGCACGCTTTATAACGCGCGAAGGCGCTCGGTTGCCACTCGCGATCAGTGGCGCCGCCGACCCGGTCCCGATCAGCTATCAGCTCCCGGTGCCGTCTGCGCAGGTAAAATCCGCGGTGCTGCTGGCCGGGCTCAATGCCCCGGGGGCGACGACGGTGATCGAACCCCAGCCGACCCGCGACCACACCGAGCGCATGCTCCGCCATTTCGGAGCGACGGTCACGATTGTACCGGTTGAAGGCGGCGGGAAGCGCATCACCCTCGAAGGCTACCCGGAGCTCGCCGCGGCGCCAATCGCCGTACCGGGCGATCCCTCCTCTGCCGCCTTTCCGCTGGTCGCAGCACTGGTCATCCCGGGCTCGGAGGTCACGATCGAAGGCGTCGGAGTCAACCCGCTGCGCATCGGGCTCATCGAGTGTCTGCGCGAGATGGGGGCGGACATTGCCTTGTTAAACGAACGTGACGAGGGGGGCGAGCCGGTCGCCGACCTGCGCGCCCGCGCCGGGAAGTTGAAGGGCGCGGACATCCCGGGGGAGCGGGCGCCGCGGATGATCGATGAGTACCCGATCCTTGCCGTCGCCGCGGCCTGCGCTCGTGGCCGCACGGTGATGCGTGGCCTCGCAGAACTGCGCGTCAAGGAAAGCGACCGTCTCTCCGCCATCGCCAAAGGCCTTGACGCTTGCGGCGTACGCGTCGCGGTGGACGGCGACGTGATGACCGTCGAGAGCGATGGGGGCCCACCCGAGGGCGGCGCCCTGATCGCCACGCAGCTCGACCATCGGATCGCGATGGCGTTTCTAGTTCTTGGTTTGGCCGCCCGCCTGCCGGTGCGAATTGATGACTCGGCGCCGATCGCGACCAGTTTTCCTGGCTTCCTTTCCCTGATGACCGGGCTCGGTGGCACGATGAAAGAGGGGGCGTGACGGCTCGCCCCTTCGTCATTGCGATCGACGGACCCGCGGCCTCAGGCAAGGGCACGCTTGCGCGCCGCCTCGCCGAGCATTTCGGCTTCGACCACCTCGACACCGGAGCGCTTTATCGGGCAACGGCGTTTCTCGTTCTCGAGCAGGGCGGCGATCCGGCTGATCCCGTGATCGCGGCAAGGGCGGCCGGCCTTGTCTATCCTCGGCTGCTTTCGGATCCACGGCTGCGGGGCGAAGCGGTTTCGGCGGCGGCTTCTATAGTCGCCGCAATCCCCTGCGTCCGCCGTGCCCTGCTCGAGTTGCAGCGGGATTTCGCAGTACATCCCCCAATGCCTGCCAAGGGTGCGATCCTTGACGGCCGCGACATCGGGTCGGTCGTCTGTCCAGCGGCCGAGGTAAAGCTGTTCATCACGGCCAGCGCCGAGGAGCGCGCCCGCCGCCGGGTCGAAGAGTTGCGGCAACAGGGCGCGGTCGCTATATTTGTAGACGTCCTGCAGGATCTGAAGGAACGCGATGCGCGCGACATCGAGCGGCGGGCTGCCCCGCTGATCGCGGCGCCCGACGCGATCGTCATCGATACGACGAGGCTCGACGCCGATACCGTTTTCGAGCGCGCCTCCAACCTCATCGCGCGCGCAATTAAGGAGAAGGAATGTCAGCAGTAGAATTACAAACCAGGGAGGCGCCTGCGAAGGAGAGTTTTGCCGCGCTTCTCGATGAATCGCTGGGTGTCGCGAGCAGCCTCGAAGGCACCGTCGTCAAAGGCCGGGTCATCGCTGTCGAAAATGATGCCGTGCTGATCGACGTCGGCCTCAAATCGGAGGGGCGCGTGCCGCTGAAGGAGTTCGCCGCCGGGGGCGCTGAGCCCGATCTCCATGTCGGCGACACTGTCGAGGTCTTTCTTGAGCGGATGGAGGACAAGAACGGGGAGGCCCAGCTGTCGCGCGAGAAGGCGCGTCGCGAGGAGGCCTGGAGCCAGCTGGACAAGAGCTTTCAGGCGAACGAGCGGGTGACTGGGGTGATCTTCGGCCGGGTCAAGGGCGGGTTTACCGTCGACCTTAGCGGCGCCGTCGCTTTCTTGCCGGGCAGCCAAGTCGACATACGTCCGGTGCGCGACATCACCCCGCTCCTCGGATCGCCGCAACCGTTCCAGATTCTCAAGATGGATCGCTCGCGCGGCAACATCGTCGTGTCGCGCCGCGCGGTGCTCGAGGAAAGTCGCGCTGAGCAACGCTCCGAGCTCGTCGCCAGTCTCAAGGAGGGCCAGGTCCTCAACGGCGTCGTCAAGAACCTCACCGATTACGGCGCCTTTGTCGATCTCGGCGGGGTCGATGGGTTGTTGCATGTCACCGACATCGCCTGGCGCCGCATCAACCACCCGTCGGAGACCCTCAATATCGGCCAGACCGTCAAGGTCCAGGTCATTCGCTTCAACCCCGAGACGCAGCGCATCTCGCTTGGTATGAAGCAGCTCGAGGCCGATCCTTGGGAGGGTGTCGAGCTCAAATATCCGGCCGCGGCCAGGTTCCGCGGCCGCGTCACCAACATCACCGATTACGGCGCCTTTGTCGAGCTGGAGCCAGGGGTCGAAGGGCTGGTTCACGTCTCCGAGATGAGCTGGACCAAGAAGAATGTGCACCCCGGCAAGATCATCTCCACGAGCCAGGAGGTCGAGGTGATGGTGCTCGATGTCGATCCCCAGAAGCGGCGGATCAGCCTCGGTCTGAAGCAGACGCTCGCCAATCCATGGGAAGCCTTTGTCGAAGAACACCCGGTCGGCAGCGAACTCGAAGGCGAGGTTCGCAACATCACCGAGTTCGGCCTGTTCGTCGGCCTGCCCGGCGAGATCGACGGCATGGTGCACCTCTCCGACATCGATTGGAACCGTCCCGGCGAGGAGGCGATCAACAATTACCACAAAGGCGAGGTGGTGCGCGTCAGGGTGCTCGACGTCGATGTTGACAAGGAGCGCATAAGCCTCGGCATCAAGCAGCTTGCGGCCGATCCCTTCGAGGCCGGTATGACCAAACTAAAGAAAGGAGAGGTCGTTACCGGCACGATCGCCGCGCTGACAGACGGCGGCGTCGAGTTGACAATCGGCGACGGTGTGCCGGGATTCATCCGCAAGTCGGAGCTATCCCGCGATCGCAGCGAACAACGCCCGGACCGTTTCGCCGTCGGCGAGAGGGTCGATGCCAAGGTGACGGCTATCGACCGCGCCACCCGCAAAGTAACGCTGTCGATCAAGGCCCGTGAGATGGATGAGGAGAAGCGGTCGATGGCCGAGTTTGGCTCTTCGGATTCCGGCGCCAGCCTCGGCGATATCCTCGGTGCTGCAATCAACCGGGCCCGCCGGCAGGGCGAGGTCGAGGAGAAGACCGAGGAGAAGACCGAGGAGAAGACCGAGGAGAAGACCGAGGAGAAGACCGAGGAGAAGACCGAGGAGAAGAGCTGACAGCTCTGCAGGTACCCCTCACCCACGCGGGTCCCACGCGGGTAAGGGTCGTAGCGTCCGTCCCTTGACGGTCGCCGGAGGCTTTGGCACGCTGACGTCCTTGCCATATGAGCACAGGCGCGGCGATGACGAAATCGGAGCTCGTACAAAAGCTTGCCGAAGCCAATCCGCATTTGTACCAACGAGATGTCGAGGTCATCGTGACGGCGATCTTCGACGAGATTACGGCGGCGCTGACTCGCGGAGACCGTGTCGAACTACGCGGGTTTGGGGCATTTTCAGTCAAGCGCCGAGATGCTCGCATGGGCCGCAACCCGCGTACCGGCGACAGTGTGCGCGTCGCCGAGAAACACATTCCGTTCTTCAAGACCGGCAAGCAGCTTCGCGATCGGTTGAACCAGGGTGCGCGCCAGGCCTAATCCGGGAGGTCACCCGCCGAGTCCGTCGTATGAAGGCTGTCTACTGGGCGGTGACGCTGGTCGTCGCAGCTTTGTTGATCCCCTTTGCACTGTCCAACCGCGAACCCGTATCGCTCGGGTTCTGGCCGCTACCTTTTTTGGTCGACTTGCCGCTGTACCTTCTCGTCCTGTCGGTGTTGCTCGCGGGCTTTGTCATCGGAGCCGCCGCCACCTGGATCGCCGGGCGGAGCATACGACGCGAACTGCGGCGTCGTCGCCGACGCGTTGAGGCGCTCGAGCGCGAGCTTGTGGCGGCCCGGTCGCAGCTGGAGGATCAGGCCGGGACAGGGAGGTCGGGGTTGCCGGCATGAAGCTCCGGTCGACATCGACCATTCGCGGTAGCGAGGCTGACGTTTTGTTGACCCACACCATGCGAAGCGAGAGTAAAGTTTGCCCCGTCGCTGTAGGTCGACGGTTCCATCCGGCCGAGCAGTCGCGCGGGATTTCGTGGAGGAGGAATGATTTACCCGGTCGTTCTGTCCGGCGGTTCGGGCACCCGGCTGTGGCCGATGTCCCGCACGCTCTACCCGAAGCAGCTACTGACGTTGCTAGGCCGGGATAGCCTGTTGCAGCAAACAGTCCGGCGGGTCGCGGATGACGGGCGGTTTGCCGCACCCCTCCTCATCGCCAACGAAGAGCATCGGTTCATCATCGCCGAGCAACTGCGCGAGATTGCGGTGGTGCCGCGCGCGCTGCTCCTCGAGCCGATCGGCCGCAACACCGCGCCCGCCGTGTGCGTCGCCGCGCTGGCGCTGAGCGAGACCGATCCTGATCCGCTGATGTTGGTGATGCCCTCCGACCATACGATCGGCGATGCCGGAGCCTTCCTCGCCGCCGTCGACATCGCCGCGACCGCAGCACGCAGTGGCGCCTTGGTCGGCTTTGGCATCGCCCCCGAGCGCGCCGAGACCGGCTATGGCTATATGCGGCGCGGTGGGACGTTAGGGACAGAAGGTGTCTTTGCCGTCGCCGAGTTCGTCGAGAAGCCTGGTCCGGAGCAGGCGAAGCAGTACCTCGCTTCCGGCGAATACTCTTGGAACAGCGGGATCTTTCTGTTCCCCGCGCGGCTATACATTGACGAGCTGGAGCGTCTGCGACCCGCTATGGTGGCCGCATGCCGGCGCGCGCTGACCGACGGGCGACGGGAGAGCGACTTCATCCGCCTGGACAAGGATGCGTTTTCAGCCTGCGACGGCGACTCGGTCGACTATGCAGTGATGGAAAAGACGCGGCGCGCCGCCGTTGTGCCGGTCGCCATGGGGTGGAGCGATATTGGCTCGTGGGACGCCCTGTGGGAGATGAGCTGCAAGGACCCCGAAGGCAATGCGATCGAAGGCAACGTCGTCGCCGAAGACACCCGCAATTGCTATCTGCGCTCCGAGGCAGGGCTCGTCGCGGCAATCGGCATCGAGGACCTTGTCGTCGTTGGGACCGCCGACGCGGTCATGGTGGCACCGCGGAAACGCGCCCAGGATGTAAGGAAACTGGTAGCTCGGCTGGTCAGGGAGCGCCGTGATGAGGCCGATGCGCTGCCGACCGTCCATCGCCCATGGGGGAGTTTCACTTCGCTGCACAATGGCCATCGGGTGCAGGTCAAGCATATCGTTGTAAAGCCCGGTGGCAGGCTGTCATTGCAAATGCACCATCATCGCGCAGAACACTGGATCGTCGTCCAGGGGACTGCCAAGATCCGTCGTGGTGAAGAGGAGATGATCCTGACAGAGGATCAGTCGACCTACATACCGCTCGGCACCGCTCATCGGCTCGAAAACCCTGGCAAGATCCCGCTGCATCTGATCGAAGTGCAGTCGGGAAGCTATCTCGGCGAGGACGATATCGTCCGCCTCGAAGACAGCTACGGCAGAAGCTGACCCGCGACGAGGGGGGCGGGTTCCGCGCACGCCGGCTGAAGAACTCCTACACCTCGGTTTTGGCGCCGGTGCGCTGAGTGATCAGCCGGTAGTGCTCAACGCGCCGGTGCTTTTCGAAATTGAAAATCGTGCGCCTGAGATACTCACCGAGTTCGAGATCGAGGGTGGCAGCAATAATTTCATCATCTTCGCCAAGAGCGCGGGCGGCAATCTCGCCGGTCGGCGCAATGATCACCGAGCCGCCGATCAGGCCATAACCATCTTCCTTGCCGGCTTTGGCCGCGGCGAGGATCCAAGCAGCGTTTTGATAGGCGTTCGCCTGCATCGAGATCAGGTGATGGAACATGCGCAGATGCACGGGCTCGGAATGGTGGATGTTCTCGGTCGGCGTGTTGTAGCCGAGGGCCACGATCTCGACTCCTTGCAACCCCATGACACGGAACGTCTCGGGCCAGCGCCGGTCGTTGCAGATGCACATGCCGACGACCGCGTCGAGGGCGCGCCACACCTTGAATCCCTCGTTTCCGACCTCGAAGTAGCGCTTTTCAAGGTGTTGAAAGGGTGCATCGGGCAGGTATTCCGAATGCCCGGGCAGGTGGATCTTGCGGTAGCGACCGATGATCCGGCCGTCACGCTCGACGAGGATCGAGGTGTTATAGCGATGCAGCTTGCCCTTTTCCTGGGTCAGCTCAGCATAGCCTAGATAGAAGCCAATACCGAGTTCGCGAGCGAGATCGAATAATGGTCGGGTCTCCGAGCCAGGCATTTCACGCTCGAAGAACCGGTCGATCTCGTTCTGGTCGGTCATCCAATAGCGCGGGAAGAAAGTCGTCAGGCCTAGCTCGGGGAAGACGACAAATTCGGCGCCATCGGCGTGCGCTTCGCGCATCAACGCCATTAGTCGCTTGACCACGGCGGTGCGCGTATCGGCGAGATGGATCGGACCGACCTGGGCGACGGCCGTCCTCAGTTTACGAGACACGAAGCTTCTCCTTCAAACCAGGGCAACAGCGCTTTCGGCGACTGTGGCGAGTTCGGGGACCGGCACGCCCAAAGGCTTCGCCGCCTCGGAGAGGGCACAAGGCAGGAATTGGCCGCTACCCCGCGTGGCAACGAGCCTTCCGTCCTCTATCACGATTCGGCCGCGGCTCAACACCATCACCGGCCAACCGCGCAACCGGCGACCTTCGTAAGGGGTGTAGCCAACATTGTCGTGCAATATCCCGGCGGTGATCTCGGTCTCGCGCTCTGGGTCCCAGATCGCGATGTCTGCGTCGCTGCCAACCGCGATCGTGCCCTTCTTCGGATAGAGCCCGTAAAGCTTGGCGTGGTTGGTGGCGGTCAAGGCGACAAAGGCGTTGAGGTCGAGCCGCCCCTGCCCTACCCCCTCGGAAAAGAGCAGCGGCAGCCGCAACTCGATCCCCGGCACGCCGTTGGCGATCTCCTTGAAGGTCGTCTTGTCGCCGTGTGGCAGCTTCCCGGAGGCGTCGAAGCGGTAGGGGGCATGATCGGAGGAGAAGACTTGGAAGGTTCCGTTCCTGAGCCCGGTCCACACCGCCTGCTGCGCCGCCCGGTCACGCGGCGGCGGGCTGCAGCAGAATTTGGCACCTTCGACGCCCGGCTTGGCGAGGTCGTCGGCGGTTAGGAACAAGTATTGCGGGCAGGTCTCGCCATAGATCCTGAGGCCCCTGGTCTGGGCATTACGGATTACCTCGATCGCCTCGCCAGCGGAGACGTGGACCAGCAAGATCGGCACGTCGAGCAATTGGGACAATGCCACCGCGCGATTTGTCGCTTCACCCTCGGCGAGCCTGGCATGGCTCACGGCGTGATAGCGGGGCGCCCCGAGGCCGCGCTCCAGCAGTCGCCCAGTCAGCCACTTGATCATCTCGTGGTTCTCGGCATGAACCATGACCAGCGCCCCTTCGCGCCGGGCGACCGCAAGGATGTCGAGCATCTGCCGGTCGTCAAGCGCCAGCAGATCATAGGTCATGTAGACCTTGAACGACGTGTAGCCGTCGCGGATCAAGGCCGGCAGTTCCTGGCCCATGATTTGCTCCGACGGGTCCGAGATGATCAAATGAAAGGCGTAGTCGATGATCGCTTTTGGACCGGCGGCCGCGTGGTACTCCTCAACGACTTGGCGCAGGGACTGGCCGCGATGTTGCGCGGCGAACGGGATTACCGTGGTGGTTCCGCCAAACGCCGCCGACACCGTAGCGCTGTAGAAATCGTCGGCGCAGACGACCCCGGCCGAGGAGCGCTGCTCGATATGACAATGGCTGTCGATGCCGCCCGGCAGGAGTAGACGGTCCCTCGCATCAATCTCGTGCGCGCCCGGACCAAGGTTCTTGCCGAGCATTGCGACGACGCCATCCTTGATACCGATATCGCAGGCGGTGGTGTCGGCCGCGGTCGCCACCGTGCCGTTGCGGATCACCAGATCGAAGTCGCTCATGCACCGTCCCTCCATGCCTCTCTACAACGCCCCTTCTATCCGCGCCCGGTCAAGCGCTACTGTGGCGCATCGGGAGCACCGTGCAAAAGGGACAGCCATGACCGCATCATCTCCGCATCGGCCGACCATCGCCGTGACGCAGCATGCGATCTCGGCGGGCCATTATCTCGCTGCCACCGCCGGTTTTGACATCCTACAAGCTGGCGGCAACGCCATCGATGCCGGTTGTGCCGCCGGGATCGCGCTCGGTGTGCTCCAGAGCGATCTCGTCGATATCGCCGGGGTTGCGCCGATTATGATCTACCTCGCCGACAAGCAAGAGGTCGTGACGATCGCCGGCCTCGGGCCTTGGCCGAAGGCGCTCGATCCTGACCTGTTCCAGCGCGAGCATGGCGGCAAGATCCCGAAGGGCGTGTTGCGAACGGTGGTGCCGGCGGCGCCCGACGCCTGGATCACGGCGCTCAGACGCTACGGCACGATGAGCTTTGGTGAGGTCGCGGCGGCAGCGATCCGTCTGGCGCGCGACGGCTTCCCGATGTATCCGCTGATGGCCGCGAGCCTGAAGCGGCACGAGGCGGATCATCGCTCCTGGCCGTCGACTGCAGCTATATTTCTGCCGAACGGACGCCCGCCCGAGACGGGTGAAGTCTTTCGCCAAACCGACCTCGCGGCATCATTGCAATACATGGTCGACGAGGAGCGTGCCGCGGCCCTGCGGAGCCGCGAAGCCGGGCTCGAAGCGGCGCGCGATGCCTTTTATCGCGGTGACATCGCCCGCAAGATCGTCGCTTTCATGAAGCAGGAGGGCGGGTTGCTCTCGGCCGATGACCTCGCCGAGTACCGCTCGCCGGTCGGGCCGCCCGAGCGGCGCCGCTTCGGCGATCTGGAGGTCTTCACTTGCGGGGCGTGGTGCCAGGGCCCGGTGCTGCTGCAGACCCTAGCATTGCTCGAAGGAACCGACCTCTCGAAACTCGGGCAGAACAGCCCGGACTACATCCACCATGTGGCCGAGGCGTTGAAACTCGCCTTTGCCGATCGCGAAGCCTATTACGGCGACCCGGCGATGGTCGAGGTGCCGCTTGCGACCTTGATCTCGTCGGAGTACGCCGCTGAGCGCAGGAAACTAATTCGGTCGGACTGTGCCTTCCCCGAGATACCGCCGCCCGGTAACCTTGGCCGTGCGGGTGCTCGCTTCCGCGCCAGTCTCGGCGACCCCGATCCCGAGCCCGACACATCCTATGTCTGCGTTGCCGACCGCTTCGGCAATCTGTTTTCGGCGACGCCAAGCGACGGCTCCTACGGTTCGCCGGTGGTTCCCGGAACCGGGCTCATTCCTTCCAACCGCGGTTCTCAGTCACGCCCCGACCCGCGCCATCCGGCTGGCGTCGCGCCAGGCAAGCGGCCGCGCTTGACGCCGAACCCGGCGCTCGCGATCAAGGGGCGCGATCAATTTCTGCCGTTCGGTACGCCGGGCGGCGATGTCCAGACCCAGGCGATGCTGCAGGTATTGCTGAACCTGTTCGTGTTCGGCCGTGATGTGCAGTCGGCGATTGAAGCCCCGCGGTTTGCGACCTACAGCTTCCCGTCGTCCTTCGCACCGTTCGAGTATTACCCCGGCCGGCTGGCGGTCGAGAGCCGCATCGCCGAGCCGGTCATCGCCGAACTGGCGCGGCGAGGGCATCAAATTCAGCGCTGGCCCGACTGGATCTGGACCGCCGGTGCGGTCTGCGCGATCCTCGCCGACCGCCGCCGCGGCGTGCTCGAAGCCGGCGCCGATCCTCGCCGCGCGGCCTACGCCATCGGGTGGTAGTGCTCGTGCCGTTTATCCGGTTTTGGCTTCGAATGTCGCGGCTACCGTCTTTGCCATCTCCAGGAATTGGTGTCGCACCTTGTGGTCGGAGATGGCGTAGTAGAGTCGGATGAACTCGATGGTTTCGGGCCGCTGCAGCTGCTCGCGCCACAGCTTGTCCTCGGGGCTGAGGTCGGCGTCCTCTTGCTGTAGATCGCCAAAGAAATAGGAGATCGGCACACCAAGGATGTCAGCCATTGCCGAGAGCCGAGAAGCACTCACGCGATTAGCGCCGCCCTCGTATTTCTGCACCTGCTGGAATGTGAGACCGAGCGCGTTGGCTAGCGTTTCCTGGTTCATGCCGAGCAGAAGGCGGCGCATGCGGATCCGCGCGCCGACATGCACGTCGATCGGGTTCGGCACACCCGTGCCGCGTCCATATTTCGGTGCCGGCTTCGGCTCTTCCAACTCAGTTGATGACCGCTTCAAGGGACCATTCCTTTCCGCACCGCGCGCCGCAAGGTTGCAACCGGTTCGGTCGGAACGCAAGAGCCAATCGCAAATCGCTACGCAATGCAGGCAACGGCGGAGGCTAGGTTACGCGTAGGTTGAACGGCAATCGCTTGGATTGGTTAATTTTTTGTGAAGAGACAAATCCCTGCCTCGATCTTCAAGGATGACAGCGGCGGCCCGCTGAAAAACTCAGCTATCCCTCCGGCCGGTCTCGTCAAAACCGCGCCGGTTGCTGAAAAAAACCAGCGACATTAAGCCGATGCCCAGCGCAAGCGCGATGACGATACCGAGGCCCATGGCGAACCAGCCGGCTTCACTGATCTCGGAATCGCCGATACCGCTCCAAAATTCGGCGATCACGACGGCGACCGCCAGCACGGCAGCGACCGCCACCGTTGCTGTGATCCAGGTAACGGTTAATCCATTGGCACCTCTGCGTATCATGTCACAATCACCGCGACCTTGCGCAAATCCTCCACGAATCTGCGGGTTTCGCGTTCGCGTGTTGCCTCGTCGGGAGCGCGCAACAATGCCGAGGGGTGCACGGTCGCGACCGCGTGGGGCGCCAATGCCGACGACAACAGTCGACCGCGATCCCTGGTGACACGGAATGCTCTTCCGAACAAGGCCTGCGCTGCTGTCGCACCCAGCGCCACAATGATTCGCGGCGCTACCGCCGCGATTTCGGCCTCGAGCCAGGGAAAGCAGGCCTCGATCTCCGCCGCTCCCGGCTTGCTGTGAATGCGCCGCGAACCGCGCGGTACCCATTTGAAATGTTTGACGACGTTGGTGATGTAGGTCCGCGCCCGATCGATGCCGGCCTCGGCGAGGCAGCGGTCGAGCAACTTTCCCGCCGGTCCGACAAACGGGCGACCGGCCATGTCCTCCGCATCACCCGGCTGCTCGCCGATCAGCATGACGAGCGCCCCCTCGGGGCCCTCACCGAACACGGTCCGGGTAGCGTTCCGGTACAGCGCGCAAGCAGTGCAATGGGCCGCGGCCTCGCGCAGTCCAGCAATCGTAGGTGCAGGGCGGGGTGGCTCGTGTCCACTCTGGGGACGCGAATTTGACGGCTGTCCGGTCATATTCACGTAAACGCCAAATCGTGCCTGTTGCTGCGAATGCGCATTCCGGTCGCTTCGGGGTTATCGCCTATCTGCGGCAGCGGGACGGCTGCGGCTTCGCGGCATGAAATTTCCGTGGAGACGTGAGCAAGATCGCACATGGCTCCGGTAACCGGCATTATCTTGTGTCGGCCCGACAAGGTTAACCTTTGCTTGGGCTCTCTGAACGAATCAACGGAGTACACGCGATGAACAGCTCTGGCGCTTCCCGGCGCACGCTGTCCAACAGCATGCATCATTTGCCGGCCGGCTCTGTGGCGAAGCAACGAACCAATCCCAACAGATGGCTCGAGCTGACATTGGGCGTTCGACGCCTGAAGGACCTTCCCGATCTGTCGGCGCTCGACAGTAAGCCGCCGGGCGAGCGCCGCTACATGACCCGGGATCAGCTCAAGAACGATTACGGCTCCGATCCCGCGGCGGTGGAGGCTATAGAGAAATTCGCCGCAGACCATCATTTGGTCGTCACCAAGGACGAGCGAGCCTCGGCGCGGCTCGGCCTAGCCGGCACCGTCGCCAATCTCAGCGCCGCCTTCGGCGTCACCCTATTCGACTACACCAATCCGCACCTCGGGGATTTCCATGCGCGCACCGGGCCGATCTCGGTTCCCGCCGCACTCGGCGATGCGATCACCGGCGTGTTCGGCTTCAACAACCATCGCGCGCTGCGTCGCCTCCCCCGCAAATCGCGATTGAGCGAGATGCGGCTGAACGCGGGAGCGCAATCCCGTCCCTGGTTCATCCCGACAGAGCTCGCCGGGATCTACAATTTCCCGAATGCGAACGCGCAAAAAGAGTGTATCGGCCTCCTCGAATTCGGCGGCGGTGTGGAGCAATCCGACGTTTCCGCTTATTTCCAGAAGATCGGAGTGCCGGCGCCCAACATCCAGATCGTCGCCGTCGACGGGGTCAGCACCGATCCGGCCGCCGACCCGGATTCGACCGGGGAAGTCATGCTCGACGTCGACGTTGCCGGCGCGATGGCGGGTGGCGCGAAGATCGCCGTCTACTTTTCGACGTTCGACGAGAAAGGCTTCATCGATTGCCTGAGCGCCGTCATCAACGATGCGGCCAACGATCCCGGCGTGCTGTCGATCAGCTGGGGGTGGGCCGAAAACCAGCCGTTCAACAACGCGGTTCTGTGGTCGCCGGCGGCAATAGATCATGTCAATCACAGCCTGCTGGCGGCGGCGCAACTCGGCATCACAGTTTGCGTCTCGACCGGTGACGACGGCTCCGAGGCTCAGGTTCAGGACGGCCACGCGCATGTCAACTTTCCGGCGACGAGCCCTTATGTTCTGGCGGTCGGCGGCACCACCCTGCACGCCCGCAAGAGCGCCAAGGGTCAGACCGCGATCACCGAGGTAGTGTGGAACGACGGCCCGGGCAGCGGCACGGGTGGCGGGGTCAGCGACATCACCCCCGTTCCCAGCTACCAGGAGGCCAAAGTGCCCCGGTCGATCAACCCGGGGAACTTTGCCGGGCGTGCGATCCCCGATGTCGCGGCCGATGCCGACCCCAATACCGGCTATCTCACCATGTCCGGCGGGCAGCTCGGCATTGTCGGCGGGACCAGCGCCTCCGCGCCATTGTGGGGGAGCTTGATCACGCGCATCAATGCATTGCTGAGCGCGCGGGTCGGCAACTTCAACGCGCTGCTCTACAACAAGATAGGGCCGGCCGGGGTGTTGCGCGACATCACCAGCGGCAACAACGACACAGACGGGCTGCTCAATGGCCACTTCCCGGCGGGTCCCGGCTGGGACGCCTGCACCGGATGGGGGGTGCCCGACGGCAACAACTTGCTGAACGCGCTGAAATCGAAGTAACCGCACCGGCCGCCAACTTCGCCAGGGGCCTGTGGCCCCTGGCGATCAAATCTCGGCGCTGAGGACATCGTAGGTGAACAGCCACTCGTAGCGGGCCGTGATCGCCGCGCGGCTCCACTCGCGGTCGAGATACTCCTTGGCGCTGACCGGGTCGGCGAGTGCGGGATTGTGGAACCGCCGGGCGTTGACGGCCGAACCGAGGACGATCGCCCGCGTGCGCTCGCTACGCGCCCGTTCGTAGCGGTCAAGTGCGGTTGCTACGTCGTCGGGCCAACGCTCGAAGCAACGGGCGAGGATGAACCCGTCCTCGATCGCCATTACCGCGCCCTGCGCCAGCATCGGCAAGGTCGGGTGGCACGCGTCGCCGAGCAACGTCACCGGCCGCACGCTCCATCGTTCCATTGGTTCGCGCACCATCAACGCCCATTTGTAGAGCGACGGGGTGCCCCGGATCAGCCGGTGCACGTCCTCGTGCCAACCGGCAAAATCAGCGGCGCATTCTTCGGCGCCGCCGCGCGTCGACCAGGATTCGATGCGCCAGTCACTGCGCTCGACGATCCCGACAAAATTCATCAATTCGCCGCGGTGCAGCGGATAATGGACGACGTGGCCGCCCGGGCCAACCCAGTTCGTGCCGACCATGCGCGCCATCTGCGTCGGGAGCGAAGACATCGGAACGACGCCGCGCCAGGCGATCATACCGGAAAACTTCGCTTCCTCGGCGCCGAACAGGGCCCGGCGAATTTGCGAATGGACGCCGTCGGCGCCGACCAGCGCATCACCGAAGACGTGGCGCCCGTCGTCGAGGAGCAGGCCTACCCGCTCGCATGACCAATCAAACCCGACACATCGCGAACCGAGATGGATCGCATCCGGTCTCGCGCTCCTGACCGCCGCGGCGAGAGTTTCGAGCAGATCGGGACGCCAGACCGTCAGATAGGGAAAACCGTAGCGCTCGATCGCTTCGGCCCCGAGGTCGAAGAGGTTCCAGGTCTCGCCGGTCTTCCAGTGGCGGACCTCCTTGCCCTCGGCCGTGCAGGACAAATGCTCGAGCGCATCCAGAACCCCCATGGCGTGGAGCGCCCGGGTGCCGTTCGGGCTGAGCTGCACTCCGGCGCCGACCTCCTCGAGTCTCGGCGCCTGCTCATAGACATCGACATCGAAGCCCCGCTGCAACAGGGCAAGCGCCGCCGATAATCCCCCGATCCCGCTGCCGGCGATCAGCACATGAGGACGCCCGTTGCTCATCGCTCGACACCGTCCCGGCTTCCCTGCCGGACAGGGAAAACCCGGGAAAAAATCGCGGTTTGGCGCCATATTGCTATTGTAATCATATACATACGACGCATTCGAGCACTACCGGCAGGGTAACGGCAGGGAAGAAGCCCCGACGAGCGAGCTCATCCGAGAATCCGCACGTCGCAGCGGGCGAGCTTGTCGATCTCGCAATGCAGGACGTCGCCCGGCTTTACCTGGCTGACACCCGAGCAGGTGCCGCTCATGATGATGTCGCGGGGCCATAGCGTGTAATAGCTCGAAGCCCAAGAGACCTGCGTCGCCAGATCCATGATCATCAGGCTGGTGTTGGATTTCTGCTTCACCTCGCCGTTGACCGCGAGGAAGAAGTCGAGATTCTGCGGATCGGGGACCTCGTCGGCGGTCACCAGCCACGGACCAAGCACCGCGTAGGTGTCGATCGACTTGCGGAAGCTGCGGTCTTGGGTGCCGCGCACGACCATGTCGAGGGCGATCGAATAGCCCGCGACATAGTCGAGCGCTTCTTCCTTGCGGATGTCGGACGCTTGTCGGCCGATAATGACGCCCAACTCCATCTCGTGATCGGTGCGGCGGTCCGGAAATCGCAGCCGCACGCCCTCGCCCGGACCGATCAACGCGCTGATCGCCTTGAGAAACAACCCCTGGTCCGCAATCGCGCCCGAATAACGCCCGCCGAACACCTCGCGCTGCCGGTCCGCCTCGGCGATGTGGTCGCGATAGTTGGTCGGCGTGCCGATGATCTTGGTCGGCGCCGCAACCGGGCTGAGGAACCTGACCTCGTTGACCGGAAAGGATGCGCCGCTCTCGGCTGCAGCGCGAATGGCAGGCTTCAAACTGTCGAGATTGGCGATCAGCGGATCGCCCTTGGGCGGGAACGGATAGGCGGGCTTGGGCAGCCCTTCGAGCGCCATGCTCGCGTCACGGACACGGTCGCCCTCGACCAGCCCGAGGCGATTGTCGTTGAACCAACAGATCCTCATCCGCTCCTCCGTTCCGAACGCGCGCTAAGCCGATTTGGTGCCCACCGAGCAGTGATGGCCCGTGGCGATGAAGAATGTCCCCTCGGCCTCGGCCTGCGCGGCGGCGGAGCGCCACTCGGCCGCTTCCTCCGCGGTCAAAGTTGCGAGAATCTGCTGCTGGAAAATGGTGAACACTGAAACCTCTGCGGGGGTCATCGCGACGAGCTGTGGAAAGCATCTCAGCCCGGTCAGTCCCGCCGCATGAAAGCGCCGATGGAGGCTGGCGTCGGCGCATCCGGCGGCGGCGACGCCGGCACCGATCAATCCGGGCCTGTCGACCTTGGCCCGCAACGCCGCGCCGATCGGCAGGTTTGCCCAGGACGGCAAGTCACGAGAGCGGACGATGACGGCGATCCGTCCGCCGGGTCGTGTGACCCGGACCAATTCGGCGAGCATCCGGTCGGCGTCGCCTTCCTCCATGACCGTAAGCGAGAGCGCCACATCGACGCTGTCGGCAGCGAGCGGGATCGCCTCGGCGCTCCCTTCCCGAAAGGTCATCCGTTCGGCGAGCCCGGCCCGCGTTGCCAAGGAGGCGGCCTCGCGCAGCAGATAAGGGTTGATGTCGATGTCGATGATAGGGTTGGCGCCGGCGGTTCGACGCGCGATCTCACGCAGCACCACCCCAGAGCCGCCACCGACCTCGAGAATCACCTCGTCCGGCCGTATTTGAACCAAGTCCAAAACAGTCCGGACGAGGCCCAGATACGTCGAGCGGCCGCGCGCTTCGAGGGTGCCCACGACGCCGACCAGCGGCCCGCCAAGAGTGATCGTGCAGCAGCGCGCGCCGAGTGTCGAAATCAGGGGTTCCCATTGCGACGGCGCGAGGTCGAGCGGCATCAGGATAAGAGGCGGACCGGCGCCACGAATTCGGTAGGAGATCCCTGCCGCCTCGCCTTCCCCCTCCGGCAACGCGACCGCCGGGACGGGGTGGCGATCGAGAAAGCCCAGCATCACGGGGCCGATTTCCGACCCGCGGTCGGCGATAACGTCCGACCAAGGGTGGCACTCGAAGCCGCGCAGGAGGAGTGAGCGCGCGTCGGGCAGCTCCGCGAGCAGTTTGGCCGAGCCTTCCGCTGTGGGCCCCTGGTCTCCCGCTACCGCCAGCACGCGGGAGGTCAGGCCGCGCAACCGATCCGCGTCGAGGATCGGCGGGTTGATCAGGGTCAGCGAGGCAACCCGGTCCGGGTGCCGGTTCGCCAATCCCTGCCAATCGGTGAGCCCCAGCCGCCCGGCCGCGATGTGGGCCCTCTCGATCTCCAAATGTTCAAACAGATCGACGAGGCACGCCTCGACCGGACGAACTTCTGCGCTCGTCACGTTCCCCTCCGTGAAGTGATCCGGCCTCACTATAGCCCGCTTGTTGCGATTTCGAGGCTGCAAGCGCCCGGCCGCGCCCAAATACAACATGACGTTGAGTCTATTGTTTACGGTCGCTACACCTGCAGCAAATCTACAGCAAAGGCTCTCGTTAAGGTTGAAACATCCGTCAAGCGCGGCGCTATGGTTAACCGAGACAGCTCCCGCACTGCTATCCGAAGTGTTTAATGTCTAATTAATAATTTATGGATGGTGAATATCGCAATCAAGAGCGCCGATCGTTTGTAACGCAGAAGGCACTAAACGCGACGATGGACCGATGGAAGTGGTAAGGTTCCGGGCAAAGGATCGGGAGGAGATCATGCCGGGAACGCCGTGGGGTCGCCGCGAATTGCTGAAAGTCATGTCCGCTGGAGCTGCAGCCGGCTTGCTTGCCGCAGGCACGCGCAATGCCGCGGCACAACAGGTCAAATGGTCGACCGGCACCGAACCCCCGAAATTGAAGGCGCCGGCTAATTCCTGTGACTGCCACCACCACATCTACGATGCCAAGTATCCGGTCGATCCCCGGTCGGTATTGCGCCCGGGAGATGCGTTGGTCGAGGATTACCGCGCTTTTCAGAAGCGCATCGGCACCAGCCGCAATGTCGTCGTAACGCCATCGACCTATGGGACCGACAACCGGGTCACATTGGACGCCGTCGTGGCGTTTGGGCCTACCGCACGAGCCGTCGTGGTGGTCGACGACAGCGTCGCCGATGCCGAGCTGAAGCGCATGAACAGCCTCGGCGCGCGCGGCATCCGCTTCAATCTGGCACAAGCCGGAGCGACGACGCCCGAGATGATCGAACCGCTCTCAAAGCGGGTGAATGAGCTCGGGTGGCACATCCAGATCAACGCCTCTGCCGCCAAGATCATGGAGATCATGCCGATCCTCGACCGGGTCCCGTCGCTGATCGTGTTCGACCACCTCGCTCACATCCCCGAGCCCGAGGGGGTCAATCATCCACTGTTCGCCCAGATCCGGGCATTGATCGACAAGGGTCGGACCTGGGTCAAATTGTCGGGCGCCTACGCCGACACCAAAATTGGGCCGCCGACCTACGCCGATTCGACGGCAGTCGCGCAGGCCTATGTCAAGGCCGCCCCCGAGCGGCTCGTCTGGGGCAGCGACTGGCCGCATCCCGGCGAGCGGGAGAACAAGCCCGACGATGCGGTGCTGTTCGATCTCCTGTTGGAGTGGGCGCCGGACGAGGCGGTGCGCTACCGTATCCTGGTCGACAACCCGGCCATTCTCTACGACTACCCGAAGAGCGCTTGAGTGCTCCACCTTTCGCCAGAGCACGGGCGCGCTATTGGTTTCTTGTTGTTGCCGTAGTCTGGATCTTTTGCGGGGCCGTTGCCTGCACCTCAACGACCCCGGTGAAGCCCTATGCCGAGTCGGCCCCGCCAACCGAGATGATCTATGTCGTCTCCGGGGGCTGGCACACGGAACTGGGGCTGCCTTTGGACGCGTTAAGCGGTCCTTTGGCTGCTTTGAAGCCGAACTTTCGGGGTGCACGTTACCTGGTCTTCGGGTGGGGCGCGCACGATTATTACATGGCCCAAAACCCTGGCATCGGGGATCTCCTGCGGGCGACTACTCCCGGACCGGCAGTCGTGCTCGTCATTCCGCTCCAAATTTCGCCGGAAATGTTTTTCGGTGCTTCCAACGTTTTTGTTCTGCCCGCGCCGCCGGAGGGCATCCAGCGTCTCTCACAGTTTCTGTGGGACTATCTGGATAAGGACGAAACGGGCGCCCCCAGCCGCATCGGGGTCGGTCCCTATCCCCAAAGCGTCTTTTATATCTCCACTGGGACGTACAATCTCAGTCATACCTGCAACACATGGACGGCCGAAGCCCTGCGCGTTGCCGGCTTGCCCGTGAGCGCTACGGGCGTGGTTTTCGCGGGACAGGTCCTCGACCAGCTTCCACCAATTCTGGAGATGCCACGCGAGCCTAGCCACAGCATGCGCTGACGCTTCGGGTGCTTCACCATCTCCGGTCGCCGACTGAGCGAGTCGGACGCGCTGCCTGAATCGCGCGCCAAGGCGGTTCGAGGGCGACGCCACCTCGCTGAGCGCGCTCTTTAGGGGCGGGAAATGTCGGCCCTCAGCACCGCGTAATCCATAAAGCTCGCGGCCCGCAGTCGCCCGCTCTCGGGATCGTAATAGCTATGTTCCATTCCTTCGTGAAAAACGGTTCGAGGGGGCTATAGAGGCGCAAGAATAAGAAACCAACCTTTGCCGGGCATCGCCTGAATCCAATGCCGTCGGCTAACACGTGCAGGCTGGCTCGGTCCAAAAAAGATCGCTGTCGAACCGTCGGCATTCGCTTCGGCTGCAGGCGACGGCGGCATCCCCATTTCATAGATACTGTGTGCCGCTCCGGTCAAGTAACCGCTCAGCCGATAAAGTATTCCGTAGCGTCAGGCAGAGAAAGAACGCCGGGATAAACTTAGCACGTCATCTTTCACCTTCGCGAGCGCAGCGAGCATTTCGCAGCAACTTTGAAGGGCGTTATCGAAAGCACATTATGCGGCTTTCGGAGCGCCGACTGGACGCGCGATGACCACAAGATATAGAAGTTTGCAGCTACTCCGAAAGGTAGCGCAAATGCCCAAGAAGCTCCCGTCGCGGGCCATCACCATTGCTATGCTCCTCTCCGCTTTCATGCCCGCGGCATCGCCCTCGTACGGCGAGGAACCATCTCTCTCGGAAACGCTGGCATGGATGGACAGCACGTACAATCCGCATAGTGATATGGGCGGCGCATTGGGGCACGGACGAGAGGAAATGTTCAGCAGCGGTAGGCCGTTCAAACGACGGACTTCAACGTTCACCTATAATTATTGTCAGATGAGCTTGCACACGCAAGATGATCCTACGGCACCGCTATATAGTGACTTGTATACCTCCGCGGTGTATAACTTTAACTTGCGCGATATTGACCCAAAATCAATCAAGCTTTATTTGTACGATCCGCAGTTAGGCGGCCTCTCATGCGACTTTAACCTAGGGAATATGGTATGTAGCGTAGCGGAGATGGAATTTGAGACGCCTAATCAGGCCGGGCTGATAGACGAAGACTTCCACATAGTGTGGACCAAACTTACAGGAAGTGAACACGAAGCAAGAGTAAGCAAAAAACATTCGTGGCCGAGTTCTATTTCGATGATGCAAAATATGCAGACCGATTTGTCAAAGCATTTCGGCACGCGGTCGCCCTCTGTGGCGGGAAATCATCACCGTTTTAATTTTTACCCGGCAAAAAATGGACGGTCCACTAAACGGGGCTGATGATCAAAAGCCGAAATTGCCAATCCCGCTTGGGATTTTCCGTAATCCCGCCTATGCGAAAAACAAGTGTAGGCGCCCGATCAAAATGTCACCCCTGTGCCAGTTTGAAATGATACTCCCTCCGGATTTCGCGAGGGGTGTTTGGGGTGACGGTGCGTCTAATGAGCGATCAGGAGCTTGGGCGGCTCGAGGTGCTACGCGATTTGGATCATCGGCGGCTGAGGACCGAGGCGGCGGCACAGCTCCTGGGGCTTGAACGGCGTCAGGTGTTCCGGCTGTTGAAGGCCTACCGCACCGAGGGTCCGGCTGGTTTGATTTCGAAGCGCCGCGGTCGTTCCAGCAACCGGCGTAAGCCCGAAGCAGTTCGCACCAAGGCGCTATCGATCATTCGCGAGCACTACTGGGATTTCGGCCCAACTTTGGCGGCCGAGAAGCTGGGCGAAGTGCATCAGATCACGCTCGGCCGCGAGACATTGCGGTTATGGATGATCGAGGCTGGGATTTGGGCCGACCGCAAGCAACGGCGCAAGCGGGTTCATCAACCCCGCCACCGGCGCGACTGTGTCGGTGAGTTGGTGCAGATCGATGGCTGCGAGCATTGGTGGTTCGAAGACCGCGGGCCGCAATGCACCTTGCTGGTGTTCGTCGATGACGCGACCAGCCGGCTGATGCACTTGCAGTTTGTTGAGAGCGAGTCGACCTTTGCTTATTTCCACGCCGCCCGCGCCTATCTGGAGGCCTGGGGCAAGCCGGTGGCGTTCTACAGCGACAAGCATGGGGTGTTCCGGGTCAACCATCCAGGGGCACTCGGCGGCGACGGCATGACCCAGTTCGGGCGTGCGCTGCACGCGCTGAACGTCGACATCATCTGCGCCCAATTCGAGCCCGGCCAAAGGGCGGGTCGAGCGCGCTCACAAGACCTTGCAGGACCGGTTGGTCAAGGAATTGCGACTGGCCGGGGTGCGCACCCTGGCCGAAGGCAACGCCCTGCTCCCCACATTCATCGCTGACTACAACACGCGCTTTGCCAAGCCGCCGGCGAACGCCAAAGACTTACATCGGCCGCTGCGCGCCGGCGATGATCTGGAAGATGCGTTCGCCTGGAAGGAGGAGCGCACCCTCTCTCAGGCACTGACATTGCAATACGACAAGGTGATCTTCATCTTGGAGCCGAGCGAGCAAGCCAAGGCGGCGATCGGCAAGCGGGTGACTGTCGTCGATTCTCCCGACGGCCGGCTTGCCATCCGCCACCACTGCGTCGAGCTCGCTTACCGTACCTTCGACAAGATTCGCCAGGTCGACCAAGGTGCCATCGCCGACAATAAGCGGCTAGGGCCGGTATTGGCGATAATTCGCGATGAACAGCTTCGTCACGGGTCCGAGCGTCGCGGTAGGCCACGCCGACGCGATCAGCGTGACGCCCGTCTCTTCAAGATCGGCTGAGAACGCCTTTAAGCAACGGCTCGCATCATTTGTTCCATGAAGCAAGCTCTTAAACCGTCCTGGCGCGACCGAAAGTAGAGATGGTCAGCTTCCGCGGGTGAAAGATGCGACACTGTGCTGAAGCCGATTTTTAGAATCTTCATCCGCAATTGATCAGGAAGCGGCCGTGTCATCCAAGGCTCGCCGATTGCGGCGAACCTCTGAGCAAATTGTATGGTCAATGCGGCTTCGTCTTCCGGGAGAGCATTATCTGGGGGAACGAAGCTGAACACAATCTCACTCGATGGTCCCGTCGCCCGAACCATGTCCAAGGTTTCGTCCAGTGCCTCCTCGGTGAGATACTGGCTCACGCCAAGCATGGAAAAGAATGCAGATGCGGTCGGATCGAGTGCGGCTTCGGGCAAAGCAGCCTTCACGGTGGTTTTCTCGAAATCGACAGGGGCGAACGTTACATTTTCGGGAATCGCAATATGGGCGTCAGCCAAGCGCTGATGCTTCCATTGCTGCGTCGCAGGATGGTCGATTTCAAAAATTCGGAGGTCACTTGCCCAGTCGGGTTGACGGTAGGCGAACGTGTCAAGTCCAGCTCCGAGGATGACGTATTGCCTCAGGCCTCGGGCAAACGCTTCGGCGAGGCAATCCTCGGCATATCGGCTGCGCAACAAGTAGTGAGTTAACCGCAGTTGGTTAGCCGTCGGAAGGCGCTCCAAGAATTCGGACCAAGTCTTGTATGCAGCCCCGTCCGGGTCCACCAGACGAGGGGAGATCGGATCATCGAGAATTCTGGGCTCGGCGGCTTTCAGTTGATGAAGCGCCCGCAAGACTGCACATCCCTCCGCGGTCGCGCTATGTCGGCCTTCTTCCATCGGACTACACCCCTTGGCCTAACATTTTCTATTTTGACTGGATTTCTCGGAGTTGGCCATATTTGACTGCAAATCTAAGACGGTCTTTGGCTGTGTCTATGCCGGAGAGCCCGATAAGCGCAGCGACATAAGGCCCCGAAGTTCAAGAACCGATCGCCGGGGCAGGATTTTCAGAAAACGCCTGGGGCCAATATTGGCGACATGCGTGACGAGCTCCTGGGCTGGCAGCCCAAACTCCGCAGCGAGCCACGTCCGCGCGCTCAGCGCAACGGTCGTCAGCTAGGCTTTTTCTACGAGCCGAGCGAGCGGACGCTCGCTCGGCAGACAACCGGTGCGGTTGCGAGGTCCACTCAATCGGGCGCCGGTCGGGCGCTGCGCTACGCCGGGGCTCCGCGCTCGCCCGCCGCCCTACCCAACCGCAAGTGACATTTGTAAATGGCAGAGACGGTGACATCTGTATTTGGTGGACACAAAAAAGAGCCAGTGACACCCCTTCTCCGGGCGCGTCATAAATCGCGGCTCACAGCCTGACCGAATGCCGGCCGCCAGCATGTGGTAGACTTAGAAAAGCAACGCCAACTAAGGCTCGGTAGTGACATCTAAGGCCCCATCCAAAGAGCAGCAGGCTCAACCGTTCTATGCAGCGATAGGTAGAGCTATCACAAATTGGCAATTAATCGAGGACGTTGTGGAGATGCTCTTTGCAGACCTCATGTCCCCGACAAATGTATCGTCGAAAATTTCAGCGCAGGCTGCCTATTATTCTGTGATCGGCTTCCGCGCTCGACTGGCCCTCGTAGACGCAGCAGCGATGATGCAGTGGCGCGGCGCGCGGTTTAAGAAGTGGCGTGCGCTTAAAAAGAATATCGAAAGTAATACTGAATCCCGGAATCACCTCGCTCATTTTTCTCTACATGAATTGTCGTCTACCGACGGTAAGTTGCACCTATGTCTCCGCCATACACTTTTCGATGTACGATACGTACCTTATATTAATCCGCCAAAACTTGCGCCGCCGGATTATCGTCATAAGGATATTGTAGAGACAGGCGAGGCATTCCTCCGTCTGTATCGGGAGATAGTGAGTTTTGGAATTGAAACCGACGCGGTCTCCCCACCTCCAGAAGCGCCGTGACTTTTATAAATTAACACGTCATCCTCCCCACACCGACGTCAGGAGGTTCACCATGCCAACAGAAACTGCGTGGCGCATGCAGGGTGACGTCATGGAAGCGTGTAATTGCACCACGACGTGCCCCTGCAATTTTGGGAGCGACCCCACCCAGGTCCCCTGTGAGGTGATCCTGGGGTGGCGGATCCAGGAGGGCCAGTACGGGACCATCCGGCTGGATGGCTTGCACGTGGTGTTGTACGCGCGTATCCCCGGCAATTTCTTTCGAGGTGACACGACAGCGGGCGTCTATCTGGATCAGCGGGCCACTCCAGAGCAGGCCCAGGCGTTAGGCACCATTTTCTCCGGCCAGGCTGGCGGTTGGCCGGCCGCCCTGAGCGGGTTGATCGCGCATCCCCTTGCCCCAAAGCAGGTCCCCATCCATTTTGAGACGGTCAATGGGGAGCATCGCATCACGGTGCCAGGGTTGTTAGAGGTCGGGACAGAGCAGGTGCCCAATCCCATGCCGGGGCAGCCCTTGCTGGACCCCACAATCAGCGCTTTGGCGGTACCGTTCTACACCGGAGCGGCCCGCGTGCGACGTGCCCGGATGCTGAAGCTGACGGACCCGCTCCTGAACTTCGAATACTCCGGGCGCTCGTCTCTCATCGGACAGTTCGAGTATAGTGGCCCATAGGGCCAATAAACTCGGAACCGCCCTTGCCGACATAGCGGCCGCGCCTCCCGGCCGTACTCCCGGCGTAACTGCCGTCAGGCGGCGGTTTTGACGAGCTTGTGGATCACCCGCAAGCGCTTCGGCACGGGGTCTTTCGAGATAAATTACGCGGGTGGGGTTTCATTCAGTTTTCGCATGACCTCAGCTCGATCCCAGCGGAGGTTTGGCCCTGTAACCTCGATGCCGTAACCAGCCTGTATCAACTCGCGAGAACGGGCTAGCGCGGCAGCTTCGGTTTCGACACGATATGAAGTCCGCGTGATAGAATGTCCTTCCGGTGGCATCTCGCTCAGCGGATAGCGCGGCAGAGGTAGCCGCACGATCGAAACTGTATAGCGACCAATTTCCTCAGCGGCGCTGCGCGGATAGATGCGCCTGACACCGAGAGGCATCGCAGGATCGGCGGAAATGGCCGCTTCGTCTGGGTTCATGTGAAGCGATACGGAATTGATCTCTGGTAAAAATTCAATGCCGGCTTCCTCCAATGCTTGTTGAATCGCACCCCAGGTTTTTCGGGTTACGGCCGCGCCGTCCTGAGCAGCGCGCGTAACGGAGTCTGGTGATACCCCGGCCTTAGAAAGGGTCTGGTCGGACACTGCGGCGAGCGGCCCCTGCAACTCTGCCGGCAGGTCGGTCCGCGTTGCCGTGGCCTGGGCAACCTCGAAGAGGCCGAGCTCGCGATCGGTGCCGGCGATCCGGAAACGGCCATGCTCGAACTCGATGTCAGTCTCACCGGCTTCGAGCAAATGGCTGGCGATCTTCCTCCCCTGAGCGATGATGTCGTCGGTCGCTTGGCCGACGATCGTTGCGGCGAGCTTCATCGAGCCGCCGGAATGGGGGCCGCCGCCGGCCATGACGCGGGCGGTGTCGTGTGTCATGTAGGCGCTGCGTCGCTCTCGGCTTTTGTGCCTGGAATTTGACGATGTCGGCTGCCGTGGGCCGCGTCGTTCGGTGCTGCTCAGCGCGGCGGCGAACTTTTTTGTCACGCCTATTAACCTTAAAATTCAATTGACGCTTTTACGGCTCGCGCGCACCCTCATCCCTTAATTGGCTCATAGCCAAATAACCTGTTGGAGGGAGGAATGCCGCTACTTTGCGGACGCTTGTCCGTTCGCCGCCGCTCGCGCCAGCCAATCCGCGGCCCGCCTTCCTGCAAAAGAACGAATTAGATGCAACAACGACTTTCCCCTTGCCAAAGAGCAGCGGGATAGGGAGGAAATCCGGCCATGCAACTTAAACGTCCACACACCCTCACATCTGTATTCGCTTTTGCGCCGTTCCTGGCGCTGCCGGCGGTCGGCGAAGCCGCAACCGTGACAAATCCGATCTGTCCCACCGAAAAAGTGTTGTTCAATCCGGACAGCGGCAGTGACATTGTCATCGAGGCACCAGCAGGAACGTTCAAGGTCTCGGTCTTCGCCTCGGGTCTGAATGCTCCGACCGGGATCGCATCTCTCGGCGATTCGAAGAGCTTCGAGGTGTATGTGCTGGAGTCCGGTCACGGTCTGCCCAGCATATGCAACGAGCAAGGGTCCATTGTTGGCGGTCAGTTCAGTCCGACCAACCCGTTCACGCCTGACATCCGGGTATTCGACCAATCCGGAACACTGAAGCGCACCTTGGGCAAGCCCACCGCGCCCGGCGTCGGCTTTCAGCCCGCGGGACCCGCGATCGACATCGCGTTCGAAAATGGCCTCGAAGGAGGGCGGCTCTTCGCAACGGACTCCAATCAGGCGACCCACGCCGCTGGGCAAAACAACAGCTCGCGGATCGTGACGGTGGATCCGATAAAAGGGACGGTCACCCCGTTCATCACGGGGCTGCCGACCGGTGATCACCCATCGGAACAGCTGGCGTTCAAAGACGGGTGGATCTACTGGTCGCAGGGGTCGACCACCAATAGCGGCGTCGTGGGTCGCGACAATGGCGGCGGCACCAACCAGTCCGACATTCCGTGCCAGGACATCACGCTGAGCCAGAACGTGTTCGACTCGGGCGGCGGGGTATTTACGAGTGGCTATTCCCCCTTCAACACGACGAATAAAGGGGGAACCATAAAGGCGTTCTTCAACTCATTCACGAAAACGATTCGGCAGGGGGTGTGCGACGGCGCCACATTACGCGCCAAACTCAACGATCCGACAAAAATCGAACCCGTCGGGTGGGGGCACCGGAACGGCTATGCGATCCGCTTCGCGCCCGACAATCATCCGTTGGCCGGAAACTTGCTGGTCGGTGAGGACGGGGAGGACGAGCGCGGCGCGCGGCCCACGAACGGAGTCCCGGAAAGGCTCTCCCTCGACTATCAGAACCCCGATGGCACGCCGGTCTATCACGGATGGCCGGATCGGTTTGGCTTCTTGCCGTCGAGCCAGGCGGTATTCAACCCGATTGGCGGGCCCAATGATGATCTCTGCGTTGCGGACCCCTTGAATCTGCCGAGCATGTGCACGCCGGCGAGCCTCGCGAAAATTCTGACGGAGGATGTTCCGATTCACGACGTGCTGGATCACCCGCCGCAGTCAATCACGGCGCCTTTGGCGATCGAGGCGGCGGATTCGTCGTTCACCGGGATCGACTTCGTGCCCAAGTCTTTTGTCACCGGGCCGGTGGAGGATGGTGCCGCGCTGTACAGCCTCGAGGGCGATTTTGGGTTCTCGGCGGCGAATGCCACCGCCCCCGAAGTGGGCCACGAGGTCAAGCTGATCAACTTCGGCGGCCAGTCGGCGGAGGGGGAGCGGAGGGGGATAAGTCCGACGACGACCATCAAGGGAAGACACCGCTAGCCCTGAAGATCCAGCGGTTTGCCCACAACGCCGAGTTCGAGCAGTCGTTCGTCAGCGGGAGTAGCGGGTTCAACCGCCCGACAAACGTCAGGTTCGGCCCGGATGGCTGCGCCTACGTCGTCGATTACGGCGCGGTGCGGGATGTCGGCCAATCCGACCCCGCCGCGAAGTTCAAAACGCCCGGTGACGGTCCCCTCGTCCAGTTCCCCGGCACCGGCGTGATCTGGAAGATCTGCGCGCAGTAGGGGCTTCACTCGGACCGGGGGCGGCCACGGCCGCCCCCGGTCTCTCCTACGCAATCTCGACTTCAACGGCGTAGGGACCACGCTAAGCGGTATCGTTTTCCAGTCCAGCGCAATCATGGTCGTCGAAAACAGCGCGATCAGCGCCGTCACCGCTTCCGGGATAAAATTAACTGATACCGCACACAGTCTTCTTGGGGTCGCAACGTCCAAATCGTCGGCTCCGGCACGGGCGTCAATATCGCAGGCGGCAACGCCACTGTATTCTTGAGAAGAGTTAGCTTAACAAAGACGAATACCGGAATACTTTCGGCGCCTGCGAGCGAGATATACTTAGCGAAAAGTCATCTAGTAAATAACACTGTGCAACAAGCGGATTTTACCTCAATAGTGCCAATGATAATCATTTCGTCAGCAATGTCAGCAACGGCGTGCTGTTGCAATGAGGCGATTACGGTTACGCCGGTGCCGATCGGCGTCGAGCGACAGACCAGCTGCACCCGAGAAGCATCCTCCGGCCTCGGAGCGGCGCGACGCAACGCTCTAAATTGATGGTTCTGACCCGCTCGAGACGCTCTTCTCTCCCCCGTTGTCCGCCCTTTCGGTCAACGTCGGCGCCCGTCACGCCGGCGCCGCCGGCGCTCGCAGCAAGACGAGGAGCACTATGATATTTTCGAACATGTGCCGAGGGACTGCGCCCTCGGCCAGCTGGAAGACGACCTAGCGGCAGTGGCTAACGTCTTGATCAGCTTCTCCCGTAGGATAGTCGGCGGAGCGCGGCCCGGCCGTCACCGGCGTCCGCATGGGCATCCGCCCCATGTTGAGATCCGAAGCGGCGGACGCTGGTTTTACCGACCCGCGACGCCGGCGCCTGCCGCGCGGATCGCGCGCCACACTCGTTCCGGCGTCGCCGGCATTTCGATGTGACGCACGCCGAGCTCGGCGAGCGCATCGACGATCGCGTTGATGACCGCAGCGAGCGCCGGCGTCGTGCCGCCCTCGCCGCCCGAGCGCACGCCGAGGCGGTTCGAGGGCGACGGCACCTCGCTGAGCGCTGTCTTCAGCTCCGGGAAGGTGTCGGCGCGCGGCATCGCGTAATCCATGAAGCTCGCCGCCAGCAACTGCCCGGTCTCGGGATCGTAATGGCTATGTTCGAGCAATGCCTGGCCGACGCCCTGGGCGATGCCGCCATGGGTCTGGCCGTGCACGATCATCGGGTTGACCGCGCGGCCGACATCGTCGACCGCCGTGTAGCCGACGATCTCGACCAAGCCGGTCTCGGCATCGACCTCGACCTCGCAGATCTGCGTGCCGTATGGAAAACTCGCGACCGGCAGGGTCTGGTCGGACACGGCGGCGAGCGGCCCCTGCAATTCCGCCGGCAGGTCGGCCCGCGTCGCAGCGGCCTGGGCGATCTCGAAGAGGCCGAGCTCGCGATCGGTGCCGGCGATCCGGAAACGGCCATGCTCGAACTCGATGTCAGCCTCGCCGGCTTCGAGCAGATGGCCGGCGATCTTCCTCCCCTTAGCGATGATGTCGTCGGTCGCCTGCCCGACGATCGTGGCGGCGAGCTTCATCGAGCGGCCGGAATGGGATCCTCCGCCCGCACTGACCCGGGCGGTGTCATGGGCGACGTAGGTGATGCTGTCGAACGGCACGCCGAGCCATTCAGTGACGAGCTGCGCAAAACTGGTCTCGTGGCCCTGCCCCGAGGCCATCGTCCCCATGACAAGTTCGACCTTGCCCTCGGGGAGCACGGTGATCTCGGTGCGCTCGCGCGGCGCGCCTGAAGTGATCTCGACATAGTTGGCGACACCGATGCCGCGCCGCTTGCCGCGCCGCTTCGCCGCCGCGCGCCGGGCGGGGAAGTCGTCCCAATCGGCGAGCGCCAGCCCGGTCGCCATCGCCGCCGGGTAGTCGCCGCTGTCATAGGTGAGGCCCGCCGGGTTGGTGAAAGGCTGGGCAGTGGGTGGGATCAGGTTGCGGCGGCGCAATTCGGCCGGGTCGAGCCCGAGTCGGTCGGCCGCCAGATCGATCAGCCGCTCGACGACAAAGATTGCCTCGGGGCGGCCGGAGCTGCGGTACGGGGTAGTTGAGACCGTGTTGGTGACGGCACCGCGACCGCGGAAGTAGGCGACTGGAATGCGATAGACGCTGGACATCAGGCCAAGCCCCTTTTGCAATGGCCCGAATGCCACGGCATGCCCGCCGAGATTGCTGAGGTTTGACCCGCGCACGGCGAGGAAGTGTCCCTCCGTATCGAGCGCAAGCTCGGCCTGAACCGTCAAGTCGCGGCCCTGCCAGTCGCTGATAAATGACTCGCTGCGCTCGCAGGTCCATTTGACCGGTCGCCGGACCAGGCGCGAGGCCCAGGCGAGCAGTGCATATTCCGGGTAGAAGAGATTGCGCGTGCCGAAATTGCCCCCCATGTCGTGGCACAGCACGCGCACCTGCTCGGACGTCACCCCGAGCACCTGGGCGAGGTCGAGCCTGACCTTCGCGACGCCGCGGCCGCTCCCGGTGTAAAGCGTATACTGGCCAGTCGCGGGGTCGTATTCGGCGACATTGGTGCGCGGCTCCATCGGCACGCCGGTGACGCGTTGCGCCCAGGTCTCCAACCGCACGACTTGAGCAGCACGAGCGAAAGCCGCCGCGGTCGCCGCCGCGTCGCCGACCTCGATGTCGATGCAGACATTGTCCCGCACCTCGTCCCACAGGATCGGCGCCCCAGGGGTGATCGCGTCGGCGGCGCGCACCACCGCCGCCAGCGGCTCCCAGGCGATTTCGACCAATTCGGCGGCATCTTTTGCCGCGGCGATCGTCTCGGCGACGACGAGTGCGACCGGCTCGCCGACAAAGCGCGCCCTATCGGCCGGCAGCGGGTGGTGGCGGGTAGCGATCGGCGCACCGCCGCACAGCCGCGCCTGGACATCGGGCGGCGCCGAGAGTCCGGGATTGTGTGGAATCGGGCCGAGCTCGGCGGCAGCGTAGTCCGCACCGGTCAGCACTGCGAGCACCCCCGACGCCGCGAGCGCCGCTTGCTTGTCGACCGAGGCGATGCGCGCATGGGCATAGGGCGAGCGCACGATCACCGCATGCGCCAAACCCGGCATGGTGACGTCATCGCCAAAGCGGCCTCTGCCGGTCAGCAGCCGAAAATCCTCCTTGCGACGCACCGGCTGACCGATGCCGTGAGCGACCGTGTCCGATGGGGTCATGTGCGATCGCTCCCGTTACGACGCTCAACCTGTTTCCCTCCGAACGGCGATCCTGCCTCACAGGTTTGCACAAGAGACAGGTGGCTCGGCGGTGTAGTTCAGCCCACTTGCGTTGAGGTTAGACCGGAGAACAGAACGATCCCGCTCGCTCCGGTGTTCATCGACCGGGTGCCGAGACCGCACCTCTTCGCATGGGCGAGTAGGAAAATGCCAATTGCAGCTTACCTCAAGCGGTTGGTTGCATGTTCCGCCATTCTAATCTCTACCGGCGCCGCGACCTGGATCAATCCACCAGCCCAACGGGGCGCCGCCCCGGCCGAGCAGTCGCAGGCGGCGATTACGCCGCAACCCGGAAACGAGGTTTCTCCGAACCCTCGGAGCGATGTGGCCGCGGATGCCGGGATCACGGTGACCCGATGGGAGTTCAGCCCCGCAATCCCCGGTCAGCCGGTTTCTTTGTCGACACTCGACGGCACGCAGGCAGCGATCGACCGCATGCAAACCGGCCCTCTGGCGATCCAGGTGCACTGGGTGCGGCAGAACGCCGGGGCCGCACCTGGTGCGCCAGACCTGGTGACCGATCTGACGATCGGCCGGCCCGACTTGGCCGCCGCGTTTGCGGGGGAGGTGCACCGCAAGGGGTTCTTCGAATGGCACAGCTGGGCGAAAAAGGACACACTCAGTTCGGGAACGTGGACGGTTTCGCTGACCTATGCGGACGGGCAGCTCGTGCGGTGCGGCCCTGACGCACAGCCCTGCCGGTTCACGCTCTACGTCGGCTAACTCGGAATTGATTGTGTTCAGGGGGGACCGCGCGATCCGCGTCGCCGTGAATCCAAACGATCGTGTCGTCCTGCTCCTCGATCGTGGCGCGATAGGCGTTCTCGACGATGCTCAGCGTCGGAATCGCCTCTCCGCGCTATCCGAAAACTGGTTGAATACCTGGCGGAAGGCCGCGACGGCGCGGCTATCATCGCCGGCCGCGCGCTTAGTTGGTGGCGATATCTATTACGGCGAACCCTTCCTTCCGCGCAGCATTGGCGAGACGGTCGTCGAGCGTGATCATTTCCAGCGAGGATGGACGTTATTCCGCGGCAATGAGGGCTGCCGCGAGCTGCAATGCATCGGCGGCTCCGAGCGGGTGTACCCGAAGAAGCCGTGCCGCCGTTTCACGGATCATGTCGCTCGGGTCGACCTCATGCCAGCCGGCCGCAAGTTGCTTGAGGCCGATTGAAGGCCAGCACTGCTGCCTGCGAGTCGAGCATCGCGTCGCGTTCGAGGCGCGCGAGGGCCGAGACGCATTCCACTTCGGATCCCCACCACACTAGCATGTCAGGATCCCTCGCGGCCAACGCCTGCAGGCGCCGCGTCGAAGCCTCAGCGATCAGTAGCGGTACGATAGCGGACGCATCCCAAAATCTCACCGGCCCTCTCGGCGTTCCTCGAGGAGGGCTTCGACAGCCGAGGCACCCGGCCTGGCACGTGGCGGTTGATTGCTGAACAATGTCCGCGGCGGCGCGGCCCGGCGCGGCCGAACGATGCCGTCGCGGACAAGCCGCGACAGTCTTCCGCCGTGCTCGGCGTCAGGGCCGTCGGTCACGGGTTCGAGGCGCGCAATGGGGCGTCCTCGGTCGACGATCAAGACCGGCGAGCCACCCCTGAGGCCATCGATCAAGGCGCTGAGCTTGTTCTTGGCTTCAGTAAGGCTAACTTTCTTCATTCGCCTAGAATCGCTAAGTCCGTTAAGCTATTCAAGCGTCTTAGATCCTTAGATTTCGGCCATTTGAACGGGTTCCGTAACCCAGGCCCTCGGCTGGCGCCGGCTGACGCTATACCGACAGCACGTCGCCGGGATCACCGGGGGGCAATTTCGGATAGTCCCGGTATTGCACACAGGCAACGGCGCGGTACCGCTCGGTGCGGTAGAGGCCGGGCGCAGCAGTAAGGCAGGCAGCCATGGTGCGCGGGCAGCCAGCGCCGCAACGCGGCGCTCTTCTTCGTAGAGGCCGAGGCGCAGCCCGTGATCGGCGAAGGCATCGGCGATTTGCCGCCCGATGCGTAATGCCGGGTTGAGCGAGTTCATCGAGCCTTGCGGCGCCAACGCGATGCCGGCGAGCCGCAATGGTCTGATACCGTCCTCGTCGAGGTCCGCCAGCCGCCGGCCGGGCGGTTTGATCATTCGCAGGATCGCAAGCGCCAGGGTCGATTTACCCGAGCCGGACTCGCCAGCCCGAACCGCTCGCCTGGGGCGAGGGCGAAGCTGACGTTGTCGACCGCCGGCACCAAGCCCTGCGGTGGCCGAAGCCGACGCGCAGGCCCTCAACCCGCAGGATCGGCTCGCTCACGTGCTCCTCCGACGGCTTGGCAGGCATGTTGGAGGAATCCCTCTTGCATGGCAGCCGTTAGGACTATATATCCGCCAACGGATATACGTTCCCGTATAGACTGCCCTGATGGCCACACTCGCTCACCCCTCCAATCCGCTCGCTCTGGCGGTGCTGGCGCTGCTGTTCGAGCGGCCGATGCACCCCTACGAGATGGCCGCCACCCTGAAGCAGCGCCATAAGGGCGAGAGCATCAAAATTCGCTACGGTTCGCTCTATACCGTAATCGAGCTTCTGGTGAAGCGGGGCTTTATCAGTGCCAAGGAGACTTCCCGCGAGGGCAAGCGACCGGAGCGGACCGTATTTGCGCTGACCCCATCCGGGTACGACGAGCTGCACGCCTGGATGCAAGACTTGCTGCGTGACCCGGTCAACGATTATCCGCAATTTGCGGCGGGGCTCAGCCTGCTGCCGGTGCTGCCTCCGGAGGAAGCGGTAGCCCTGCTCCGGCACCGGGCGCTGCGCCTGTCTGGTGAGGCCACACGGATCGAAGCGCATCTTACCGAGCTCGTAGGGCAACACATACCCGTCCCTGCCAAAGAATTGCCCCCTCAGCTCGTTGGAAAGAAATTTCCTCCGCTGTTCGTCGTGGAAACCGAATATGCGCTGGCCCTGATCAAGGCCGAGCTCGCCTTTGTCAACGAGCTCGTCCGCCGCATCGCCGAAGAAGGCTGGGGCCCGCTCGACTTGTGGCGCGAGCTGCAGGCTGCCTGCGCACGCCAACACGAAGCAGACGGCGTCGCACGGGAGGGCGCCATGTAAGCAGGTCGCAAGCATCGGATGCCCCGGCGATGCTGGAACATCGCCGAGGCCCGAACCCGAAAACCGAAGGCGCGGAGCGCGCTGGCTTCAGGTACGCAGCCACAAATTAGCAGCGAAAGCTCCGCGAGAACAGCGTCCTGAGTTTGCAAGCAATGGGCGCCGACACCTCTTGTCGTCTCAAAGGAGCTTCAAATGTCCGTACCATTCCATGTCCTGATCATCGGTGGCGGCATCGGCGGACTCACGCTCGCGCAGGGTCTGAAGCAAGCCGGGGTCAGCGCCGCGGTCTACGAGCGCGATCGTGCCCTAACCGACCGCTTGCAGGGCTATCGGGTGCACATCCGCCCAACCGGCGGCCTCGCCTTACATGAGTGCCTGCCGCCGCACTTGTTCGAGGTCTTCGACCGCACCTGCGGGGCACCCAACACCGCAGTGCGCTTCTTCACCGAACAGATGCGCTTGCTGCTCGCGTTCGATGGGGATCTCGTTGCCGGTACCGATCCGGTCGCACGCCACCGCTCGGCGAGTCGCATCACATTGCGCCAGGTACTGCTGGCGGAGCTCGATAATGTGCATTTCGGCAAGACCTTCCAGCGGTACGAAGACCACGATGGACGCATCACCGCGTATTTCGAGGACGGCACTTCGGCGGAGGGCGATGTTCTGGTAGCAGCGGACGGGGGCGGCTCGCGCCTGCGCCGGCAGTTTCTGCCCGATGCGCAACGTGTCGAGACCGGCGTGGTCGGCATCGCCGGCAAAATTTTCCTCGACATCGCGCGGGATCGGATCGCGCGGCCGCTGCTCGACGGCATCAGCCTCGTAGCCGCACGCGGGGGCCTCGGGCTGTTTGTCGCGATCCAGGAGATGACCGGCTTCCCAGTCGGCAGCATCGGCGGCAATGAGCCTGCGCTCGCCGGCACAGGGAACCTCTACGAGAACACGCGCAGCTATCTGATGTGGGCGCTCAGCGCCAAGCGCGAGAAATTCGGTCTCACCGACGTCGAGCAGGCCGACACCGCTGCGCTGGCGGCGGCCGCCACACGCGCCATGTCCGGCTGGTCGCACGCGTTTCGCGAGTTGGTCGGGCTGGCAGACCCGACCACGATCTCGTGCCTGCCAATCCGCACCTCGGTTCCGGTCGCGCCCTGGCGCACGGGTCGCGTCACGCTCCTCGGGGACGCGATCCACTCGATGACACCTTATCGGGGCATCGGCGCGAACGTGGCGATCAAAGACGCCGCGCGCCTCAAACGTGCGTTGGTCGCGGCGCATCGCGGCGAGCGCGACCTCGTCGAGGCGATCCACGACTATGAAACCGGCATGCTCGACTACGGTTTCCGTGCCGTGCGCAATTCACTCAAGGCGATGCACCAAACCGTCACCGAAAGCCTGCCGGCGCTGATGCTTTCGCGCCTGACATTGCGCACTGTCAACGCGCTGCCGGCAGTGAAGCGCATGATGGCGAAGCGACTGGGGGAAGAATGAGTATCTAGCCCGTCGGTTGCGCCTGCTGCTGCGCCGCCAACGCATCGTCGATTTCCTTGGCGAGCAGCGCCGCCGGCCGAGCGCTGAGCCGCTGCCAATATTGCTCGAAGGCCGGGCGTTTCTCGATCGCGCCGAACTGCATGCCAAAGCCGATGCCGGATCCGAGATAGACATCGGCGGCGGTGAAGCTGTCGCCGACCACATATTCGGCTCGCGACACAACCCCCTCGAGCACGTTGATGACATTCTCGAAGCGTCCGTAACCCATCATCCGTTCGCGCTCCTGCGGCACCACAAAGCCCATCGCCTCATTGGTCCACGCCGCCTCGAGCGGGCCGGCGACAAAGAAGAGCCAACGATAATAGGGACCGCGCAGCCGATCATTTGGCGGCGGCGCAAGGCGAGCCTCAGGAAACGCATCGGCGAGATAGGCACAGATGGCGGCCGCCTCGGTGACCACGGTATCGCCATGTCGGATCGCCGGCACTTTCCCCATTGGATTGATTGAGAGATAGGCTGGCGCCTTCATCGTCGTGCCGTAGTCGAGCAGCTCGGTGCGATAGGGCCTTCCGATTTCCTCGAGCATCCAACGGACGATGCGGCCGCGCGACATCGGGTGCGTGTAGAAGATGAGCTCATCGGTCATTCAGCTATTCTCCTCGTAAGCCTGGCGCAGCGCCGCCAGATCCAATTTTTTCATCTGCAGCATGGCTCGCATGACGCGTCCTGATTTTCTGCTGTCCATACCGGCCATCATCTCGAACAAGGCGGCGGGAACGATTTGCCACGAGACACCGTATTTGTCCTTCAGCCAGCCGCATTGCCGCGCCCGTTCATCGCCGCCCTCACCCAGTTTGTCCCAGTAGCGATCGACTTCCGTCTGTGTTTCGCATCTCACCACAAACGAGATCGCCTCGGAAAACTTGAAATGAGGTCCGCAGTTGAGCGCAGTAAATTCTTGGCCCTCGAGGCGAAAGCTGACGGTCATCACTGATCCTTCCGGCCTGCCGTGAATCTCAAACCCTTCCTTGCCGTACCTAGTGACAGCTCCCATGGCTGAATTGCTGAACAGCGACACGTAAAATTTTGCAGCTTCCTCTGCTTGGTTGTCGAACGACAGACACGGCGTGATCTTCTGTATGATAGCCATAGCCGATCCTTTCTAACCGCCGGCGTTGATGAGGCGCAACGGCACCGATCTCCTTCGGCCCGGTCAACGGTTATCGCTTTCTGGGACCCAGCGCCCCGTCGGAGCGACGAAACCCCGATCACCGTATCGGTCGTGGTGCCGAACCCAGTCGCTCAGATTCCGGTTGGGGCCGGTCTCGTCGCGACCCTTTGGCACGAGATCGAGCAGCCGGTAGGTGCCGAGCAGATCCTCGCCACCGCGTCCGTAGGACGAGTAAGTATGAAAGACGTCACCGTTCATGTCTTTGTAGAAGACGCTGCGGCCGGAAAGTTCCTCGACCGCGATCTTGCGCATTTCGTAGTTGTAATAGCCCTCGCCTTTGGCGATTTCTTCCGGCCCGAAGGAGACGTGGAAATCGTAATTGAAATCGCTGCCGGCGGACGACACCCACTTGATGTGCCACCCCATTCGCTCTTTGAAGGCTTCGATTTCCGGCAGCGGCGCACGCGAAACGGCAACGTAGCTGACATCGCGCTGCTCGAGGTGGACAAGGATGCCGTCGATGTGGTCGAGCTCGAACGAGCATCCGACGCACCCCTCGGTCCACCCGGGACCGAGCATGAAATGCTTGATGATCAGCTGGCTGCGTCCGCCAAAGAGGTCGGCAAGGGTTTCCTTCCCGTCCGGCCCCTCGAAGACATGAGGCTTCTCGATCTTGACCCAAGGCAGCGCGCGCCGCTCGGCAGCGAGCCGATCGCGCAGCCGGGTCAATTCCTTTTCCTTGACCAGGAGCTGCTTGCGCGCGGCGAGCCATTGGTCGTGCGAAACGATCTGGTGCTCCATCGTTCGACCTCCTTCAGCATGTATTGATTTACGCGTTTCAGCCCTGCGCCAGATACTCGGCCAGGCATTCCATGGCGCTCACCCAGCCACCCTGATGCAGATCGCGCGCCGTGACCGTCTCGAAGACGGCCTGGTGCAATGTCAGTTTCGTCTTTGCGCCATATTCCGCGAGAGTTACCGTGACCACCGTTTCATGACCGGGCTTGCCCTCCGCGTCCTCCCACGCGAAGGTAAAGACGAGCCGTTCCGGCACGACGACCTCGCGACACACACCCCGCTGCCAGTGCTCGGTCCCCTCGGGAGAGCGCATGCAGACGCGGTAGGCGCCGCCCGGCCGGAGATCCATCTCGCAGTGAGCCGTGGTAAAGCCCTGCGGCCCCCACCAGCGCACCGCCCGTTCGGGTTCGGTCCATGCCCGAAATACGAGCTCGCGTGGCGCGTCGAAAATGCGTGTGATGACGAGCTCTCGCTCCGCTAATGGCGCCCCGGTCCGGGGGTTGAGATCAGCAGTCCGCATCCTAAGTAAACCTGATAGTTAAATAACCATTTGTTTAAATATGCCGGGCGGGGCCGTGTGTCAAGAGGTCGAATTTTGCGACGCTCGCAGCGAGCGCGCGTAGACGCTCCTCCGCAGGCGCGGATTGGCGATTTCATCGAGCCCGACAGTCAGAAAGAACAGGCCGAGAAAGACCGTCAGGATGATCACCGTCGGCGCCGTCTACCACCACCAGCCATTGATCATGGCGGCGAAAGCTGAGATCGCCGGATCCGGGCTCGCCTCGGCCGGCGCGTCCCGGCCCACTCCTGCATTCATCCGGTCCTGCCCGTCAGGTCTTGCGTCTCTGCGTGCAGACGTAGAGGACGATCAGGTCCGCCAGGGCGACCGGTCGGACCGCTTACTCTGTCTTCACCGGAAATAAGGTCCGGCGGACCGCGAGCGGGACCCCCGGCTTGTTGCCGGGGGACTGGGGCCGGGGCCTGGCCGAACCGTTATCGGCCGGCACTTGGGCATTCTCGCGGCGCAGCTCCCCCATGCGGGCGCGGATCGCGGCAAAATCGTCGGCAGCGCGAGGTCGTGTCACGTTTCCTCCGTTTTCATTTTTCAGCCTGGCTCTTGCTCGCCGCCACTATACAGGCGCCGGGCAAAATTGGGCACCGGAAACGGCCGATCCCTGCTTTATGCCGCCGGGGGATTTGGGATACCTTGAACATCTCGACACGAGGGAGGGTCATCATGAAGGTGGTTACGCTTAAAGACATACCGAATGTCCCAGTGGAAGGCGCCGAGCGGATCGAAGGGTGGACAGGGCCTGTTTCCCGATCACGTCAGACGATCATCCAGCCCGGGGATTCCGCGAACTACAACTGCAGCGTGGTGAACTTCAGCCAGGGCTGCACCACGGGATGGCATACGCATAACTGCGACCAGATCCTGGTCGTGACCTCGGGCTCGGGCATGGTGGCGACGGAGCACGAGCAGCGTGAGATCAATGTCGGTGATGTCGCGCATATCAAGGCCGGCGAACGCCATTGGCATGGCGCCAAGGCGAACACGACGATGGGGCATATCACGATCACGGCCGTCGGCAGTCAAGCCACACACGGTTAGTCTCGAAATCGTACTGCAGCTAACATTGTAGCTGCGGGCGATTTCCCGCAACGTCCTATCGTCGCCGTCGCGGCGCTGGATTGCCCCGCTTTGCGCCGACGCGGCGTGAGTTTCGGCGTGCGACCGGGCTCGACCCTGCGCGCCTTCGCCTGCTCGCCTCCCTCGTCGCTGAGCGCGCGAATTAGGTCGCGCTCGAACGCGGCGAGGCGGTCGAATTGAGTCGCCATCAGGATATCGCCGGCGCTCGCCCAGCAGGATGGGAAGGAGCGGTCGTCCTTCTGCCTGATCAGGCCGGAGGCGATGTGAGGAAGTTTGGCCCCCCCCCCGCACATGCGATAAGACTGAGTGGGCCCGGGACTCCGCACTCGGTGCATACGGCGGCGGGGCTCGAGCTTGCCGCCGCGTTTGCTTCGATCGGCATCGAAGTGTTTCCGCCGCCGCGACGCCAATCCGGGGCTATATTAGAGACATGATTACAGGCCCTCTCATCGCCGAAATAGCGGCGCTCGTCGGGGAACCTGCGAGAGCCACTATGCTCTCGGCGCTTCTCGATGGCCGCGCCCTGACCGCCACCGAACTTGCCTTTGCGGCGCGAGTTACGCCCCAAACCGCCAGCACCCATCTCGCCAAGCTGACCGAGGCAGGCTTGCTGTCGCCAAACAAGGACGGGCGGCATCGGTATTTCCGCCTCGCATCACCGAAAGTGGTAGAGATGCTCGACGGCATCGTGGCCGTTGCGCTCGAAAACAGACCGCGATACCGCCCGCTGTCACGTCAAGCGCGGGAGCTCAGTGCGGCCCGAATTTGCTACGACCACCTTGCCGGCCGGCTCAGCGTTGACCTCGCCGATTTTTTCACCACGCACGAATACATTGTGCTCGGCGATGAAGCCGCCGAAATCACGGAAGCGGGAACCCAATTCCTTTCGGAGTTTGGGATCGACCTCTTTGCACTGAGTTCAATCCGCCGTCATTTCTGCCGATTGTGTCTCGACTGGACCGAACGTCGGCCTCACATCGCCGGCGCGGTAGGAGCAGCGCTCACCAAGCGCTACTTCGATCTCGGTTGGACCCAGAGGATGAGGCACAGCCGCGCCGTGATCGTCACGGCGTCAGGAAAGCGGGGGTTTTTGGAAACCTTCGGGATCGACTCTTCGGAGGAAGATGAGAACCGCTCGTCTGGACTAGCGGCTCGCCCGATATAACGACAGCACCTTTGAAACTTTCAGGACCGTCTAACCGGCTCAGTTGGACCGGAACATGGGAGGTCTTGTCCATGCAGCCAGCCACCTCGAATTATCTCAGAGGAGCCGTGTTTGGCTTTGCCGCAGTATCGATCTGGGCGAGCTGGAGCGTGATCACGCGGCGGGCCGTTACGACCAGCCTGAACGCGTCGGACATCGCGGCGCTGCGTTTCGGCGTGGCGGGTCTCCTGCTATCGCCGGTGCTTGTGCGGCGAGGCCTTGCCCGCGATCGCCTTGGATGGCTTGGACTGGCCGCGATCATTGCCGGGACAGGCGCTCCTTATGCTCTGGTGGCGGCGGCCGGGCTGCACTTTGCACCCGCCTACGATGGGGGCGCGCTCAATCCCGGTTGCATGCCGCTGTTCGTTGCTCTGATCGCCGCGATCGGCCTTGGAAAAAAGCTTTCGACCACGCAAAAGTCGGGGCTTGGGCTGATCTTGGCCTGCTGTAGTCATCGTCGGCGGGCACGCCGCAGGCTGGAGCACCTCGCGCACCTTCGGCGATGCGCTCTTCCTGTTCGCGGCATTCCTGACGGCATGCTTCACCGTGGTCATGCGGCACGCGGAACTCGATCCAATTCACGCGACAGCCCTCGTCTCCACCGGATCGCTGGTGATCTATCTGCCGATCTACCTTGCATTGTACGGCACCCGCCTGTCGCAGATGCCGCTCGCCGACCTTACAGGTCAGGCGCTCTTCCAGGGCGTCCTCGCGACCATCGTTTCCCTCCTTCTGTATGGCCGTACGGTTGCCATCCTCGGCGCGTCGGGTGGCGCGGCCTTTGGCGCTTTGGTTCCGGCGCTGTCAGCGCTGTTTGCAATACCACTCCTCGGCGAGTGGCCAAACGAAACGGATTGGGCCGGCATCATCCTGATCTCCGCCGGTGTTTATCTGGCAAGCGGAGGACCGTTGCCGAGCAGCCGATGTCGGTGCAGCAGATTTGCCCAACGCGGTTGCCTTGAACAATGCAGTGATTTCTTCCGGGCGGATGATCGGCCCCGTGATCAGTGGGCTCTTGATTGCGTCCTTTGGCATGGCCCCGAGTTTTTTCATCAATGCGATCAGTTTCGGGCTTGTCGTCCCGTTCTGGTGACACTCGACGTCGCGCGTCTTCATGCGACTAGACCTGCGGAACGGCAGCCGGGCCAGGTGCGCGAAGGTTTGTCGTACATTCGGCAAGACCGGGTTCTGAGGCTAACCGTGATCGCCATGTTTGTCGTGTTCGTCGGGGCTATAACCTCCAGGTTATGGTGCCGCTCTTGTCATCCGGTATCCTGGGTGGATCGAGCGAACTCTATGGCGTGGCGATGTCGTGCTTGGGTCTCGGTGCCGTAACCGGTTCCTTACTCATGGCTTCGCGGGTGAAACCGGGAGTGATGATGGTCGCTCTATGCTGCGGGTTATTGAGCGTCGTTTACATTTGGCTGAGTTTCCCGGTTGGGGTTTATTTCGCACTTGCTGGCGTATTTTTGCTGGGTGTTTCCTGCAGTTTTTTAACGTTACCGTCACCAGCACCCTACAACTCAGAGCACGCGATGACGTGCGCGGACGCGTGATGGCCATGTACAGTATTGGCATCCTCGGCAGTGCTTTAGTCGGCGCCGCATTGGCCGGGACATTGGCCGATACGGTCGGCGTGTCGCACACGTTCTTGGTCATCGCAGCCGTTTGCGCCAGCACCGCGGCTGCGACTGCCTGGACTTGGTTGAAATACGAAAATCGCAAAGTTGATTCGATCGTGCAGCCGGCCTCTTCGTAAGTCTGCACGGCGTCGTGCGACCCGCAACGCCGCCGATATTGACTATGCAGCGGGCACCGAGGTCAAGTGGACAAAGGAGAGAGCTCGGCCGCCCGCGTCCAAGGCGGTGAGAGATCGAGGATCCGAGCAAAGACCGGGCAGTCCGGCTCGTGCGCCCCGGGCAAATAGCCGACGCTCATCAGGAATTCGCCGACGATCTGTCCGCCGGTGAAGCGAAATGTTCGGCGAAAGAGCTGCGTCCATGCCTCCGGCGAGCGCGGATGATGCGCGTCCAACCATCCGGCAAACGACCCGTGCGATTGCCGCAGCGCCTGGAGTCGCCGGGCATTTTCGATGGCGGCTTCGATCTTGAGCCGGTTGCGGATGATCCCGGGATCGGCGAGCAGGCGGTCGATCTCGGCCGGGCCGAAGGCAGCGACGCGATCGACCGTGAAATCAGCATAAGCAGCGCGAAACGAAGTGCGTTTCTTGAGGATTGTCGCCCAGGATAGGCCTGCCTGATTGATTTCGAGCATCAGCCGCTCGAACAGCACACCCTCCTCATCAGTCGGAAAGCCGTACTCGGAATCATGGTAGAGCCCGTGGATCGCGTCCCCGGGTGCAAATCGGCAATACGCAGCACTCATCTCAGGGCTCGCGGAAACTGAGCCATGGGGACTTTACCAGCGCAAAGATCACCAGCCAGATGACCGCTGAAACTGCGGTCGTGATCGTCGCCTTCAGCAGCAGCCTCGGCCGCGCAGGCGCACCGGCGGCATAGCCCGGATCGGCCGGATCGGCGGGGGTCACCCATAGCGGCAGCACGGCGAACAGGGTGATCCACCACACGAGGAAGTAGACGACGATCCCGGTGACCCAACCCATGACGAGACGATCCGCAGCGCCGCCGGCTCATACCTGTTCGAGCTCGATCAGCGTTCCGCAGAAATCCTTGGGGTGCAAGAACAGCACGGGCTTGTCATGCGCGCCGAGCCGCGGCTCGCCGTCACCGAGGACCCGTGCACCCTCCGCGCGCAGCCGATTTCTCGCGGCGATGATGTCGTCGACCTCGTAGCAAACGTGGTGCATGCCGCCCGCGGGGTTGCGTTCGAGAAAACCGCGCACCGGAGAGGCATCGCCGAGCGGCTCGAGTAGCTCGATCCTGGTATTTGGCAGCTCGACAAAGACCACTGTGACACCGTGCGCCGGCAGCGCGCGCGGCTCCGAGACGCGGGCGCCGAGCACCCGCCGATAGAGTCCGCTCGCGGCCGCGACATCGGGCACGACGATCGCCACGTGGTTGAGCCTTCCGATCATCGCCGCCCCGTTAGAACTCGGTTTATGGAGAAGTAGGGGTCGGAGATCTGTCTCGCAAGCTGTTGCCGGCTTCCAGCCGCCGGCTCTGCTGTGTTCACCGCAACAGCGCCTCGCAGCTGCGGGACGGTCGAGCGAACTACGCCTTGAACTTCAGAAGTAGAACACTACAACGAGGCGAGCTGATCGATGCCCTTGCCTTCGCGTTCGGAAATCATCGCAGCCAAAGATTTCCGGTCGATCTTGCCCAGGCTGTTTCGGGGAATTGCATCGACCATCTCGAGGATTTCGGGGACTTTGTAGTCTGCAAGCAATGCCGTGACGCCGGCGAGGATCTCCTTGAGGATTATGCTTCGCGTGCCGCGCTCCATCTGCACGAATCCCGCCACGCGTTGACCGAGTGCACCATCCGGCACACCGACCACCGCGGCGTCGCGGACCGCAGGATGGGCAGTCAATATGCGCTCGATCTCGACAGGCGAGATATTCAAGCCGCCACGGATGATGACGTCTTTTTTTCGCGAGACAAACCAGAGATCATCGTTGTCGCCCTGCCGCATCAAGTCACCGGTCGGAAACCATCCGGCCTTCGGGACGTCTTCTATCGCGCCAGGCCCAGCCCAATAGCCGATCGTAACGTTAGGCCCCCGTAAAACCAGCTCCCCAATTTCGCCCCGAGGCACCGGAGCACCGCTATCATCGATCAGGCGCACCTCCGCGCCTTTGACGATGCGGCTTACTGGCCCCGACTCCAATCCGTAGGTGAGAGAGCCAACCGCCTCCGTCGCGCCCCAGAAACTGCGCAGTCGGGTCCCAAATAAGGCGGCGAACTGCTCCTGTAGGCGAGGTGGACAGACGTCGCCGGATGACAGGCAAACCCGCAGAGAATGGACATTCCGTCCGCGTGCCTGTTGGCGTTCCAGCAGCGCGGCGAACATTGCAGGCACCGCAGGGAGCCAAGTGCACCGATGACGCTCGATCGTATCGAGCACGGTATCGGGATCAAAGCGCTCCAGCAAGACGATCGGCGCGCCGAATCGTAGACATGCCAGGAAGGCGAACAGCCCGAACCCGTGGACCATCGGCAAGGCGATGGCTGCGATCTGGTCGCCGTCGAGTCCCAGGTGCTTAGCGGAATCAGCAATGGCAGCCAGCGTTGCCGAGGTGTGAGTGACGAATTTGGGTTGGCCTGTCGTTCCGGAGGTCGTGAGCAGTAGCACGGGTGCGTGGACATCCGCCTCGGCTCTAACCGGCCCCGCGTTGCTTTTCCCGTGCAGTTTCGTCAACGGTTGCGCCCAGGGATCATCGACCGTGTCGCCGAAAATGAAACGTGTATTCGATGGGACTATCGAGCAATCGGTCGCGGCGACGTGCCGATAGAGATTCGCTTGACCGATGTAGAGAGCCGGTCGCAACCGCTCTAACAGCGGCCTGAGCTCCGCGGATTTCAGTCTTATATTCAAGGGCGCGGCGATAGCTCCAATTCGAAAGCAGGCGCAACAAGCAACCGCCAGCTCAGGCACATTCGCCATATGCAGCGCCACGCGATTGCCTTTGCGAAGGCCACGCTCGACCAATCCGCGCGCGAGGCGTTGGACTTCATCCATCAGCCGCTCGTACGTCCAGACGTCTTCGCCGAAATGGAAGGCCACACCCTCAGGCCGAGACTTCGCGTGATGATCCAGCGCCTCTATCAGTGTCGTCGTCATTTTCTTCCCCAAATGAGTGTAGCGACCAGGTCCGGCGTCCGAAACGGCGTACGCGGACCGCCTCTTTGCCGATGATCATTGCGTCGTGGTTTCGGACCCTTGCGGCTCTGATGCGAAGATAATGGGTGGGCCGCACTACGGTGTTATTTCAGTATTGAGAAAACGCGTTACGACCGTAACGCAGTGGACAATTTCCGTTGCGAGGGGGAAGGCGCCGAGTGGCGTGGGTGAACTGAAACAGCGTCTCGCAGCTAACGGGACCGACCGGCTGATCATGAGCGCGGTGACCCACCCACACCCATCGGGAACATTCGCGCCGCGCTGGGTCACCGAAGTTTCAGAAGTTGCGCGGCGCTTCCAACTCCAGCCGCCACCAACGGATGATCCAGGACCCCCAACTGAGCGAGCACCGTCGCCTGATCCCAATAGAGATGCTCGTTGGCCACTTTGCCGGCTTGGAACTGGATGATGCCCACCAGGGCGAACTCAACCCTCCTACTGGTGGCTGCCAAGCCCGGAACCATCCAATCCATGCCCAGCGTATGCGTAAACCGAATCACGAACTCTTCGACGATCCGGTCCCTGCCGAAGATCTGCGACAGGTAGATCAGTTCGAAATCCGGCGGGATATTCGGCAGGAATCGATTGGCATAGAACTCACGCACGCCTGGCCGGCCCGACCCGCCCGTCCCGGAGGGAATGAGGAGCACATAGGGCTCCTCGGTCATCGTAGCGAGGGCCGCATCCGCATCTTTGAGCACGAATTCGGCGTAGGTGTGTTGCTGCCAAGTGGCCAACATGATCCGTTGCTCGGGCGTGAGCTTATTCATCGGAAATTCTTTTCCACGTTGGACTCGAGTCCATTTTGTCCTCCGATTTGTGCAGCGGCTCAGCGACGAACCGCCAGCGATTTTCGGTGTGAGTGGCGAGCGTGGGCCGGAACGGAACCATCTGCCCCGGCCCTAACGGTGCTTTGCACTGCACTCGCGTTGAGTGGCGCGGTGATAGTTCAAACCTGTCGCTTACCGCGACCCGATTTCGCCTCGGCGCTGATCGCGTTGCCGAGTTCCAATGCGGCGCGCCGCATCGTGAATGCTCCCCGCATCATCGCGTCACCCTCGAGACGGTTGCCGACCACACAGCAATATTCGAGCGACAGGCCGTTGGGATCTTTGAAGTAAATCGACTGAGCCCATCCGTGATCGACAATATCGGTGACCTCTACGCCCTTGGCGCGCAATTCGTCGCGCTTCTGTGCGAGGGCTGCCACCGAACCGGCCTCGAAGGCAAAATGATAAAAGCTGGCAGGAACGCCTAGTCCGCGGTTGATTCCCGCATCATAATCTGCCGGTATGCTCGGGACCCCCTGCGGTTCCAGAAAAGCGATCAGCTGATCGCGCCCGACATCAAAAAAAAGACGCCGAAGCCGGCCGCCTTCTTCGATCGTTATCGTGTCGGCGACCACCGGCTTAAAGCCCAGAACCCCCTCGTAAAACTCGCGGGTCTTGTCCAGGTCCAGGGTCGAAAGCCCGATGTGGGAAAACCCTCTATGACTCATTTCTGTTACTCCTCGTGTTCGGATTTTGACGGCATTGGTTCGACGTCTTCTCCAGCGTTCAGGTACCCATTATTTTCTGTTACGGATTGGCTGTAGGCGCGTTGAGCGGGCGATGGCGCATTCGTCAGCCCGCTTTCTGCGTTGGCTAGTGCGCGCCGGGGAAGTTCGTGGCGAACTCCCGACTGGTCTCCAGCGCCTCTTTGGCGGTGAAGCCGTCGCCGGCGGCGGGTTCGGAGGTCACGTTGGATGCCAATAGCGGTGAATCCCTAAGATAACCATCTGCGAGCCGCCGCCCGGTTTCGCGTATGCGCTGACGGTCTATTGCCGGATCTACATCGGGCGGCATGCGCATAACGGTGTCGTTACAGTATGTCGGGATGAGCACCCCGGCGTCACGGCACAGGCCCATGGGGGTCGTGAGCGGCCTGCACGGCCTGACCTTGACCTCCAAATCCGGCGGCACAATGCCGTCGCTGATCTCATGGGCATTGCCGAAAGCATCGAGCTGGAACAGTTCGGACGCGACGGCGACGCAGCGGGCATGTCCCTGACAACGCTCGCGGTCGACGTGTACCCTCAGTAGTCCCGATCCCGCGACCCGGTGCGGTTTTAGGCTCATGATCATTGCTTTCCTCTAGCGGCAAGATCTGTGCGGCCCAGGTGCCGGCTGGGCTTCGTCGATCTCCGCGGTCGCGCCGCTCGGCGCGAACTTTTCGTAGTAGAAATTCGCCGGCGTCACGCTCTGCTCGCCGAGCCAGGCACGGACTGCGTCCACCATGGGCGGCGGGCCGCACAGGTAGACGTCCACGTCGCCGCCATTCAGGTGGCCAGCCTCGATATGAGCCGTGACATAGCCCTTGCGCGAATGGATGCTGTCTCCGGCCGCCACGCAAGTAAAGAAGGTGAAGCCGGGGATTCTGGTCGTGAATTCCTCTAGCCACTCGACGCCCACGAGGTCGACGTCGTTGGTGACGCCGTAACCGAGGTGAATCGGGTACGCAGTCCCGGTCTCGGCGATTTTTCCAAGCATGGACAGGAACGGGGCGAGGCCGGTGCCGCCCGCCAGAAACAGCAGCGGACGTTTGATCTCGCGCAGGTAAAAGCTACCCGCCGGGCCGATGAACTCGACCGGTGTGCCGGGCACAGCCTTTTCGCGCAGATAGGTACTCATCACCCCGGGCGGAATATTGCGCACCAGGAAACGTAGTGGTTCCGCGCCTGGCGGTGAGCTGAAGGAATAGGACCGCCGCTGGCCGGTGCCCGGCACCAGGAGGTTCACGTACTGGCCCGACAGGAAGATGGCCGAATCCGCCCCATCGAGCGAGAAGGCAATCGTGGTCTCGGAGAGCCTGTCTACCGAATGGAGGCGTGCGCGATACGTCTGACCTCGGGTCTTGCAGGCTGCCGACGACGCGGCAATGGCAACAACGAGGTCGGTCTTCGGCCGCGTCTGGCAGGCAAGCGCCAGGCCCTCCGCAGCTTCTTCCCCGGTCAGCGCGTCCTCGAAATAGCTGCCGCGGTCGCACTCGCCTGATTCGACCCGGCATTTGCAGGTGCCGCAGACGCCGTCGCGACAGTCGAGCGGAATGTTGATCCCGAGCCGGTAGGAGGCGTCGGCAATGGTCTCGCCGGGGCGGCACTCGATGAAGCGCGTGACGCCGTCCTCGAAGTTGAGCGCGATGCTGTGGCCCATTGGTTCCTCGCCTCCGACGCGCCCGGCTCAGACGTGGTAAATATCGACCACATGGTGGATGTAATCGTTCTTCAGGATCACCTTCTTCCGCTTGATCAGCGGCGGCGCAGTCGTGGTGTCGAGTGTGTAGAAGGAGGTGCCGGAGTAGGTGTCCACCGTCTTGTAGCGGTAGCTGAACGTCACCCAGTTGCAGCGCAGCTCGCAGACGCCGCCGCCCTGCGTTAGGATCTCGACATTGCTGATGTTGTGCGATGTCCTAGCCTCCGGCATGCTGGTCACACTGGAGCGCTCGGTCCTGATGCGGAACACCCTGTCCTCCAAGCCGCCCTTGTGCCCGTACCAGATCAATGAGATCTGCGTCTGCGGATCGGTGACGAGTTGGTCGTCGTCATCCCACGACGGCATCCAGAACTCAGCGTCCGGCGCATAGAGTTCGAGCCAGCTCTCCCACTCCTTGTCGTCGAGGAAGCGGGCCTCGCGGTAGAGGAACTGCTGCACCTCCTCAACAGTGAGCGTCGGCGCCTCGACGAGCGTGCGGTCAAGCGTGATCGACATTGGTCTACTCCTTCAATTTTTTTTCGGCGGCCAGTGCACGCCGCATGGTCTGCTGCCAGTATTTATGCTGCACGAGGAAGAGCCCCTCGTCCTCTATCCGCGCTCCGCTCATCAGCGGGCTCAAGCCAACCGCTTCGGCTACCGCATCAGGACCCTGGATCCAGTGCTGGGCGCCACGAGAGAGATCGTTCCAGCGGGCTGCGCGGCCCCGGTAGGACATCTGGCAGCCGCGGAACTCCTCGAGGTCGTCCGGCGTCGCCATGCCGCTGGCATTGAAAAAGTCCTCGTATTGCCGGATGCGCCGCGCCCTCGCCTGGGCGCTCTCGCCCTTCGGCGCTATGCAATAGGTCGTCAGCTCCGTCTTATCCACGGCGATGGGACGGTATTGGCGAATTTGCGAACTCATCTGATCCATCAAATACACATTCGGGTAAAGGCACAGGTTGCGAATCCGCCGCACCATCCAGTCCGCGCGCTCCTGACCGAACTGCGCCGCCCATTTCCCGCGCCCCTCCCAGTGCGGTCGGTCCTCCGGGTTGGGGAAGTTGCCCCAGAGCAGCAAATGGCCGTTCTCAAAGGAGTAGAACCCACCGCCCTGCTTGTTGACGTCGCTTAAGCTCAGGGCGCGGATATTGTCCGACTGCTCGGCCTGCTTGCGCCGCTCCGTGGTGGCAACGTAGTTCCAGTGCACCGTAGAGACGTGGTAGCCGTCGGCGCCGTTCTCGCTCTGCAGCTTCCAGTTGCCGTCATAGACATAAATAGGGGAGCCGCGCAGTACCTCGAGACCCTCAGGCGACTGGTCGACCATCAGGTCGATGATCTTGGTGGTGTCGCCGAGATGGGCAGCGAGCGGCGGCACGTCGGGGTTCAGGCTGCCGAACAGAAAGCCGCGGTAGGACTCGAACCGGGTGATCTTCGTCAGATCGTGCGAGCCCGCCTTGTGGAAGCGGTCGGGATATCCGGCACCGTCCGGGTCCTTTACCTTCAAAAGCTGGCCGGAATTGTTGAACGTCCAACCGTGGAAGGGACAAGTGTAGGTGGCTTTGTTGCCGCGCTTGAAGCGGCAGAGCATGGCGCCGCGATGGCTGCACGCATTGATCAATGCGTTCAACTCACCGCCACGATTGCGGGCAATGAAGATGGGCTGGCGACCCATATGGGTCGTGAAGTAGTCGTTCTTGTTCGGGATCTGGCTCTCGTGAGCCAGATAAATCCAGTTGCCCTCGAAGATGTGCTTCATCTCCAGTTCGAAGATCTCCGGGTCGGTGAAAATGTCGCGACTGACGCGGTAGACGCCGCGCGCCGGGTCATCTTGCACCGCCGTGTCGAGTGTTTTCTGGATCGTGTCGAGCATCGATTTTTCCCGTTCTTGCCGCTTGCACGAGAGGTCGGGGCTTCGCTCAAGCCTCGTATTCGTCATCTCAGGTTCCTTTGGGTTTGCTAGCCGGGCTGACGTCGTCTGGGTTGACGAGCTCCGGCACAGGCCGTCCGTACAGGGGCCGCGCTACCGGATGATTTCAGTGTGGGAATAATGTGTTACGACCGTAACGCCGCAGAGGTTGTATTTACGACTACGCTCAGCATCTGCCCGCCATTGAGGCATTGGTCGAAGCCGGCGAGCACCCGGGCGGCGTCCAGCGCATCAGCTCCTCCGTAGAGCTGGTCGACCATCCGGCCATGTGCGGCGAGGTAATCCAACTTGGTGTCGGGCGGGGCACTCGGTTGAGCGGTTATCGGCCGATGATCGGCGCGCGTCACCTGCGATGGGCCGGTTATTGACCGGGAAGACCCGGTCGCTAGATCGGCGCCGAACGTGCTGATGGAGATGGCGCCAAGACTAGCGCCGATCGCTGCCAACGCAAATCGTCCAAGTATCCTGCGGACGGCTCTGCCCGTGCGCGCGCGGCGTGCCACGACAATCTGTACAGTCATGTCGAACCTCTTCGTTTGTCGATGCGAAGAGGATGGTGGGCTTCCGCTACGGCATGATTTCAGTACCGGAGAAACGTGTTACGGCCGTAATTCGCTGACCGAAATTTCGGAAACCGTCAGGCAGCGCGCCAAAGCCGATGCGATCTCGCTGGAAATCAGCGGCCGGTGCACAACCTCGGAGATGCCGGCGGCCACCAACGCGTCGGCGCCGCTCTCATCGGCCGAGGCTGTCGCCAACACGATCGGCACCTCCGGCACGATCTCGTGCAGTGCAACAGCCAGATCGAGCGCCGACGCGGCAGACGCGCGATGGCCTACCAGCAGCGCGTCGAACCTGTTCGGTATCGCTCGGCACGCCGCCAGCGCATCGTCAGCGCGCGTGAACCCGACCGGTTCATAACCGAGCGCCGCCAGCATTTCCTCATCGCCGAGGAGCCGCTCGCTGGCATCGTCGACCACCAGCACCGTCTCGCCGCGCCCGAGCCGAAGGGTCGGTACTTCGCCCCGCGGTGCCAACGCGGCTGCGGCAATACAGGGCAGCCAAACCTCGAAACGGCTGCCGACGTCCGGTGCGCTCCAGACGTTTGTTGCGCCGCCATGCTCGCGCACAATCTCACGCACGGTCGCGAGCCCTAGGCCATTGCCGTCTAGACGCGTGGTGAAAAACGGTTCGAAGATGTGCTCCAGGGTGATCTCGTCAATGCCGCGCCCGGCGTCGCTTACGGCAATGCGGACATAGCGTCCCGGCCGAAGGATGTCCCCATGGCTGAGCGACCGAGGTCCCGTTATCTGATGCACCTCCGTTTCGATCTCCACGCGCCCGACCTGATCCATCGCCTGCGCAGCGTTGTTGCAAAGATTGAGAATCACCTGCTGCAGCTGTCCCGGCTGACCGGATATGACCGCTGCGTCCGGCACCTCGCGGATAGCCAGTTCGATCCGCGAAGGCAACGAAACATGAAGCAGCGAGCTCGTCTCGGCAACCAGCCCTTTCATGCTTACTGGTCTTCGCCGCAAATCCCTGCGCCGGCCGAAAGCGAGGATCTGATCGACGAGATCACGCGCCCGCTCTCCCGCACGGCGGATCTCTGTCAGGTTGCGAGCGGGTTGGCTGTTGGGCGCGAGCTGCGCTTCCGCCATTTCGGTATGGCCGAGGATCGCGCCGACGATATTGTTGAAATTGTGAGCGATACCGCTGGCGAGAGCACCGACCGTTTCCATGCGACGAGCCTGCTGGAGATTCGTCTCCAGGCAAGCATGTTCCCGCAGGAGATGATCACGGATCACGACATTGGCGAGGGCGTCGAGAGCCATGCGCAACAAGCCGAGTTCGGCCGATAGCGGGATGATGCCAGGCCGCAATGCGTCGAAGCCGAGGATTTTTCTACTAAAGCCGCACTCGGCCAAGCTCGAGATGCATGCCCAGCCGCGCAGGCTGGCGGCGGCAAGGACCTCTTTGTCCGCGCCGGCGGGCAACCGATCTACGCTCGGGACATGGATGATGCCGTCGCCGGTCGCAGCGAACCGGGCTACCAACGCCGGTACCCGATCGGGCCAGCTTGGAGGAAACGTTAGCCCCTCTCTGCACCAACGATGCGTTCGGGTTGGGTTGCCTGAGACCATGAGATATGCGCGATCCGCGTCAACAAGCTCTGCCAGTTCGGCCAGCGCCCGATCGATTTGCGCGTCGATCTCGTGTGGCTCGGCGTCGATCAGGCGCGTCGAGATGCTGGCGATTACATGCTCGAATGCAGCGCGCCGCTGCAGTGCAAGCGCTCGCGCTCGAAGCCGCAGACCGAGATGCACAAGAACCCCGACCAGAGCTAGTGAGGTCGCGTACAGCAAAACCCGGAATTCTCGTGCCGTTGTTCTCGATGCGGTTTGCCGTGTGAGGATCATTGTGCGTAGGGCTTTCAGCTCCCCCTTGCTCGGCGCAGCGAGCAATGCCCGCAGGATGCCGTCGGTTGTCGGAAGCAGGTCGTGAAGCAGCCCTCCATGCGCCAACAGCGCTTGAACCGACTCGGCGTCACCGGAGGGAAAAGGTTGAGCGGTGAGCCCGTTCAATCGATCCGCGACCTCGCGTGCGGCCGCCGGCGAGGTATCGAGCGTCAGCTGCAGCATAGCTGCGCCGAGCGCGCTCACTGCCGGAGCCAGCGGGCTACTCTCACCCGATGCGGAAAGCTGCGCGCTAAATAATCGGAAATCAGCGAGGGAGTTCTGCAACAGGGCATTGTTGCTCTTGAATTGCTCGGTCAGTTCCTCCTGCCGAGCGGCCGCCGCAGCAAATCGAGCAATGGCTGCTGCCTCTTCTCCATCCCCCGACGCATTGTCACGCAATCGACCGAGTGATACACGCAGGGCGTTTATCTCTTCCACGAGTGGATCATAGTTGCGCAACATCCCGGCGCGTGCGCTGAGGACATCCCGGCAGCGCAATTTCTATCATCGCGAAACGGTCGAGCGCTTTGAGCGCGCGATCATATCGTTCCGCATCCGTATCGATTGCGCGGAACGACAGCCAGGTAAGCAGCACCAGCAGAACCGAAACGGCCGCCGCGGCTGGCGTCGCCTTCATGGCGGCGCGGCGGTCACGGGAACACCGCGATAGGTGCCCGTCAGCGTGTTCAGAAAGGCCACGATCGCTTCGATTTGCTGGTCGGACAGCGTCTGGTCGAGTTGAGCGATAGCCATTCTGCGTACCGCCTTGCGCAGATTCGGTGCGCTGCCGTCGTGGAAATAGGGTGGGGTCGTTGCTACGTTGCGCAGGCTCGGTACCCGCAAGATCTCGGGTTCCGGCGAGGCGAGCGGATGAAAGATACCGTGCCGCTCGAACAGGTTGCCACCAACGTTGACACCCTGGTGACAGGAGATACAGCCGAGCGACTTGAACAGTCCGTAGCCATTCTGCTCTTCAGCCGAGAGCGCCGCTGTATCGCCTTCGAGCCAGCGGTCGAACCGGCTTCCGGGAGTAACCAACGACCGCTCGTAGGTCGCGATCGTATCGAGCAGGCTCGTGCGGTCCGGCGGATGCCCATAGGCCTGAGTAAACTGACGAACCACCTCTGGATCGGCGTCCAGCTTTTCGAGGACCTCGTTGGCATTCGTCGCCAAATTTGCGGCATTTTCCAATGAGGATTCAGTGTGCTCCTCGAGAGTCCGAAAATTTCCTTCCCAATTGAGGCGAAAGCTGAGCGCCGCATTGAAGATGGTAGGGGTATTAAATGGCAGCATCGAGCCGTATCGTGCGATGCGTTGTTTTTTGCCGTCGGCACCGTTGCTATGTATGTCGTGGCAGGATGAGCAGGTGAGCCCCCCATCATGTGATAGACGAGGATCCGCGAAGAGCCGCTCTCCAAGAGCGAGCTTCAAGGGGTCTGCGGGAGGCGGCGGAGGCACCGGCGTTATTGGCTCTTGTTGGGCAGCAGCCTGTAGGCCGGGGGATTGAGACTGCGGGGCTGCTGCAGCCGTTAGCGTGATGACAAGCAGCAAGGGCAGGCATCTTCCTGCCCTCCGGCGGCGCAAATCCGAACCGGTTGGTGCGCCGAGTAACAAGCTCTTCAAAGCACAGGGCATGCGTCAACAAATGCGGCGGGTGACTGTGGCCACCGGCCGGCGGCAATTTGCCTGGACACCTCGACACTCATTCGGCCGACTCGGCACCGTCAGCTCCAATATCGTGGATCTCTCGCATACTCGATCTCGTGGCGGGAAATTCCGATGTCCCTCAGCGTTCGGTCGTCGACCCTCTCCCAGCCCGCTCTGATGCGGCGAACCTCGCGTTCGCGGAGCATTCTCGACCACAACCCGGCAACGACCGAAGCGATTGACGTGATCGATGCGCGCCAACCCGCCAAATCGGTCGTCGTAGTCTCGGCACACCAGCGGTCGGTCCGGTCCGAGCGGCTGTCGAGCCGGTTCCACGGTCTGCCCGCGAGACTGTCGAAGAACAGGTCTTCCCGATCGTGCGTGCGGCAGATCGGAGCGGCGATAGCGTCGCCAGGCCACTCACTCTCGAAGCGCATTGATCTCTCCTATAGCTTTTGTAGGTGGGGAGACCGTGCTAATTGCGCGCTACCGAGTTGTTTCGGCGTTGCGGAAAAGGGTTACGATTGTAGTGCGGCGGACCTCAGAGCCTCTCGACCGGAAGGGCAAACACATAGCCAACCCCACGCTCGGTCTGAATGATCTGTGGCGCGCTCGGATCGGGCTCCAGCTTCCGCCGCAAGCGCAGGATTTGCACGTCGATGCTGCGGTCGAAAATGTCTTCGTGCACCCGAGTCGCTTGTAGCAGTTGCTCACGACTGAGCGGCCGCTGAGGCGCCTCGAGAAAGGCAGTCAGCAGAGCGTATTCGCCCTTGGTCAGCGCGACCTGGCCTCCGCTGGGATCGCTAAGACGCCGGATACGCCGATCGAGTTGCCAGCCGCCAAACTGGCAGCGGCCTCGCTCCGCGTCTCGCTGAGGCGCCACGCGTCCGGCCTCCTGCCGTCGCAACACGGCACGAATGCGCGCCAGAAGTTCCCGAAGGCTGAACGGCTTGGTGACATAGTCATCGGCGCCGAGCTCGAGCCCGACCACCCGATCAATCTCCTCGCGTCGATCGCCAGTCGTGATGATAACCGGAACGTCGGAGCGCGACCTGATGTCGCGCAACAGATCGAATCCGTCCTCCTGGCCGAGCCGCAGATCGAGAATGACGAGATCAGGCTCGCTTTCGGCAAAATTACGCACCACTTCCTGACGTCCGGATGCCGAAACGCCGCGCATGTTGTGGTCTTCGAGATAGTCCACGACCATGCGCCTCATGACATGGTCATCTTCGACGACCAAGATGCGTACCGTCTGGCCGTTCAGGTCGTTCATACGGCTATTACCTGCAGAGGCGCGCCCCGCCGCCCGTGGCTCGTTAACGAGCGCCGGCCGAAGCGGCGACAGCGAGGGCGCGGCGCATCGGCATCTCCGTCAATCCTCGAAAGGCAGATTTGGGGCGCCGGTTGCCATTTGGAAATTATACGAATGGATAGGGTCAATGCTCGACCTTGATCTGCTCCGCAGCTTTGTCTCGGTCATCGATGCGGGTGGGTTTACCCGCGCTGGCGAACGCGTCCATCGCACCCAATCGACCGTGAGCCAACAAATCCGGCGCCTGGAGAAAGGCTTTGGCCGACCGTTGCTACATAGGACGGAAAACGTATCAGCCCGACTGAAGAGGGCGAGCGGCTGCTTTCGTATGCGCGGCGACTCCTTGCGCTTGCCGAGGAGGCACAGGACGTGGTGTCGCGCCCAACCGGGGACGGCGTGATCCGGCTCGGCCTGCCGGAAGATTTCGCCGCCCACGCCTCACCGAGATGCTATCGGAGTTCGCCCGCTCGCGTCCGGGCTTTCACCTCTACGTGCGCTGCGGAAAGAGCGTTCAAATGCGACGCGCGCCCGAACGCGGTGAGCTCGACCTCGCGCTGTTCAAGCGCGACGCCGAAGAGACCGGTGGCATTGCTGCCTGGCCCGAGCGTCTACGCTGGACCACCAGCCGCCGTCACCCGGTCGATTTCCGCGACGATCCGTTGCCGCTCGCCCTATTCGAGCAGGGATGCATTTACCGCGATCGAGCGTTCCATGCGCTTGAGAGGGTAGGTCGCGCCTGGCACATCGTCTACACGAGCCCCAGTATTCTCGGCATTCAGGCCGCTGTATCGGCCGGGCTCGGCGTCAGCATCCTGCCCGAGGTCGCCATTCTTCCCGAGCATACCGTGCTGGACGCGAGGCATGGTTTTCCGCCCATCACCGATACCGAAGTGGCGCTCGTTGCGGCGCCGGAGGCAAGTGCAGCCAGCCGCCGACTGGCCGAGGCTCTGGTGAACTTCTGTAGCACCATCGACCCGCGGATGGTGGCATGACTGGCGGTGATCTGAGCAGATCGTCCTTCAGACGTAGCGATCGTTTCCCGAATCTTGCCGTGTGACCGAGAATTCGGAAAGCCCACTCGATCAGGATTGTCGCTAACCGAGGCTCGTCCGAGCGAGGCGGTCGGCAACGAAATGGTCGATCGCCGCGAACCAGGAGTCGCGGATCATGTCCCGCTCGAGGAAGGGCTCGTGCTTCGAATCCGGGAACTCGACGAGTGTGCAGTCGGGCAGCAACCGGGCGGCTCGGTGATGCGCCTCGGGGCGCAAAAAGGTCTCGACCCCGGCGCTGAAGAGCAGGATCGGGGTGTCGATCCCAGCGAGAAACTCTTTCTTGGCCATCCGAGCGGCGAGGCGCAGCGCCGAGTCGAGCCAGCCCCAGGTCGGTGCATCGACGCGCAGCGCGGTATGGGCCGAGAACCACGCGTATTGCAGGCGGCATCGTTCCGGGTCGTTCGACACCCGGCTGCGCTCGGGCGTCGGGATGCGATCGGAACGCCACCGGCGCGCTCCCGGGACGGGGCAGATGCCGAGGCCGGTAACCCGGGCGAGGCCGGTTATGCACCGCATAAGCGCCGGGGGCAGGCCTCCCGTGCGGAACCCGAGCATCGGCGCCGACAGGATGGCGGCGTCGAACAGACCCGGGTGTCGGCGCAGGCAAAGGAGTGCCACGGCACCGCCCATCGAGTGGCCGATCAACAGGCGCGGCCGGCGCGCCGTCGTCAGCTTCTCGGTGAACGAGGCAAGCTCGCCCGCGTCGCGATCGAAATGCCTGGGACGCGGGCGGCTCGGCATATGCCTCGGGCGCTCGGAGCCGCCTTGCCCGCGCCAATCGAGACACCAGACCGAGTAGCCGCGGGCGGCCAAGTCGCCGATCGTCTCGAAGTATTTCTCGATACACTCGGCAAAACCGCCGACCATCACACACTCGGCGCGCGGCTCCTCCGCCGGCAGATGTCCCCAACGCAGCCGCACCCCGTCGTCCGTCGGAAGACTGCCCCAGACGAAGCCGGACGGCTCCAGAAACCGCGCCGGCAAAGCCGGGGCGCTCGCCGCTACCGCCACCGTTGTTTTCGCTCCCTGCTGGCCGTGCGATTTCGGTTGATCGGCGGAGCCGAATTCGTTGTTCCGCAGCATCGTAATTTACGCCCTAACCGACTGATCTAACGAGCTATTCTGGCCGAATGATCAGGCGTTTTCGAGGGTGCGATCGCGATTTTCGTTGTTTTTATCCATCGCCGCTGCGCTTGCGCAGCAGGAACTCGCGGCCGGCTTTGACCATCGGCACGCCGTCATAGGCGATGATATCGGCCGTCGCATAAGTTTCGCTCCACAGCTCGGGCAGGTAGGAGCCGGTGCCGATCACGTTGATCGGGGCGTTGGCGGTTGCCATCATCCGGCACTTCGCCGGCCCGAACCCCGAGCTCGCGACGATCTTGACCCCGGGGAACCCTGCTTCGTCGAGGGTCCGGCGCAATAGCCAGATCGCCGCCGCGGAAACCCCGGTCCCGACGAGATGGCGCAGCTCCTCTTCGCTGCGATAGCCGCGGATCGATTGCGGCGCATGGCGCTCGATCACCTCGTACGAACGGGCCGGATCGAGGCCTTCACAGTAACGCCCGCCGGGGGTATCGATGCGGACTGCGAGTCGTCCGGCGGCGGCGAGCTCCGGGAAACGCCGCGCGACTGCGACGGCGTCCGAGGTCTCATGCCCGAAATAATCGATCAGCACGGTCATCGGTTCGTCGGGAAAGACCTCGCGGAACATCTCGGCGGCGCGCACGGTCGATCCGGCGTAGCCGATCAGCGCGTGCGGCATCGTGCCAGCACCCTTGTCCTGCCCGAAGAAGGCCGCGGTGGCGTCGGTGGCGCAGCCGACAAAGCCGACGGCACCCGCTTCGCGCCGCGCATGCGCCGAGCCGACCGAGGCGGCGTAAGCCATCATCTCAGCCATCTCGGCGCCGGCGCAGTGCCGCGCGTCCATCGCCAAGAAGGCAACCTTGGGGAGCTCGGCGCACATCGCATAGGCGTTGTATGCGGCGACGCAAGGCGGACCGAGCCTTTGCAGCAGCACGGTCTCCAGGTCGACGAGATGAAAGAGCGGCCCGGTGACATGGAGGATCGGCTCGCCGGCGCCGACCCAGGCGCCCTCGGGGTGGTTTAGCTCGATCGCGAAGCGGGTGCCGCGCGCGACAGCCTGGATTTCGAGAAAATCGAGCGCGAGGTGGGGCGTGCAGATCACCGGCCGGCGCATGAACACCGCGTAGGTCGCCGGGCGATCGCCAAAACGGCCGACGATCGCCTTAGCCTTCAAAAAATAGCTGTCGGTTTGCGCCGCGAGCGACCGGTCCGCCACCGTTTACCTCAAGAGACCGCCGCGAGCCGGCTCAGGCCGTCGACGCCGTTGCGCTGGCGTCGCTGCTTCAGCGCCTCGGCGATCTCGAAGGCGAGTTCGAGCGCTTGGCTCGCATTGAGCCGCGGGTCGCAATGCGTCAGGTACCGTTCGCCGAGCGAGGCCTCGCTGACCCCCTGGGCACCGCCGATGCATTCGGTGACGTTTTGCCCGGTCAGCTCGAAATGTACGCCGCCGGCATGGCTCCCCTCGGCGTCATGGATCGCAAAAGCGCTGTGCAGCTCGTCGAGGATGCGACCAAAGACCCGGGTCTTGTAGCCGTTTGACGAGGTGATCGTGTTGCCGTGCATCGGATCGCAGCACCACACGACCTGGCACCCCTCGCGTCGCACGGCGCGGATCAGGCATGGCAGCCGTGCCTCGACCTTGTCGGCGCCCATGCGGGTGATCAGGGTGAGCCGGCCCGGCTCATTCTCGGGGTTCAGCCGGTCGATCAGCCGCAACAGATCCTCGGGTTCGAGAGTCGGCCCGCATTTCATGCCGATCGGATTCTTGATGCCGCGCAGAAATTCGGCATGGGCGCCGTCGACCTGCCGGGTGCGGTCGCCGAGCCAGACGAGATGCGCCGAGCAGTCGTACCAGTCGCCGGTCGTCGAATCGACCCTGGTCAACGTCTCTTCGTAAGAGAGAAACAGCGCCTCGTGAGAGGTATAGAACTCGGTCTCGCGGATCTGCGGTGTCGTATCCGAGTCGAGCCCGCAGGCCGCCATGAAATCCAACGTCTCGGTCAGCCGGTCGGCCAGCGCACGGTAGCGTTCACCCTGCGGCGAGTCGGCGACGAAATCCTGGTTCCAGGCGTGGACACGGTGCAAATCGGCATAGCCGCCTTGGGCGAAGGCGCGCAGCAGGTTCAAGGTTGCCGCCGATTGGCTGTAAGCCTGGATCATGCGTTGCGGATCGGGCTCGCGCGCCGTCGCGTCGAACTCCAGACCGTTGATGATGTCGCCACGATAAGACGGCAAAGTCTGACCGTTCTGGGTCTCGGTCTCCGAAGAGCGCGGCTTGGCGAACTGGCCGGCAAGCCGGCCGAGCTTGACGACCGGGCAGCCCGCGCCATAGGTCAGCACCACCGCCATCTGCAACAGCACCTTGAACATGTCGCGGATGTTGTTCGGGTGAAACTCGGCAAAGCTTTCGGCGCAGTCGCCGCCCTGCAGCAGAAAGGCCTTGCCCGCCGCGACCGCAGCCAAACGCTCCTTGAGCCGACGCGCCTCGCCGGCAAAGACGAGGGGCGGAAAGCGGTGCAATGTCTCCTCGACGCGGGTGAGTGCGGCTTCGTCGGGATAACCCGGGACCTGACGGATCGGCAGGCCGCGCCAGCTGTCAGGGGACCAATTTTCTATCATGTCACAGCATCCCGTGGTTGGAGGCCGCTCCACCATCGACGACATTCGGATCACGGGGGGCATGAAACGCGAAAGCCGCCTCGGTGGGGCGGCTTTGGAAAAACGCGCGAACGCGATCCTAGGCCGCCGTCATATACCGGCAGTACCAAAATCGCGCGGTCAAGCAGGGGCCGCGAAGGGCCCTGATGTTTGCCATACCCGTACGCTAGCCGCAGGGCCCTTCGGACGCAAGCGCTTTATGCGAGGCGCCGCGCGCAATCCGCCCTACTCCGCCGCCAGTTTCGGCCGCACCGTCTTCTCGCGCATCGTGACGAACTCCTCGGCCGCACTCGGATGGATGCCGACGGTCTGGTCGAACATCTTTTTCGTCGCGCCGCACTTAATCGCGATTGCCAGCCCTTGCACGATCTCGGGCGCGTCGGGGCCGAGCATGTGGCAACCGAGCACCCGGTCGCTGCGGGCATCGACGACGAGCTTCATCAAGGTGCGCTCCTCGCGCCCGGAGAGCGTGTTCTTCATCGGCTTGAAGCGGGCCATGTAGACATCGACTTCGTTATACTCCCGTCGGGCATGCTCCTCGCTCAGCCCTACCGCGCCGATCGGCGGCTGGCTGAACACCGCCGAAGGCACGTTGGCATGATCCAGTTTCGTCGGGTTGTCGTTGAACAAAGTCTCTGCGATCGCGCGGCCTTCGGCGATTGCGACCGGGGTTAGGTTGATGCGGTCGGTCACGTCGCCGATGGCATAGATGTTGGGGACGCTCGAGCGCTGCCATTCGTCGACGATCACCGCCCCGGCCTCGTTGATCCGGACTCCGACCTCGCCGAGACCCATCCCCTTGGTGTTGGGCCGGCGGCCGGTGGCATACATGACGAGGTCGGTTTCGATTGTGTTGCCAGCAGTGGTGGTGACGAGATAGCCGCTCGCGGTTTTGTCGATCTGAGCGACCTGGGTTCGGCCGCGAATATCGACGCCGCGCAGGCGCATCTCTTCTCCCAAGGCCACCCGGACATCGTCGTCGAACCCGTAGAGCAATTCGGGGCGCCGGATCAGCTCGACAACCTCGCTGCCGAACCCGCTGAAGATGCCGGCAAACTCGACCGCGATGTAACCGCCGCCAACGATAACGATGCGGCGCGGCAACTTCTCCAGGTCGAGCGCCTCGTTTGAAGAGATTACGTGCTCGATCCCGGGAATATCAGGCGTCTCCGGCCACGATCCGGTGGCGATCAGCATATTCTCGGCAGTATAGCTGCGACCGGCGACTTCGACGGTATGCGGATCGGCCAAGGCCGCGTGACCGCTGATGATCTCGACGCCGCTGTTGTTCAGCATGTTGATGTAAATCTGCGACAGCCGCCCGATCTCCTTGTCCTTCGCGGCGATCAGCTTGGGCCAGTCGAAATCGGCCGGCGGCACGGTCCAGCCGAAGCCTGCAGCATCGGTAAATGCGTCGGCAAATTGTGCGCCATAGACCAGGAGCTTCTTCGGCACGCAGCCGCGCAACACGCAGGTGCCGCCGACGCGAAGTTCCTCGCAGATCGCGACGCGCGCGCCATAACTGCCGGCGCGGCGCGAGCTGGCCACACCACCCGAGCCGGCCCCGATCGTCAACAAGTCGAAATCATAGCGCGGCATCACGGGTCAACTCCGTCGTCATGGGTTGGTGGACATTTGGGGGACATTCTGGTTGTCACAACCCGCCACACATCGCAAGCGAGCCGTCCGTTGCCAAGGGTCGGCCGGGGATCCGGGAGCGGATTCATCCCGCGGCGCGCGATTTGCGCACCTTCGCAGCCGTCTTCGGCGCGGCATTCGCCTCGGGTTCCGCGGTGACCTCGACTTCGACCGTCATGCCGAGATTATCGGAGGGAAAGCCGGTCCAGGTGCCGGAGATCGGCACCGCCTGGCGCGGATCGCGCGCGACGGCGACCCGGATCAGATCGTGATTGCCGACGATGCCGTTGGTCGGATCGAACTCGATCCAGCCGGCGCCCGGCAGGTATGCTTCGAGCCAAGCATGGGTCGCTCCGCCGCCGATTCGCTCGCTGCGTCTATCTTCGGGGACATACAGATAACCGCTTACAAAGCGCGCCGCGAGCCCGAGCGAGCGCACCGCCTCCATCATCAGCACCGCGAAGTCGCGGCAGCTGCCGCTCTGCGCGCGCAATGTCTTGACCGGATCCTGAACCCCGCTCTCCTCGCGCGCGACATAGGTCAGGTCCTGCCGGATCGCATAGGTCATCCCGGCGAGCAGCTCGGAGGTGTCCGTCCGGCCGTCATGGCGCAGGAACTGCCGGGCCCAGCGGTCGACCTCATGTTCCGGATCGAGATACTGCCGCTCGATCGAGCGCAACAGATCGGGCATTTCGTCGGCGCCGTAAGTGAACGGGTATCTCTTCGCATACTCCTCGATCTGGAAGTCGAGGGCATTGGTCGGCGAATGGTCGAGGCGAATCACACTCTCGATGCCCAACTCCTGCGCCCGTCCGGCGAATCGGGCGATCGCAACGCAATTACCAAACACATCGTGCACCCAACGGATATCGGCGGGTTCCGGGGTGATGACGAGCTTGGCGTCGAGCAGCTTCTGGTCGTAGCTGTCGCGCGGCCGCAGCATCATGCGATGCTCGCCGAACGCGACCGGCTGCTTGTAGCGGTAGATCGTGACGTGGCGAACGGTGATGACCTGCATCGCCTCTGCCTATTGCGGAGTTGCCGTCTGCGCCTGTGAAGCCTCAGGCGAATAGCCGAAGAAGGCGATTGAGAGGTCGCGGGTGACGGCGTTCAATTGTTGCTGCATCAGGTCGAGGAACTCGTGCAGACCCTCGCTCAGGATTGTCGAGATGTCGAGAGTTCCGAGGACCGCGCGCAAGCGGTCGAGCTCTTCGGCGGCATCGTTGCCGTGGCGCAGCGCATAGCGCGATTTGACTTCGCTGAGCAACTGGCTGACCTCGCGCACGCAATGATGGACCGAACGCGGGAAGGCCTGGTTGAGCAGCAGGAAACCGGCTATCCGTGCCGGGGTAGTGCTGGCCGTGTGGAGGCGCCGGTAGGCGTGGTAGCCGGCCGCCGAGCGGAGCAGCGCGTTCCACTGGCTGACATCGGTCGGCGAGCCGACGTCGGAAGGGCTTGGCAACAGCAAGTGATATTTGATGTCGAGCAGCCGTGTGGTCTGGTCGGCGCGCTCGATATACCGGCCGAGCTGATAGAAATACCAGCCCTGGTCGCGGAAGAGGGTGCCCTCGGTGATGCCGGTATGGGTCTGGCAGGCCTCTTTGATGATGCCGAACAATGCCGCGAGCCTGCCGGGCAGCAGATCGTCTTCGCCTAGCGCGGCGAGCCGGTTGTAGAATACGTTGAGCTGCACCCACATCTCGGTCGAGATCAACGGCCGAAGCGTGCGTGCGTTCTCACGGGCATAGCGGATTGCGCTGATGATCGAAGTCGGATTGCCGCTGTCGATCACGTAGAATTTCACCACGCTCTGCGCCGTGGCCGCCGGGTGAGTCGCAAAGAAGCGCTTCTCGTCCGAGTTCAGCTGGAGGATCGGGCGCCAATTCTGGCCGCCCCGGCTGTCGCGCGAGAAGGTCTCGTTGACGTCGAGGATGCGCGCGAGGTTCTCGGCGCGCTCAACGTAGCGCGCGAGCCAGAAGATGCAGTCCGCAAAGCGGGCGAGCAGAACGTCACTCAATGACCCAGGTGTCCTTTGAGCCGCCGCCCTGCGATGAATTGACGACCAGCGAGCCCCGCCGCAGCGCCACCCGCGTCAGCCCGCCAGGCAACACCCAGGTGCTCGACCCGGTCACCGCAAACGGCCGCAGATCGACGTGGCGGGGTTCGATTTGGCCGTCCACCAATGTCGGCGCGACCGACAGGTTGACGCAGGGCTGACTGATGTAGTTGGCCGGGTCGGCGACCAGCTTGGCCCGACATTCGTCGAGCTCCCGCAGGCTCGCCCTCGGGCCGACCGTGATGCCGTAACCGCCTGCCTCGCCGACCGGCTTGACGACGAGCTCGGCGAGACGGTCGAGTGTGTAGCGGAGTGCTTTCGGCTCGCGGCAGATGTGGGTCTCGACGTTGGGCAGGATCTGATCCTCGTCGAGGTAATAGCGGATGATCCGCGGCATATAGGCGTAGACCGCCTTGTCGTCGGCGACGCCTGTGCCGACCGCGTTGGCGAGCGCCAGATTGCCCGCCCGATAGGCCCGCATCAGCCCCGGCACACCCAGCATGCTCTCGGGAACGAATGCTTCCGGATCGAGATAATCGTCGTTGATCCGGCGATAGATCACATCGACCCGCGACAACCCGCCGGTGGTCCGCATGAAGACGCGGTCGTCCTCGACGAGAAGATCGGACCCCTCCACCAATGGGACGCCCATCTCACGCGCCAGAAAGACATGCTCGAAATAGGCCGAGTTATAGGTGCCGGGCGACAGCAGGACGACCTGCGGATCGGCAACCCCAGCCGGCGCCACCTCCTGCAATGCGGCGATCAGCTTGGCACCGTAATTGTCGATCGCGCGCAGAGAGATGTCGTCGAGCAGATCGGGAAAGGCGCGCAGCATCATGTGCCGGTTCTCGACGACATAGCTGACACCGGAGGGGGTACGCGCGTTGTCCTCGAGCACGAGGAACGTGCCACGCTCGTCGCGCACGATGTCGGTGCCGCAGATGTTGACATACGTCTTATGTGGCAGGTCGATGCCGCGCATCAGCGGGCGATAATTGTGGTTGCCGAGGATCAGCTCGGCCGGGACCACACCGTCGCGCAACACGTGCTGGTCGTGGTAGACGTCGTCGAGCAACAGGTTGATCGCGGTGATCCGCTGGATGATCCCGCGCTCGATGTGACGCCACTCCTCGGCCGAGAGGATGCGCGGCAGCACGTCGAAAGGCAGAATCCGGTCGATCGTCTGAGCATCGGAATAAATCGTGAAGGTGATGCCGAGGTCGTAGAGCTCGGCGTTGGCGGCGGCGGCGCGCTGTTTGAGCGCATCGATCGACAAGCCGGAGAGGCGCTCGCGGATGACGTGGCTCGCCGAGCCGCGCAGCATCTCGCAGTAAAAGCTCTGCGGATCGTAACCGTCGAGGATCGAGGGATCCATTTGCCCATCCGAGATCGGAGATCGAACTTAGCAAGCATTTTCTGCGCCAATGCGCCGGAAGTCCACGTCGCCACGCAGCCAAGGGTAACGAAAGCGGTCGGGCGGCGCGCCATGCCGGTTCGCATCGCGATTCCAGCCATGTCCAACCGCTTTTTGGCAATCTCTCCCTTCCAGGAGCGTCGCAGGGCGGATTCCGCTGTCGACAGCGGAAAACTGTGTTTACGTACCCGAGAATTGCCGGGTCGGCATCAAAAATCTGGTTGAAATCAGCCTCTTGAATGCATCTGGCCGAGCCGGCCGCCAGCGGCAATCAGGCGCCTGTTGCGCCGGTTGGCAGCGGACCGGCAGTGGAATTCAGCGGCATGGCTTGGGCTTGCTGAATTGACATGTCATAGAGGTTATTATGAATTGACAAAATAGCATGTTGCCAGTATATAGGAGCAAGCTCAGCTGCCTCAAGGGGTGGCCGGAAGCACCAGCATTCCAGGAAAGCGAAGGGGCAACGTGTCCGAGACAAAGCGTGATTACAAAATCGGCTATGGCAAGCCGCCGCGCGGCAGGCCATTCCAGAAGGGCCAGTCCGGCAACCCGCGCGGCCCGCGCGGCAAGAACCTGTCGGCGCTCTTGATCGCGGCGTTGAACGAGCCGGTTTACGTCACGATCGACGGCAAGCGGCGCAAGATCACCAAGCGTGAGGCGATCGTCACGCAGATGGTCAACAAATCGGCCAAGGCCGATTTGCGCGCCACCAAAATGCTGTTCGACATGATGAAGGAGGTCGAGCAGAAGGCCGGCGCGGCGGCGCCCGAGCCCGCCAAATTGACCGCGCCGGACCGGGAGGTCGTCGAGTTGTTCGTTGCGCGCTTGCGCCGCCAGATCGCGGCCGAGGCGGCCGAAGCCGCCGACGCCGACGCTTCCGAACCACCCTGTTGACCATGCCGGCTGCGATCGTCGCCGGGGACACGGCGCTGGCCGAATGCGCGGCACTGCTGCGCGACGACTTTGCGAGCTTTGCGGCGTGGTGTTTTCGCGAGCTGAACCCGCGCACCCGCTTCGCGATGAACTGGCATTTCGAGGTCATGGCCGGGAAACTGGCAGCGGTGCGCGAAGGCCGGATCAGGCGGCGGATCATCAGCGTGCCGCCACGCCATCTGAAGTCGCACCTGGCGTCGGTCGCCTTTCCGGCTTGGTGTCTCGGGCACGACCCGAGCATGCAGATCCTCTGCGTCAGCTACGCGCAGGACCTCGCCGACAAATTGTCGCGCGATTGCCGGCGCATCGTCGCCAGCGATCGGTACCAGCGGCTCTTTCCGACGCGGCTCTCGCCGAGGCATCAAGCGGTGCCCGAGTTCGAGACCACCGCGCAGGGCTGCCGCATCGCCACCTCGGTCGGTGGGGTGCTGACCGGGCGGGGTGCGGACATCATCATCATCGACGATCCGCTCAAGCCCGAGGAAGCCTTGTCGCAAGCGCAACGCCGGGCGGCCAACGAGTGGTACGACCACACCCTCTACAGCCGGCTGAACGATAAGCTGACCGGTACAATCGTGCTGATCATGCACCGCCTGCACGAGGACGACCTCGCCGGTCACGTGCTGACGCAGGAGCCGTGGGAGGTCGTACGCCTCCCGGCGATTGCCGACGAGGACGAGCTGCACCGGGCCGCGACCGTGTTCGGCCTGCAATCCTTCGGCCGCAAAGCGGGCGACGCCTTGCACCCCGAGCGCGAGCCGCCCGAGATGCTCGAGCAGATCCGCCGCACACTCGGCGAATACAATTTCGCCGGCCAATACCAGCAGGCCCCGGCACCGCAGGGCGGCGGCATGGTCAAGGCCGCGTGGTTCAGAAGCTACGCGGCCAATGAGCGGCCCGACCAGTTCGACCGCATCGTGCAGAGCTGGGACACCGCCAACAAGGCGAGCGAGCTCAGCGATTTCAGCGTGTGCACCAGCTGGGGGATCAAGGGCAAAGACCTCTACCTGCTGCACGTATTGCGCAAACGCATGGAATATCCCGAGCTGAAGCGGGCGGTGCGAGAGCAGCGTGACGCGTTCGAGGCGAGCGTCGTGCTGATCGAGGACAAGGCCTCCGGCACGCAGCTGATCCAGGAGCTGATCCAGGAAGGTCTCCACGCCGTCACCCGCTATCAGCCACAGTCGGACAAGATCATGCGCATGCACGCGCAGACGGCGATGATCGAGAACGGTTTTGTCCATCTGCCGAAAGAGGCGGGGTGGCTTGCCGAATACCTGCACGAGCTGACGGTGTTCCCGAACGGCAAGCACGACGACCAGGTCGACTCGACCGCACAGATGCTCGACTGGTTCAAGCAGGCCGGCCGCGAGCCGGGCGGGATCTGGCAGCTCTATAAGGAACGGTACTCCCAGCAGGCGCGCGATCCGCAGAAACCTGAGCCGTTATCGGTGATAGCGAAGAGGCTCGGCGTTCTCCGCCCACTATCGTGATAGAAATTTCATAATATTGCTGTATTGGGCATAGCAATGAGCCGAGGGTCTCCAAGCTTCACATTTTTCACCAGTCTCGTCGGCTCAGAAGGGCCGCTTGGTTTAAGGAGGACTGAATTGAGCAGTGTAAAACCAGTCGCTCGCTATGAGGCGATTCGTACGGTCATCTACACCCCGAGCGGCCGGACCTACAACATCACCGGGCCGACGGTCGACATTCCGGCATGTTGAACAGGGGTGCAACTATGCTGCGCTTAGCTTTTGTCCTGCTATTATCACTTTTCGGCATCGCCCCCTCTATCGCTCAGACGACGGGCGAGAAGACAACCTCTATACTAAAAGCGATTATACCAGTTACGACGTCGTCGCCCCTACCATACGTGTCGGCGTATGGTGCAGATCTGACAGGGACGTCGGACTCGAGTG